>Ga0302140_10000052_pt1 | contig 116560 bp, 96 predicted proteins | sample I_Bog_E1_1_FD_202095 | JGI IMG/M metagenome (GOLD analysis project Ga0302140, IMG submission 202095) | Peat permafrost microbial communities from Stordalen Mire near Abisko, Sweden - I_Bog_E1_1 | ecosystem: Environmental > Terrestrial > Soil > Wetlands > Peat | place: Sweden: Abisko, Stordalen... | reverse complement strand
CGCTTTATCCATTCCAATCCCCCCATTATATATCATTCATATACCGTAATCATAATAATTTTTAGTCGAATAATATAGTGAATATTTGAGGGTAAATAGGAAAAATTAGTTATGCGAAATATGAGTTTTGAATATGTCTAATATGATTATATCATAGATATTACTTAATTTACTCTTCAATTGACAGTTGAAAATGAACAATTCCTAAAGAAAAATAAAAGCTGCATCAAAATAATTTTCAATCATTTTGATACAGCCATTATATTAGAAAATTCCATTAATAAAAATTACCCATTTTTCTAAATTTATTATATCTTTCATTAATTAATGTATCTAAGTCTTTTTCTTTCAATTCTTTTAGAGAATCTAAGATACTCAGCCTTATACCATCAGCTGCTTTAGCTGGATTTTTATGTGCTCCACCTCTAGGTTCTTTTATTACATCATCAATTATGTTAAAATCCTTTAAGTTTTTACCAGTGATTTTCATAACATCTGCTGCTTCTTTGGCTCTACTAGCATCTTTCCATAATATTGAAGCGAATCCTTCTGGTGTAAGAATAGAGTATACAGAATGTTCTAGCATAAAAATTCTATCTGCTACTGCTAAAGCTAATGCTCCTCCACTACCACCTTCACCTGTAATTATGGAAATTATAGGAGTCTTTAATCTGCTTAATTCAAAAAGATTGTTTGCTATAGCTTGCCCTTGACCTCTTTCTTCTGCTCCCATACCTGGAAATGCTCCTGGAGTATCTACAAAACAAATTACAGGTCTTTTAAATTTCTCAGCTTGCTTCATAAGTCTTAATGCTTTTCTATATCCTTCTGGATTTGGCATTCCAAAGTTTCTTTCTATATTTTCAGTAGTATTAGAACCTTTTGTTATTGCTATAACTGTAAGATTTATATCATTAATTGATGCAATTCCTCCAATTATAGATTTATCATCCCCAAAGTTTCTATCCCCATGAAATTCAATAAAATCTTTAAATATAGTTTCTATATAGTATTTTCCAGTTGGTCTGTCTTTATGCCTTGCAATTTCAACGTTTTCCCATGGTGTTGTATTTATTTTTATAAAGTCTTTATCCATAATTCCTCACTCCATGTAAAATAAGAATTTTATATATACATGCTCTCATGTTCTTTCTTTCAACAATAGCATCAACAAAACCCTTTTGTAGTAAAAATTCTGCTTTTTGAAAGTCATCTGGAAGCCTTTCTTTGATTGTGTTTTCAATCACTCTTCTTCCTGCAAATCCAACTAATGCATTGGGTTCACTTAAAATAATATCACCTTCCATGGCAAAACTTGCTGTTACACCTCCAGTAGTTGGATCTGTTAATACAGAAATATATAAAAGACCAGCTTCATCATGTCTTGCAAGAGCTGCACTAACCTTTGCCATTTGCATAAGGGAAAAAATCCCTTCTTGCATTCTAGCTCCACCTGATGCTGTAAAAATTATAACTGGTAATCTATTTTCTGTGGCATATTCTACAAGCCTTGTAATCTTCTCTCCAACTACAGTTCCCATACTTCCCATCATAAAAAAGCTATCCATAATTGCACAAGCAACATCTGTTCCATTTAATTGCCCAACACCAGTAACAACCGCTTCTGTACTGTCGGTTTTAGATTTTCCACTTTTTAATTTTTCTTCATATCCTTTAAATTCTAATGGATTAGTAGTTTTTAAGTCTTTCCAAAACTCTTTAAAAGTGTGTTTATCTAAAAATATTTCCACTCTTTCTTTTGCATTTATTCTGAAATGATAACCACAAGATGTACAAACATACTTAGCATTCTCTAAGTCCTCAGCATAAATCACGACATTGCACTTATCACATTTAGTCCACATTCCAGAAGGAATGTTAGGCTTTTCTTCGGCTTCGGCAACACTTTTTCTTATTACTGAAGGTCTAACAGTTGCATATTGCCTTTTTGTAAATAAATCCTTAAGCATCCTTCTTCACCATCTTTTCTGATAAAAATGAAGTATCATATTCTCCTTCTAAGAATTCCTTACTTTCAAGTATAGATAGTTCAAAATTAATATTAGTCTTTACTCCACCTACTGCAAATTCTGATAATGCTCTATGCATTTTTACAATAGCTTCATTTCTATCATTTCCGAAAGTGATTACCTTAGCTATCATAGAATCATAGCAATGTGGTATTTTATATCCACAAAATATTGCTGAATCTATTCTAACACCCAAGCCACCTGGGACACAAAGTTCTTCTATTATTCCTGGACATGGTCTGAAATAATGTTCTGGATCCTCTGCATTAACTCTACATTCTATGGCATGACCCTTAAGTTTTATATCATCTTGAGTAAAACTAAGTTTTTCCCCTGATGCTATCTTTAATTGCTCTTTCACTAAGTCTATACCTGTTATCATCTCTGTAATTGGATGTTCTACTTGTATTCTTGTATTCATTTCCATAAAATAGTAATTATTGTCTTTATCAAATAAAAATTCTATAGTTCCTGCATTTTTATAATCTACAGCAAGAGCTGCCATCTTTGCAGCTTCACCCATTTTAGCACGTAACTCTTCATTTAATACATTAGATGGAGCTTCTTCTAAAACCTTTTGGTTTTTTCTTTGCATTGAACATTCTCTTTCACCTAAATGTATTACATGCCCATATTCATCAGCTAATATTTGAAATTCAATATGTTTTGGTTTTTGAACAAATTTTTCTAAATATAATGTATCATCTCCAAAGCAAGCTTTTGCTTCTGCTTTAGCTGTTTTAAATCCCATTAAGAATTCTTCATCATTATTAGCAATTCTTATTCCTTTTCCACCGCCACCTGCTGCTGCTTTTATCATTACAGGATATCCAATCTCTTTTCCTAACTCTAATGCATGTTCTTCATCTCTTATTTTTCCTTCATACCCTGGTACTACTGGAACTCCACAAGACTTCATGATTTCTCTAGCCTTAGCCTTATTTCCTATCCATTCAATGGTTTCATAATCAGGTCCTATAAACTTTATATTGCATTGTCTACACATTTTTGCAAACCTTGGATTTTCCGACAAAAATCCAAAGCCTGGATGTATAGCATCAGCACCAGTTAAAACACATGCACTTAAAATATTATTTATATTTAAATAGCTATCCTTAGGCATTGCAGGTCCAATACATACAGCTTCATCTGCTAACTGCGTATGAAGTGCCTCTTTATCTATTTCTGAATAAACAGCAACTGTACTTATTCCCATTTCTCTACATGCCCTAATTATTCTTACTGCAATTTCTCCTCTATTGGCAATTAGTACTTTTTTGAACATTTTTATCACCTATCCTATAGCAAAAAGTATTTCAGCTTCACAAACTGTTTTTCCATCAACTGTAGCTATTCCTTTTCCAATACCTACAGGTCCTTTAAGTTTTATAATTTCACAATATAATTCTAATTTGTCTCCAGGAACAACTTTATTTCTAAATCTTACTTTATTTGTACCTGCAAATAATGGTATTTTCCCTTTAAATTGATCCATTGATAGAATTGCAACTGCTCCTGCTTGAGCTAGTGCTTCTAATATAAGTACTCCCGGCATAATTGGTTCTACTGGAAAATGTCCGTTAAAAAATTCTTCATTAGCAGAAACATTTTTATATGCTCTTACAAATTTTTTATCTTCTATTTCCATTTCAACAACTCTATCTATTAATAAAAATGGATATCTATGAGGCAAAATTTCTTTTATTTCTTTTATTTTAAACAACGCCTATTCCCCCTTAACCTTGAATATTGGTTGACCGTATTCTACCATATCTCCATCATTAACTAAACGTTCAGCAATTATTCCACTATATTCACTTTCTATTTCATTCATAAGTTTCATAGCTTCAATTATGCAAATTACTTTCCCTGTAGAAACTGCACCTCCAACTTCTACGAATGCTGGACTTTCTGGTGATACTGAAGAATAAAATGTTCCTACCATTGGAGATGTTATAACTTTTATATTCTTATCTTCCATAGTTATTTCTTTTTCATTATCCTTAAAGTCTTCATTTTTCACCACATGAGTTTCTGATTTTTCTATTGAATTAACTGAATTTAATACAGTATTAATATTATCCATATTATTTACCTTACTCATATTACTTAAGTTACTCAAATTATTATCAGCTAACCCTCTGCTTAATGATTTATCCATTTTTATATGATCATTACCATTTGCAAGCTCAAAAAAAGCTAAACTTGAAGAATCAACCAATTGAATCAATTCTTTAATCTTTTCAAATTCCATAAATATTTCCTCCCATACTTAGGACATCTTCAAAAAAATACTTAGGCACATGAAATAAAATAACAGACCAAAGATGCACTGTATATTTTGAATGTGCCTTTAGTCAAAGATACGTAGTAGCATCTTTGACTCTTATTTTTGAATATGCCTTGATTATTTCCACTTCTTTAAAAGTAAAGTTGCATTGTGTCCACCAAAACCTAATGAATTTGTAAGTGCATATTCTAATTCTTGTTTTCTTCCAACATTAGGTACATAATCTAAATCTAATTCTTCATCTTTTGTTTCATATCCAATTGTTGGTGGAATGAATCCTTCTTGAAGAGCTTTTGCACATATTATTGTTTCAATTGCTCCTGCTGCTCCCAAAAGATGACCTGTCATAGACTTTGTTGAAGATATTGGAACCTTATATGCAGCTTCTCCAAATGCTTTTTTAATAGCTGCTGTTTCAAATTGATCATTCAATGGTGTTGAAGTACCATGAGCATTTATATAAGAAACATCCTCTGGCTTAATTCCGGCTTCATCTATAGCATCTTTCATGGCCTTTGCAGCACCACTACCATCTGGAGCTGGTGATGTAATATGATATGCATCACAAGTTGAACCATAACCCACGATTTCAGCTATAATATTTGCACCTCTTTTTTCTGCATGTTCTAAAGATTCAAGGACTACAAGTCCTGCACCTTCACCCATTACAAATCCGCTCCTGTTCTTATCAAAAGGAATAGATGCTCTCTCAGGATTATTATCTGAATTTAATGCCTTCATACTACCAAATCCTGAAACTCCAAGTCTAGTTATAGGCGCTTCTGCGCCTCCTGCAAGCATCACATCTGCATAGCCATGCTTTATAGTTCTAAATGCATCTCCAATATTATTAGTTCCTGTAGCACAAGCAGTTACTGCTGATGTACAAGGTCCTTTTAATCCATGTTTAATTGCTACATTTCCCGCTCCTAAATTTATAATTGTCATAGGAACAAAGAATGGAGACACTCTCTTTGATTTTCCAGTAGCAATCTTAGTACATTCAGTTTCAATAGTTTCAAATCCACCTATTCCAGATCCTAGCATTACTCCAAATCTATCTAAATCTTCTTTTTCTAAATCTATTCCAGAATTCTTTATTGCTTCGTCTGATGCAACTAAACCAAATTGTGCAAATCTATCTAATCTTTTAGATTCTTTTTTACCTATTAATGTATCTGCATCAAAACCTTTAACTTCTGCTGCAATCTTTACATCTATTAAATCTAGGTCTATTAACGTAATAAAATCTATTCCTAGTTTTCCACTCTTTGCATTATTCCAAAACGTGTTAACATCATTTCCTATTGGAGTTAAAGCTCCCATTCCTGTAATAACAACTCTTCTTTCCATAAATTAAATCTTCCTCCATTACATTAACATTCCACCATCAACTTGGATAACTTGACCAGTCACATAATTTGAACTTTCACTTGCAAGGAAAGCTACAACTTCTGCTACATCCTCTGCTTTTCCAAGTCTCTTAAGTGGTATATTTTTCTTCATTTCTTCTTTATATTTATCTCCTAACGCTTCTGTCATATCTGTTTCTATATATCCTGGTGCCACTGCATTTACAGTAATTCCTCTAGAACCAACTTCCCTAGCTAGTGATTTTGTCATCCCAATTACCCCAGCTTTAGATGCAGAATAATTAACTTGCCCTGCATTTCCTGTAATTCCAACTACTGATGAAAGATTTATTATCTTTCCGTGCTTTTGTTTAACCATAATCGGAGTAATAGCTTTTAAGCAATTAAATACTCCTTTTAAGTTTACATCAATAACACTATCAAAATCTTCTTCTTTCATTCTAAGTATTAATGTATCTTTTGTAATTCCAGCATTGTTTACCATAATATCAATATTTCCAAACTTTTCTTTAGCTACTAACACAAGATTTTCTACTTCTTGTGCTTTAGAAATATCTCCTTTTACAATTATAGCTTCTGCACCCATATTTTTTATTTCATTTTCAACTTCTAAAGCTTCCTTTTCATTACTTCTATAATTTATAACTATATTAGCTCCAAGAGACGCCAGTTTTAAAGCAATTGCTTTTCCTATACCTCTTGATGCTCCTGTAATAACAGCACACTTTCCTTTTAGCATATAAATAATTACCTCCTATATTCAATTGACAGTTTACAATGTACAATTCACAATGAAGGAAAAAATCCTAAAGGATTTCTAAATATATATTTTTTCAAATTCCGTAGGAATTTGTTCCTAAATTGTCAATTGTCAATTGTTAATTGTATCAATCGTATTTTTCAACGAATCCATATCCTCTACATTTAAAAGATTTGCACTTTTATTGATCTTCTTAACAAATCCTCTAAGTGCTTTTCCAGGTCCAACTTCAATAAATGTATCTACACCACTATCTATCATATGATTTATAGTTTTCTCAAAAAGCACAGAAGTTCTTATATGTTTCTTTAGTAAATCTCTAATGTCATCTTCAGGCTCATAAGGAAGTCCTTTAACATTTGAATATACTGTTTTATTAAGTTCTTTAATATTTACAGTCTTTATAGTATTAAAGAATTCTTCACTTGCAGGTTCAAGAAGTGAACTATGGAATGGTCCACTAACCTTTAATGGAATTCCAAGACCTCCAAGTTCTTTTGCAATCTTTACAGATTCATCTATTGCTTCATTTTCACCTGAAACAACTATTTGACCTGGGCAATTAAAATTAGCCCCTTCTATTATTCCAAACTCACTTGCTCTAGCTAATAATTCTTTTAATTTTTCATCATTTAGCTTTAATATAGCAGCCATTTTACCTAAACCTTCTGGAAGGGCACTTCCCATAATTCTTCCTCTTTCTTTTACAAGTAGTAATCCTTCTTCTAAAGAAAGTGCTCCGCCATATATTAATGCTGCATATTCACCTAAACTAAGTCCTGCTACATAATCTGCTTTAATATCATTTATTTCTAAAGCTTTTAAAGCGATAAGAGATGCAACAAGAATTATTGGTTGTGCATTTTCTGTTGCAGTAATAAGTTCTTCTGGTCCTTCAAACATCATTTTCTTTATAGGCATGTTTAGAATTTCTTCACTACAATCTAAAATCATTTTACATTCTGGTATATTTTCACAAAGTTCTTTTGCCATTCCAATAGTTTGAGCTCCTTGGCCTGGAAAAAGAAATGCAGTTTTATTACTATTCATGTTTTCCTCCAAAACGCTTAAATATTTCATTTGATTCCTCAAATAATTCTTCAATCATTTCTTTACATGTTTGTTCTTTATTAATAAGTCCTGCTATTTGACCTGACATAAGTGAACCATTATCCACATCCCCATCTACAACAGCTTTTTTCAATGCACCTACTCCAAGTTTTTCTAATTCTTCAGCAGATGCTCCTTCTTTTTCTAACTTAAGATAAGTTCTTGCAAGTTTATTTCTAAGAACTCTAACTGGATGACCTGTTGGTCTACCTGTAACTTCTGTATCTATATCATTAGCTTTTAATACTTTATCTTTGTAATTTTGATGTATTGTACATTCTTTAGCTACTAAGAATCTTGTTCCAACTTGAATTCCTTCAGCTCCTAGCATAAATGATGCAGCTACGCCTCTACCATCACCAATACCACCAGCTGCTATAACAGGTATATTAACTGCATCCACTACTTGTGGTACTAATGTCATTGTAGTTAATTGACCTACATGACCACCTGATTCAGTTCCTTCTGCAACAATTGCATCAGCACCTGCTTTTTCCATTCTTTTAGCAAGAGCTACTGAAGCTACTACGGGGATAACTTTTATTCCATGAGCTTTCCACTTTTCCATGTACTTTCCTGGGCTACCAGCACCAGTTGTAACTACTGATACTCCTTCTTCACATACTAAGTCAGCTATTTCGCTAGCATTTTCTGCCATCAACATTATATTTACGCCAAATGGTTTATCTGTCATTTTTTTAGTTTCTTGTATTTGTTCTCTTACCCATTCTGTTGGTGCTGCTCCTGTTATTATTCCAAGTCCACCAGCTTCACTTACCGCTGAAGCTAAAGAAGCATCTGCAATTCTTGCCATAGCTCCTTGAAATATAGGATATTTTATTTCTAATAGTTCGCATACTCTATTTTTTTCCACAATAAATTCCTCCTACCATTATTAAATTATAAATTACTATTAGTTAGTATTGTTTTAATATAATAATGGAATTTTTTTATTTTTTGAATGTGCCTTTAATCTATTCTAGGTAAAATAACCTACTCTGAAAGTAATTTTACTATTATAACTTGTAATTATCAATCGCATTACTAAAAAATTAAAAATAAGTTCATATTCTCCAAAACTATTCTTTATTTCTATTTATTTTTTTCTACATACTCTACTGCATCTTTTATAGTTTTTAATCCTTCAACATCTTCTATTTGTATATCATATTTTTCTTCAAGTTCAATTACTATTTGGAATAAGTCTAAAGAATCAGCACCTAATTCTTGAAATGTTGTTTCTAATTCTACTTCTTCCTTTTCAATTCCTAATTGTTCACATATAACCTCTCTAATTTCCTCAAATAACATAATTTTCTCCCTCCATAAACCCTTATTTTTTTATAATATATTTATTTTAAAAATAAAACTCGACTCATAGACCTTCGTTTGGAAGTTCAAGTATCGATTTTCATTTACCAAACTATTAATGTAGATGCATAAGTTAGACCACCACCAAATGCCACTAAAATAAGTTTATCCCCTTTATTTAATAAGCCTTTTTCATACATTTCATTTAATGCTATTGGAACTGTTGCTGATGATGTATTGGCAACTTTATCTAAATTCAAATAAAATTTATCTATATTTAACTTTAATTTTTCAGCTGCTAATTCTATAATTCTAGAATTTGCTTGATGTGGTATTATATATTTAATTTCATCTAATGAAACATTAGTATCTTTAACAACTTCATTTACAGCTTCTTCTATTGCACCTACTGCAAATTTAAATACTTCTCTGCCATTCATTTTTATATATTTATCTTTTAATATTTTTTCTTTAGAAAAAGGAGTATCAATGTCTGGACCCCCTATAGTCAGTGCATTTCCTTTCTTTCCATCTGCTCTTAAATATGATTTAATAATACCTTTTGTTTCACTTTGCTTAAGTACAGCTGCTCCAGCACCATCACCAAACAAAATACATGTTGCTCTATCTGTCCAGTCTGTTACCTTTGAAAGAACTTCTGCTCCAATAATTAAAGCATTTTTGTAATTCATAGACTTCATCATTCCATTTGCTATTTCTAAAGCATAGACAAATCCTGAACATGCAACACTTATATCAAAACAAGCTGCCTTATCTGCATTTAAATTACTTTGCACTATACATGCAACAGATGGTATAAACATATCTGGGCTAATAGTTGCAACTATTATAAGATCTAAGTCCTCTGGATTTACACCAGCTCTTTCAAGTGCAATTTTAGCTGCTTTTGTTGCTATATCAGATGTATTCTCACCTTCTGAAATTCTTCTTTCACTAACTCCTGTTCTTTGAACTATCCATTCATCATTAGTTTCAACGAATTCACTTATTTTATCATTTGTAACTACTAATGGTGGTAAATATGCACCAATTCCAGAAATTTCAACATTACTCATAGTATTCTCCTTTATTGCTCTAATTTATATTTTTCTTTGAAAAAATCATTTAATTTATTTAAAGAAGAAATTAAAATTTCTTCCTCATCCAAGCTTAATCCTTCTATTGCATTATTTATCATTTCTCCATGAAACTTTTGATGAAGTCTATCTGCCAACTTGCCTCTTTTAGTTAATTTAACTAAGACAACTCGTCTATCTTCTTCTATTCTTTTTCTTTCTACATATCCTTTTTTTATTAATTTATTTATAGCAGTTGTTAAAGTGCTTACAGTAATTTTTAATTTCTGAGCTACTTCGGACATTGTTCTTTCACTGTACATTCCAATAGCCTCTATTGTATGTATTTCTGTTATTGAAATATCTGAAAGTACACCGTCTTTTAGACTTTGCTCTTCAATTTGTAAAACATCGTTAAATAAATTCACCAAAAGCTCATTAATCATTATTGTTGATTTATCCATTCATCTGCACTCTCCACTTTGGCCTCTAAAAAATACTTTTCTAAATATGCACCGTATATTTTTTTATCCTTAAATATATCTAATGCAAAAAGTTTTAATATCAAATAGTTTGATAATCAAAATATACTATACTGAAAATACATTGTCAATTATTTTTCATTTTTTCCCATTTATGTGTACTTTTAATTTTAAATTGTATATGATATAATTAATTAAGATTATTATAGAACTAATCCCTAATGCATATGAAAAATAAGAAATCAAATATTCGATGTATTTTTTGAATATGACGAAACATAGGAGATGTACATAGTTATGCCTAGAAATTTAATTTTAGCTACAGTTTTAATCTTAAGTATTATAATGATTTCTTGTTCTACAAAACCTAATGATACCACTAACTCTAGTTATACTCCTACTGTAGAACAAAATAAAGACAGCAATAGCTCTTCTAAAGCAGAAAATAATACAGCTGCTACAGAAGATACACAGGTAAATAACATAAAACTTTCTATCTATACTATAGATGAAAATACGTTAGAGCCTAATGAATCAAGTACCATTGAGGTAAATGAAAGTTTAAGTTTAGAAGATAAATTGAAAGAATTATCAAAAGCAGTATCTGAAAAGAAATTTGATAAATTACCTATTGAGGTTAAATCTATAGATACAGTGAACGGAAAGAAAGTTGCTACTATAAACCTAGCTGATTCTGGCACCAATAAATGGGTCCCAAAATTCCAAGGTTCAACTGGTGGTTCCGTAACATCAAATACTTTAATTGAAAATTTCCTTCAATCTAATAATAAATCTAGAGGTGAATGGATTGATGGTGTAAAATTCCTATATAACAATGAAACAATAGAATATGATCATGTAGCAGATTTATCTACTATTAAATACAGAGATTAAGGCACATAAATTTCAATGCACAGTTTAAAATGTAGAATTAAGGATTTCCAAAAAAAATTAAATCATATAATAAAAGTTCGAGAATCCAAATTAATATTTGGATTCTCGAACTTTTTCTATGAGCTTATTCCTTAATGATGCATTGTGCATTATTCATTTATTGTTAATCATTTAAAAACACCTTCTCTCCTAATCAATTTCTTTTATTGAATATACTATTTCTATTATATCCAAATTCATATACTATTAAAAGAATTACCCTTGTTAAAATTCTATACTTTCCTATATACATTCAAAAAAAATCCCCCATAAGATAAACTCTTATGAGGAATTATAAATACAAAATTTACTGTTTACTAAAATATTAATTTTAGGCATATGAAAGAAAATAACAAGTCCAAAATGCGATGTATATTTTGCGGCAGACGAGGAAGTATGTTTACCTCATAGCTGGCTATTAGGTGAACATGCTGACGAAGTATGACACGAAATAGACTAGCATATTGACTTGTTATTTTTTTGAATATGCCTTATTTGTGAATTCCTATATCGGTTCTGCAATATGCATCTTTGAAAGTTACATATTTTATGTTTTCATATGCTTCATTTCTAGCTTCTTCAACATTTTTACCAGTACCAATAACACTTAATACTCTACCACCATTTGTCTTCAAGATTCCATCTTTTGCTATAGCTCCAGCTAGGAATACTTTATCTTTTACTTTTTCATCTATACTGATTTCATATCCTTTAACAAATTCTCCAGGATATCCGCCTGATGCTAAAACAACATTTATGCAAACTCCATCTTTCCACTTGATAGTAATTTTATCTAATTCTTCTCTTAATGCAGCTTCAATAACTTCTACCAAATCACTTTCCATTAAATACAGAACTGATTGCGTTTCAGGATCTCCCATTCTAACATTGTATTCTAAAAGATATGTTCCCTTTTCAGTAATCATAATACCAAAGAAAATAATTCCCTTATAATCAAAGCCTTCTTCTCTTATACCAGTTAAAGTGTTAGCCATTATATTATCTTCAAAATCTTTCATTACATCTTCTGTAACATAAGGATTTGGAGCTAATACTCCCATTCCACCTGTATTAGGACCCTTACCACCATCAAATATTTGTTTATGATCTTTTCCTGATATGAATGGAATAATTGTTTTTCCATCTGTTATAGATAAAATAGAAGCTTCAACGCCTTCAAGGAATTCTTCTATTACTATTTTTTGTCCTGCTCCATTGAAAATATCATCTATCATATAAGATTTTACTGCTTCTATTGCTTCTTCTTTATTTGCACATATAGCAACGCCCTTACCAGCAGCTAGTCCATCAGCTTTAACAACTGTTGGATACGGACAAGTTTCTAAGTATTTTAACGCCTCATCTACGTTCGTAAATGTTTCGTATTCTGCAGTTTTAACTCCATACTTCTTCATAAATTCCTTAGAAAAGCTTTTACTACCTTCAAGTTGTGCACCATTTTCAGCTGGACCAAATATCTTTAATCCTTCTTTTTTGAACTCATTAACAATTCCCTTTGTTAAAGGATCTTCTGGTCCAACTATTGTAATATCAATAATTTCTTTTTGTGCAAATTTAACTAATTCATCAATATCAGTTATATTGATATTTTCACATTTATTTTCAATTGCAGTTCCACCATTACCTGGTGCAACAAATATTTTTTCTACTTTTTCACTCTTTGCAAGCTTCCAAGCTAAGGAATGTTCTCTACCACCTGAACCTATTAAAAGAAGTTTCATAAAAATATACCTCCACATTAATTTTAAATTCTAAATTACTAATATTTAATGCCCAATTTTCAAATTTCAATTATGAATTATATTCTTACAGTATTTATAAAATACATTTTAAAGTTCTGCAAAAACTTATCCCTTCATTGATCATTAACAATTGAGCATTAGTTATTATCTTTATAGTTGATTTTGTTATAAGTTATTTACCACACCATGATTTAGTGTTTAAAATGTCTAAGTCCTGTAAATACCATTGCAATTCCATGTTCATTACAAGCATCTATTGATTCTTGATCTCTCATAGATCCACCTGGTTGTATTATAGCTTTGATACCAGCCTTTGCAGCTTGGTCTACTACATCTCTGAATGGGAAGAAAGCATCAGAAGCTAATATTGTAGCACCTATTCCTCTTTTTAGAGCATCTTCTGTTGGCCAAATTCTATTAACTTGACCTCCACCAATTCCAAGTGCTATTCCGTTATGAGCTACAACTATAGCATTTGACTTAACATATTTAACTACCTTCATACCAAATAATAAATCTTTCATTTCTTCATCAGTCGGTTTAACTTCAGTTACAACCTTTATTTCTTCAATTAATTTGCTATCTTCTTGTTGAACTAACATTGCTCCATCAACTGTAACCATGCATTTATCAGCTTTTGGAGTGTTATTAAACTTAAGAACTCTTAGATTCTTTTTAGTTTTTAATACTTCTAAAGCATCTTCGTCATATTCTGGAGCTGCTATAACTTCTAAGAAAATCTTAACCATTTCTTCAGCTGTTTTCTTATCTACTTTTCTGTTAAAGGCAACAATTCCACCAAATATTGAAGTTGGATCTACTTCATAAGCTTTCATATATGCTTCGTAAGCATCTGTACCAATTGCAACACCACAAGGTGTGTTATGTTTAAGGGCACAGCATGATGGGTCTTCAAATTCACTAGCACATTTCCAAGCTATATCAACATCTTTGAAATTATTATAAGATAATTCTTTACCATTTAACATTTCAAAAGTATTCATAGCACCATCCAGCATTGTTGATGAATAAACTGCTGCACTTTGATGTGAATTTTCACCATATCTTAATCCTTGCATCTTCTTATATGAAACTGAAAGATATTCAGGATATTCTTCCTCATCATCAGCTAATAAGAAGTTTGAAATAGCTCCATCATAAGCACTCATAAGATTAAATACCTTACCTGCTAATTTCTTCTTAGTCTTTAAAGAAGCTTCACCATTTGCTTCAACTTCTTCCATAACAACTTTATAATCATTCTTATCAGAAATTACTACAACATCTTGGAAGTTCTTTGCAGCAGCTCTAAGCATTGTAGGACCACCAATATCTATAAATTCAACCTTTTCGTCAAATTCTAAATCTTCTTTAACTTTTTCAAAGAATGGATATAGATTTACAACTACATAATCTATAGTATGAATATCTCTTCCTTTTAATGTATTCATATGTTCTTCATTATCTCTTATAGCTAATATTCCTGCATGAACTAATGGATGAAGAGTTTTAACTCTACCATCTAACATTTCTGGAAAATTAGTAACTTCATTTACTTCTATTACTTCTACTCCATTTTCCTTCAAATATTTATAAGTTCCACCTGTTGATATAATTTCAATATCTTTAGATACTAGAAATTTAGCAAAATCTAAAACTCCATCTTTATCAAATACACTTATTAAAGCTCTCTTTTTCACGAAAAGGCCCCCTTATTCTTCTATCTTAACTCTACCATTAATTACTTTTATCTTATCTTCACTAAGTAATTTTATTGCTTTGGGTAATATTGTATGTTCCTTTTCTAATATTCTATTTTGAAGAGTTTCTGCATCATCTTCAAAATAAACTGGAACAGCTTCTTGAAGAAGTATTGCGCCTCCATCAACTTCAGAATTTACAAAATGAACAGTACATCCTGAAAATCTTACCCCACTTTTAATTACAGCTTCATGAACCTTTAATCCGTACATTCCCGGTCCACAAAAAGAAGGAATTAAAGATGGATGAATATTTATAATTTTATTATCAAATTCTTTTAATATTTCTCCATCTAAAATTGCTAAAAATCCTGCAAGAACTATTAAATCAACTTTCCCCTTTGTTAATTCTAATATCTTGTCTGAAGATTTTTCCCCATACTCTTTTCTACTGACAACAAAAGTATCTATATTATGTTTTTTCGCTCTCTCTAAAGCATAAATATTATCTCTGCTACCTATAACCATTTCTATTTTGCCATTAATATATTTATTTTCTACTGCATCTATTACAGATTGAAGGTCTGTTCCTCCACCTGAAACTAAGACTGCTATTTTAAACAAACACCTTCACCTCCAGATGTTACATATCCTATTTCATAAGCTTTTTCTCCCATTTCTACTAAAGCTTTTATAATAGGTGCCACATCTGCCTCTTTAACAGCAAGAACAAATCCTATTCCCATATTGAAAGTATTGTACATATGATCTTTATCTACACCCTTTTCAATAATTTTTTCAAATATAGCTGGAAGTGGATATGAATCCTTGTTAATTACAGCTGTGAAATCTCCACCATTGAACATTCTTGGAACATTTTCAATAAATCCGCCACCTGTAACATGAGCCATTCCTTTAATATCATAGCTTTCTAATAACTTAAGTACAGGCTTAACATAAATCTTAGTTGGAGTAATTAATGTCTTCCACACTTCTTCACCATTAAATTCTTCATTTAAATCTGGAAATACTTTTCTGATTAATGAATAACCATTAGAATGAACTCCAGAAGAAGCAATACCTATTAATTTATCTCCTTCTTTTATATTACTACCATTTATGATTTTATCTTTATCAGCAATACCTACTGCAAATCCTGCCATATCATATTCACCGTCAGAATAAAAACCAGGCATTTCAGCTGTTTCTCCTCCAATTAAAGCACAATCAGATTCTACACATCCATCTGAGACACCTTTAACTAAATCTGATGCAACTTCTGCTTCAAGTTTTCCACAAGCTATGTAATCTAAGAAAAATAAAGGCTTTGCTCCATGACATAAAATATCATTTACACACATAGCAACGCAGTCAATTCCAACTGTGTCATATTTCTTGTTTTTAAATGCAATTTCAAGTTTAGTTCCTACTCCATCAGTTCCTGAAACTAAAACTGGCTTTTCATATCCTGATGGTAATTCAACCATTCCTGCAAAACTACCAAGTCCATTTAAAACATACTCACTCATAGTTCTAGCTGCATATTCTTTTATTAATTTAACTGATTTGTATCCTTCTTCTATATTAACTCCGGCTTCTTTGTAAGTAATCATTTATTAATTCCTACCTTTCAAGATGATCTTTAGATATTTATCTGATGTCTAGCCACTGTAACACTCCCATCTTCTGTTAAAGCGAGATCTAACAGTGGCACACGACCCTAGATAAGTTCAACTAACCTTCAGTGGGAGCTTTACCCTCAAGGGGCACCTAGAAAACGCCTTCTGAAGCTAAGTTTCACTTTATAGTGGTTTTTCTACTGGTGCTGCAACTGGATAAATCCCATTAAAGCATCCCATGCAGAATCCTTCTTTTCCTTCACAACTCTTATAAACGCCTTGTTCACTTAAGTAGCCTAAATAATCTGCTCCAATCATATCCCTAATTCCTTCTACAGTATTATTAGCAGCAACAAGCTCGCTTCTATAAGGAGTATCTATTCCAAAGTAGCATGGGTACTTAACACCTGGTGATGCAATTAGAAAGCTAATTTCTTTCACTCCTGCACGTCTTAGAGATTCAACTAAATGTTTTGAAGTAGTACCTCTTACTATTGAATCATCAATAAGTATAACACTCTTGCCCTCCAAGTTTACTTTTAATGGATTTAATTTTACTGCAACAGCTCTTTCTCTTATTTCTTGAGATGGTGATATAAAAGTTCTCCCAACATATCTATTTTTAATAAATCCAGTATCATAAGGTATTCCAGATGCCTTTGCATATCCTATAGCTGCTGGTATTCCTGAATCTGGGACAGCAATAACTAAGTCTGCCTTTATTGGATGTTCCTTAAATAGTTGTTCTCCTGCTTTTACTCTAGTTGTATGAACTTCAAGTCCATCAATTCTTGAGTCTGGTCTAGCAAAATATATATATTCAAAAGCACAAGTTTGACATTGAGTATTTTCAGAATATCTATATGAATGCACACCTTCTGCATCTATTATAACTATTTCTCCTGGTTCTATATCTCTTACAAGTTGTGCACCTATTGCATCAAGTGCACAACTTTCTGAAGAAAGCACATAACCTTCATCAATTTTACCAAGACAAAGTGGTCTTATTCCATGAGGATCTCTAGCTCCAATTAATTTATCTTTTGACATAATAGTCAATGCAAATGATCCTCTAATAGCTGACATAGCATCAACTACCGCTTTTGCAAAGCCTTTTTTTGCACTTCTTGCTATAAGACAAGAAATTACTTCTGAATCTGTTGAAGTATGAAAAATTTGTCCTCCATCCTCAAGCAATTCTTTTATTACATCAGCATTAACCAAAGTTCCGTTATGAGCCATAGCTATTGGTCCCATTTTTGATGTAGCTAATATAGGTTGTGCATTTTCAATCCCCTTGCCTCCGGCAGTTGAATATCTTACGTGTCCTATAGCTATATGACCTTTTAATTTATCTAAATCATGTTGTTTAAATGCTTCTGTAATTAATCCTAAGCCTTTATGTATATCAATTTTTTCTCCATCTGCAACTGCTATTCCTGCACTTTCTTGACCTCTATGTTGAAGGGCATAAAGTCCATAATAAGTCATGGATGCAACATCTATAGGATTATTTGCATAAACACCAAAAACTCCACACTCATCCTTAAATTTGTCATTACTTGGATCCATTATTAATTCAAAATTTGAATTATTCATTTATACAATCCTTTCGTTATTTATTTTAAAAAAGTTTCAAATTAGAATTAAATTTTAATAGTACATTAAAATTTAATTCTAATATATATGTATATTATTTAGAAATTCTCTTTAATATTTCAACATATGCATCTTTAACATTACCTAAATTTCTTCTAAATCTATCTTTATCTAATTTTTCTCCTGTAGTTGCATCCCAGAATCTACAAGTATCTGGTGAAATTTCATCAGCTAAAACTATTGTTCCATCTGGACATCTACCAAATTCAATTTTAAAGTCAATTAAGTTAATATTTTGTTCTGCAAATACTTCTTTTAGTATATCATTTATTTTAGCTGTCATTGCTAAAAGTATATCTATTTCTTCAAAAGTTGCTGCTCCAATTGCTACTGCATGGTAACTATTTATTAATGGGTCTCCTAGTTCATCATCTTTGTAAGAGAATTCAAATACTGTAGTTTTAAGTTTAAATCCTTCTTCAAGACCTAGTCTCTTAGCCATACTACCAGCTGCTACATTTCTTACTATCACTTCAAGTGGTACTATTTCAACCTTTTTGCATAATTGTTCTCTATCGTTTAACTTTTTAATAAAATGAGTTTTTACACCTTTTTTTTCTAAAAGTTCAAATAAAATTGAAGTGATTTCGTTATTCATAACACCTTTATCTTCAATTTGACCTTTCTTTTCTCCATTAAATGCTGTTGCGTCATCTTTGTAATATACAATTACTTCATCAGCCTTATCTGTTGCGTAAATTTGCTTTGCTTTTCCCTCATATAACATTTCTAATTTTTCCATTATAGTTCTACCCCTTCCGCATTTTCCTCAATAAATTTTTTCTTCATATCTATTCTAAATTGTTTTAATTTGTTTTTTAATTCTTCATTATTAACTGATAACATTTGAACTGCTAACATTCCTGCATTATAGCTGTTGTTAATTCCAACAGTTGCAACTGGAATTGATTTTGGCATTTGCACTATAGAATAAAGTGCATCTACACCTTCAAGTGCTGCCTTAACTGGAACCCCTATTACAGGAAGTATTGTCTTTGATGCTATAACTCCAGGTAAATGTGCAGCAAGACCTGCCCCAGCTATTATAACTTGACATCCTTGTGCCTCAATTTCTTCTAATGTTTCTTCTAATTTTTCTGGTACTCTATGAGCTGAAAGAACAAATGCTTTATATTCTATTCCAAATTCTTTTAAAGCATTTGCAGCACCTCTCATAACTTCTGTATCAGACTTACTCCCAAAAAATATACCTACTTGCATTTTAAGCCTCCTATTATTGAATTTTTTTCTCTTAATCCGCATTATTAATATAAATAGTTTTATATTTATATTGACAAATGTCTGTGCTCTACTTAAAGTAATTTACTCCTGCTTTGAATATCTTTTGATCAAAGTCTCCTGGAATATTTCTATATAAATCTTTTCCAATTCTTTCACTATGAGCCATTTTACCTAGAACTCTTCCATCTGGACTTGTTATACCTTCAATTCCATACATTGAACCATTTGGATTAAATGGCATATTCAAAGATGCATTTCCTTCAAGATCAACATATTGAGTTGCTACTTGACCATTTGCAATTAATTCCTTAATCAAGCTTTCAGGTGCCACAAATCTTCCTTCACCATGTGAAATTGCAACTGAATGTATATCTCCTATATTAACTTCACTAAACCAAGGTGATTTATTTGAAGCTACCTTTGTTCTTATAATTGAAGACATATGTCTATTTATATTGTTATAAGTTAATGTTGCCATATCTTCCTTTATATCTACGATTTCACCGTATGGCACTAATCCGAGCTTTATTAATGCTTGGAAGCCGTTACAAATACCAATAGCTAATCCATCTCTATTTTTAAGTAATTCCATTACAGCATTGCTTATCTTTTCATTTCTAAGAGCATTTGCAATAAACTTACCAGAACCATCTGGTTCATCACCTGCAGAGAAGCCTCCTGGAATCATAAGAATTTGAGAATTACTTATTTCTTTTGATAGTCTTTCTATAGACTCAGTAAGTGCTTCTTTAGTAATATTTCTAAACACAACTTGAGTTACTTCTGCCCCTTCTTTTTCAAAAGCTCTAGCACAATCATATTCGCAGTTATTTCCTGGGAATACTGGAATTACAACTCTTGGCTTAGCTATTTTAATAGCTGGAGACAACACTGATTTATTATCATATAAAACTGTTTCTACTTTTTCTTCTACATCTAAAGTTTTAATTTTGAATACTGAAATTAATTTTTCTTCATAAGTTTTTTCTAAAGCTTCAATGTTTAAGTTCAAATCATATTCTTTGCATATTATCGCAGGAGAACTTATTGTCTTACCAACCACCTTATATAGACAATCCTTAAATTCTTCTACATTAATGCCATTTTTAACTTCTAATATTAGAGTTCCATAGTTAAAAGCAAATAATTCGTCTTTTGTTAAATTATCAAATTCTGCTCCAATTCTATTTCCAAGAGTCATTTTAGTAAGTGCTTCAGAAACTCCGCCAAATTTAATAGCAGATGCTGAAATTACTTTTTTATCTTGTATTAATGTATAAAGAACATCTAAATTCTTTTTAAGCTTATTTATATTAATAGTTCCATCTTCTAATTTTTCAGTTTGTAGTAAAACTAAACTTGATCCTGCTTCTTTAAATTCTGGTGATATTATATTTTTAGCTTTTTCAACGCCTACTGCAAAAGATACTAATGTTGGAGGTACATCTAAGTCTCCAAAACTTCCTGACATAGAATCTTTACCACCAATTGCCGGAATTTCAAATGCCATTTGTGCTTCATAAGCACCAAGTAATGCTGCAAATGGTTTACCCCATCTTGAAGCTTCTGTACCTAATCTTTCAAAATATTCTTGGAAAGTTAATCTTGCACGTCTATAATCTCCACCCATAGCTACAAGTTTTGTGATACTTTCAATTACTGAATAGTATGCCATATGATATGGGCTCCAAGTACCAAGTTCCGGATTAAATCCAAACGTCATTAATGTAGCATCTGAGCTTTCTCCACCAAGTACTGGAATTTTAGCTGCCATACCTTCTGCAGGAGTTTTTGCATATTTGCCTCCAAATGGCATAAGTACTGTTCCGCCACCAATTGTTGCATCAAATCTTTCTGATAATCCTTGCTTAGATGACACATTTAATTTCTTTAAGTTATTTACCCATTCTTCCTTAACATTTATATCTGCTACTGTATATGGATAGTCATTAGGTGCATTAACCGTAACATTTGTTTTTTGAGTAGCTCCATTTGTATCTAAGAAAGTTCTCTTTAAATCAACAATATTCTTACCTCTCCAGAATAATCTTAATCTATCTGTATCAGTAACATTTGCTACTAAATTAGCTTCTAAATTTTCTTCATTAGAAAGTCTTATAAACTCTTCTGCATTTTCTTTTGTTACAACAACTGCCATTCTTTCTTGTGATTCTGAAACTGCAAGCTCTGTTCCATCTAATCCATCATATTTTTTAGAAACTTTATCTAAATCTATATCTAATCCTCTGCAAAGTTCTCCAATTGCAACTGAAACTCCACCAGCACCAAAATCATTACATCTCTTAATCATTTTTGCTACTTTTGAATTTCTAAATAATCTTTGAAGTTTTCTTTCAGTAGGTGCATTTCCTTTTTGAACTTCTGCTCCACATTCATTTATTGAATCTACTGTGTGTTCTTTAGATGAACCTGTAGCTCCACCAACACCATCTCTACCTGTTCTTCCACCAAGTAAGATAATTACATCTCCAAGTGATGGTTCTTCTCTAACAACATTTTCCTTAGGTGCTGCTGCTATAACTGCTCCAACTTCCATTCTCTTAGCTGCATAATTGGGATGATATACTTCTTCAACTTGACCTGTTGCAAGACCAATTTGATTTCCGTATGAACTATATCCATGAGCTGCCCCTAAAACTATTTTTCTTTGAGGAAGTTTACCTTCTAATGTATCTTCAATTGGAACTGTAGGATCTGCTGCTCCTGTAACTCTCATTGCTTGATATACATAAGTTCTTCCTGAAAGTGGATCTCTTATAGCTCCACCAAGACAAGTTGCTGCCCCACCAAAAGGTTCAATTTCTGTTGGATGATTATGTGTTTCATTTTTAAACATTACTAAATAATCTTCCATGCCCTTATCTGTTTCAATTTTTACATTAATTGAACATGCATTTATTTCCTCAGAAATATCTAAATCTTCAAGTTTACCTCTTTTTCTAAGTTCTTTCATTGCAATCACAGCCATGTCCATAAGAGTTTTATTTTTTTCTTTTTCTCCATAAACATATTCTCTTGATTTTATGTATCCTTCATAACTTGCTTTTATAGGATTTGTATACTTATTATCCTCAATTTGTACATCTTCTAATATTGTTGAAAATGTTGTATGTCTGCAGTGATCTGACCAATATGTATCTATAACTTTAATTTCAGTTATACTTGGCTCTCTCTTTTCACCTTTAAAATAATCTTGAATCATAACAAGATCATCAATGCTCATAGCTAAGCCTTGTTCAGCATGAAATTCTTTTAATTGTTCTAACGTCTTTTGAGTAAATTCATCTAAGATTTGGACATCTTTAGGTATGTTTGAAAGTGATGATAGATCTTTACTATTTATATCAACTTCTCTTGAATCAACTGGATTGATATAATAATTTTTAATTTTTTCAATATCTTTTTGTGAAAGGTTTCCTTTTAATATAACTATTTTAGCACATTTAATTTCTGCCTTATCTTCTGCTGTTAAAAGAGCTAAACATTCAGAAGCTGAATCTGCTCTTTGATCATATTGACCTGGTAAAAATTCTACACCAAAAGCTACTTCTCCTTCATTCATTGGTAATTCTGATTGGTAAACTACATCTACTGTTGCTTCAGAAAAAATTGTATGTAATGCCTTATTATAATATTCTTCAGATATATCTGAAATAATATATTTATTAACAAGTCTTACATCTTCTAACCCAGCGACTCCTAAGTTATCTTTAAAATCACTTAATAAACTTTGAGCTTCTACATTAAATCCTTTTTTCTTTTCAACGAATACGCTTCTAATATCTAACATCTTAATTCCTCCAAAAAATATTATGAGATTTAGCTTAATCACTACTTCTTTGCAATGGCGAATGTTTTTTGACAACACTCTATTAACTTTCGTATCGATATTCTAAGATTATCATTTAGCACGTACTATGTCAACTTTTATTGTGTTAATTTTTCATTTAATTTGTGTTTTGCCGAATTATAAATTGATTATTGCTCCTTATAATTCGTTTTATTTTAACGAAAACTAAGATTCCTAGCATAAGCAAATGTTCAACTTATACGAGACATCTTAGTTTGTATTAATCAAAGAAATAATATACTCACACCAGAGGCATATTCAAAAAAATAACAAGTCAGCATGCTAGTCTATTTCTCACCATACTTCGTCAGCATGTTTACCTAATAACCCCACTATGAGGCAAACACACTTCCTCGTCTGGCAATAAATATACATTGCATCATGGACTTATTATTTTCTTTCATATGCCTAAATGCACCTAACATTTCTTTTTCATTTACTTTTTCATGAAAGATCATTATGGAGACTAGTATTATTATAATACGCGAAATTATAATGCGAAATAAAAGGGTCATAAGATTAATCTCATGACCCTTTAGTCTACTATCTGTTGAAGTTTCTATTGTTTCTTTCTTGTTTTCTAGCTCTTCTACAATCTGGACATCTAACTGGATCGTTATCAAATCCTTTTTCCTTATAGAATTCTTGTTCTCCAACTGTGAAAATGAATTCTTTTCCGCAATCTTTACATACTAAAGTTCTATCTTCCATTATAAAAATCCTCCTTTTTTTCAAAGATGTAATCTGATACTAGGCCCAATCTCTGAAACAGAGGCGAATGTGCAGTATTGATTAAATCTTGAATTATCTTACCCTCTTACAATACCACACTTTCTCTTATAATTCAACATAATTTTTTACAATTAAGGGAATAAATTATTGCAATTAGGAAACTAAAAATTTAATTTTCCAAAATCTCAAAATAGATAAGTCTACATCAAAAATTTTTTTACTTCTTAATCTTCAAAAATTAAACCATCCTGAAGTTTCCCTGCATTCATAGAAACTATTCTATCCGCTACATTTTTTGCAAAATCCATATCATGAGTTATAATCATCATACTCATACCTTTTACACTTAAACTCTTTATTAAATTTGCAACTTCTCCAGTTAGTCCCGGATCTAATGCAGAAGTTGGTTCATCAAAACACATGATTTTAGGTTCTAATACTAATGCTCTACCAATAGCAACTCTTTGTTTTTGTCCCCCAGATAACTCAAAAGGGTAATTATCTTTTTTTTCTAATAAATTTAAAAATCCAAGAGTTTCTTCTGCTTTTTTAATTGCTTCTTCCTTTGTCCAACAAAATACTCTTTGAGGGGCTTCTATTAAATTCTCTAAAACAGTCATATGTGGAAACAAGTTAAAATTTTGAAATACTAATCCTATGTCTTTTCTTATTTCTTTGAGATTTTTTTTATCTACATACTTTCCATCCTCGCATAGAATTTTTCCATTTATTTCTACACAACCTTCATCGCAGTATTCTAATGCATTTACGCATCTAAGTAATGTAGTTTTTCCGCCTCCTGAATGACCTACAACAACTAATATTTCGCCTTGTTCTATTTCAAGATTGACACCTTTTAAGACTTCTGTACTCCCAAATTTCTTTTTTACATTATTAATTTTAAGCATATACATCCCTCCACATTAGGCACATGAAATAACATAGCAGACCCAATATACAAGCTTACTGGTCTGTTATTTTTTTGAATGTGCTTACTTATAATAGTCATATTTTTCTTCAATTTTCTTCAACACTTGGCTGAGAATTGCTATTACAATTAAATATACAACTCCAACTATTAAAAGTGGCATTAAGGAAACATCTCTATTGGCAGCCATTTTACCTATCTTTAGCATTTCATCTAATCCTAATACGTAAACTAAAGAAGTGTCCTTTACTAAAGTTGTTATTTCATTTGCAACTGGTGGAATAACTCTTTTAAACGCTTGTGGAAGTATAATTCTAAAAAATATATTTTTTGAACTTAAACCTAAAACTTGAGCTCCTTCAACTTGTCCATTGTCAATAGACATTATTCCTGCTCTAAATATTTCTCCAAAATAAGCACCATAATTTAAAGTAAATGCTAAAATTGCAGCTGGAAACCTATCAAAGGTTATACCCACTATAGGTAACCCAAAAAAGATTATGATAATCTGTAACAATAGAGGCGTACCTCTCATTATAAGAACATATATCCCACTTATTTCTCTTAGTGCTAGAGATTTAGATGTTCTCATAACAGCAATTACTATCCCAAGGGGAATAGCTAATATTAACGTCAATGCAAAAATTTCTAACGTGACTTTAAGCCCCTCTAATACTTGAGGCATTATCTCTAAAACATAACTCAAGGTCATTTCCTCCTCTTTGTGATTTCCATATTAGGCATATTAAAAAACAATAAGGCACATGAAAATAAATAACAGGTCCAAAGTTGCCATGAATATTTTTCATCAGGCAAGGAGACGAATTGCCCTCATAGCGGGCCTATTAGGTCAATTTGCCGACGCAGCATGATGGAAAATAGGCTGGCAAATGGACTTGTTATTTATTTGATTGTGCCTAAGTAAAAGATGCAATATATATTTAACTTGCTATTTTCTTTCATATGCCTTACAAAACCGCATTAAAACTTTCAAATATTTCTTCTAATGCTTAGCAGATTTTTAAATCCACTATTTAAGAACTATATCTTCTTGAAACCACTTTTTAGATATTTCTCCAGCAGTTCCATCTGCTATTACTTCATCTAAAGCTTTATTAAAAGCATCTACAAATTTAGTATCACCTTTTCTAATTCCTACACCATATTGCTCTTTACCAAAATTTTCATCTAAAATTTTGTATTTTTCTGATCCTCTTGCTTTCATATAATATCTAGCTAAAACTTCATCTACAACAATAGCATCTAATCTTTTTGCTTCTAAATCCATTAATGCAGCATTATTATCTTCAAATGTAACAAGATTACCACCATCAAAGCTCTTGATTATATCTCCATCAGCTGCTACAGCATCAACTGCAGTAGATCCAGTTTGAGCACCAACTCTTTTTCCTGCTAAATCTGCTTTAGATTTTATATTTGAATCTGCTAGTGTTACTATAACTTGAGTATTATTTAAGTATGGTTTTGAAAATTCAACTTTTTGCTTTCTTTCATCAGTAATTGAATATCCGTTCCATATTAAATCTATATTTCCATCCGCCAATTCTGTTTCTTTCATACTCCAATCAATTGGTTGGAATTTTATTTTTTTGTTAAGTTTTTTACCAACTGCTTCTGCGAGTTCTACATCAAATCCAACTAAATTTCCACTCTCATCTCTAAATCCCATTGGAACAAAAGTATCATCTAATCCTACTACTAATTCATCTTTATCTAATGTGCTTCCTGTAGCCTTTGTTTCTGATGTTTTATTTTGAGTAGTTCCCGTACATCCAACTAAACTTGTCCCTATTGTAGCTATAATAGCAACTATCGTTAATTTTTTTATTAACTTATTTATTTTCATAAATTATTTCCTCCTTGAAATTGCTTTTTTCTATTCATCACTTTATCATACTAAAGTAAAAGAATCAAGTATTTTTTACCTCAATTTTAATCATTTAGCCACGTGAAAGAAAATAACAAGTCAATGACAAAAAATAGACTAGCGCTGACTTGTTATTTTTTTGAATGTGCCTTATCTTGTTGAAGATACCCTATCTAATGCTCTTTCTAAATTATCTATATGTGATGTAAATTCATCTATTGTATCTGTGACTTGTGTTTTATCAATAGGGTCTTTAATTGTATCTGCTCTATCTTTAACGTCATCAACATTATTTTTTAGTTTATCCAATTTATCGGATATATCATCAAATTGTTTCTTAATATCTTCACTTTTCCCTTGAAGATCCGCATTATTTAATGCATCAGTCAATTCATCAGCTTTATCATTTAATTCTTTCATGGTTCTTGTTGTATCACTATCAACTTCATCCACTTTATCTGAAACTTCTTTAGGAGTAGTTTTTAATTTATCCATTAAATCTTTCATTTTTTGTGAGTCAAACACTTCATTGACTTTATCTCCTGATGGCTTTTCATCAGTATTTTCTTTTCTTTGAATTATATAATCATCTTTAAGATTGCATCCAATCAAAGAAAAAGAAACTATTATACCAAGCGTTAAACTCATTATATTTTTCTTCTTCATTTTTTCACCCCAGCTTATATTTTATACTGCCTAGTATATATTAATATTTTTTTATTAGAATTTCAATATTTAATGATAGTGGACGCATATTTTATCCTATAGCTAGCATCCGTAATACTCCCGTATAATTGTTTTTAATGTATTGTTTATTATTTAATGAACTATTTAATATTGTATACCATTTTGCTTTAATTTAATTACTGTTTAGTTTATAATTATTAGCATATATTCTTGTTAAATAAGGAATATTAAAATAAATAATAAGTAAGTATGCTTGTTTGACACAAAATATACAACATCTTCAAAAAAATTAACAAAAGCTTATTATTATGAGGAGTGATTACATGGATTTTATTAAGGTTGCAGCTGCTTGCCCTAAAACTAGAGTTGCTGATATTGACTATAATGTTGAAAATATTTTATTATGCATAAACGATGCTAATGAGAAAGAAAATAAATTTATAGTTTTTCCCGAACTTTGCATTACGTCTTATACTTGTGGCGATTTATTTTTACAAGAATATTTAATAAATAAATCTTTAGATGGTATTAATCAAATATTAAACACTACCAAAGATACTGATATTTTAATTGCAGTTGGTGCTCCACTTGTTTTTGGTAGTATTTTATATAATTGTGCCTTTTTATTGTTCAAGGGAAGTATTTTAGGGATAGTACCAAAATCATACATTCCAAACTATAGTGAATTTTATGAAAAGAGATGGTTTAGCGAAGGACTTTCTATAGAAAATGAAAAAATAGACTTATCATTTCAAAAAGATGTTCCCTTTGGTACAGACTTAATTTTCTCATCTAACATCGCAAACTTTGGAGTTGAAATTTGTGAAGACTTATGGGTAGCGATTCCGCCTAGTTCTTATCTTTCTCTCATGGGCGCTCACATAATCGGAAATCTTTCAGCATCAAATGAGCTTGTAAGTAAGATGGATTACAGAAAAAGCCTTATTTCAAATCAAAGTGCCAGAACAATGTGTAGCTACATATATTCTTCTGCTGGAGTTCATGAATCTACTACGGATGTATTATTTAGTGGTCATTTATTAATAAGTGAAAATGGTTCATTATTAAAGGAAAATAACAGATTTCAACGAGATAATGAAGTAATATCTTCTATAGTTGATATCTTTAAACTAAAAGCTGAAAGAATTAAAAATCTTAGTTTTAGAGATTCATCTAAATTTATCAATAAAAAGCCTACTGTAATTAATTTTGAATTTAGTAATACTTCTCTTAAAGATTTTGATAGATTTATAGATAAACATCCATTTGTTCCTTCTTTGGAAAAGGAAAGAGAAATAAGATGTCAGGAAATATTCAATATACAATCAGCTAGTTTAGCTAAGAGACTAGAGCATACTAAATCAAAAAAAGCAGTAGTTGGAATTTCAGGTGGATTAGATTCAACACTAGCACTACTAGTAATCGTTAAAACCTTCGAATTACTTAACTTAGATAAAAAGAATATTGTAACTATTACTATGCCTGGCTTTGGTACAACTGATAGAACTTACAAAAATGCTCTTGATTTATGTAAAGAACTTGGCACAGATCTTAGAGAAATAAATATAGTAAAAGCATGCATTCAACATTTCGAAGATATTGGTCATGATAAAAATATTCATGATGTTACTTATGAAAATGTTCAAGCAAGAGAAAGAACCCAAATTTTGATGGATATTGCAAATAAAGAAAGAGGACTTTTAATAGGTACTGGAGATTTATCAGAGCTTGCTCTTGGTTGGTGTACTTACAACGGAGACCATATGTCAATGTATTCTGTAAATCCTTCTATACCTAAGACTCTAGTTAGGTATTTAGTAAAATACGTAGCTGAAAATGAATCTACTGAAGTTGTATGCAATACACTTATGGATATCTTAGATACACCTGTTAGTCCTGAACTATTACCTAAAGATAAGAATGGTGAGATAGCTCAAAAGACAGAAGATATTGTAGGTCCTTATGAACTTCATGATTTCTTCTTATATCATTTTATAAAACATGGTTCTACAAAAGAAAGAATATTTTTCTTAGCTAAAGTTGCTTTTAAGGATGATTATTCTGAAGAAGAAATAGAAAAATGGTTAGATAAATTTATGTTTAGATTCTTTACACAACAATTTAAGAGAAGTGCGCTTCCTGATGGACCTAAGGTTGGAAGTATTTCTTTAAGCCCTAGAGGAGATTTTAGAATGCCATCTGATGCTGAACCTTGGAAATAGGTTTAGGCATATAAAATAACAAGCCAAAGTTGCGATGTATATTTTGTGAGAATTACTTAAGGCACATGAAAATAAATAACAGGTCCAAAGTTGCCATGAATATTTTTCATCAGGCAAGGAGACGAATTGCCCTCATAGCGGGCCTATTAGGTCAATTTGCCGACGCAGCATGATGGAAAATAGGCTGGCAAATGGACTTGTTATTTATTTGATTGTGCCTAATATCTATTATTAATTATCTTTTATTGTAAATGCATAATGATTTAATAATAAAATTCCACTTTTCATGCTGAATTGTGGAATTTTTTTTTAAGTAGTGCTACAATATATGTTATTAAATAAACAATGGCAATGAGGCATATTCAATAAAATAAGCTAGAATACTGACTTGTTATTTTATTGAATATGTTTATAAGCCTATATAGATATGGAGGAATAGAAAATGGGGAAAAAAGCGGATATAGACTGGAGTAAATTAGGATTTGATTACATAAAAACAGATCTTCGTTATATTTCAGTTTGGAAAGACGGAAAATGGGATGATGGAAAACTTACTGAAGATAACACTCTTCATATGAGCGAAGCTTCTACTGTTCTTCACTATGGTCAAAGTTCTTTCGAAGGACTTAAGGCATATACAACAAAGGAAGGTAAAATCCAATTATTTAGACCAGACAGAAATGCTGCTCGTATGAATGAAAGTTGTGATAAATTACTTATGCCAAATATTCCAGAAGAAAAATTTATTGATGCTGTTATGCAAGTTGTAAAAGCTAATGAAAAATATGTGCCACCGTATGGTACTGGTGCTACTTTATATATTAGACCTGTTATTATGGGCGTTGGAGATAATATTGGTGTAAAACCTGCACCACAATATATATTTACAGTATTCTGTATGCCAGTAGGCCCTTATTTTTCAGGTGGTTTAAAACCATGTAATTTTGTTGTTCAAGATGAATATGATAGAGCAGCTCCTCATGGTACTGGTAAACAAAAAGTAGGTGGTAACTATGCAGCTTCACTGCAAGCTCATAAAAAGGCTGCAGAAGGTGGATACGCAGATTGTATTTACTTAGATCCTGCTACACATACAAAAATTGATGAGGTTGGTGCAGCAAACTTTATTGGAATAACTAAAAAAGGTGAATTTGTAACACCAAACTCATCTTCAATTTTACCAAGTATAACAAAATACGCTTTACTTTATCTTGCAGAACATTATTTAAAAATGCCAGTTTATGAAAGAGATGTTTTTGTTGATAATTTAGATGAATTTGCAGAAGCTGGAGCATGTGGTACTGCTGCTGTAATAACTCCAATTGGTGCTATTGATTACAAAGGTACAAGACATGTATTACATAGCGAAACTGAAGTTGGTCCAGTAATCAAAAAATTATATGATACTCTTTATGGAATTCAACTTGGTGATGTTGAAGCTCCTGAAGGTTGGATATACGAAGTAGAATAATACACATCAATCAATAAAAAATAGAAATAGGGTAGAATCATTTCTAACAAATGATTCTACCCTATTTCTATTATTTTATATTAAGTAAATAAAATAAAATAAAATAATAGATCAAATATGCCTTACAGAGAATTTAATTTTCAACCTTTTATTATCATATTCAATTTTATTATTCATATGAATAGATATAAATGGATACGGGTAATATTTATTTCATATTTTGTAAACTATTTCTGGAAACATACGAATATATAAATAAGATATTAAATTCAATATTTAAAGTATCAATTTGTAATTATGAAGGAGTGGTAAGTATGTATGATAATAGAATAATTTCTGATAGTCAATATGTTGTAACTAGTGTAACTGGTTCTACTACTAATAATAGAATAAGCAAAAGACCTTATACTAAGACCCCTGTTTCTCGTAGTAAAAAGCAAAATGCTTCTGATTCTTTTGATGATACTTTACACTCAGCCACTTCACACAATTCATCAAATGATGATTCAATAACTTTTTCAAATGAATTAGAGAATAAACTAAGGCTACAAAGTGAAGAAAACGCTAGATTAGTTCAAGCAAAATTTAAGCAAAACAACTTAAATGATTCTACTACTAATAAAAGTGTTACTGAAACTGAATTTCATAACAAGCTAAATCAAGCCATGAGTATTGAAGTGGATACTTCTATTTTATCAAAAAAAATTGAGCTACTTAATTCACTAAGAAATGGATCTAATAATTAAAATAAAGGTTGTCCAAAGGTTGACTTAATTAAACTTTTGGACAACCTCTTTTACATCCTAGTTTATAAAATCAAATGAATTTCTTCATCATTTAAATATCTCCTTTCTTTAAGAGACATGAAAAATATACAACACATCTTTGAGCTATTATTTTTTCATGTAGACAAGGAATAAAATCTGCATAGCTTGTATATAATTAAATTAAGATACATAATTTTACAATCATTTGGTGGTGAATAAATTTGATCAAAAAAACTTTTTGTATTCTTAATTTAAGTTTAGCAATACTATTACCTTTATTCTCTTTAAATATAATAATGAGTAAATCAGATCCAAACCACTTCTTCCCATTAATTTTTATTTGTTTGGGTTTCTGTGATACCTTACTTGGAATTAATTTATTAAATGCTAATAAAAAAGTCTTAAGCATTTCTAGCTTTATACTTGCAAGTTTTTTATTTATTGTAGTTGGAAGTGAAATTTGTATATATAATTAATATTATTATATATACACAGGCTTGAAATTTTACTTATTTAGGCACATTCAAAAAAATAACAGGTCCATCTGCCAGCCTATTTCCCATCATCCTGCGTCAGCAGATTGCCCTAATAGGTCCACTATGAGTACAATCTACTTCCTTGCCTGATGAAAAATATCCATGGCATTTTGGACTTGTTATTTTCTTTCATGTGCCTTATCTTGATAAATCCTGATTTTGCCTAAGAATTTTCTTGGAATAACTAAATATTCTAGGGGGAGTATCTGTATAGATACTCCCCCTCTAAGTTATACTTATATTATGAAAATATACCTCAACTAGAAATGAGGGTGATGCTTTTGTGGAAGTGTTACATTGAGGATTTAGCTGAACAAATGCATGACCTTCATTTTGACGGGATATACCCATAAGTACGATTTTCACCGTTAGTATCTATATGATTTCTAGAATTTCATTTTTGCATTTATCTAAATCTTTATTAAATATTCCTTTTATTTGCACTGGTTTATTACCAAATACTATTATATTGCCTTGGAAATATATAGCTTCATCTAAATCATGAGTAACTAAAATAACCATTCTTTTCTCTTCATTTAGTAAATTTTTAAATTCATCTATTATAGTATATTTCAACTTATAGTCTAAAGATTTAAATGGCTCATCCATTAGAATTAATTTTGATGGCTTTCCAAATGCTCTTGCTATATTTACTCTTTGCTTCATTCCTCCGCTCAATGCACTTGGATATTTATTTTTTATATCATAAATACCTACTAATTTTAAAATTTCATCAACTTTTCCATCTAGGATAGAATTATCAAAATATTTTTTTAAAGCAAGTTTTAAGTTTTCTTTAACTGTAAGCCACTCTATTAATCTATCCTCTTGAAATACATAGCTTATATCACTTAATGATACTCCACTTACCTCTCCATTTTGTATCTCCGTGAGTCCTGCTATAATATTTAGAAGAGTACTTTTCCCGCATCCTGAATTTCCTATTATACAATTTACCTTTTCATCATAAAAATCTAAATTAAAATTTTTAAAAATTTCTTCATTTTCATAGGATTTATTTAAATTTCTAATACTTATGTTCATTTAGTCCACCTATATATTTTTTCTTTCAATAACTTGTTTATTATTTCTAAAACAAACGATATAATAACAATAATTACAATCCATGCAAAAATTCCAGACGTATTAAAATTCACTTTTTCCAGTTGTATTTGAGATCCTATTCCAAACTTTGGTTGACCATGTACCTCTCCTGCAATTACCGTCTTAAAAGTTAGCGAAAATGTTGATACAAAGATACTCATAAAATAAAATTTCATGACTGGCAAATAAATTTTTTTAATTTTATCTTTTAAGCTAACTTCATATATTTTTGTCATATCAATTACTTTCTTATCTATTTGCATAAGACCATTTCTTATTCCTTCATAAAGTATTGGAAAAGTAATAGCAAATCCAACTACAAAAGGAGTTTTATCCTTGTCAAACCATACTAATGAAAGAACAACAAGAACCATGGTTGGAATTGTTTTACCAAATGAATTTATAGGTTGCATTAAATATTTGAAAAAGGGATACACTGTTGCGAGTACCCCTAAAATCATTGCAAAAATTAAAGCGAATACATAACTAAGTATGGTCCTATAAAAACTACTTAAAATAATTTTCAAGAAATTTTGTTCTTTAAAAATTGTTTTAATAGCTTCTATTACTTGTTGTATCCTCGGAATATATATATCATTATTTATTACTATTGCAATTAACTGCCATAATCCTATGAAAAATATACATGACAACAAAGTATATAATTTACTTTTCCATGAATATTTCATCATCTGGTATACTTCCCCCTATTGTCTTTGGATCAAATTCATTTAATTTTTCAAAATAAGTTTTATATTCTTTAATAGAATCCTTAATATCTACATATTTTATATTTGATTTATCGATAGCTTTTATTATTATTGGTTTTTTAGCAGAAACTCCTATTTCTTCACAATAAGTTCCTAATGTTTCCTTATCACTATATACCCATTCAGTTGCTGTTTTAATTTGCTTTAAAAATTCTTTTACAAATTCTGTATCATTTTCACATAAATCTTTTTTAATTATAATTGTTGATTGTGGATATCCATATTCTGAATTATTTATTTTTTTCCACTCTTCATTTAAATCTAATATTACATTAAATTTTTCATTTTTGCTTTGAATAGTAGATAACGCTGGTTCTGGTATTACTGCATATTGTGTCTTTCCCGATAAAATTATTGGTGCAAGTTCATTTACTCCATCCACATAACTAAAATTAATATCTTTATCTACATCAATACCTTTATCCTTAAGTATTGTTTTTGCAATTATATCAGGTGTTAAACCCTTACCTATGTTATAAACTTCTTTTCCTTTTAAATCCTCAAAAGTTTGATTTTCATTAGTTGAACCTATATAAAAAGATCCAAAACCAACAGTCCCTGCTATCTTATATTCTTTATTCTTATTAAATACAGTAGCTGCTACATTTGAAGGTACTATTGCTATATCTGGCTCACTCTTCATAACACTTGTAACTAAACTTTCTGAACTTTGTTCAATTGTATAATTAATATTATATCCAGCTTTAATTTCTGGTTTTTCCTTTATAAGTTTAGCCACTGCTATGGCCGGAAGTCCATCTGGTGCTACAAAATTAATTTCTTTAATTTCTGTGGTATTTTTTGTAGAGTCACTTTGAGCTTTATTATTATTCCCACACCCTATAAATGTTAGCATTGACAGTACTACTATTAAAAATAAAGCTAATTTCTTTTTCATTTTTTTAGTTCTCCTTCTATACTATCTATATATATCGACAATCATTCCTTGTATTTCATCTATTGTTGATGCAATCTTTATATTATCTTTTTCATCTGAAAGTAACGATTTCGTTAGTTCTTCAAGTTTAAAATCAACAGTATCAACAGTTATGAAATATTGTGTTTGCCAGAAACTAATATCCCTTTTTGTTTCATACATAAATTTTAGTATTGATTCCAAGTATTCTTTTATCATCTTCTTGTACATAATCACATCAACATAAGTCTTAGTAGTTATAAGCTTACCACCTCTTTTTTTAATATCATCTATCATTTTATTGAGTTGTTCTTCTGATTTTTTATGTCTTTCTTGACTAAAACTTTGAGAAAAATCTTTTTTTCCAGAAACAATTTTCCTTTCAGTTGCTTCACTTCCTCTTCTTACTCTCCCGATTTCCATATATACTCAATCCTTTCTTATCCTGGGTATATAAAAAAATAATTATATAAACATACAGGTATAATAATCAATTATTTCTTTTAATATCCCTAATTATATCAAAATTCTATTTTCTTCTCTACTTATATTTTAATTATAAGTAGAGGTTTCATTTTTATCTTATTTGTAGCGGTTCTAATACTACTATCTATTTAGAATATAGGAGCCAATAACCGTATTAATTTCAGTTGGAGCATTTAAGCTCCACCTGAAAAGTTTCATTTTATTTAGACACTATCAAAAAAATAACAAGTCAGTATGCTAGTCTATTTTCTTTCTAGTGCCTTATTCTAGTGCTTATTATAATATAATACTATTCTACTTATAGTTTTTTATGAATATTACCAAAGTTTTATTATATTGCTAATTGTAGTTGAAATAAATAGATATCTATAATAAAATCTATCTTATAAAAGGGATTTTAGGAGGCAATAAATATGATAATAAGATGTATAGATAATAACCTTTGTTCAAGTTTAACTCTAACTAAGGAATATGTGGTTATAGAAGAAGCTGCTGAATATTATGTAATTCTTGATGACAAAAATGAAGAAACAACTTGTAGAAAAACAAGATTTGAAGTTGTTGAAGACGGTGGTTTAACTAAAAAAACTAAAGCTACTATTACAGAATTAAGTTATCAATTAGAAAATGATTTTAAAGACATTAAACAATTCACAATCAGAAAAAATTCTAAAGGTGAAATTAAAGAAATATCTGTAAAATTTAAATATAACTAAAAAAAGTTCTGCTTAATCGCAGAACTTTTTTTAATGCACAATTTACAATGCACAATGCACAATTAAGGATAAAATTTTTTCAAAATTTCTAAATATATATTTTTAAAACTCCAAAGGAGTTTTTCCCATAATTGTGCATTGTGAACTGTGCATTGAAAATTAAGTTAGTATATTAATATTGTATTCTTTAAGCCAAATATTTACTTGAATTAAATAAGCAATTAATTGTGGTCCTGTCATTAGTTGTCCGTACCATGGAGATTTGTATGATTGCCCTTTAGTTTTTACAATTTCCCTAATTACTTTATCATCAATGACTTCATGAATTGGTGATGATTTATCGTCTAATATTTGTGTCATCATGTTGCATACTATATCTGTATATATTGGATTATGTGTCTTTGGATAAGGGCTCTTCTTTCTGTATATAATATCATTTGGTAGTATTCCTTCAAATGCTGCTCGAAGTAATCCCTTTTCTCTGCCCTTATATAATTTTACATCTGCTGGTAAATTGAAAGCATAATCTACTAATCTAATATCTGCAAATGGTACTCTTGCCTCTAAACTATTATACATACTAACCCTATCTTTTCTAGTAAGAAGTTGCACCATAAACCATTTTAAATTTAGATAAGATACTTCCCTCATTCTATAATCTCTCTTACTTTCACCATCAAGATGAGGTACTTTACTTAAAGATTTTTCATATTGTGTTCTAACTAAATCTTCTAGTGGCATATTCTTTAAACTCTTATTAACTATAGCTTTTCTATCGCTAACAAATCTTGACCATGGAAAGGTATCTAAATAGAACATTTCATCCCTTGTAAACCAAGGATACCCTCCAAAGATTTCGTCAGCACATTCTCCAGTAAGACCAACTACAAAGTCTTTACGAATTTCCTTGCAGAATAAAAGCATAGATGAATCAATATCTGCCATACCTGGTAAATCTCTTGAAATTACAGCATCTTTTAAAGCTGATGCCAAATCTGTATGATTTAAAACTACTTTTCTATGATTGCTACCAATGAATTTAGACATTTCTTCTGACCAATATTCGTCTGATGTAGGTTGGAATAATGATGCCTTAAAATACTTTTCATTATCTTCATAATTAATAGAATAAGTAGTAAGGGTCTTTCCTTGTTTTTTAAATTCCTCTGCAGCTATTATTGAAATAATGGAAGAGTCTAATCCACCTGATAAGAATGTACAAACTGGTACATCTCCTACTAATTGTCTTTTTATTGCATCTATTAGTAATTCTCTTGTATGAACTATTGCTTCTTCTGGAGTTTCATGGAATTCCTTTGCTTGCACTGTCCAATATTCCCACGTTTTAATATTATTATCACTAGTAATCAAAAGACAATTTGCTGGTGCAACTTCTTTTATATTTTTAAATATTGCACTTCCTGGTATTGTAGCTGGTCCAAGTCCAAATATTTCAGTTAACCCATCCCTATCAATTTCTCTTTTAATTCTTGGATTTGCTAAAATAGTTTTTATTTCTGATCCAAAGACAAGAGTATTATTATTCACAGTATAAAACAATGGTTTAACTCCCATTTGATCTCTAGCTAAAAACACTTCTTTTTTATATTCATCAAAAATTCCAAAAGCAAAAATACCTATTAATTTATTAATGCATTCTTTACCCCAACAAATGTAAGCTGTAATCAATACTTCTGTATCCGAATAGGAATCAAAAGTAAATCCTTTATCTTTTAACTCTTTTCTTAAATCTTCTGTATTATAAAGTTCTCCATTGTAAACTAATGTGTATTTTTTACCTTGAAATATTTTAGTCATTGGTTGCATGCCGCCCTCAGGGTCTACTACAATTAATCTTCTATGGCCTAATAAAACATTTGGAGAAATATAATAACCTTTAGCATCTGGTCCCCTCCTCTCCAATGTCTTTGTCATTTTTTCTAATATTCTTTTATCTTGTACTATATCTTGCTTGAAATTTACTAACCCAGCAATACCACACATTTATTTCACCCTCTAATAGTATTTAGGCATATTCAAAAAATAAAAAGTCAGTATATAGTCTATTTTCGTTATATGCCCTATACTATTAAAATATGCACCTATAAAAAAAGTGCGACAGCACATTAAGATCTTTTGCACCTATGAAAAAAATGTAAAGCATAATTCAGAAGTTACTAAGCACAATTAAAAGCTTATATATATGTGATAAATTATGAATACAATTTTTAATATATCACATACTATATGTATATTATTTCATCAGAGAGAAGGTTAGATCATTTGAATGTCACATGCGATTGTAAACAAAATATTGAATTAATACACTCACATTTAGCAATAGATAAAAGTTATGATATTGTTGAAAGAAAACTAACAATAGGCGGACGAGATGCTGTTCTATATTTTCTAAACGGTTTTATTAAAGACAACATTATGGAAGATATATTGAGATCATTGTTTAAAATATCTCTTGAAACTATGAATTCATATAAAACTGTTGAGGATTTTATGAATAATGAAATCCCTCATGTGTCCGTTGCCAAACAAAGTGATTTAGAAAAAATTATATCAGCATTATTAACTGGTCAAACAATAATGTTTGTTGGAGGTTATGATTCATTTATAGCTCTTGACCTACGTACTTATCCAGGGGCAGATTCATCAAAACCTGAAAAAGAGCAAACTTTAAGAGGCTCAAGAGATGCTTTTATTGAAAAATTAGTATTTAATTCGGCTTTTCTTAGAAGAAGAATACGAGATCCTAGATTAGTTTTTGAAATACATTCTGTTGGGGCTATTTCAAAAACAGATGTTTGTCTTGCATACATAGATGGAGTTGCAGATAATAAAGTACATGATTTAATAGTTAATAGTTTATCACAATTAGATATAAAAGCCTTAACTCTTGGAGATCAAAGTTTAGTTGATGTTATGTGCAAAAAAAATTGGCTTAATCCATTTCCCAAAGTACGATATACTGAAAGACCTGATGTAGCTGCTGCACATATAGTTGAAGGAAAAATAATAGTCATTGTAGATAATTCTCCGAATGTTATGATTCTTCCAACTGGAATTTTTGATTTTTTACAAGATGTAAATGATTATTATTTCCCAGTATTTACAGGTAACTATTTAAGAATTATTAGAAATATAACATTATTATCAACTATTCTAGTGACTCCTCTTTATTTACTTTTTGTAAACGGCAATGTTTTCTTGCCAACTTTTTTTGATTTTTTAAAACCTCAAGACTACTTTGCTATTCCTATGGTAATCCAATTGATACTTTTAGAATTCGCTGTAGATGTATTAAAATTAGCTGGTATAAATACTCCAAGCCCACTTGGAGGCGCACTTTCTTTAATTGGAGGTTTAATTCTTGGTGAATATGCAATAAAAACAGGTTGGTTTACAACTCAGTCTATATTATATATGGCTACAGTAACTCTTGGAGATTTTACTCAGCCTAGTATAGAAATGACTTTTGCTATAAAATTTGAAAGAATGCTATTATTAATACTTTGTGGAATGTTTGGATTTTGGGGATTTATGGGCGGTATTGTAATTTTACTTATAATCATGGGAACTACTAAAACAGTAGCAGGAGATAAATACTTTTATCCATTAATACCATTTAATTGGAAAAAGCTTAAAAATTTATTATTTAGAACAAGAACATCAAAAGATGTTCAATAATATGCCTTGTTTTACATATAACAGGAAAGTAATAGAAGGTATTTGAACGATAATATATCTACTTTCAAATACCTTCTTTAGGCACATGAAAATAAATAACAGGTCCAAAGTTGCCATGAATATTTTTCATCCGGCAAGGAGACTAATTGCCCTCATAGCGGGCCTATTAGGGCAATTTGCCGACGCAGCATGATGGAAAATAGGCTGGCAAATGGACTTGTTATTTATTTGATTGCGCCTTATTTAAACATACTTATTTGTTATCTTTTTGAATGTGTCTCTCTTTAGAGAAGTCTAGTTCCTTCTTTATCTTGCATTATTAACTTTTGCTTCATTAATCCACCAAGAGTCATTTTGAAGTAATTCTTACTTGTGTTAAATTCTTTCTTTATATCCTCTGAAGAAGATTTATCATTAAATGGCATAAAACCACCATTTTCTTTTAAATAATTAAGTATCTTTTCTGTTAATACATCTCTTTCATCTAATCGTTTTTTTCTTGTTGTTATTCCAAGAGTGCCATCTTCATAAATTATCTTAACTCTTGCTAGTATTTCTTGGCCTGGATATATGTAATCAAAATGTTCGTTTGCTAATATTAAGCCTCTATATTTTTCATCAACCATTACATTTAAAGTACCATTTTCACATGTATCATAAACTATTGCATTAACCTCATCAGAAGACTTATACTTACCTTCTTCTGCTATAGCCAAGTATGAATCTATTCTTGTTGTACCTGCTAATCTATCAGTTTTATCTACATACATATAAAATAAATATTTTTTGCCTTCTTTAAGCTTAAAACCTTGCTCTCTTAACGGAACAAATAAATCTCTCTCAAGTCCAATATTTACAAATGCTCCAATATTATTTTGGCTCACAACTTCCAAATAAGCAATTTCACCTACTTTTACAAGAGGGTTTTTTAAAGTTGAAATTAATCTATCCTTAGAATCTCTATAAATAAATACTTCTAATTTATCTCCCTCTTTAATTTCATGTCCCTTTGCTGCACTATTGGGAAGTAAAACTTCGTCCCCAAAGTTGTCCTCAAGGTAATATCCAAATTCTACCTTTTTGCTCACTTTCAATTTATTGTATTCTCCAATTATCATCATTCTTTCATTTCCTCCATAAGTTATTTTATTTCATATGCCTAAATTTCTTACTTAGTTCTATATAATTTAAACAAGATTTCTTATTATTATTAATCTCTTCGTCTAAAATAGGTTTTATATCCATGAAATCTTTTATCATAATTTATCACCTCATCTAAATCCTAAAGTTATTTTAACATTACATTTAGTTATTGTCATTATTTTACCCATCTTTATAATAATATATATTATAAATAATTTTTAGAGGTTAAAGGATTGAGTAAAAAAAAATCAACTAAGATTAACTTTAATATAGATGACTTAAATTTCTATTATGGTATCCCCCATGCTCACTGTGTATTTTCAACTGGACGCGGTACTCCTATAGAAGCTTTTGATTACGCCAGACATTCTGGTCTTGATTTTCTAATTTTAACAGATCATAATAATTATTTAACTAAGACTGTACACTTAAAAGGAAATGAATTAAGTAAGTGGGATACAGCTAAATATTTAGCCTCGCGTTATAATAAAAAACATGAAAACTTTTTAGCAGTAATAGGTTTTGAAAGTAAAACCAATCCTTTCGGAGATGTTAATGTAATAAATTCCAATAGATTCTTTACAGGCACAGTAACTAATCTTCAATTATTAGTTCTTTGGATGCTTAACAACCCCACTGCATTTATTTCAATTAACCATCCACATAAGACAATAGCGTATTTAGAATATAATCCTATTTTAAATAAACTAATAACTTCTATAGAAGTTGGCAATGGTTCCTCTCCTAACAAATATTTAAGATATGAAAAATATTATTATTACTTACTTGATCATGGTTGGAAATTAGGTGCTATAAACGGTCAAGACAATCATAAATTAAATTTTGGCGACGATGAAAACTTAACATGTGTAATTGCTAACGAACTTACAAGTACTTCATTAGTTAATGCTTTTAGAAATCGCCACACATATTCAACTGAATCTAGGACTTTAACCATGTACTTTACAATAAATGATAATTTTATGGGTGATATAATCCCTTCAAAGAATGAAGAATTACAATTTTCAATTTTTGTTCATGACTCTATTCATAAAATATTAGAAATTGATATTATTTCTATTGGTGGAATTATAATAAAAAAAATATCTGATTTGAACTTAAATAAAGTAAAATATTTGTATAATCATGACGCTCTTCAAACTGAATTGTGGTATATAATAAAAATAACATTAGATAATAATAAGATTGCTGTAAGCTCTCCTATCTTTAGAGAATAAAAGTGAATCACTTACTCAGCGAATGAATATGATTCGAGTTTCCTTTAAAAATGCATTATAGTCTATTATATGAAAAAAATAGAGTGTACAATTACACAACTTTACTAGCTGTATAAATTATACACTCTATTTCTTATTTATTATTTTTTTTCACTCTATTGGGCTTAGCTTTTGGTTTAATTACTATTTGCTTTTCTTTCTTTTTAGGTCCACCTGTTTGTGTAATGTCCATAAACCATAAGAAAAACAATATTACAAATATTGATATTACATATGAAATATATTTATTGGTTTGACCTAAAAACATTTGAACTATAAATAATATTATAGCTATTGATAAAGGAATCCACTTATTTATACGCACTTTACCAAATACAAATTTTTTACATAATACATAAGCCCCCACTATAATTGCAAACATTACTACGAATGAAATAATTGTTGTTAAAAAACTCATTTTTCACACATCCTCCTAAAAAACATACTGACTAGTTATTTTTTGAATATGCCTTCTATAGTTAATAATAATTTATATGTAAACTATTATCAAGCATTCCTTTTAGTTTATTTTAAATTTTATAAAGTTCTATCATCCTCAGAATACAACAAATTTTATTAAAATATCAAAAATATAAAATTATTTTTACAATTTTATATTTTTATCTTTAATTCTTCCTATATATTTGATAGAATAGAAAAAGTATATTATATGAATAATGTGAGGTGATATAATGACTTTAGCTTCAAATAATAATTTAGATGAATTAGACTTACAAATATTGGGCTTATTGATAAAAGATTGTAGAACACCTTATTTAGAAATTGCAAGAATATGCCATGTTAGTGGTGGTACTATTCATGTTAGAATGAAAAAGATGGAAGACATAGGAATAATAAAAGGCTCTAGAATACTTTTAAATCTTTCTAAGTTAGGATATGATGTATGTTGCTTCGTTGGAATATATGTTGATAAAACTTCTTCTTTTAATGCTGTATTTGATCAAATGTCACATATAAATGAAGTTGTGGAATTACATTTAACTACAGGCAACTATTCTATGTTTGCAAAAATAGTTTGTACTAACATTTCAGATTTGCAAAATGTATTACTTAATAAGATAAATAATATTGATGGAATACAACGAACTGATACCTTTGTTTCTTTATCTCAACCTATAGATAGAAATATTTCATTATAAAAAATTTATTTATATATGTTGAAATATATAATATCATAAAAATTAGCTTACTACTAACTGTTTTCATGGAAATATATTTTTATTAAATATAGAATAAAAATATATTTTGAATACATACTATACATATATTATAAAAGGAGTATGTTTTAGGCGCATTCAAAAAATAATAAGTCAGTATGATAGTCTATTTTGCATCTTTGACTTGTTATTTTCTTTCATGTGCCTTTATTTTTATTTTTATTGATTTTCTTAAATCTGTTCTAAGAAAATTTTAATGTAAAATTAATATTATTATATTATGTTTTGATATATAATATATTATATTCTAATACTCAATATTTTATTAAGGGGGTAGGTATATATTTGCGTACGATATTAAATTTTAATTATTATAGTCTAATATATTTCTTTGTGTTTTATTCTTTTTGCGGTTGGTGTGTTGAAGTTTTATATTATTTTAAAAATGAACATAGATTTGTTAATAGAGGATTTTTATATGGTCCTTTTTGCCCAATATATGGTTGCGGAGCAGTATCTCTTGTAGTATTTCTTGATAACTATAAAAATAATATATTTATGCTATTTTTCTTAGCAGTTTTATTTACTTCAATTTTAGAATATTTTACAGGATTTATATTAGAAAAAGCCTTTAAAACAAAATGGTGGGATTACACTGATGATCCATTTAATATACATGGTCGAGTTTGTTTACTTTATTCTTTAATTTGGGGTGTTGGTGAAATTGTTGTAATTAAAATTATACATCCTATTCTTAATGATATAGTTATGAGTATTCCGCAAGTATTAGGAGACATATTTCTCTCTATTATTGTTATTTATTTAATTCTTGATTTTTGTTTCACTATAGCTTCTTTAATGCAATTTGATAAAATGTTTTATTCATTTCAATTTGTACCAGCTAATTTTTTATTGGAGAAGCCTAGCATCTTATTAAATTCTACAAGAGAGAAAGCTATTGATAAAATTAGAACTTTCGAATCTCTTGTTGGTAAATTAAAATTTAATTTAAATAATAAACAATTAAAACATAATTTTTCGAATCTATCCTATAAACCATTGAACCATATATTTAAATCTTTAAAAGATAAATTCAAAAAAGATTGAGGTAAAATAATTACCTTAATCTTTTTTACTTAGACACATTCAAGAAAATAATAAATCGGTATGTTCACCTAATAGGCCCACTATGAGGTGAACATACCTCCTTGTCTGACGCAAAATATACATCGCATCATTGACTTGTTATTTTCTTTCTAGTGCCTTATTTCATTTTCTTTATTTCATCAAATAATTCTATTGCTGCATTTCTTGGACCATCTTTTTCTTGACCCTTTACCCCTAAACAAGTTCTAATTTGTCCAACTTTAACTTGTCCTTTTTCGAACATAGTCTTAAAGTATTTATCTATAAGATTATTAGTTTCATCTTGCTTTTGAGCTGGCCCAAAAGGATTTGCAAAAAATGATTCTACTAATCCTTTTTCAGTAGTAGTCCCTTTAGCCATTCTAGCACCTAATTTAAATACTTTTATTGCTTCTTCTGGAGTTCCAAAGTAATTTAAATATTTCCCTCCCTCTTCAACACCTTCATAGTTATTAGCATAGAAGAAAAAATCTATTGGATGACCTTTAGATATTTCTTTATATGATGCTACTGGCACAACCAGTCTTGCATTAATCTTATCTGGATTCATAAATATACTTCTATCCATTTCTTTAAATGCATATCCTTGGTCCAAATCATCTAATCTAACGAAAGCACCAATTTCAGTTCCATATCCTTTAATAACACCATCTTCTAATTTAAATGTACCCATATCATCAAAAATAATTGTCATATCTGAAATATAATCTTCGCTTAAACTTCTAAAAGCTTCTAAACTTTCAGACTTGCCTGCTCCACTATCCCCCATAATAACAACATTAGCTTCATCTCCACTTTTTAAAATAATGTTTACCATTGATCCATGTATTGGTAAGAATCCTCTTTTTATCATAATTAAATTATAAAGTGTTAATGTCATCTTTTTTATATAACCGAAATAGTCAATTTTTTCTGAATGATTTATATAACCAAGCATTATATCATTTTCAATATCATCATAAAATACTGTTTTTAGTTCTTCTCCCTCATCTTTAGCTCCAAATACATAAACAATATCAGGTTTTCTACCTCTTGTTTCTTCGCTTCTTGCCATTTCAAATAAATTACATAAAGATACTCCATGTTCCATGAAATCTCTGTGGAAATAAATGAAAGTAAGTAGTCCCCCTATTTTAGCTGGATAGCAGAACCAATGCTCATTATTTATTTGAGCATATTTTAACGGATTATATTTTACCTCTGTAAACATACCATCTCTTGTATTTTTCTTAGGGTAAGTAATAAATGGTGTTTCTAAAAGAATATGATCTATAAATGGAACTTCATCTAATACTTCATAACCCTTAGGTCTTACCCATTCCATTTCATGAATCATAATGCACGCATTTCCACCTGCTGGTATTTGCCTGTAAACTTTTGGTTGATATCCTGCAACATGCTTTTCAATTTTTCTATATAACTTTAAAATTAATGTAGAGAAATTAGCATTTGCTTCTGTAAAACTAACAGCCGCAAGACCTTCTTCAACTTTATATCTATGAACTATAGTATATCTTTCAAGTTTTCGCCAAAATAAATACAAGTCTTCTATAAATGTTATAAATTCATCTCTATCTTCTAATAATTTTGAATATGCTCCACTAATTTCTACAACTTCTTCCACACTCATAACTGTTAAATATTTTATTAACACAGTTAAATCTCTTCTAATATCTAGAAGACTATCTGTATCTAATGCTTCATTTAAGTACCTATATGATATTGAATTTCTCTTTTTAGCTCTTCTTAGATAAACCTCTAAAATTCGTCTAAATCCATCACTTTCTAATATAGACTCAAAACTGTTACAATACTTTGCTGTAAAATTTATCATGACTTTGTCATTGCTCATGGAAAATTCTTTTTTCATCTTTCCGCCCCCTATATGAATTTTTGTAAGCTGTAATATTGCATTTTTTTTTTATTTTCTACATATTCAATTAATTATACCATACTTTTTGCAATATTTAACCTTCATTTTTTGCATTTATTGCATATTATTTAGGTAATCCGAAATAATATTTGAATTTAATCGCCATTAAGAATAAGCCTAATCATTAAAATCCCTATTATACTAATATAAGCAACAATAACGAATTATATGAATATTATATTCATTTTTTATCCTCTTGTTCGTATTCACTATTATTATTACAATAATTGAAACTTTTCAATACACCATTGATAATTATGGATTAAATTACCTTATATTTTTTTATGTTATAGATTCTTGATTACGCTTAAAAAGTTCTTGGTTGCGCTTTGCGCTTTTTTTAACTGCGAAATGATCTTGGTTGCGCTTCGCGCTTTTTTTATATGTGAGAAGATCTTAATTGCGCTTCGCGCTTTTTTTATAGGTGTATATTTTAAAAATATTATTTATAATGATACAATAGTATAAAAACTACATAATAAGGAGGAAATTTCAACTTTATGAGTAAGAATTATCTTAGAAAAAAATATTTATTTATGTTTTTGCTAGCTATACTGATTTCTTCTTTAACAATAGGCTGTAATCTTTTAGTAAATGATTCTAATAAAAATAACCAAATTGAATCCAATAACATGATTGTACATTATATAGATGTAGGCCAAGGTGATTCTATTCTTATTCAGGTAAATAATAAGAATCTTTTAATAGATGCTGGACCTAAATCTGATAAAAATAAGCTTTTAAATTACTTATCTGCTTTGAAATTAGATAAATTAAATTATGTGATTGCAACTCATCCCCATGAAGACCATATTGGTAACATGGCTGATGTAATAAATGATTATAATGTTTTAGCTTTTTACGCACCAAAAGTTCAATCTACAACAAAAACTTTTGAAAAAATGGTAGAAGCATTAAAATCTAAGAATTTAAAAATAAATGTTATAAAAAAAGGTACAGATTCTATTAATTTAGGTGAAAATACTAAAGTTACAGTGTTTTCACCTACTAAAGATTCTTACGAGGATTTAAACAACTACTCACCAGTTATAAAAATTGAGTATGGAAAAACTTCATTTTTATTTACTGGCGATGCGCAAAAAGATGTTGAGAAAGAAATATTAGCTACTAATGAAGATATTAGTGCTGATATACTTAAGGTTGGTCATCATGGTTCATCAACTTCTACCACCAAAGATTTCCTTAATAAAGTAAACCCATCAATTGGCGTAATTTCTGTAGGTCAAGATAACATCTATAATCATCCAAATGACGACACTATTAAGCATTTAAATGAAAATAAAATAACCATATATAGAACTGATAAAGATGGAACAGTAGTAATTTCTTCTGATGGCTCAAAGATAAGGCACTATCAAAAAAAATAACTTCGCCTATTGTCCTATAGATACCCAATGTGAAAACTACGCTTATGTGATATCCAATCCAAATAAGAGGGCATGCTTTTATTACGGTTACTGAAGATTTTGATGTAACACTCCACAAAAGCCTGCACCCTTATTTTTGATTTTGGATATATCTGCAAAGTATAAGGGTAACTTGAAATCTTATTATCCATAAATTATCAATATAAATTTTGATAGATACCTTTAAGAAATATTGACATGAAATATTCATTGAGCTATCATAGAAGTATTGTAAACAATGCACAATATACAGTTCACAATGCACAATTTAGGATAACGCTCAAAGAGAAATTCTACTAAACAAATATAAAATTTGGAGTATCACTTTTCCTTAAAGGGTATTTTAAGATTTTTTTGAAATTTTAATATTATTCCTTAATTGTGCATTGTACATTGTGAATTGTGCATTAAGGCACAATCAAATAAATAACAAGTCCATTTGCCAGCCTATTTTCCATCATGCTGCGTCAGCAAATTGACCTAATAGGCCCGCTATGAGGGCAATTCGTCTCCTTGCCTGATGAAAAATATTCATGGCAACTTTGGACCTGTTATTTATTTCCACGTGCCTAAATAGAAATTTATAGGAGTGAAAAATATGTCAAATAAAATTAGAACAAGATTTGCACCTAGTCCAACTGGATATATGCATGTTGGTAATTTAAGAACAGCTCTTTACGCTTATCTTATTGCTAAACATGAAGATGGAGATTTTATATTAAGAATAGAAGATACTGACCAAGAAAGATTAGTGGAAGGTGCTGTAGATATAATATATAACACACTGAAATTAACAGGTTTAACTCATGATGAAGGTCCAGATGTTGGCGGAAACGTTGGCCCATATGTTCAAAGTGAAAGAAAAGGCATTTATCTTGACTATGCTAAACAATTAGTTGAAAAGGGTGAAGCTTACTACTGTTTCTGTTCTAAGGATAGACTAGATATGCTTAAAGAAAATTCTGAAGCTTTAAAGAGACCTTTTAAATATGATAAGCATTGTGCTCATCTTTCAAAAGAAGAAGTTGAAGAGAACTTAACTAAAAATCTTCCTTATGTAATAAGACAAAATAATCCTACTACTGGTACAACTACTTTTGATGATGTTATTTATGGAAAAATTTCTGTAGATAATTCTGATCTTGAAGATATGATTTTAATTAAATCTGATGGTCTTCCAACTTATAATTTTGCTAATGTAGTTGATGATCATTTAATGGGTATAACTCATATAGTTAGAGGAAATGAATATCTTTCATCTTCACCTAAATACAACAGATTATATGAAGCATTTGGTTGGGATGTTCCAGTATATGTTCACTGTCCGCCAATCATGAAAGATGCCCATAGTAAATTATCAAAGAGAAATGGTGATGCATCATTTGAAGACCTTATGAATAAGGGTTATTTAAAAGATGCAGTTCTTAACTATATAGCTTTACTTGGATGGAATCCAGGAACAAATGAAGAAATATTTAATCTTGAAGAATTAATTAAAGAATTTAATTATACAGATATAAGCAAATCTCCTGCTATATTTGATGATGCTAAGCTTAAATGGATGAATGGAGAATATATAAGACAGCTTTCTTTAGATGAATTCCACGCTCTTGCAGTTCCAGAATACAAGAAGGTATTAAAGAAAGATTTTGATTTAAAGGTTATATCTGAATTGTTACATATAAGATGTGAAATATTATCTGATATTCCAGACCAAATAGATTTCTTTGAAGAATTACCAGAATACTCTACTGATCTTTATGTTCATAAGAAAATGAAGAGTACAGTAGAAACATCATTAGAAAATTTAGTAAAAGCATTACCTCTTTTAGAAGAAGTTGATGAAGCTAATTGGAATATTGATTATCTTCATGAAAAAGTATTTGAACTAATTAAGTCACTTGAAATTAAAAATGGGCAAATGTTATGGCCTATAAGAACTGCTCTTTCTGGCAAATCATTTACACCAGGTGGTGCATTTGAGCTTGCAGTAATACTAGGCAAAGAAGAATCATTAAAGAGAATGCATACAGGCATAGAACTTTTACAAGCATAAGGCATATGAAATAAGGCACATGAAAGAAAATACTAGATCAAAGATACGTCGTATGTTTTGTACCAGACAAGAAGGCAAGTTCAGTTAATATAATAGTGGGTTATTAGCTGACTTTGCTGATGCAGTATGACGCAAAATAGACAAGCATACTGGTCTATTATTTTTTTGAATGTGCCTAAAATAACTATTTAAATATGCTATGTATACTTTAAATAGTATAATTCTCTGGACAATAAAGAAACTATCTCAAAATAATTATTTTGAGATAGTTTCTTTATTATTATAATCTTCTTCTATATCTTCTATATCTTCTATATCTTCTATATCTTCTGTATCTTCTATATCTTCTATATCTTCTATATCTTCTATATCTTCTATATCTTCTATAACATCTTCAAAAATATATTTTTTCCATTTTACATATATATAATATAGATTTATAACATCTTGCTCATTATAAATAAGAATTTTTTCTATTTTTTCTTCTGGCATTCTTTTAAAATAACTCTTATCTTTCATAACTTTGTGAAAAGTTTTTGCTAAGTTAGAGCCACTAATAACGTCGCCTTCTCTTTCAATGTCGAATACCTTTTCTAATTTTTTAAGCCCTGTAGATACTTTTTTTTCTTTTTCATATTCCTTTTGAATATCAATCGAATCAAATTCTTCAGTAAAATTATAATCTATTCCATTTTCCTTAAAAAGATAATTAATAACTGTAAAATCATTGTTTCCAGAAAATGTAACTATTGTTTTCTTACCTTTTGCTTTCATTCTTATGAAATATTCTTTTGCAAGATATAGTATATTTATCGCTTCATCTCTATCTTCAATCATATATTGAGTAACCAATATATTCTTATTTTTATTATCATATTCACATGCACCGAAAACCCCAATGCATTTAGGTTTCTTATAAACATAATGTTCAAGATCAAAGAATATAATTTCTTCTGGATTATACTCTTTTTCTTGAGATCTCATCATAAATTCATTAAGATATGCTTCTACCTTCACCTTGTTTTCACGAATAATCACTGTATCACTCTTTCCTATAAGAATTGTATGTCTTCAATATCTAAGTTATATATTACATCTTTTCTTTCAACTACAACATTAATTTTTTTTATTAATTCTCTATCTTTTAGTACTTTTTGCAAAAGTTCCTTAGTTGGATTTATACAATAAGGGTGTTTTACATTTTTAAACATAGTATAATCTCCCGCTGTATCTCCATAAGCATAACTTGCACTTAAATCTATATCATATTTTTTAACAAAATCATTTATTGCTTTAGCTTTGCTTTTACTGTCCCACATTGGAATAACTTCTCCTGTATATATGCCTTCATTATCTACAGTATATTTCGCACCTATATAATCTGTAAATCCATATTTTTTAGCCATTTCACCAACAAGTTCTGAAGGTGATCCTGATATTATTATTAAAGTATGTTTATTAGCTTTATGCCACTTTATTCTATCCCTTGTGAAAGTATATACTCTATCACCTTTCTGTTCAACAACTTTTTGGCCTATATAGTCTATTTGATATTTTTGCAATCCTTGAATAGATTCAACATATATATCTATCATCTTTAAAAGGTAATTATCATAATCACCTTGCCTTTTATCCCATTTCATAAAATAAGGTCTTACATCATTATACCATCTTTCTGACCCTATAATCTCATATTTGACCATTTTTTTGAATACTTCTGTTATTAGCCCTTCTCTGTATAGAGTTCCATCTAAATCAAAAAAGGCACCCACATTTGACATTTTACCACATCCTTTTTCACTTATTTATTATACTTTATTTTTGCGATTCGGAAAAGTTTAGGAAATCTATGAATTTAATTTAATGCATCTAAAAATTACTTTCTAAAGATTAACCAATATAATTAAAACACTATCAATATAAATAGATATTGATAGTGTTTTTAAACTTAGGCATATGATACAAAATAGACTAGAATACTGACTTGTTATTTTTTTGAATGTGCCTTATACATGATTATTCTATAAACGTTACAATTTCATCTATATTTTTCCTAATCTTTTTTCTCACAACATCACTTTCTGAATACCCAATTGCAACTACCAATCTAATTCTCTTTAACTTATTAATATTTAAAAGCTTCTTAAGCTCCTTTTCATTAAACCAACCTAAAATACATGTTCCTAAATTCTGCTGCGTTGCAGCTAGGCATAAATGCTCTGTGGCAATGCCAAGATCAACAGACCTGTAATCCTGCTGTTTCATTAAAGATCCTGCGCGTGAGGTTAAATTGCCACTTTCCTCAACAACAATTATAAATGATTGACATTGACTAGTAAACTTATTCATAATCTTATCTTGCAAGCAAATGGCAACTTTTGATGATAATTCTTTATTATTCACAACAACAAAATGCCACGGTTGACTATTGCATGCTGATGGTGCTACCCTTGCTGCTTCAATACATTTAATTAATTTTTCTTTTTCAACAGGTTTATCTAAATACTTTCTACAACTCTGACGTTTATTTATTAAATTAAAAAATTCTTCCATAACAATTCACCTCATATATTTCTTTACTTAACACCAATTAAATATTTAGTTATTTTTATTCTCCTAAGTATTTCATAAATTCCAAAGGTTATAAGAATTGAACTTCCTATAATTATTAAAATTGACACATATATAGGTAATGTATAGTTAAGCAAGTAGTATGCAACGATAACAATGATTGTTTGATGTAATATATATACTGGAAAACAAGCTTTGTTTAAATAATCAAGCACTTTTCCTCCTCTATTTAAATATTTCCTGCCAAATCCTATAATAGCTACAATAGTAGTTATCATAATACCATTTCTCATTATAGATAATAGGACTTTTAAAGCTATAGTCATATTCTTATCCAAATTGTAATAGTATAAAATTACGCCTGTGTAAAATACAAAAAAGATTAATGCTATAATTAAACTTTTTCTTTTATTTCTATCCATATAGTCTAAATAATTGTTATCACCATAAACAATATATCCCATTAAAAATACTATCAAAAATATTAATATGTTCTTTTGTGCAATTGCAAGTGGAGTCATATCTGCAATAAAAAATATTAATACAGTAAATACTAAAGAATATTTACTAGTTAATTTATCTTTAAGCTTCAATAAAAACGTCTTCATCCCGTCTGTTTTAAAACTCCTAATAATAAATAATCCAACTATTGAAATAATGAATAGATACAAAATAAACCATAAATGAGCAGGCCCTAATCCGCCATCATAAGGTATATTTGAAACAGTAGTCCAAAAATACTTCCATTGCTGAAAATAATTACCTACAGGTTTTCCTCTACTTACACGTGCAAAATACCCTTGAGGCGGAACTAAAATTAGCATTCCAAGTATAAATGGAATTAGGAGCCTTTTCATTCTTTCCAAAATGTACCTTTTGCCACTCCTACTATCTAATGAGAATCTTGTGGATGCTCCAGCTAAAAAGAATAGTATAGGCATATGCCAAGGAATACATAATATAAAAATAATTGTAGCTAACCAGCTTTTACTATCAGACCAAATATACCACGGTTCATAATATGTAAAGATAGACGCTGTATGAAATACAAATAATAACAATACACCAATATTTCTAATCCAATCAATTTCGTTTCTTCTCATATTTCCTCCGTATTCTTAAATTTAACGTCTTTTATACTTTACTCTTTTAACTTATCAAGATCTTCTTTTTTTACTAGATTAGGGTTATTTTCCTTAAACTTTAACAAAACTTTTTCATAATATATATTTATCGTAGCCATTGTAGGTGATCCTAATAGCATTCCAACAGGTCCCCAAAATCCGCCTCCTATAGTTACTCCTAAGATGATTCCAAAAGGGCTAACTCCAACCTTTTTCCCTATAAGCTTAGGATCAAGATACCATGCATCAAATAGATGAATGCAAAGTAAAAGTATAAATACTATTAAAGCTTTCATAGGGGAAATAAAAATTGCAACTACGGCACCAACAAGTTCACCAATAAGTGGTCCAAAATAAGGAATCATATTAGTCACACCCTCAACCAATGCAACCAATGGTGCATAAGGTTCTCCAACAACTACCAAACCAATAAGCGCTATACTTCCTATTATTGCAGAATCGATTGCTTTTATTCCAATATAAACGCCTATCATTTTGTTATAAGTTCTAATAAATGTTATTAATTTAGTTCCGTGTTCTTCCTTGAGAATCATATACGTAATAATTCTAGCGCCTTTTACAAATTTTTCTTTGTCTGCTAAAACATAGACTGAAATTAAAAATCCCAAAATCACATTGAGTAAATTTGATGTAAATGATACCAAATACATAGCCAAATTCTGCAACAATCCTATTGCTACCTTCCCTATTTGGCTAGATATTTCTTCAAATTTATTTAAAAGCCCTGCTTGTATAATTAATCCTTTTATTCTTTCATTTTCAAGAAGAGTATTAATCCATTTTTGTACTATTTCTACATAAGTTGGCATTTTTTGAGTTATGTTTAGTATACTATCTATTATACTTGGTATAGTGAAGAATAATACTATAAAAACTAGACCTACAATCATAAAATAAGTAATTGCAATCGACACTACTCTCGTCATTTTAAATTTTCCCTCAAAAAAACTTGCTATTGGATTTAATACATAAGCGCAGATCATAGCATATATAAATGGAGACATAATAGATAAAACTTTTTTACCTATATTGAAGAAATAATCATAATTGTCTATAAGTTTATAGCCAATCACTCCTATTAATGCAAATATTAATATATCTCTATACTTAATATTTTTATTTATAAACAATTCAGTTCAAATCCCTTCTGTTAAGGCACGTGAAAGAAAATGTGCCTTAAAATTTTAATATTGCTTTAATTATATCATATATTTATTTTTTTAATATTCTATATTTCTAAATTATGAAACTTTATACATTTTTCTCATAATAAATCTATAAAAGAAATAGAGGACAAGCCTAATTCAAAAGCCTTATCCCCTATTTATCCGATAGCTAGCATCCGTAACACTCCCAACATATATGAACTGGGAGATAACGGCTGCACGCTCCTGGATAAGTTCTTCTAAGCTTCAGGTGGAGAATTGTATTCCTATTAAGAAAACTTCATCTGAAGCTAAGAATCACTTTATCCAATCATATTTTAATTTCTACATCTTTTCTACTACATCTATCCCAAGTAATTCTAAACCATTTTTTATTACTTGTAAGCTTGCTTTAACTAAATTTAATCTAGTAGCTTTTAAGTTTTCATCTTCTAAGTTTAATACTGTATGCGCATTATAGAATTTATTAAATCCTTTTGCAACTTCAATTACATATCTAGTTAATATCGATGGTTCTAATTTATCTAATGATAAATTTATTGCACTATTAAAGTTAGCAATACTCTTAACTAATTCAAATTCTTCTTTTGAAGATAATTTACTATAGTCAGCAGTTCCTGTACATTCCTTACCTTTATTTAATATACTGTTTCCTCTAGCATATGAATATTGAATATATGGACCTGTTTCCCCATCAAATGATAATATTTCCTTCCAATCAAAAACAATATCTTTTTCTCTTGAATTTTTAAGATAAGTGAAAATTACTGCTCCCACGCCAATTTTCTTTGCAACTTCTTCTTTATTTTCAAGTTCTGGATTCTTTTCATTTATAACTTCCATAGTCTTTTCAATTGCTTCACGAAGTAAATCATCAAGTAAAATAATCGAACCATTTCTAGTTGAAAGCTTTCTATCTGCGAACTTTACTAATCCAAAGCCTACATGCACACAATCTTTTGACCATTCATGACCTGCAAGTTCTAATACCTTAAATACTTGTTTAAAATGTAGAGCTTGTGGACTTCCAACTACATAAACACACTTATGGAAATCATAAGTTTTCTTTCTATACATAGCAGCCGCTAAATCTCTTGTTGCATATATTGATGCACCATCACCTTTAAGTACTATACATGGTGGCATATTATGCTCATCAAGCATTACAACTTGTGCTCCATTACTTTCCACAAGTAGCTTTTTCTCTTTTAATTCATTAACAATTCCATCCATTTTATCATTATAAAATGCTTCTCCAGCTAATGAATCAAATTGAACTCCTAAAATATTATAAACTCTTTCAAATTCCTTTAAACTTAAATCTCTAAATCTAGTCCAAAGAGCTGTAGCTTCTTCATCCCCATTTTCTAGCTTTTTAAAGTTTAGTCTTGCTTCATCGTCTAAAGCAGAGTCCTTTTCAGCTTCTTCATGAAATTTAACATAAATTCTAAGCAATTCACCAATGGGATTTTTTTCCAGAGCAACTTCATCTACCCATCTTTTATAAGCTGAGATTAACTTACCAAATTGAGTTCCCCAATCTCCCAAGTGATTTAATCCTACAGTTTCATATCCTTCTTTTTTAAACATCTTATATAAAGCATTCCCTATAGCTGTAGTAAACAAATGTCCAACATGGAAAGGTTTTGCTATGTTAGGTGAAGAATATTCAACGCATACAGTTTTTCCTTCTCCTATGTTTGATGCTCCATAGTTATCTCCATCTTCTAAAATCTTCTTAATTGTATTTTCTGCAAATACTCCTTTATCCACAAAGAAATTAAGGTATGGTCCAAGATTTTCGATTGTTTCAAATCCATCAGCGCACATAGAATTTTTTAATTCTTCTGCTATCATGTTAGGAGCTTTTCTCATAACCTTTGATAATTGAAAACATGGGAAAGCATAATCCCCCATTTCTGGCTTTGGTGGTATTTCAATTAATTTTTCTATAGTTTCAATATCTAAATCCACATGTGCTTTTATTAGTTCTGCAACTTTAACTTTATAATCCATAAATATCCTCCTTAGGTTTTTCTAGGGTACACTAAATAAAATAACAGACCAAAGAAGCTCAGTATGACGCAAAATAGACTGGCATACTGGTCTATTATTCAATTAATATGTGCCTTAAATAAAAAAAACGTCTCTTATAAACAAAGAGACGGATTATCCGCGGTACCACTCTAATTGTATTTTATATAAAGCATATTACTTGTTAAATTTTTAATATGCCTAAATAAAATACCCCTTAACTTTTAACGCAAAGTTAATTGCGACCATCCCTACTCATTTCAGGTGATTTCTCTAAGGTTCTCTTCTTTTAATCTATCCATAGGGCTTGCACCAACCACCCCTATTCGCTTAAGGAATCAATTAAAATACTCTCCTTTTCTTCGAATATTTCAATATTAATGTTATTAAATTATACAAATTGTATTAAATTTTGTCAACTTAATTTTATATTTCTCCAATCAATATAATTTTATATTTATTAGATAAATATTTTTACTTTAAAAAATTTTAACTATTAGAGATGCAAGACTTAACAACGCGTTCATTATAATATTTGCGGGTATTGAAATTATTCTTGCCCCAACAAATATAAATGCCAGCATTATTAGCATTTGATATTGATAAAATTTCTCTTCAAATTTATAAAAAGTATTAGGTCTCAAATCCCTTAAAAGGCTGAACCCATCTAATCCTGGTATAGGTATTAAATTGAACAAACCTATATTGACATTAATTACAATTGTAAAACGTATCATTGAAAATAGCACTCCAGCTAATACTGATGGTAAAACCTTATATGCAAAACTTACATAAAATCCTAGGATTAATGCAGTTACTATAGCCACTAAAAAATTTGCAATTGGCCCTGCTAAACTTACCTTCAAATCATCTTTAAGATAATTTTTATATGCTGAAGGATTAGTTTGTACTGGTTTAGCCCATCCAAAACTAAAAATTAAAACTGCTATAAATCCGATTGGATCAATATGTGAAATTGGATTTAAAGTTAATCTTCCTTGAAATCTTGGTGTTTTATCTCCTAGCTTATCAGCTACTAATGCGTGAGCATATTCATGAAATGTAAAAGCAATAAGCATCCCTGGAATCATTAAGATCATATTAAGTATTGAATCCATATTATCCTCCTTTTGTGTTATATCTGTTTTGTATTATACCATATTTACTATACAGTCATACATATTTTTTGCAACAAAGAGCATTCAACCTCCTCTAAGATTGAGTGCTCTTTATTATTTATTATTTATTTTGTGCTGTTAAATTCTTATAAACCAACTTTCCACTACTATCAACAGTAGCTATAAAACCTTCTTTAATTTGAATAAGCTTTCCATCATATTGAATTTCATTTCCAGTAGTTAAGTTTTTAACACTTCCTTTAAGATTGTCATTAATTAAAATTTCACTCTCATTACTAAAGTATAGATCATCACTATTTACAACTGAATCAAGAGTTACTTTCTTCCAAGTAGATGTATCTTCACTAACTTTACCATAAACTATACTTGCTATCTTATCTCCATTAAGTTCACCCATATATATTACATCTTGTCTATCAATACCCAGAAGTGTGAAGTTCTTGTTAGAATTAAACGTTAATTGTTTATTAGGACTTGTAACAAAGAACTTACTATTTACTTTATCTTCATAAATCAATCTATCTTCATGTGGTATTACTTGCATATTTCCTAAAACATTAGTTTGAAGTGAAATTTTAGTCAAAGTATCGTTTATATCTATTCTATAAACTGTACTCTTTAAACCACCTTTATAAATATCTATGTAATATACACCTGTAATAGTGGATTCACTTACTTTTTTAACTTCCATATCTTTTTGATATGTACATATATTGCTAACAGTTGTTTCAGAAGAATCCTTAGGGCTATATGTTACAAGTTTAATTTTATATTCCCCATCTTCTTCAACCTTTTTAGCTATTATAAGCCTATCTCTATCTGATAACCATTTGTAATAAAGAATACTCCCTTCACTTTCTGTTGTTATTTTAGTATTGGTACCTGTTTTAGTGTCTTGTATGTATAAATTATTTTTTTCATTATAAGTTAAATATTTGCCATCATAAGATACATTTATTGCTTCAGCATCAGTTGGAATAGTTGCATTAATATCTTTTGTCTTATCCTTTTGAATCTCTATCTTTTTACTTTGAAAGTCTGATGACTGTTTAAATACAAAGTTATTTAAAACATATAACACACCAACTTGTAATATTATAGATAATATTGCCCACGCAATTATTTTCTTAGACACTTTAATATTAGACACTTTCATAACTTGACCTCACCTTCTGTTTACTTAACAATAATTGCTGTTGGGATAGATCTTTCACCCATACTATCTGATGGTGTATTTATAATGTCTCCATCATAATACATTGTTGTTGATTTTCCGCCATCTAAATTCATTGCATTAATTGCACCAAGTTTATATATAACTTCTTGTGCTTCTTTTAAAGTAGCCCCTAGACTACTTGCCCCTCTACCATCTATGACTAAAAGAATTATTGCACCATCTTTCCTTTGCCCGATTACAGTTCTTGGAGCTATACCCCAGCCTCCATCTCCACTCATAGGGGTCATTTTTCCGTTAATAACTAATGATGGTCCAAAACTTAAGGCTTCTTGAGCTCCAAGTTCTTGAAGTTTTTCTACAGAATATTTACCAACAAGCATTACGCCCTCTTTTGTTATTGCAAGTAAATCCGCTTCTCCATTTCCCCCTAAATCATTAAATATAATCTTTCCGCCACTCATTATAAGACCTATTGGAAAGCCTCCATTTCCTGTCCATAGAGCATTTGATGATTGATCTGTAAATCCGCCACCATTAATAGCAGCAACAGCTCCATTATTTTCAGCAATTTGAGATGTAGTTTCTCCTTCTACTTTTAGCTTAGAAGTAGATCCAATTTTAACTCTTGTTGGATCCTTTATTACGAGATAATATCCTTTATATTTATCATTATCAATTTCATTTAAGTCTATTGTTTCGTCCTTAACTTTTGGAATTTCGATTTGAGATGTATTGGTTGTTTCATTAGTTGCTTCAGTTGAATTTTGTCCCAAGATTTCTGCTATCTTTTTATCTGATAAAAACCATTTGGCCAAATATTGATGATTCATTGAAGTCATTGCAGCTCCAACATATGTACTTTTTGCATTTTCAAAGGGTCCATATAAAAGCATAAAAGGAAATGTACATGCTGTAAAAAGAATTTCAAATGCAAAAAATGACATTATTGTCAAAGTTGAAAATCTTTTCGCCTTTTTCTTTCCTTTTTTTAATTGAAATTTAGATTTTTGAGCTATATTTCTATTATTTTCATTATTCTTATTCATTTTATTATTCTTATTCATTTTATTATCCTCTCTAGAAATACTTTACGTTGACTTGTATTTTTAAATTATGACAAATTTATTATATATTATTTTGATTTAAAAGGCTAGGGTTAATTTAACGTTTCTCCAATATATAACATTTTCTTTTAAATAACGATTTAAAGTTAATCTTTATTACAAATTTTGTTTTACTTCAAAATTCAATTTTTATATTTAAAATTTATTATGTTATAATAAATTTTAGGAGGTACATATTTATGCAAGATAAAATTTTAAATGAATTAAAAAAAGCTAAAGACTATATTTCTGGTGAATATTTAAGTTCAACATTAAATGTTTCAAGAACTGCTATATGGAAACACATAAAAAATTTAAAATCAAAAGGTTATATAATAGAAGGAATATCAAATAAAGGCTATCGACTAATTTCTTCCCCTGATTTATTGAATAAAAGTGAACTTTTACCCTTAATAAAAACATCTATAATCGGGAAAAATATTATTCACTTTGATGACATAGATTCTACTAATTTTAAAGCAAAAGAACTTGCCCAAAAAAATATTGAAGATGGTAGTATAATAATTGCTGAAAAACAAACTCTTGGTAGTGGACGTTTTAATAGAAAATGGGTTTCTCCGAGTGGTGGGCTTTGGTTTACTTTAGTTTTAAGACCACCCATTCCTCCAACTGAAGCTCCTAAAATAACGCAAATTGCTGCTGCTTCTATTTATAAAACTTTAATTAATTTTAATATTAACACCACTATAAAGTGGCCTAACGACATACTTCTAAATGATAAAAAGCTTTGTGGCATATTAGCTGAGATGAAGTGTGATATGGATAGTGTCCATTATTTAGTTTTAGGTATAGGTATGAATATTAATATAGATGAAAGTGATTTTGATGAAAGTATAAAATCTACTGCAACCTCGCTAAAAATTCAATGTAATAAACAATTTAAAAGAAGCGAAATACTTGCAAACTTTTTAAATAATTTTGAAATATTATATAATAATTTTATCAGTAATCTTGATCTTTCTGAAACAATTTCAATTTGTAGAGATCACTCTAATATTTTTGGAAAACAAGCAAAATTGATTACATATAATACGGAAGAAATTGTCACTTGCATTTCTTTATCAGATGCTGGTGATCTTATTGTCAAAGACAGCATTGGAAATGAGAAAGCAGTTCTTGCTGGTGAAATAAGTTTCAATGGAATGAATAAATGATATAAAAATACAGGTATTTCACAATACCTGTATTTTTATATCATTTACTTTAGGCACATGAAAGAAAATCTTTAACATTTTATTTATTAATAACTTTTTGGATATGCCCCTTTAATACCTTAGCTGATTCTTGTAATCTTTTTAGTTCTTCTTCATCATTATTTACTGGATTTACAATTCTTACAACGCCTGTGCTGTTAAGAATCGTTGGCACTGCTAAATAAACATCATCAATTCCATATTCTCCTTGCATTAAGCAAGATACAGTTAAAATAGTGTTTTCATTTCTTAATATAGCTTCTACTATTCTATTTACTGCCAATGCTACTGCAAAATAAGTTGCATTTTTTCTGCTTATTATTTCGTAAGCAGCATTTTTAACATCACTTTCAATTACTGCTTTTACATCCTTATCCCATTCTAGATTGAACTTTTTAGCATATTCATCAAAGCTTTCACCTGCTATACTTGCAGTACTCCAACTTACAACTTCACTATCACCATGTTCTCCTAAAACATATGCGTGAACATTGTTGTTATTTACATTTAAGTACTTACCTATAACATATTTTAATCTTGATGTATCTAATACAGTACCTGATGCAATAACTCTTTCACTCGGAAATCCTGATAATTTATATGTTATATATGCTAATACATCACATGGATTGGATACAACTAATAAAATTGCATTTGGACTTGCTTCTGCAATTTGTGGAATAAAGCCTTTGAATATATTATAATTTTTTGCAATTAGGTCTAATCTAGTTTCACCTTCTTTTTGAGCTGCTCCAGCTGTGATTATAACAATATCTGAATCCTTAGTTTCTTCAATATTACCTGCATAAATATTAACTGGTTTTACAAAAGATGTGCCATGAACTAAATCCATAACTTCTCCCATTGCCTTATCCATATTTATATCAAATAAACATATTTCTGTAGCTACACCACTATTCATTAAAGCAAATGCTGTTGTTGCACCTACAAATCCTGCCCCTATTATAGATACTTTACGTCTTCCTTCAACCATTTTTAATTCCCTCCTTGTTTTTTTACACTTTGATTTATTATTCCCAACCTTTAAATTTATTATTACTTAGGGATGTTTATTATAACTCATTTGAAATTTTGCGTAAATACTATATAATTAAATTTAAGAACTTAAGGCATATTTAAAAAACAACAAATCAGTATGCCTAAATAGTAACTTTATAACTTAGGCATCTTTTGACTGTTATTTTTTAGATGTCTTATATACAAGATGGAGGTACAATTTAATGAAATTATTATTTTTTGATACAGAAACCACCAGTATAAAGCCGGGAAGTATTTGCCAATTAAGCTATATAACTGTTGATGCTGGCGTAAAACCCCAAATAACTACTGGTAAAAATTTTTTCTTTACAGTTGATGAAATGGATCCTTCTGCTGAAGAAATTCATGGTTTCTCATTAGAAAAACTTTATGAATTATCTAACGGACAATATTTTGAAGATTTAGTTCCAGAATTTCTCGAAGACTTTACTAATTCTGATTTCTTAATAGGACATAATGTTAATTTTGATGTTAGATTTTTAAAACATGAACTATTAACCTTAGGCGAAGATTTTGTTCCCCAAAACGCTTTCTGCACTATGGCTTACTATAGAGACATATGTAGAATACCAAAATCCAATGGAGAAATTAAAAACCCTAAATTATCTGAAGTAATAGATTGGCTTAATATTTCAACTAATAAAATTTCTGAAACATCTGAAAAGTTATTCAAAGGTAGTGGAAATTATCATGATGCAAGATTTGATACGGCCGCAACTTATTTAACTGTTATAGAGGGCTTAAAAAAGGGTTATTTCCCTAAAGGATATTTTACAAATATTCTTAAATCTAAAAAATAAAATATTTTTTTTTATCATTAACACCTTAATAAAGGGCTCATATAATATATATATAATTCATAGTATATTATATTTACAGCTCTTTCAAATTTTATACTGAGGTGATAAAATGAAAAAATATGTTTGTGAAATATGCGGATATATTTATGACCCTGAAGTTGGAGATTCTGATGGTGGCATTAATCCTGGTGTAGACTTTGACACTTTACCAGATTATTGGGTTTGTCCTATATGTTCTTTTAACAAAGATAATTTTTCTGTTGAAATTTAATTGCCATAGCACCCGTATCTAAATTAATCAGCAAAAAGACTATAAGATTTTAATTCTCCTATAGTCTTTTCTATTTATCTTAGGCATATTCAAAAAAATAACAAAACAGTATGTGTCTTAATTAAATATCTGTTCTTGATACTTCTTTATAAATTCTTTATCCATAGTTTTCACTCCATCTAGTGGGTAATTAATTCCTAAAACTTTATATTTATTTACACCTAAAACATGATAAGGTAATAATTCTACCTTTTCAACATTTGGTATGGTATCTATAAATTCCTTAAGTTTTTTTAGATGCTCTTCTCCATCTGTTAATCCCGGTACCACAACATGTCTAATCCACATCTTTTTATTATTTTTCTTCATTGCTTCTAAAAAACTTAAAGATTCATCAATTTCCATACCTGTAATATTTTTATATCCCTCTCTAGTAAAATGTTTTACATCAAATAATACTAAATCTGTATATTTTAATATTTCATCATAATCTCCAAATCCATATCCTGATGTATCAAGGCATGTATGTATACCTTTATTTTTACATAGCTTTAATGTTTCAAGAAGAAAATCTGGTTGCCTTAAAGGATCTCCACCTGAAAATGTAACGCCTCCACCGCTACTTGAAAAATAAACCTTAAATCTTTCAATTTTTTTTACTAAATCTTCTGGAGTATACTCCTCCCCACCATTTGATGTCCAAGTATCAGGATTATGGCAAAACTTACATCTTAGTGCACATCCTTGAAGAAATACTACCACTCTTATTCCTGGGCCATCTACAAGCCCCATTGATTCTATTGAATGAACTCTTCCTTTAACCATAAATATATTCCTCCAATTCTTTCAATTCACATTGCACAATTCGCAATGGTAGTACAATTTCCCTTGAAAATTGAATTATTATTAGGCACATGAAAATAAATAACAAGTCAGTATGCCAGTCTATTAATTAGATGCTTTCATGGAATGTTCTGCTTATAACTTCTAATTGTTGTTCTTTTGATAATCTGCTGAAGTTAACTGCATATCCTGAAACTCTAATTGTTAGTGTTGGATACTTATCTGGATTTTCCATAGCATCAATCAATGTTTGTCTGTTAAGAACATTAACATTTAAGTGATGAGCTCCTTGGGCAAAATATCCATCTAAAATTGCAACTAAATTGCTAACTTTTTGTGTTTCATCTTTTCCAAGTGCATCTGGAACAATTGAGAATGTATTAGAAACACCATCTTGGCATATTTCATTATATGGTATTTTAGCTACTGAGTTAAGTGATGCTAATGCTCCATTTACATCTCTACCATGCATTGGATTAGCTCCTGGCGCTAGTGGTTCACCCTTCTTTCTACCATCTGGAGTTGTACCTGTCTTTTTACCATACATAACATTAGATGTAATTGTAAGAACTGATAATGTATGTTTAGCATCTCTATATAATGGATGTCTCTTAAGTTCATTTGAGAACTTAGTAACTAATGCTACTCCTAAATCATCTGCTCTATCATCATCGTTTCCGTATTTAGGGAATTCTCCTTCTACTTCAAAGTCGATAGCTATTCCTTCTTCATTTCTGATTGGTCTAACCTTAGCATACTTAATAGCTGACAATGAATCTATAGTAACTGAAAGTCCAGCAATACCAAATGCCATTAATCTTTCTACTGCTGTATCATGAAGTGCCATTTGACTAGCTTCATAAGCATATTTATCGTGCATGCAGTGAATAATATTCATTGTATCTACATAGATTTTAGCAACATATTCTAATACCTTATCATAATTCGCTTTAACCTTAGCAAAATCAAGAACTTCTTCATCTGTAAGCTTTGGGATTCCTGGTACTACTTTAATACCCTTTAATTCATCTACTCCACCATTTATAGCGTATAAAAGTGATTTAGCTACATTAGCTCTAGCTCCAAAGAATTGCATTTGCTTACCAACCTTCATAGCAGATACACAACAAGCTATAGTATAATCATCTCCATAAATTGGTCTCATGACTTCGTCACTTTCATATTGAATGGCATCTGTCTTTATTGAGATTTCTGCACAATATTTCTTAAAGTTTTCTGGTAATTTATCTGACCATAAAACTGTAAGATTAGGTTCTGCTGATGTTCCTAAATTTATTAAAGTATGAAGATATCTATACGAGTTCTTTGTTACAAGTGCCTTTCCATTGATACCCATACCTCCAATTGATTCGGTTACCCAAGTCGGATCTCCGCCAAACAATTCATTATATTCTGGAGTTCTTAGATGTCTAACCAATCTTAATTTGATTATAAGTTGATCAACTAATTCTTGAGCTTCTTTTTCAGTTATCAATCCAGCTTCTAAATCTCTTTCAATATATATATCTAAGAAAGTAGATGTTCTTCCAAATGATGTTGCAGCTCCATTATTTTCTTTAATACCTGCTAAATATCCAAAATATAAAGCTTGAACTGCTTCCTTAGCATTTTGAGCTGGTTTTGAAATATCTACTCCATATCTAGTAGCCATTGATTTTATAGCACTTAATGCTCTTATTTGTTCATTGACTTCTTCTCTTTTTCTTACTAATTCATCAAGCATATCCCCATTTAAATTATCAAGATCTCTTTTCTTTTCTTCTATTAAATAATCAATACCATAAAGTGCAACTCTTCGATAGTCACCTATTATTCTTCCTCTACCATAAGCATCTGGAAGCCCTGTTAAAAGTCCAGCACTTCTTGCAGCTCTGATTTCGTTTGTGTAAGCATCAAATACTCCTTCATTATGGGTTTTTCTATATTGTGAAAAATATTTTTCAATATTTTCATCTAATTTATATCCATATTCCTTTAATGAACTTTGAACCATTCTCATTCCACCAAACGGATTTACAATTCTCTTAAGTGGAGCATCTGTTTGAAGTCCAACTATTACTTCATTATCTTTATCTATATATCCTGGGGCATAATTATCAATTCCTGATACTACGTCAGTAGCTACATCAATAATTCCCTTTTTAACTTCTTCAACTATTAATTCATATGCTTTTTTCCATACTTTATCTGTTTTTTCAGTTTTACCTTCTAGAAAACTTGAATCACCTTCATATAATTTATAATTCTTTTGTATAAAGTTTCTTACGTCTATACCTTCTTGCCAAGTTCCATCTTTAAAATCTTCCCATTGTTTAAACATTTGTTATCCTCCTTTATACTTTGCATTAAAAATTTGTTATTTTTTTATCAATTAATTCATACTTTTATTGTATACATAAATTTTGCTCTTGTCAATGATATCTTTTATCACTTAATATTTATTATCATTGTGTAATTTATAAAGAAATATATTCCTCCTTGAAATTATTTTAGTAAATAAGATTTGTTTTTCTAAAAAAATTAGAAAGCCGACTATCCAGGCTTTCTGCCCAGACGGTCGGCTTTCTAATAGTCATACTTCATGTGGTAAACCCACTTCCGTCAGTCATATGACTAGATTTCTTGTCATTATAATACTACTAGCTAATTAATTTGTCAATAAGAAATTTATTAATTTTTAATCAGTTGATTCATGCTTTATTGTATACATAACTTCAGCTTTTATACATGAAATGGCTTGTCAATTAGTATTTGTTTTCACTGTTTTCTGAAAATTATTATTTAATTTTTTAAAATAATAATTGAATTTTTCAAATTATCATTTATACTTTAATACAAATTTAATATAATATATTTATAAGTTCTAATTTAGTTCATACTTCTTCACACTGCTGGACGTGGTACCCCTTAAGGGTGTAAGTTCTTCTAAGCTTCGTCGTATTCCTATTAAGAAAACTCCACCTGAAGCTAAGAATCACTTTGTACATAATTAAAAGGAGCGACGAATCATATGAAACGGAATGCAAAGCAATACATTTTTTCTTTTTTAGGCGTAATTTTATCTATATTTATAATTTACCAAACTCTTTTTTATTGTAATTTTTTTAGAAATGATTTAATTATTGTAAATAAGACTGTATACTCTAACTTACTTCCTGAAAATAACTTTAAAAGTCCATACACTTCAAAAATCAAATTTGCAGATACACCTGTAACAAAAGTTAATGGTGTAAGCTTAAATATTTTAAATGAAAATAATATTACTAATGTTTCTATGTTACTTAAGTCCCAAAGATATTATATACCTCTTAATTTTATTTGTAATAAGCTTAATTATACTATTGATACTTCTGATGGCTCTATTTTATTATATAATGATGATAATAAAATTTCGTTAACTAAAGATTCTTATGATAAAAATTCTAAGACAGGCTCCCTTCGAGGTAATTTAATAAATAGTAATGGTACTTATTATATTTCAATATCAGATATAGAAGAACTTTTTAATTTAATTGCTGTATTTGACTTTAAAAATAATAATATTAGTTTACTTGATGACAATCTTAAAACACCTGAAGATCCTTCAGAATTATATAATTCCAAGGTTGCGTTAATTAGATTAGAGGACTTTGGATGTGGTAGTAATTATTCCGTGGACAAGAATCAAACAAAAGTAAAATGCATAGCTAATCTTTTTTATTCACAAGGATCGAAATTTCATGTTAGCTGGATTCCTAGATTTAAGTCTCCTGCAGATAATATTGATAATGATTTATTAACAAATGATAATATAACAAATGTTGGATTTGTTAACCTCTTAGATTATTTGATTAATAAATGTGGTGAAATAGGACTTCATGGTTATACTCATCAACATGGTGATGAAACAAGTGGAATTGGTGAAGAAATGTCTAAAGATGTAAATAACACAGTTTCCGAAACACGTGTTGTAATTGAAAATGGAATTGATACTGCAAGTGCTTTAAATATTCCCATTTCTTATTATGAAAGTCCTCATTATTTTGACACTCAACTTCAAAAGAAAGTTATTGCAGATTATTTTCAATTTATATATGAACCTTTTGACAGTTCAAAAAACAACATATATAAATCTGATAACTATCACTTATTTGTTCCAACTCCTTTAGGATATGTACACAATTCAGATCCTTCATCTATAATTGATGGACTTAATACAGATAACCCTGATACACTTCACAGTTTTTACTTCCATCCATATATTGAATTAAAATATATAAATTTTAATATTAGCAACAACAAACTAAATGTAACCTATAATGAAAATTCACCATTACAACAAATAGTCAAAACTCTTAAATCTGATGGTTATACAACAGTTCATATTGATGAACTTACAGATAAATAAGAAAATCTATACTTTATCGGTTTTGTAAAATACAAAAATACTTGCAGTAGACTTTAATAATAAGTTTACTGCAAGTATTTTTATCTGATGCCTAGCTGCTCTAACACTCCCATCTCTTTAGATTGGAGCTAAGAACGGCACGATTCTAGACGAGGTACACCGCTTTTATTTTGCTCCGTATTGTTTGTAATAGTCATCAATTCTTGCTTTAATTTCATCAGTTATGAGTATATTCCCATTAATTTCTCTATTATATAGGTATTCTATAACTTCAGCCATAGTAACTATAGCACAAGTTTTAAATCCAAATTTCTCTCTAATTTCAACCAATGCTGATTGTTCTCCTTGCCCTCTTTCCATTCTATCTACTGATATTATAAGACCTTTAACATTAACATCTCCTTGGCTTTTTAAGATAGGCATAGTTTCATAAATTGAAGTTCCTGCTGTTGTAACATCTTCAACTATCAATACCTTATCGCCATCTTTTAATTTGCTTCCTAGAAGAATCCCTGTATCTCCATGGTCCTTCACTTCTTTTCTATTTGAACAATATTTAACATCAATATCAAATGAATTTGAAAGTGCTATAGCTGTTGTAACTCCTAGTGGTATTCCTTTATATGCAGGTCCAAATAATACATCATAATCGTCTCCAAAGTTCTCATTTATAGCTTCTGCATAAAATTCTCCAAGTCTCTTCAATTGACTTCCTGTTTGGTAATTTCCTGTATTTACAAAGAAAGGAGTTTTTCTTCCACTCTTAGTAACAAAATCTCCAAATGTTAATACTCCACATTCTATCATAAAATCAATAAATTCTTTTTTATAAGTCTTCATTAATAATTCCTCCATTTTTTTATTTTTATGCTATTTTAACATATTATATTGGTTTAGGCACTATCAAAAAAATACTTTTATATAATTCCTATAATATCATTTATATCTTTAATTCCTTGTTCTTTTAAGAAAGCTTCCATTTCTTCAATGATTTCTTTTCCAGCCATAGGATTTACAAAGTTAATAGTTCCAATTTGAATTGCACTAGCTCCTGCCATCATAAATTCAATAGCATCTTTTCCACTTGCAATTCCACCAAGTCCTATTACGGGGATCTCAACAGCTTTAGATACTTCATAAACCATTCTAAGAGCTACTGGTTTTATGGCAGGACCTGAAAGACCTGCAGTTATGTTATTAAATACTGGCTTTCTTTTATATACATCTATAGCCATTCCCTTTAATGTATTTATAAGAGAAATAGAATCTGCTCCAGCTTCTTGGCATTTAAAAGCCATCTCTACTATATCTTCTGCATTAGGAGATAATTTAACCATCAATGGCTTTTTAGACATAGCTTTAATTTTTTTCACTACATCATACGCTACATCTGATTTAATTCCAAATGCCATTCCACCATGTTTTACATTAGGACAAGAAATGTTAAGCTCAATCATATCAACATTTGTATTATTAATCTTACTTACAGCTGCTTCATAGTCTTCTAAACATCCACCACCAATATTTGCTATGACATTAGTTCCTAATTTTCTCATCTTAGGAAGTTCATTTTTTATAAATGCATCTATTCCTGGATTATTTAATCCTACCGAATTCATCATTCCAGATGGGGTTTCATATACCCTAAGACCATCATTTCCCTCTTTAGGATTAATTGTAAGACCCTTTGAAGATATTCCTCCAAGAATTCCAACATCATAAAAATTATTGTATTCTCCACCAAAACCAAAGGTTCCTGATGCAGCAATTACAGGATTCTTAAATTCTACTCCATTAATGTTTACTTTCATCATTTTATTATTCCTCCTCTGGCTTCTTATAGTTCCACATAATATCCATCAAATACTGGACCATCTTTGCAAGTTCTCTTATTGCCATCTTTTGTTTTGCAAGTACATACTAAACAAGCACCAACTCCACATGCCATGTGTTTTTCCATTGATACATATATATTAACGTTCTTTTCTTTGCACATGTCTATAACTTTTTTCATCATAATTTCAGGACCACAACATAAAACTGTATCATAATCTTCTACTTTTAAAATATCTGTAACAAAACCTTCATGCCCATGCTTACCTGTATTTGTAGATATATGAACTTCATTTACGTATTCTTTTAATTCATCTATTATATAAATTTCGTCTCTAAATCCTACATATAGATCTATTATTTGATTTGCATTCTTTTCTCTTAATTTCTTTGCTAGTTCAAGCATAGGTGCAGTTCCTATTCCGCCTGCAACTAATGCAACCTTGTTGTATTCTTTTTCTAAATCAAATCCATTTCCAAGAGGTCCAGTTAAGCTTATTTCATCATTTTCTTTAAGCTTTGTATATTCTTTAGTTCCAGTTCCCATTACTGCATATAAAAATGTTAGCTTATTTTCAGACTTTTCACATATGCTTATTGGTCTTGGAAGAAATGTTGCTCCATTAAGTTTTAGCATATAAAATTGTCCTGCTTTTATTTCGCTATAATCCTCTATAACTAATTTATATATATCCTTTGAAATTTCTTCATTTGAAATCACCTTTGCATCTCTATAAGTTATAGCCATATTCCGCCTCCTGAAATTTATATTTATATTCCCGTAACCCGCATTTTCAAGCAAATTCCTATATTCTTAAGAATATTTATAGTTTAGAATTCTTATTCTCACCTATAATTTCGCTATAAATTATGCTTGTTTTACTGCTGTTCTAATTGCATCTCTCATTTTGATAGCTTCTTCTCTAGCACACAAAGCAAATTCTTCTGGTTTATTTTCCTTCTTATAAGCAAGTAATATTCCTCTTGAAGAATTAACAACTCCACCATTGCCGTTATTTAAGTATAATGCAACATCCTCAGCTTTTCCGCCTTGTGCACCATATCCTGGAATTAAGAAGAACATGTTATTATAGTTTGCTCTTATCTTCTTACCTTCTTCAACGTGAGTACATCCCATAACTCCACCTATTGCAGTATATCCACATTTTCCTGTACAGTTTTTGCCCATTTCAGTTATCCTATCTGCTACAACTTCATAAACTTTCTTATTACTGGTAGTATCTAAATATTCAATATCTTCTGCTCCTGGATTAGATGTTCTAACTAAGCTAAATACTCCCTTGTTACCTCTTTCTAAATAAGGTAAATATGGTTCTATACTATCCATTCCCATATATGGGCTTAAAGTTATAAAATCCGCTTCAAAATCTCCTTCAAAATGAGCTTTTGCATACATTGTTGCTGTTGCTGCTATATCGCCTCTTTTTATATCTGCTATTATTATTTCATCCTTTTCTCTCAAATAATCCAAGGTCTTCTTATAAGCAGTTAAACCTTCTAAACCTAACGCTTCATAATATGCAATTTGAACCTTAAAACATGCAGATACATCATATGTTGCATCTATGATTTGTTTGTTAAATTCAAATATTGCTTCTCCTGGAGTTCTACCATCCTTTATGTGATCAGGTACATAGTCTAATGCTGTATCTAAACCTACACAAACAACTCCTCTTTTTTCAACTCTATCATATAACTTATCAATTATGTAACTTATCATTTAAAATCCTCCTAATTCAATTGACAATGTACAATGTACAATTGACAATGAATGATGAAATTCTTTCAGAATTTCTTCAAATACATTTTTTCAAGTTCCGTAGTAACTTGTTCCTTAATTGTACATTGTCAACTGTTAATTGTTAATTGACTTGTATTTAATTTCTCCACCTTTTATTGTTGCAAGTACTTCTCCATAAAACTCCATACCATCAAATGGTGTATTTTTGCCCTTTGACGCAAATTCTTCTGGCTTCACTTTTATTTTCTTATCAGTATCTACTAAAACTAAATCTCCTTCTATACCTACGCCAATCTTTCCTTTATTCATATCTAAAAGCTTTGCAGGATTATAAGACATAAGTTCACTCAATTTATTTAATGAAATACTATTTTCCTTAACTAATTTAGTATAGCAAATTGAAAATGCTGTTTCGAGTCCAACCATTCCTGGAGAACCATTTTTCTTTTCCTCTGTTGTATGTGGTGCATGATCCGTTCCTATAGTATCAACCATGCCTAGTTTTATGGCATTTATTATTGCATCTACGTCTTCTTTTTCTCTAATTGGCGGATTAACTCTATAGTCATTTATATCTCTTGTAAGTCCTATGTGATGTGGTGTAACTTCCAATGTAATATTAGCACCACTTATTTTTCCATCAATAATATATTTAATAGATTCTTTTGTGCTAACATGACACATATGTAATCTAGCACCACTTAATTTAGCTAATTCAACATCTCTTAAAGTCATCATATTTTCAGCTATTCTCATGTCTACTTTTGAAAATTCCGGACTTTCTGCGTGAGACATTATAACCCAATTATTCTTCTTTGCAATTTCCATAGCTTTAAGCATTGTATTGGAATTAGATACCCCAACTCCATCGTCTGAAATTGCTTTAATTTCCTTATCCTCTGAAAGTTCTTCTAAATGACTTAAAGTAATTCCATCAAAGTTCTTTGTAACTGATAAACATTGGTGTATATCGATTAAATTAAGTTCTTTTGATTTATTTCTTACATATTCTAAAGTTTCCTTTGATGAACATATAGGATTAGTATTTGCCATTAAGCAAACTCCTGTATACCCCCCTTTAAGTGCTGCTCTAGAACCTGTTTCAATATCTTCTTTCCAAGTAAGACCTGGATCTCTAAAATGTGCATGAGTATCTATAAATGCTGGCATTAATGTCTTACCATTACAATTAAGTGTCTCTATATTATCTTTATGTATGTATTTACCTATTTCTTCTATTAATCCATTGTTAATATATATGTCTCCTACAAAATCTTGATTTGCATCTACAATTCTTGCATTTTTAATTAACAGTTCCATATAACACCTCTACTTCCAATGCACAATGTACAGTTCACAATTAAAGATAAAACTTCTAATTGGTTTGTTCTTCAATTATGCCTTGTATCCTACGACTTGTGTATTAATTAAATCAACCTCTTTAACTAACTCTACAGTTCCGAGAGTTTAGTTATCTCATCGCAGTACTCACATCTATATCTTCCATTTTCTTTATCAACTAAAACAAATGAATGTGGCACATACTCTTCTTGAATTGTTATACAACTTGGATTTTTGCATTTTATAATATTTTCCACCTCATTTGGTAATGTTGGAATAACTTTATTAATGATTTTTTCATCCTTCACTTCACATATAGTTATTGTTGGTGAAAGCAATCCTAAAACAGTATAATCAAGCTTATCACAGTTTTCTATCTTTATTATATCCTTCTTACCAAGCTTTTTACTATCTGCATTAATTATAAGAGCAACACTATAATTTTTAGTATCTAACTCTAAATAATTAAATATCTTAACACCTATTCCTGCTTGAATATGATCTATTACTATTCCATTTTTGATACTTGTTATCTCAAGCATTTACATCACCCCTAAAAGTTTAATCATTAATGCCATTCTTACATACATTCCATATTCTGCTTGCTTAAAATATGAAGCTCTGCTGTCTTCATCTACTTCATATGAAATTTCATTTATTCTTGGTAGTGGATGCATTACTATCATATCATCTTTAGCTAGGTTCATTTTTGCTTTGTCTAATATGTAGCTGTCCTTAAGTCTTAAATACTCCTCTTCATTAAAAAATCTTTCTTTTTGAACTCTAGTCATATATAAAATATCTAAATTTCCAATTACATCTTCTAATTTTTCTACTTCTATATATTCAATATTATTCTTTTCTAAAATTTCTTCTCTTATATATTGTGGTATTGCAAGCTCCTTTGGTGATATTAATACAAACTTATTTTTCTTATATCTTGACATTGCTTTTATAAGAGAATGTACAGTTCTACCAAATTTTAAATCTCCACAAATTCCAACAGTATGATTATTTAAACCATTCTTTAAGCTTGTGATTGTAAGTAAATCTGCTAAAGTTTGAGTTGGGTGCTGATGTCCCCCATCTCCTGCATTAATTATTGGAACACTAGAATAAATACTTGCAACTTTTGCTGCACCTTCTTTTGGATGTCTCATCGCTATAATATCTGAATATATTGATACCATTTTAATTGTATCTGCTAAAGTTTCCCCTTTTGAAATTGATGTTGAATTTGGTTCTGAAAAACCAAGGATTTTACCACCAAGTCTCATCATTGATGCTTCAAAGCTCAATCTAGTTCTTGTACTTGGTTCATAAAATAAAGTAGCTAAAATTTTCCCATTACATATATGAGAAAACTCTTTTGGATGTGTAATTATTTGATTTGCTAAATTGAATATTTCATCTAATTCCTCTATTGTAAAATCCATAGGCTCTATTAGATGTCTAATATCTTTTGTCATTTTATCACCACTCCTTTTTAACTTCTCTGTGTTAATTAAGGCATATTCAAAAAATAACAAGTCGGTATGCTAGTTTATTTTACGTCATACTACGTCAGCATGTTCACATAATAATAAGCTATGAGCCAAACACACCTACTTGCCCTTGCACAAAGTATATATCACATTTTTGACTCGCTATTTTCTTTCACATGCCTTAAATCGAGAAAATTATATAATAATATATAAAAAAAGCCTCCTTTTAAATAAAGGAAGGCGCAATAATCCTAAAATATACTGGTATTATATAACTTCCTTATTGATCTCTCTGTATCAAATTAAAGGTTATTCTTTGTGTAAGAATAACATTTCTTTGATGTTGTGTCAATAACAAATTATTTGATATAAACTTTACTTTATAAGTTTAGGCACATTCAAAAAATAACAGTCAGTATGCTAGTTTATTTTGTCTGATGCAAAATAGACATTGCCTCTTTGACTTGTTATTTTCTTTCATGTGCCTTAAATCTATATGTTAGTATGAAAAATAACTCCTAGTTTTCTAGGAGTTATTATCTTAACTCAAAAATTATTCATTACGCTATCCCACATCATCTTACCACACTTTGCAAGGGTCACTGTTCCATATACACTATTGGGAATTCCCATTGAAAGAACAGTAAATGTGAAGGATCCCTTTTGAACATGAATTAAGGCTGTATCATTTTCAACACTAGTTTTATCTCCTGTTTTACTTGAAATTTCATATTTCAAATCATCAGGTATATAAAGAGCTAATTTATTTTTCATTTGTTGTCTTTGTAATATATCCATAAGCATTGTGCTATCTTTCTCATTTAAAAAACTTGCGTTATATAAGTGTCTCCATATCTTTGCTAAATCTAAAGCACTTGTTATATTTTCAATTCCACTACTTGCTGCTCGTTCATCTGAAGTCTCTCTATTCAATTTAGTATTTTTTAATCCTTGAGCTATTATATCTTCATTTATATTATCCATACCTACTATATCTATAAGTTTATTTGCTGCTGTATTATCACTTTGTATAAGCATTGCAACTAATAACTCAAATATAGTGTATTCTCTATTATCAAATTCATGTAATATTCCTGTTCCATAAACTTTATCTTCTTCTTCAATTTTTATTTTATCTAAAAATGAACCTTTTCCATCTTCAACATATTTTATTACAGATACTGATATTGGAAGTTTCATACATCCAGCACTTGTCATCTGTACATTTTCATTATATCCAAAAGTAAATCCACTTTCTAAATCTTCGAAGAAAAATGCATATGTTCCTATTCTAGATTCTAAATATCTTTTAATTTCTTTCATAATACCCACCGCTTTCTAAAATACTATTAATGTCATTAGGTATTTTAGGCATACTCAAAAATATTAATTCAGTATGATAGTATTTTTGACTTGTTATTTTCTTTCATATGCCTATAAGTACTAAAATAGTACTTATAAATTAGTACTCATCTAAGTTAACTAATCAGCAAATGATATACCTATTTTCTTTGCCATAGTTACTAATTCTCCATTTGGATCTACTTTTTTATTATTTCCAATGACGTTTTCTAAACTATCGTAAGTGACTTCATTACCCTTTAAGCATATCATGCTCCCAAAGTTTCCTTCATTGATAAGCTCTACAGCAGCAACTCCATATCTTGTTGATAATATTCTATCAAATGTACATGTAATTCCACCTCTTTGAATGTGACCAAGAACTGTACATCTAACTTCTCTTTCTTTAACTAATTTCTCCAAATCATCTGCTAATTTGTTCCCAATTCCACCAAGTCTAATTGGATCTGGACTATCTGCCACTATTTTAGCTACCATAACTTCACCATCTTTAGGTTTTGCACCTTCTGCTACAACAATTATAGTAAATAACTTTTCATTTTTCTTCCTGTCTTCAATTTTATCTATAATTTTATTTATATCATATGGAATTTCTGGTAATAAAATAACATCAGCTGAACCAGCTATTCCTGATTCTAATGCTATAAATCCTGTATTTCTTCCCATAACTTCAAGAATCATAATTCTATGATGTGATTCTGCAGTTGTATGCAATCTATCTAAGGCTTCTGTTGCAATAGCTATTGACGTATTAAAACCAAATGTTATATCTGTTGATCCTAAATCATTATCTATAGTCTTTGGAACACCTATTACATTAACTCCTTTTCTTGAAAAATCCCTAGCAGATGTTAATGTTCCATCTCCTCCAATGACCACTAAAACGTCTACACCTTCTTTTCTTAAATTTTCAACTGCTATATCTGATACATCCTTTTTAACAAACTTCCCATCTTCCTCTACTGAATAATCAAATAAATTATCTTTATTTGAACTATAAAGTATTGTTCCACCTCTTGATACAAGACCTGATACAGTTGATAGATCGAGAGGAATAAAATCATTATTATATAATCCTCTATACCCGAATTTATATCCAATAACTTCATATCCATAATTTAATATTGCTGACTTTGTCACAGCTCTTATAACTGCATTTAATCCTGGACAGTCTCCTCCTCCAGTTAATAAAGCTATCTTTTTAATATCTTTGGTCATTTTTCAATCCCCCTATACCATAATCTTCTTTTCAACTTATTGCCAAAAATGAATTTTCATTATTTTCTGACTATTTACTTAATCATATCACAAACTTTAATTTCTGAAAAGTATTAATTTACAATATATGCATTCTTTAAATTTAGAATTCAAACTTCTAATCGTATAAAAAATTCAATACTTAAAATTTATATTTAAATAACCCATATATAAATTCTATATATTGGTTAAAATCAAATGTCAACAATATAAATTTATATAATTAATTTCACAGTAAAGTTTTATATAAGTCATATTCAAAAAAATAACAAATCAGTATGTTATTTCCCTTCATATTCCTAAATTGAAATTTTATACTATTTTATATCTACATTGATATGAATTTGAAAGATATAAGTATAGCAAATATTATACCAGCGCCTATTCTATATACCGAAAATACTCGCATAGGTCTCTTCTTTAAATAATCTACGAACTTCTTCATCACAAGTAGCGCTACAACAAATGCTACAACAAATCCAATCATCAAAGCAAGTACATAGGTAAAATTCATTGTAGAATAATCAAATTTAATTAAATCTAATCCTGATGAACCAACCATAGCTGGAATTGCTAAGAAAAATGAATATTCAGCTGCAACAGTAGTTGAAAGTCCCGCTATCCAACCACCCATTATTGTAGATGCACTTCTTGACATTCCTGGCCACATAGCAAGACATTGAAAACACCCTATTTTAAATGAATCTACAGGTGTTATTTTATCAATATCTGTTATTGAATGTTTATTTTTTCTAAATTTATTTTCAATTACTATTAAAAGAATACCTCCAACAATAAATCCAATAACAACAGCTCCTGATACAAATAATGATTTGATTTTGTCATGTAAAATAAGTCCTATTACCATCGCTGGAATTGATCCAACAATAATGTTAATCCCAAATCTAAATCCAACTTTACCCCTTTTTCCTTTTGTAAATATATATTCAAAAAAATCAATTACACTATCTCTTATCTTGTCCCAGTATAAAACTACAACTGCAAGTATTGCCCCTAATTGAATTACGACTTCAAACATACTTACAAATGGCTCTTGCCTAAAATTAATAATATTTCCTACAAGGATCATATGTCCTGTAGAAGATACCGGAATAAATTCTGTTAATCCTTCAACTATAGCTATAATAATAGCCTTAATTATAAATAAAATATCTAATCCCATTAAAATATCACTCTCTTTCTGCTATTTTTATATATTTGTAAAATAAATATTTATGACTTATAAAGACTTATTTTATGTATAATACATAAACCATAAATCTTATACCTAAATATAAATTATTTTTCTATAAAAACGCTGCTTAAAAGTAGTTTGTCCATATAAATGATAGTTCTATTTTAGTTATTTCCTTTTGTAATTCTATCTATTTATATGCTTTAACATTCTCAATTAACATTCATAAAATTTCTAAAAGTATTTTAGGCACATGAAAATAAATAACAGGTCCAAAGTTGCCATGAATATTTTTCATCAGGCAAGGAGACGAATTGCCCTCATAGCTGGCCTATTAGGTCAATTTGCCGACGCAGCATGATGGAAAATAGGCTGGCAAATGGACTTGTTATTTATTTGATTGTGCCTTAATCTTATTAGCTTTAATACTTTTCATTTTTTTAATGCTAAATTAAGTTATTTTAACAATTAAGGAGCAACTTTTCGTTCCTCCTCTAATTTTTTATTATTATTTTTCTATTATATTTAATATATTTCTTTCTTCATTTTTTAAATTAGGTACATAACTTTTTAGTAACGTAAAATCTCCTATTAATTCATAATCTCCAAGAGTTGCTGGAATAAAAATACTATCTCCCATAAGTATTTTTTCTTCTCCATCACTATATTTTATTACACCATTTCCTTGAACACAAGTGAATAAGTAGAATCTTTCTTCATCACTTTTTTCCTTTGCAGATGTATTTATTTTATATTTTTGTATTGTAAAATATTCACCTAAACAAAGATATGTCTTATCATATCCATATTTTTGTATTAAAATACCATTTGAATTCTTTCCTTCAAGAGAAAAATCTATTACATCTAATGCCTTTTCAACATGTATTTCTCTTCCTCTATTATAATCGTAAACTCTATATGTCGTATCACTATTTTGTTGAATCTCTGCAATTAACACACCTTCACATATAGCATGAACTAATCCACTTTGCACATAGAAAAAATCACCTTTTTTAACAGGAATTTTATTTAAATACTTATCTAAATTCCCTTCATCAATTGCTTCTTTAAACTTCTCTTTATCACAATCTTTTGTTCCAACTATTAACGAAGCTCCTTCTTCTGCATCTACTACATACCAAGCTTCTGTCTTTCCCGAATCCTTCTCAACCCTGTTTGCATATTCATCATTTGGATGAACTTGAACTGAAAGTTTGTCTTGTGCAGTTATTAATTTAATTAAAAGTGGAAATTCCTTTATATCTATTTTATTTCCTAAAAGTTTTTCCCCATAAAGTTGTATTATTTCTTCAAAAGTTTTTTCCTTTAATTCACCATTTTTAATCTTACCTATACCATTTTTATGACAAGCAATATCCCAGCTTTCACCTATTGCACCGTCTGGAACATTATCTCTAAATTTTTCCAAATCTTTGCCGCCCCATATTCTTTCATAATATAGATTCTCGAATTTAATTGGATACATGCTATTCCTCCTTACTGAAAACATTTGCATATTTTAATAAATCACACCTTACCATTTTAATCAACTTATACTTGCACTCTATTTTAACAAACTTTGATATGAAAATCTACATTATGCATAATATTCATTTAATTGTAATATACTTTTCAGTTTGAATGTGCCTAAATTTAAAATCAGAAAAAGAGCAAGATTTTTAATCTCACTCTATTTAAGACGCATTCTTCATCAAATATATAATTTATGCATATGCTTTAAACATTAAATCTAAAATTAACTACATCTCCATCTTGCATTATGTAGTCTTTTCCTTCAAGTCTAAACTTTCCTTTTTCCTTAGCAGCTGCTTCTGAACCACATTCAACTAAATCATCATATCCAACTACTTCAGCTCTAATAAATCCTCTTTCAATATCAGAGTGAATCTTACCTGCTGCTGCTGGTGCCTTAGTCCCTCTTTTTATTGTCCATGCTCTAACTTCTTGAACTCCAGCTGTCAAATAGCTCATAAGTCCAAGTAATTTATAACTAGTTTCAACTAACTTGTCTAAACCTGATTCATCTAGTCCATATTCTTGTAACATTTCAGCTTTTTCATCATCTTCAAGTCCTGATAATTCTTCTTCAATCTTAGCACTTACAACCATAACTTCTGAATTTTCTTCTGCTGCATAGTCTTTAACTTTTTTAACATAATCATTATCAAAGTTACCTTCCATAACATTATCTTCAGAAATATTACAAGCATATAAAACTTGCTTTGAAGTAATTAAGAATAAACTTTTTATAAAAACCTGTTCTTCTTCTGTAACTTCTAAAGTTCTTACAGGCTTATTTGCTTCTAATTGTTCCTTAATTCTTTCCATAGTGCCATATTCAAATTTCGCAGTCTTATCACCTGATCTTGCAAGTTTTATTGATTTTTCCATTCTTCTTTCTAAAACTTCTAAATCAGAAAATATTAATTCTAAATTTATAGTTTCTATATCTCTTATAGGATCAACAGAACCTTCAACGTGAACAACATTTCCATCATCAAAACATCTAACAACATGAACTATTGCTTCAACTTCTCTAATGTGTGATAAGAATTTATTTCCTAATCCTTCACCCTTCGAAGCTCCCTTAACTAATCCTGCTATATCATAAAACTCTATGGCTGTATATACTTTTTTCTTTGTATTATACATTTTTTCTAAGACATCTAATCTTTTATCTGGAACACTTACAACTCCAACATTTGGTTCAATTGTACAGAATGGATAATTAGCTGATTCCGCTCCAGCCTTTGTTATCGCATTAAACAATGTGCTCTTACCTACATTCGGTAAACCTACCATACCTAATTTCATCTATGTACATTCCTTTCTAACTTCTAACTTTTAATATACCTTTAAAAATTATACTCTAGAACCTTTTTTATTTCAACTTTATATTCTTAAAAGATGTATTCCAAAATGATTAACGTGTAGCAATGAGCCTCAAAAATAAAATATATATATAATTTGCCATGGTTATTCTTTAATAAAATTGACTCTCATCCAAAGTATGTGGTATTTCTTAAAAATAAAATCTTTTATAGGTTCCATAGCTATTGATATATAAGGATTTGTGGCATTCACAAATTATCTAATTTAAATTATGATCATATACTTTGGATGAGAACCAAATCATTAAATGATTTGCCTACAGATATTTGAGTTTAATATTTAAATCAAAACTTCCTTTTGATTTAAATATATATATAATTTACCACGGTTATTCTCTAATAAAGTTCAAATACTAATAATGATTAAGTCTTAGGCATATGAAAGAAAATAACAGGTCCATGATGCGATGTATATTTGGGGTCAGACAAGGAAGTATGTTTGCCTCATAGTGGGCTATTAGGTAAACAGACTGACGACGTATGACACGAAATAGACTAGCATGCTGACCTGTTATTTTTTGAATATGCCTTAAAAACTATTTTAAAGATTGAAGGTGAAAAAATGAAAAAGTCCATAAAATCTGCTATTGCTCTTTCTTTAATTCTAAATCTAATTGTAATTTCTCCGCCTAAATATGTAAGTGCTACAAGTAATGAAGATGTCGATGCAAATGAATGTTTTCAGGAAGATGGAGTCTTTGGTGATATTTCAGATATTGATAATATAATAGATATTTTTTTCTCTTTTAGTGATGATGGCGAACTTAACTGGTACTATGTTGGCAAAGGAAAAGACCAAATTGCTGAAGCACCTAGAGAATCTATTGATTTTCTTAAGGAAAACTCTGCTTATTACTTAGGTGATACTTCCAATAAAATCTTATATCTTACTTTTGATGAAGGATATGAAAATGGTCATACTGGAGAAATTTTGGATATATTAAAAGAATATAAAGTCCCAGCTGCTTTCTTTGTTGTTAAACCTTATATTTCTAAAGAACCTGACCTAATTAAACGAATGATTGCTGAAGGACATATAGTTGGTAACCATAGTGTGCATCATCCATCCATGGCACAAATACATGACAAAGAAAAATTTAAAGCAGAACTTAAAGGCGTAGAAGATGCCTATAAAGAACTTATAGGGGAAGATATGCCTAAATTCTTTAGACCTCCAATGGGCAAATATTCTAAGGAATCTTTACAAATGACAAAGGATTTAGGATATAAAACTATATTCTGGAGTTTTGCTTATAAAGATTGGTTAGTTAATAATCAACCAGATGAAAATTATGCTATACAAAAAATAGGTAAAGGAGCTCATCCTGGTTCCATAATGCTTTTACATGCAGTTTCCAATACAAACACAAAAGTACTTGCAACAGTTCTCAAAACCCTTCAAGAAGAAGGATATGAATTTAAATCATTAAATGATTTACCTACAGAATAAAATGAGGCATATTCGAAAAATAAAATGTATCAAAATTTCATATAAGTACAAAATACTTAATAAGGCATATTCAAAAAAATAACAAGTCAGTTATACTAGTCTATTTTGTCTGACGCAAAATATAAATCGTATCTTTGATTTGTTATTTTCTTTTATATTCCTAAGGCACATGAAATGGAGGTGTACAATATGCCAAATAAAGATGGAGCAATTAATTCAATACAAAAAGGAGCAAGAAGAAGAAGACTTCATAATAAACAAGACAATGTTGGAAATGACAAAAATAAACCCGAGTACCAAAATTTTGAAGGAAAGCCAATAGACTAAAAATTAAAGAGATACTTAGTTTGACTGAAAACATCACTAAGTATCTCTTAAGACATATTTAAAAAATATTATGAATTGGGGTAAATCACACAATTTACAGCTTCAGTAATAGAATTCTTTTCTTTAATTGATTTCTCCATAATTCCACGTAATTCATTATCAATTTTATAAAAAAATTCTTCACTTCTAAGTCCATTTAAATTAACTTTAACATTTACTATAGAACTTTCTATAGCGGAATGTAGTAAAATTGCAGAAATTGCCAAATCTGATAATAACATCTTATTCCCATACTTAGCCATAATCTTTAGATTTTCATAAAATTCCAAGCTTTTTCTTGCTAAGATTAACGGTGCTTCCATAGATTTCATGGTATTTTCTTTTATAGCTAATGCTCTTTTTTTCTTATCTTCTTCAGTATCCTTAGGTAATTTATAAGAATCCATTAGTTTTAAAAAGTTTTCTCTATCTTCTTCCATAAGCTCTAAGCTTCTTAAAGTAAATTCTTTAGATTCTTTTTCAAATTTATCTATAACCTCTTTTTCGCTGTCCTGTAGATTTACATAATTTTTTTTACCTACGGTTAAAGAATAAACCATAGAATTTAACGCTCCTGATAATGCAGCAATAAGTCCCGCTACACTTCCACCACCTGGCGCTGATAAATCTGACCCTAATTCCTCTAAGAACTGCTTAATACTTTCATCGCAAAATTTCATATTTTATCATGCCCCTATCTATTATTAATATCTTATATGAACAAAAGTGACTGTTTCTTGAACTTTCTCTTTGAGCTTGTTTCTTCATTATCCACAGGCCCTAAAGGGCCTGAATTGTGCATTGTTCATTAAAGTAATTGTTCAGCCTGTATTATATCTACATTCTGTCACCAAAAATCCTATGATCTTCCATACATTAATTAGTCAATGTTCTTATTATCTAAAATTGAAACTAGATAACCTAGGTATATCCAAAATATCATAGAAATAAAGCTTACAATATATATTAGATCACTTTCGAATAAATTTACTGCAAGAATCCCAACTGTAAGTGAAGTTAATATTGTCATTTTAAGTTTTTCTTTCTTTTTTAGTTTATCCAAATGTTGTATTATGAACATCAAAATCATTCCTACAAAAACAAGAAATAGTAATAATGAAATAATACCATTTACGCTTGCTGTTTGCACATATATATTGTGCAAACCTCCAAATTCTAATCCTGGTAAATCATCAGTTTCACGTGCACCTTTAACTGCTTCTATAAGGTCATTATTTCCAACTCCAGTTAAAGGATGCTCTTGTATTACTATAGCTGCTGAAGTCCAAAGACTACTTCTTCCACTTGTAAAATTCCTAATATTATTCTTATCCATTTGAAAAAATATTCCGCTTGTTAATATTGGTATTAATAAAAGTATAATTCTAAGATATTTATTTTTATTGTATACAAAAATAAATATGAACACTACAGCAATTACTATTAAATAAGCACTTCTTCCACGTGATCCTATCATAGTTATTGTCTGTAATATTACATTAGCTATCCAAAATATCTTAAATCTATGGCTTTCAGCTACATAATTAAGATAAATACACATAACAATAGCTAATGCAGATGCTATTGAAAGTGCATTTTCATTTTCAAATACACCTTTTGTGCCTCCAAATACAATTCCGCTCATTTCTATGGTCTTTCCTGAAAATCTCATTATTAAAGAAATAATAGATGCAATAAACATAAATATTGCATAAAAATAAGTTATTATATTCATTTCTTTAATTAACATTTTTTTGCTTCTAAAGACATCAACTGTAAATATTATGATAAATAAAATTAAATTAACCATCCAAATTTTTATATTATTGATACTTCTGTAAGTAATAATATCAAATGCTAATGTTAGCATCATAAATACTCCTAATGGAATATCAAATTTATAAATTTTTCTTCTTTTATAGTCTTCAATTATCATAAGTAAAATTAAAATTATCCCCCAAGTTAATGCTATATAATTTAATATCTTTATTCCTGGTACATCTTTTAACATAGTTACAAAAGTCAAACTCACAAATAAATATAGCAACTTAAAATAAAATTTGTTATCTATACAATCATATATATTTTTAATTATTTCCTTCATATACTTTTTTATACACTCCTTTTAGCCTTTCAACTAATACTTTTTCTGAATAGCTAAAAACTGTTTTTTCTCTTATTTCGTATTTATCATACATTTCATAATTTTCTTTTATTTTTATTAATGCTTTGGTTAAATCCTCCACACTTTTCTTTTTAGCTATTATTCCATTATCTTCTCTTATTATATCTTCTGCTCCACCGTTATAAGCTCCGATTACCGGTTTTCCACATGCAAGAGCTTCAATATAAACAACACCAAAGGTTTCATGCTCAGATGGCAATGTAAACGCATCACATGTCCTCATTTCCTTAGAAACTTCCTCTCTTGATAAAGCTCCTAAAAGTTTTATCTGATTGTCCATATTTAACTCTTCAATAAGTTTCTTTAATAACAATTTAAGTGAGCCATCTCCACCTATTCTTAAAGTTACTTTTTCATTTTTAAAAGCTTCTGTAAAAGCTCTAATTAAACATTCCATTCCTTTTCCTTCTTCAAGAAAAGCACATGAAAAAAATTTAAATTCTCTATTACTTTTTGAATTTTTGTCTTCAGTATTTTCATCAATATAAAATAATTGCAAATCAACCATATTATGAATCACTTCAATAGGTCTGTTAACATATTCCTGCATTTCTTTCTTTAGTCCATTTCCAACTGCAATTAAACAATTTGCAACTTCATAAACTTCATAAATATATTTTTTGTAACTTTCCTTAGCATACGTAGCATATTTAAGTGATGAATGTTCTGTTAATACTAATGGGATATTATATTTTTTGCTTATAAAAGCAGCCGCTATTCCTCCCCAAAAAGCTGAGTGAGCATGGATAATATCCACCTTACCTTCATTTTTAACAATTTCTTGATAAAGTTTATCCATTCTTTTATTAAAACGCTTAAACATCAATGGAGTTTTCGGCAAATAATTATAATCTTTATATCTATAAGTTCTGAGATTATCTTCTATATTAAAATTTATTCCTCTTTTTTCATGAATCTTTCCCAGCATAGTAATTGGCCAAATCTCATTATATGCAACTGTAATTTTTTCATTATTATTAGCAAGCGCTTTAAATTGTTCCTTAAAGAAGCTACCATGAATCTTATTTTTTAAAGAAGAATACCAAGATGGAATGACCATTATATGCATTTAATCACTTCCTTCTAAGATATTGTTTAATCTCTCAACTATTGAATTCCATTCATAATTAAAATCTGGAGCACAGTCTAGTGCCTTATTTTTATGCATTTCTATTACTTTATAAATTTCCTCTTTTATTCCTTGAGTATTATTTTCAGTTACAATACATTTTGGGTTACCTTGCACTACTCTCTTAATTGGGTCATTTTCATCTCCATAAATTACAAATATTCTACCTTTAGCCCCAAAATAATCATAAATTTTAGCTGGTATTTGTTTAGAATTTTTATTTCCAAACAAAAGTAAAACATCACCATTTAGCATATATTTAAGTGCTTCATCAAAAGGTATTCTAGGTGATACCTTTGCTACTTCTAAATTTTGTAGCTTCTTTTTTCCTTCTATATCATCTATATTCCCAAAAAATAAAACATTTAACAAACCATATGCTTCTTTGTTTTCTTCTCTTATTTCTTCAATTGCTTTAATAAAAGGTTTTATATCTCTTAGCTTAGAAAATATTTCCCCAGTATAAACTATGTTAATTTTATCTTTTTTTATAAGCCTCGGAATTTCTTCATGAAATAACTTATCGTATAATTTTGCATCAAAACCCCTGTTTAATATAAAAGTCTTTTTCTGTCCATCTCTTAACTCTTTGTAGTCTTTCAAATATTCATTTTTATTTGCTTCTGTAACAAATATAAATTTATCTGCTAAACTAATAATATCCTTTTCCATATTTTTTTCAAGTATCCTTTTAACAATAAAAGATTTTTCTCTTGTGGAATCCTTAAGCCATGGATCACTCCAATAAGTAATCCATGGTGTATTTCTATATTGTTTCTTTATATAATAAGCACATAAATGAGAAGATGGAGGTTCATGCATTGAAAATATAACATCAAATTTTTCTTTTTCCATTAAATCTATACCATATTTCCCTGCTTTTCTTGCCCATCCATAATACATGTCTGGTATGACTATGGCATTTTTTATTCTTCTCAAGACTTTTTTACCATTACCGCTTTTATTTTTTAGTGATAAATTACTACATTTCTCATTAGAACTATTAATATTTTTAGGCATTAATTTTTTAAAGATAATTCCACCATCAACAGCATGAATTTTTATTTTATCATCCATCATAGAACGTAATGTTTCATCATAATATATTGAATTTTCAGGAAAATCAACAGTTAAAAGATGTACTTGATTATTATTAATTTCGCTTAACTTATTTAAATATTGTAAAGTCTCAATAGCAGCTGAATTATTTATTAATGGGGAATAGCAGGCAATAAATAATATTTTCATATGTCCTCCTATCTTTTAATTTTCTTTAAAATTAAACTTTGTATTTCAATAACTTCTTGAATTTTAAATAGATAACATAATATAAAATATATGATACTTCCAATAATAGTTCCAAATAATAAAAGAACTATTGAATTTAGTTTACTTCTTAAGTACATAACTAGAATTACGATTATAACTCCCATGATTATAGAATTTATACTTATTATACCTATCTTCTTAATTATATCTTTTATTATAACACCTTTTTCTAATTTCATAATACTTATGAATAAAAGTACTGATGTCACTATCATGGCTATAGCTGAAGCTAATGCAACACCCATTATACCTATGTACTTTGATAAAATTATACTAAAAATTATGTTAATGATAACACCTATAATTCCATTGATTGTAGTAATTTTTGTTTTTCCCATAGAAAATAGTGTTGAATTTAATATATCCCTTATTCCTGTAAAGAATATTCCAAATCCATATCCAAGTAAAGCAAGGGTTGTAATATATACTGCATGGTCCGTAAATTTTCCTCTTGCATATACAACTTTTACTATATCATTACCAAATATTATAACACCAACAGTAATAGGAATTAATAATATAGCCAAATATAAAATAGCCTTTTTTAGTATATTTATAAAGCCATTTTCATCACCGCTATGTCGCATATTTGCCATAATAGGATATACAACACTTGTGACCGAAGTTGTAATAATAGCATTAATAAAAAGTATTAATTTTTGAGCATAATCCAAGGCTGAAACTGATCCAACTTCTAAATATGAAGCAATGTACTTATCAACTACCATATTTAATGAATTTGCCCCTGCTCCAATAATTACTGGAATTATTAATATAATAATTTCTTTTAATCTTTCATCCTTAAATTTTATTAAAAACTTATATCTATAGCCGTGTGTAAGCAACGATGGTACTTGAACAGCTACTCTAAAGAAATTTCCTATAACATTTGCAATTGTTAATCCTACAATGTCATAATTTCTAAACAATAATAAATATATTATCATAGGTAAATTAAAAAACAACCCCAAAATTGATGGAATAATAAAATCTTCATTTACTTGTAACAATGCTGTAAAGCATGCATTAATTGATAAGAATAAAAGATTCAAAAGTGTAATATTTAATAATTTAATAGCAAGTAATTTTGTTTCTTCTGAAAATTTAAATATATAAACTATTTCTTTTGAGAAAATACTTGTTATCATAAAAAAAAGCAAGGATACAATAAAAAGTATGTTTATAACGTTATTTGCGAAACTATACATTTCCTTTTGTCCCTTTTTTGCTTTAACTTTACTTAACATTGGTAAAAAGGCAGTTGATATCGCAAGTCCGACTAATGTAAATAATATCTCTGGTACAGATACAGCGATATTATATGCATCAGTATACATTCCTGCGCCAAAGTTTTTTGCAATAAGCATATCACGAATAAAGCCTAAAGCTCTACTTATTAAAGACACTATCATTATTATAAATGTAGATTTAATTAAACTGCTTCCCTTTTTCATTTTACCACCTATTTTTCTGAATCTTACTTTATCCGATGTCTAGCATTTCTAATACTTTCATCTCTTTAAAGATATAAAATCTAAGAAATGCACGACCCTTGACCGGGTGCCCCTTGTGGGTATAAGTTCAACCAGATTCAGCCGGAGTATTAAAACTTCGCCTGAAAGGTTTCACTTTATCTAATGTTTTAATTTTATGTTATTTATGAACTTAGCTTATTTTCATAGTCAATATTTATATTATTATTTTAATTATTATTGACTTTATTTCTATTCTTTAATACTAATAATAAAAATCGTGGTATAGAAGCTAATCTTTTCATTCTAAAAGGTTCTTTTATAACTCTGTATAACCACTCTAACCCTAAGGATATCATCCATTTTGGTGCTCTTTTAAGTTCTCCTGCAAATATATCAAAAACACCACCTACCCCCATAAATATATGAGCATTTGAAATTTCCATAATTTTTTTGATAAATATTTCTTGTCTTGGAGAACCCATAGCTACAAATATAGCCCAAGGTTCACATCTTTTTATATCTTCAATTATATCATTACAATTATTTAAATCAAAAAAACCATTATGGAATCCTGAAACTTTTAAATTAGGGAATTCAAGCTTAATATTTTCTACGCATTTTTCAAGGGTCTCTTCTTTTGCACCTAATAAATAAATTGATTTTTTTTCTAAATTAGCTTTAATTAATACTTCCCTAACAACATCTATTCCAGCTATTTTCTCTTCAACTGGTTCTTTTAATAATTTTGATGCAATAACTGTTCCAACTCCATCTGGTATTATTATAGAAGATTTATCATTAAAGTTTTCTTTAAGTATATGATTATTTAATCCATTAAATAAAACCTCCGGATTTCCAGATATTATATTTACTTTTTCAAAACTTTCTATGTAATTCATCAAAGTATTCTTATCTTTATTAAATATCTTAAAATTAAGTATTTTTGTAAACATCTTATCTCCTAAAACTTATTTCATTGTTCTATTTAACATTTGATCTATTTCTATTACTATTTCATCATTTGGAGCTAATTTCTTTGCAATATCTAAGTTAAGTTTTGCTTGTTCTTTATCACCTAAATTAATGTAACACATTACTATATTAGTGCATATCTCAACTTCTTTAGATGCTTCAAAGGCTTTTCTAAAATATTTTATTGCTTCTTCATAATCCCCAAGAGATGCATAATTCATCCCAAGTTCATTAACAACTTCAAGGCTTCCAGACTCAAGGGAAAGACTTTTTTGCAAGTAATATATAGCTGTTTGATAATTTTCGATTTTTCTGTATCCAACACCTAAATAATAATAAACCAAAGGATTTTCTTTAAATTCTTCACATAATGGAAGTAGTAGCTCAATTGCTTTTTTAGGTTCATCTTTTAAATGATCGATTGCTTTTTCAAAGTGACTTATATTATTAATATCAGTTCCTATCTGCTCAATTTCCGGTGTTTTTTTCCCACCTTTGTTTATATATTCATTTATTTCTACTTCTGCCCTTTTATAATCGCCTTTATCCTTAAGTATTAAAGCATTATAAAGATATGGTTCTGGAGATTTTTCAAAGTTTTCTTTACATTCATCAATATCTTCCACTAATAATTCTGAAAAGCTTGAATCATTTTGTCTTATTGTTTCACCTACAGCCAATAGCTTAGTTAAAATTTCTTCTTCCTTAGTATATCTATAAAGTCCTTTTAATAAAATATAAGCATCTTCTAATCTATTTTTCTTTATTCTATCTGCAATAAGGCTTTTTACGCATTCCTCAGAATCAGGAATATATGATAAAATTATCCCATAATCCTCATTATATTTAATATTTTTATCTGCACCAAAAGCAATAAACATTCCCTCAATAAAATAATATATTGGTAAATTACTTAGCTTTATTTCATTATTTGCATTATCCGCAACATATTCAGCACTTATTGGCATATATAGATCATCGTTTTTTAACTTCACATTGTCAGGAATATTAATACTCTTTTTAAAACCATCCTTTTTCATCTCTAAAAACAATATTTTACTTAATTTATCTTTATACATAGTCTTATACTTACTCATTTTACACCTCTTGTTTAATTGTCATTATCAACACTTAATTTCAATTCACAATTCACAGTTCACAATTATTCAGCAAATTTCCTACGATAATTTGTAAAAATATAAATTTCTAAATTCCATAGAAAAGGTAAGCTTTATTCCTTAATTGTGCATTGTACATTGTGAATTTTTCAAGTATTCATTACTAACAATTATTTTATCTGATAGTTAGCATCTAAAGTTAAGAATCACTTTATATTTTAAAGAAATTGCTATCATCTAAAAGATGATAGCAATTTATATGGAAATTTAGTTTAATTTTGAATTAATTATTTCCATTACTTTTTCATTAAATTTCGCAATATCTTTATCTGCATTGTCTAAACTACTGCTCTTTACTGCTAAATAAACTTTCATCTTTGGTTCTGTTCCTGATGGTCTTACTACAAAATACGAACCATCCTCTAAAATGTACTTTAATACATTAGACTTAGGTAAGTCAATAGTAGATTTAGTATTATTTAAAGTATCTTCTTCAATACTTAACTTATAATCTAATCTTGTAGCAACTTTTACTCCATCAACTGCACTAATTGGATCATTTCTTAATGCTTCTATACAATTGCCTATCTTTTCTTGACCTTCTTTACCCTTTAATTCTAATGATACAAGATTTTCTTTAAAGTATCCGTACTTTTCATATAGTTCTATTAATGCATCATATAGACTCTTTCCTTGCTCTTTATAATAAAGACACATTTCACATACTAACATAGAAGCTATTACTGCATCTTTATCACGTACAAAGTTTCCTGCAAGATATCCATAGCTTTCTTCAAATCCAAAAAGATAAGTTTTGTTTCCTGCATCTTCAAATTCTCTGATTTTTTCACCGATATATTTGAATCCTGTTAATACATCCATAATTTCGATGTCAAAATCTTCTGCTATACTTCTAGCACCTTCAGTTGTTACAATTGTTTTAATAACAACTCCATTTTGTGGTAACTTATTAGTTTCTTTTAATGAGCTTAATACATAATGAGTTAAAAGTAAACCTGTTTGGTTACCAGTTAGAACTTTATATTCTCCAGTACTATCTTTAACTACAAGACCTATTCTATCGCAATCTGGATCAGTTCCAAAGATTACATCTGGATTTTCAGTTTTAGCCATCTTTACAGCTAATTCGAATACATCTGGATTTTCTGGATTAGGATAAGATGCTGTTGGGAAATTTCCATCTGGAGTTTCTTGTTCCTTAACTACTTTAACATTACTATATCCTAATTGTTCTAATACACTTCTAACTGGAACATTTCCTGAACCATGAATTGGAGTATATATAACATTTAAATTTCCAGATTTTTCCTTAACTAAATCTGTTCTTATAGTTAATCCCTTAACTTTTTCATAGTAACGTTTATCTAAATCTTCTCCAATGTAAGTTAATAAACCTTTTTCTAAAGCAATTTTCTCATCTATATTTTTAATCTTTGAAAAATCATCTACTGCATTAACACAATCAATAATTATATTTGCTTTTTCATCTGTTACTTGTCCACCAAATTCATCATATACTTTATACCCATTATATATCTTTGGATTATGTGAAGCTGTAACTACTATACCACCACTACATTTTAATTCTCTTACTGTGTAAGATAACACTGGTGTTGGTCTTAAGCTTTCATATAAATATACCTTAACATTATTTGCACATAAAGTTAGGGCTGCTGCTTGAGCAAATTCCTTAGACATATTTCTTGAATCATATGCAATTGCAACTGAAGGATCTTTAAAGCTATCATTTAAGTAATTTGCAAATCCTTGTGTAGCTTGAGCAACAGTATATACGTTCATTCTATTACTTCCAGCACCAATTTCTCCTCTTAATCCACCAGTACCAAAATCCAAGTCTTTATAAAATCTATCTTCAATTTCCTTATCATCAGATATGCTTTTCAACTCGTTTTTTGTTGCCTCATCAATAATATCAGAGTTAATCCATGTGTTATATTTTTCTTTGTAATTCATTTTATGTTCCCCTCTCCATTTTTTCTCTATTATATTATACAATATTTGTTTATATTTAAAAATAGTTTTATCCATTTTAATGAGTAACTTTTAACAAAATGAGAGGTAGTATTTTATCATTTCTACTAAAACATTAAATTGTAGTTAGTTTTTTAATAAAACAGTCTGAATTGCTTAAATTTTCAGACTGCTTTGTGCTCATAATATTATTAATCAGTATGCAATTTTTATAGTTTGAGCTTACTCTTCTTCTGAACCTTCTGTTGCTATGAATTGACGTGTAACTACAGATGCAAATACAGTTGATAAATTATCTATAATAGAAATTTCACTTCCTACCTCTAAGTCACTTAATTTATAAACACTGCCTAATCTTGCATTTGAAACATTAACCTCTATAGATTTAGGTATATTTTCTGGTTTACAAGATACTTTTACAGAATCTTTTTGAGTTTGTATAACTATCCCCTTCGTACTTAAAAATTCTTTACCTTCAATTTTAATTGGAACCTCTGTTTGTAACATACCATACCTACTCACTTCTTCTAAGTCTATATGCATTACTTTGTGTGATATTGGATCTTTTTGAACTTCTTTAATTATAGCGGTTCCATTATAGCCATCTAAATCAAATCTTAAAACACCATGTTCTCCAGTTCTTGAAAGTTCTTCTACTAATTCCATTTCACCTATTTCAAACATTAAGCTTCCTAATTTCTTACCATAAACTACGCCTGGAACTTTTCCTTCTCTTCTTTTTTGTTTAACTACATTAGCAGTTTTATTTAATCTTTTATTTAAAACTAATTCATTCATCCTACCTAAATCCTCCTTAAATTTTCTTTCATAATTAGTTAGTTATTAACTAGCTATTTTCTAATTATTTCTCATTTAAGAAGATTTTATTCACATCTGTAAAACAAAAGTGGCCACGCCACACTTTTTAATGTACAATGCACAATTCATCGTGCACAATTATATTACAATTTCAAATGGGAATTGTATCATCTACATAAAAAATCATCCCTCTAATGTTTTACTAAAATCCTTAGAGGAATGATTTTTTATCCGATAGCTAGCATCCGTAACACTCCCACTTCTCCAAGTTGGAGATAACGGCTACACGCTCTTGGACAGTGTGCCCCTTGAGGCTATAAGTTCTTCTAAGCTTCTGGTAGAGAAAATTGTATTCCTATTAAGGAGACTCCACCCGAAGCTAAGAATTACTTTATAATATTTTAAAATATAATATTATTTGGTTTCTTCATTTTCTGCTTGTACTACTACTTCTTCTTTTTGATCTTCACTTATTGAACCTATAACAGTTGATAAATCATCTATGAATGAAACATCTTTGCCAAGGTCTAAATCATTAAATGTATAAACATTTCCTGCTGTTCCATTTGAAACATCTAACTCAACATCTTTTGGTAGATTTTCTGCTGTACAAGTTACCTTAACTAAATCTCTTTGAGTTTGCAACATTAATCCTTTGCTCTCTAAAATTCCTTTTCCAATAATTTTAATTGAAATTTCAGTATGCATCTTAGCATTAGCTGCAATTTCTTCTAAATCAATGTGGGTTACTTTGTTTCCCAATGAATTTTTTTGTACTTCTTTAATTACAGCAGTACCCTTCTTACCTTCAATATTAAAAGTTAATACTCCATGTTCTCCACTAACTGAAAGTTCTTTTGCTAATTCTAGTGAATCTACATAAAAAAGCTTATTTCCTATTTCCTTACCATAAATTACTCCAGGAATTTTACCTTTTTTTCTTTCCTGTCTAGCACTATGACCAACTGTGTTTATTCTTTTATTTAACTTTAATTCCTCCATTGCGAACATCTCCTAAAAATTAATTTTTTTAACATATTTTATACATAATTAACTTTTCATTATTTAAAAGTACTGTGTTCACGTTGGAATAAAATAAATAGGCCTAATACATTTATAAGGTCTAATGGTTTTGCTAATATTGTTTTTATCTGAAGAAGTGTGAAAAGATAAAATCAACTTAGACTTTCAATTAAACATTTATATCTCCTCTAATTTATTGGATTTTTTATCTTCCTATGAGTATTACTACTATATTATATCACTTTATGAATATTTTACATAAAATTGATTAATTTTAGTATAAAAAAATAACAAGTCAAATATATTAACATACTGACTTGTTATTTTTATCCGATAGCTAGTATCCATAATACTCTCGTATATATGAAACTCCATCTGAAGCTAAGAATCACTTGATATCTTTAGCTTCTCTCAATTTTAACTTTGCTTCCACCCATACCACATTCTGCTGGTGTAATTATAAGTTTTACTGGCACTCTATTTTTTATAGCCTCTACATGACTTATAATTCCTACTTTTAATTTTTCATTGTGAATTCTTTCTAAGGAACTCATAACAACTTCAAGGAGTTCATCATCTAAAGTTCCAAAACCTTCATCAAGGAAAAATAATTCTAGAGGTGCTGTTCCTTTTAATTGAATTTGAGCTGATAATGCTAAAGCTAGGGCTAAGGATGCTAAGAATGTTTCCCCTCCTGATAAAGTTGTTGCATCTCTTTTAGCTCCACCATTTTTGTAATCTCTAATAATAAATCTACCATTCTCATCAACTTCTAAGCCATAATTTCCATGCGTTATTTCTTTCAATCTTTTAGACGCTTCAATAGACACATATTTTAGCTTATTTGTTGCTACAAATTCAACAAACTTTTTCCCTTTAAATAATTTTTCTAAATCACTAAGTAAAGCTAGTTTATGTTCTAATTTTTTCTTTTTTTCTAAAAGATCTTTTTGCTCCTCTAACTTTGCTTTTATATTCTTTAATTCTTCATCAATTTTAATTTTATTTTCATTAACTTCATTAAATTCTTTTTCTTTTTGATTTTTTAGTAATTTTATTTGTTCATAATTTTCTTTTGTTAACTCTTTACCATTTATTTTATTAAGCAAACTTTCTATTGTTCCACTTACTTTTGATAGATTGTCCTTATAGCTATCTACTTTTTCCTTGTACTTATTAATTTCACCTTTTTCAATTAAATTCTTCTTAACATCTTCCAATGAATTAAAGCCTTCACTATTAATTGCTATTTCTAGCTGTGCTTCTTGCTCTTTTTTTCTCTTACTTAAGTCTTTATCTTTACTAATTGTAGCTATTAACTTGTCATTATAATCTGTAAATTCTTTTTCTATTCTATTTTTATTATTTTCAGCGCATTGAAACTCTTCGTTAATATCTTTTATGTCTTTTTGAACTTTATTAAGCAGTGAAGCTAAATCTTTTTCATCATTAGCTTTATTTTTTATTGATTGTAGCTTTTCTTCTTTATTTTTTTCGTATCCAGCTAAATCTGCATTATCCTTAGCTAATTTTTCTTTTATGGAAGTTAATTCATTATTCAATTTCTCTTTTTTATTTTCTAAACTTTCAACTATTTTTCTGTTGTCCTTAACTATTTTAACTAATTTGTCTCGTTCTTTTTCAATTATTTTAATTTCTTCATTCTTTTTATCAAAATCATTTACTTTTGTTTCTGATTTTAATAAATTTAACTTATTTCCCAAGTTATTTAATTCTTCTGTATTATCTTTAATATTCTTTTCTAAATCTTCTAATTGTCTTTGATTAGTTTTTACTACAGCTCTTAGTGCATTTATTTCTCCATTTTTAATATTTATTTCACTTTTTAAGTTATTAATGCTTCTTTCTAATTTATCTTTTTCTTTAGTATAATTATCTAAAGAATTTTGTAAATTTGTAAATTCATCTTTCAATTTATCTAAAGATTTTTCCTTAAATTCAGTTCCTAATTTCTTTATTTCTTCTTCACTAGCTTTTATCTTTTCATTAAAATTAGTAACTTTAGTTTTATTTTCAATGACTTTATTATTAATATCTTTTATTAAATTTTCTTTGTCTTTTATTTCATCTTCTATAGCTTTTAAATCTAATATCTCTACAATTTTTATATTTTCTATAATATGATGAGTAGAACCACATACTGGACATATTTCGCCATCTGTAAGTTCTTCTCTAAGCGTATGCGCTAGATTTTCTCTCATAATTTCTTTTTGCTTATTTTTAATTTTCTCTAATTCTTCCTCTTGTTTTTTTCCTTCTTCTTTTTTATTTATGATTTCAATATTTAAAGCTTTTATTTCATTTTCAGAAACTTTTATCTCCTTATTTGACTTATCATAGCTCTTCCACTTTTGATCATTTTCAACTATCAATTGTTTTAAATTCACTAAATCTTTTTGCTCTCCTGGTGAATTTTTAAGTAAATAATCATATTGCTTTTCATTTTCTTCCAAATCCTTATTTACTTTTTCTATTATGTCTTTTAAGGTTTTACCTTTAATTATAGTTTCATCATTTTCTTTTTCAATAAAATCTTTCTTTTGCTTATCCTTATGGACAATAACTTTTATATTTTCTAATTTCTCTTCTGCAATTATCCCTTGTTGAACCTTTTCTTTAAGATTTTCATCAATCTTTAAACCATCGTATGTTTTTTCATACTCTTTAATTTCTTTGCTTTTATTTTTTACTTCTGTATCTATATTAAGAAGCTCACTTTCAGCTTTTTTGCTTTTAGCCTCAAATTCTTTAACTTCTAGCATTAAGTTATTTATTTTATTTTGTATAACATCTATTAACTTTTTTTCTTCAATAGCATCTTTAACTTTTTGTTCATCTATAATTAACTTCGGAATCTTATTTTCCTTATTATCCTTTGCGATCTTCCACAGGTTTTCTATCTTTTCTTTTTCTTCTTTGATCTTATCTATTGCTAATTTAAATTTATCTAAATCAATTTCATTTTCATTAAATTCTTTTATAGTATTTTCAAAAGCCTTTATATAAGGTACAACCTTTGCCCCTGATTCCCCTAGCTTTATTTTTTCTATATCTTTATTTATCTCTTCTTCTTTTTCTTTAAGATTTTTTTCTTTATCTTTGTATTCTATTAATTCTAGCTGCAATTTCCATATCTCTTCATTTTGTTTATAATCTTTTTCTATTATTTCTAATTCACTTTTTAAAATTCCTAAGTTATTCTTATATTCTTCAAGTATTTCTTCTTTTTCTTTTAATTTATCTTCGCTTATATCATTGTAGCCACTTAATTGTCCAATTAAAACATTGTTGTCAGTTTTTTCTTTGCCGATTTTTGTATTTAGCTTTCTAGATAAATTATCTCCATATTGTTGAAGATTAAATAATCTTTCAAGCATATCTCTCCTGTCCTTACCCTCAAGCTTTAGAAACTCACTGAATTTTCCTTGTGGCAATACAACCGTTCTTGTAAAGTCTTCTAAATTAAGACCTATTATCTCTTCAACTTTTTTATTTATAGTTTTAACCCCATCTGCTAAAACTTCTTCCTCTTCTAGATTTGTTATATCAACTATTTTGCACTTTCCAGAATTTATAGTCCCATCTTTTTTTCTTCTAAACTCTCTATCTATAACATATCTATTAATTTCAGTTCCAGATATTTGAAATTCAAAATTTATGTTTAATCTATCACAATTGGTATTAATAAAATTGGAACTTTTTCTCGATACATTTCCATATAAAGCTAGAGTTATTCCATCTAATATAGTTGATTTTCCACTCCCTGTGGGACCAAAGATACCAAAAAATCCTCTATCAGTTAATTTGTCAAAGTCTATAGTTTGCTCTTCTATAAAGCTATTTAGTCCTTTAATTCTCAGCTTGATTGGCTTCATTTATTTCACCTTCTTCACTAATAATTGATAAAAGTAATTCTACAACCTCTTCTTCCGGTGGTGTTTCTCTTTCTTTTACATAAAAATCTCTAAATATTTCTTCAAAAGACTTATCACTTAAATCTAAAGCAATTTCTTCTTCTAAGCTTTTAACCTTAGGCATTATTTCTAAAATATCTTTCTTTAAATCCTTCATTTGTTTTATTTCATCTTCTCTTATATATCTATCTGTATTGATCTCTAAATAAACCCAACAATCTCTTTCCTTATTTTCATCACATTTCAAAATAGCCTCCTCAATGCTAGAACATTTCCAAACTTCAATAGGCTTATAAACTTTTAAATCAACTTCTTCTATATTACAGTCTTCATTAGGTTTAACATCAACTATAAAGCATTTCTTATTAAAATTAATTTCCTTCTTATTATAATGAATAGGTGAACCGCAATACCTTGCTCTCTTATCTGTCCCTGGAACTATTTGTGGCTTATGTACATGTCCTAAGGCTATGTACTGTGCTTCCTTTGGAAAACAACTACCATCTACTATATAAGTACCACCTAATTGAATACTTCTTTCTGAACCACTTTCTTCACTACCCATAGCAAACAAATGAGATATTGCTAAATTAATAGTATCTTCTCTATAATGACTTTTTAAGAAATCAAATAAAGAAAATATTCTATCACTATATGATTTAGCTTTTTCTTCTTCATCATCCATTCCATTATAAATTACTTCGTTCAATCTTTTTTCACTTGGGTAAGGTACAGTTAAAATAACTGCTCTTTCATTATTCATTTCAATTTCAATGAACCCTTCCCCTGAATCTAAAATTTTATGCTTACCATATTCTCCACAAAAAACAACAGTCTTAGGAGTTCCAACCATAATAATTCCATGATCACGAGCGAGTGGTCCTGCTGCAACCAATCTATCTGGATTATCATGATTTCCTGATATAACTAAAGTAAGCCTCTCTCCATTTCCTGATAATCTTTTCAAAGTATCATAAAACATCTTTTCTGCCCTTGCTGGAGGATTTGAATTATCATAAACATCCCCTGCAATCATAATTAAATCTATATTATTTTCTTCAACAATACTAACAAAATCATTTAAAAATTCTTTTTGCTCATCCATTCTGCTTTGGCCTTCTAAATTTTTACCAAGATGCCAATCTGCTGTATGTAATATTCTCAAAATTTAACACCCTCCCCATTAGGCACAATCAAATAAATAACAAGTCCATTTGCAGCCTATTTTCCATCATGCTGCGTCGGCAAATTGACCTAATAGGCCCGCTATGAGGGCAATTCGCCTCCTTGCCTGATGAAAAATATTCATGGCAACTTTGGACCTGTTATTTATTTTCATGTGCCTTAATATCTTTTATTATAATAACTTATAATAATATTATAGCCTAATTCAACATATTTTTTCCAACACTATTTTTAAGATGCACCTCTCAAATCCGCATTATAATTATAAATTGTTATATTTATATATTGTTGTTTTTTTATCTTTTTTTCCTTTTTATATTGTTAGCTTTCACTCATATATAAAAAAAAGCTAGGCTTACTGCCTAGCTGGATCTATAAAATTCCATCTATACCTTTTTAACAAATTCAGATTTTAATTTCATAGCTCCAAAACCATCAATTTTGCAATCAATATTATGATCTCCATCAACCAAACGTATATTTTTTACTTTTGTACCTATTTTTATTGATGATGAACTTCCTTTTACTTTAAGGTCTTTGATTACCGTTACAGAATCACCATCATTTAAGACATTTCCATTTGAATCTTTGATAATTTTTGTATCTTCACTATTTTCGTTTCCTGATTCCAAACTCCACTCATGACTACATTCTGGGCAGACAAGAAGATTTCCATCTTCATAAGTATATTCTGAATTACATTTTGGGCATTTTGGCAAATTCAACATAATTTCATTTCCTCCATTTGTTATTGTTAAATAATTATTTTTAATTTCATTTTTACAACTTCGTAAGAATAGCAATTGCGAACTTGAAATTTATATAAAACATATAGGTAGTTCCTTATATGCCTATCCATACTATCATAGTCTTATAATATTGACAAACTTTCCTTAAAAGCTCTCATTGAAATTCCTTTGCCAATTATAATATTGTGAGTTTATTTTTCATCTAATATTTCTTTAACTTCTTCAATACTTAATCCTGTTGCCTCTGCAATTTCATCTAATTCTTCAAATCCCATTAAATCACGAGCTAATGAAATCATAAGTTTCTTAACATTTTCTTCAACGCTTGGAGGCAAGTCTGGCATATCTGCTAAATTTTCTGTTAAATCAAAATATTCTTCTTCATATTCTGATTCTTCTCCTAATTCAAAAAGTCTTCTCTTTTTAGCTTTTTCTCTATCATATTCATTAAGATAGACTAATTTACTATTGTTTACTTCTAAATCTTCATCTGAAAATACAGTTATGCCTTCTTTTTCTAATATGTATGCTGTTATCCCTTTACCTTTAGTTTTGTTTCCTGTAAATGTACCATCATATACAAAATTAGATCCACATGAAGGGCTTCCTTCTTTTAATATAGCTTTAGTAGCTCCAAGTTCTCTTGCAATTTTTAAGGTTTCATAAGCTCCATTTAAAAATTGCTTAGTCACATCTTCACCTTTATTGCTTAGTGCTTTTCCTTCACCCTCTACTACTTCACTTGCCATATTATTTAATTCAACTGGATTTCTTGGTGTTTGTAATCCCCCTAATTGCTCTGGGCATACTAAAATAGCCTTTCCTTCTTTAAATAATTTTAAACATCTATCATTTAAATTATTTTGTCCATTATATTTGCAGTTAACTCCACACAAACACGCACTTATTATATACATACGACCACCTCTTTTTTAATGTCAAAATCACATTATATTATAATTTATAGTTTTAATTGGCACAATTCTTTAATGCACAATCCAAATTATAAATTTACAACAAAGAATAAATTCTACAAAAATTTATTCTTCTATTGTACATCCTTACTTTGAATTGTGCATTATAAATTTCATATATTTTAAATTTAATATTTATTACACATACTGACTTGTTATTTTTTTGAATATGCCTTAAATAGTTTTAACCTTTAAGCTCAACCATAGTAACTCCATCTCCACCTTCGCCATAAGAACCTAATCTATATGACTTTACATGAGGATGTCTTTTCAGCATATCATTTATAGCTTTTCTAAGTACTCCAGTCCCTTTACCATGAACTATAGTTACTTCTCCTAAGTTAGCCAAATAAGCATCATCTAAGTATTTGTCAGCTTTATAGCATGCTTCTTCTGCATCTAAACCTCTTAAATCTACTCTTGACTCAACATTACTTAAATTAAGTTTTACTTCTCTCTTTTTTCTTACCTTTTCTGCTTTAGTAGCTTGAGTTTTTCTTAAATTTTTTAATTTAACATTTATTTTCATAATTCCAGCTTCAACTTGAACTTCACCTTTATTGTCTGGCATAGAAATAATAATTACTTTTTGATTCACTGAAGGCAGAAAAGCTTCCATTCCAAGAGTCACATGAGTTATAACTTCTCCTTCATTTTCTTTCATATTATGAATGCCTTTTTCTTTCTCTTCTAAACTTGCTTTAAGCTTTTTACGTTCTTCTTCAAGTCTTTGTCTTCCACCACTTGATATACCAAGCTTTTCAAGATCTCTCATAGCTTTTAAAATATCATCCGCTTCATCTTTTGCAGTTGAAACTATATCTTTTGCTTCACGTCTAGCATCCATATAAGCTTTTTCTCTAGTCTTTTCTAATTTTTCAAGCTTATCTTCAAATTTTTTCTTAAGTTCCTCTGCTTCATCTTTAATCTTCTTAGCTTCTCTTGCATCCTGTTTTGCCATAATGCTCTTTTCTTGAAGCTCTCTAATCAAATTTTCAAATTCAAGATTTTCTTCTGACATATATTCTTTAGCTCGTTTTATTACACCTTCTACAAGTCCTAATCTCTTAGAAATTTCAAAAGCATTAGATTTTCCTGGCACTCCAATTAATAATCTATAAGTTGGACTCAAAGTTTCTATATCAAATTCAACAGAAGCATTTTCAACGCCATCTGTTTTTAATGCATATGCTTTAAGTTCACTATAGTGAGTTGTTGCAATTAATTTTGCTCCTCTATTTCTTAAAGTTTCTAAAATAGACACAGCAAGTGCTGCACCTTCTGCTGGATCAGTACCTGCTCCAAGTTCATCAAAAAGTGCTAATGACTTATCATCTATATGTTTCATAATGTTAACTATATTAGTCATATGAGATGAAAAAGTAGATAAACTTTGCTCAATACTTTGTTCATCACCTATATCTGCAAAAATTTCTTTAAAAAAAGCTATTGATGAATTATCGCGAGCGGGAATTAAAAGTCCACTTAATCCCATAATATGAAGTAATCCAACAGTTTTTATAGTAACAGTTTTACCTCCAGTATTGGGTCCTGTTATCATCAATGTTTGAAATTCTTCCCCTAAATAAATATCAGCTGATACAACCTTATCACTTTCTATCAAAGGATGCCTTCCTGATAATATATTAAATACTCCATCTTCTCTAACGATTGGCTTTATTGCATTTAATGAAGATGCATATCTTCCTTTTGCAAATATAAAGTCAAATTCAATAAGTATTTTAAAATTACTTAAGCATTGTTCTCCATGATCTTGAACTTTTAAAGAAAGTTCAGTTAATATTCTCTCTATTTCAGCTTTTTCTTTTAAACCTAATTCTCTTATTTCATTATTTAAATTTACTAAGCTCATAGGCTCAATAAAAAATGTAGCTCCCGTTGAACTTTGATCATGTACAAGTCCTGGAACTTGGCTCTTATATTCTGACTTTACAGGAATTACATACCTATCGCCTCTCATAGTATACAAATCATCTTGTAAATACTTTGAATTACTTCTAACTATGGAACTTATTTTTTCCCTAACGGAAGAATTCTTTTCCTTAAGACTTCTTCTTATATTATATAAAGTTTGACTAGCTTTATCGCTAATTTCCTCTTCTGATACTATGGCTCTTTCTATTTCATCTTCTAGTGCTTTTACAGGAACTAATATGTACGCTAAATCTTCAAGTCTTGGATATGATTTTTCAGCTTCTTCTCTCTTAAAGAATTCCTTCATAGTCCTAGAAACTCTAAGCATCCCCCCAACTCTGAGTAATTGTTCTGGAGTTAAAACGCCACCTTTTTTAGCTCTTTCAATTCCTTCTTGTATGTCAAAAAGACCCTCAAGCGGTGGATTCCCCTTAGTAATTAAAATTTCAAGGGCTTCATTTGTTTCCTCTAGTTTATTATTTATTTCATACACATTATCATAAGGTTCAAGAGCTTCAACCATTGTCTTACCAGCATTTGTTCTTGCATATTTTTTAATTCTATCTTTGATTTTATAAAACTCTAATATTCTTAGAGAACGTTCATTCATTTACAACACATCCTAACAATCAATTGACAATTGACAATGTACAATTGACAATTAATGTACAAATCCTTGTAGGGTTTGCAATAAATATTTTTTAGAAATTCCAAAGAAATTTCCTCCTTAATTGTCAATTGTCAATCGTCAATTGTTCATTGGTATTATTCAACTCCACGTCTATAATGACCTTGAGTATATTTCTTATTTTCATTTTTCTTACCATGAGCAATTTGATTTAAAATATAATTAACATCTTCATAGGTCTCATCTTTAAAGTCTACCCTAAAGTTTGTAATATTAAAAGCTTTAAGCTCTTCTACTTGTTCAATCAAATTTGTAGCCAATGAATTTATTATATGACTTCTACAATTATTATCTGTTAGAACTCTAAAGTTTTCATTCATTCTATCTATTAATTTAAAGTTATCCTTCATACATGCTCCATTACATTCCTTTTTAGAAGACTTGCCTCCAAAAGTACTACCTATAGGGCAATATTCACTGACCATAAGCTCAGTATTACCATAAATATTAACTCCAACTTTGCAATTAATATTTTTCATCATTTCTTTTATTTCTTTTCTGTTTAATTCCAAGCTTATACATGGAATATCAATATCTTCTGCATAAAATTCTGCTGCTTCCTTGTTAAAAATATTTAATTTATAATCTCCTATTATAAACATTCTATCTTTGTAAATCTTTATTATTCCAACGTTAGATGTAATTATTCCTTTTATATAAGGTGTTAATTCCTCTATAGTTTTGACTATATTATTAAATTCACCTTTAATAATATTAGGCACTTTTAAATAGATATCTTTATTTTTCGATGTTTGTTTATATGAATTTATTAAATCGTCTTTATTTAAACCAGATTTATGTCTGCTAAAGAATATATCTAATGCTATATTTTGAACACTTTCATTTTCAATTAATGCTTTTAATTGATCTTTAGTAATACAGCTATAAATATAACCTAAGTCCTCATTAGATTTTACATTCTTTATTTTAGGATCTTCTTGAATTCTTCTTTTTCTATGTGAACTTACTTCTTCTTTTAAAATTTTTTCAAATAATTCTCTTCTTAAATTATTTATTGATGCTATTCTCATAAATCCATCATCAAATGTATCAATAACTATTTGATCAAATTTGTAAGGAATTTCGCCTGACTTCTTTAAAGCTTCTTGAACTCTTTCTCTTGTCAAAGGTGTATTAGTTGCTTCTTCAACATTTTCACCATAAACTTTATATTCTTTCCCTTTGAATTTAGTTTTAATAACAAGTGGATCATTAACCTTAAACTCAACTTCTCCAATTAAAGATATCTTCCTCTTATAAGGTTTTAGATCCTGATTTAAATCATCATACAACTTCTTGTCAGACATTCTATATAATCTATAACCATTTTTATATCCGACCGTTGGAAATAATTTAACTGTATCTCCCCTAAAGGCTTCTTTAACTTCATTATTGTTTTTTAGAATCTTGCTTAAAGTAAATCCATGATCATAAAACCTTATTCCATCACCTAAAGCTACATTTTCTTCTAAGACAACTTCTCCACTATTTGTAACCTGTCCTATAAATACTCCAGTATTTTTAGGATAATTATAGCTCATCATGTCTTTTCCTATATTTTTATATAAATATGCTTTAGCAAAACCTTCTCTATTAAATAACTGAGCTAATTCATTTCTGCCCTTATTTAAATCAAATTTTCCATTTTTTAATACCTTATCAATGGATTTTCTATAATTTCTTGTAACACCAGCTACATATTCTGGTTTTTTCATTCTTCCTTCAACCTTTAAAGATGCAGTTCCACTTTTTATAATTGAATCTACATCATCAATTAAGCATGTATCCTTAGGACTTAAAAGATATCCCTTTTTTTCTCCTAAAGTTTCACCTTTTAAAGTGTATTGCATTCTGCAAGGTTGTGCACATCTTCCTCTATTTCCACTTCTTCCACCAATCATAGAACTCATTAAACATTGTCCAGAATAACATACACATAACGCTCCATGCACAAATATTTCTGTCTCAATGCCCAAATCAGTTGAAATATATTTAATTTCATCTAATGAAAGCTCTCTAGATAAAACAATTCTTTGCAGACCTTTTTCTTTAAAGTATAAGGCTCCTTCTCCATTATGAACTGTTATTTGAGTTGATGCATGAAGTTCAAAGTTTGGATATCCATCTCTAATTAAGCTTATCAATCCAATATCTTGAATTATTAATGCATCCACTCCAATTTCATAAAGATAACCTGCATATTTTAAGGCTTCTTTTAATTCACTTTGTTTTAAAATAGTATTTATCGTAACATATACTTTCACAGTATAACTATGTGCATAATCCACGGATTTCATCATAGTTTCATTATCAAAATTTGAGGCATAAGCTCTAGCTGAAAACTTATTTCCCCCAAGATATATTGCATCTGCTCCATTATTTATAGCTGCAATTAAACTTTCCATACTTCCTGCTGGAGCTAGTAATTCAATTTTATTCATATTTTCCTCCTAAGTTCCAATAACCAAATCTTGTACTTGGTTACTCAGCGAACACATATTAGTTGAACTTATTTATAACAAAAATGGTTTATGAGTGAAATGCTTATTTGCGCTTAAAAAGTTTTTGGTTGCACTTTGTGCCTTTTTTATAAGTGCGTGTTTTTTTATATGTGAAATGATCTTGGTTGCGCTTCGCGCTTTTTTTATCGGTGAAATGTTTTTGGTTGCGCTTCGCGCTTTTTTTATATGTGTATATTTTATATTTCAACTTAGCTAACTCACTAATATGAGTGGCTTATTTATTATATCATATTAAATCTTAACCAATGTTTGTAAATGAGTCAAGTTTCTACACATCTTATATTTAATTTATCATTTCTCACATAAAAATAGCCCCTCCATAGAATACCAATGGTAAACTAATAGTAGAGTTGTCTGTAACTCTCATTATGAAATGTGTTTAGGCACATGAAAATAAATAACAGGTCCAAAGTTACCATGAATATTTTTCATCAGGCAAGGAGACGAATTGGCCTCATAGCCGGCCTATTAGGTCAATTTGCCGACGCAGCATGATGGAAAATAGGCTGGCAAATGGACTTGTTATTTATTTGATTGTGCCTTACTTGCATACTTTGATTTATTTGTATGCTAAAGATTAAGTTCTAATAAAAACAAATTAAAGACTGTTAAATATCATTTGATTTTAAACAATATTTAACAGTCTTTAATCTTTAGTGCGTATAAGCATTGAAGCAATCATTTTTTATGATACTTCTGATTTTAAAACATACAAGAAACTTATAAACCGCCAAAGTATATGCATGTCCCCTTATTTCGGTGGGATATCCACAAAATCAATGATTTATCTTCTTTTAACAATCGGTCCTACTTGCTCTTTTTTTATTTTTGCAACTTCTATTTCTGTATCTATTATCTTAGCTTGTAATTCAAATACCTTGTGTTGAAAAGTTCTAGATTCTTGGTTAAGTTTATTATTTTCACTAGTTATTTCTTCTTTTTCTTTAACTAATAATGAAACTTTTTCTTCTAAATCATTTATGGACTCTTTACTAATATCTAAATTTCCTGCTAAGTTCATTAATGTGTTATTTTTTCCTCTTAATTCTTCTTTTAATTGTAGTAAATCTTTATTTTTATTTTCTAATTCTTGATTTATATATTTTAAATCTATTTCCTTAGCTTCTATTTGTCTTTTTAAATTTAAGAAAATACCCGCTTTATCTTCTAGTTCCTTTTCTAATCTCACTACCACTATTTCTTTACTGCGTAAGTTTTCTTTAGTTCTTCTGAAATTATATTCTGTAGTTTCTAAAGTTTGACTTAATCCTTCTATTTCTTTATTTTTAAAATTAATTTGTTCTTCACATTTTTCATGAGCTTCCTCAGCTTCATACTTCAATTTTTCATTATTACTTCTAGTAATTTCTATTTTTTCTTCTAAAACGTCTTTCTCTCTATCACATTTTTCTATTTCCTTTGATAATTGATCATTAATATCTTTCATATTATTAATTTCATTATTTAAGATATCTTCATCTATCTTTAACTTATTAATTTCAACTTCTAATGCTTCTTTTTCCAAACCACATTCTTCCATTTTGTTTGATAATTCTTCATTATTAGCTCTCATATTATTGTTTTCACTATTTAAGATATCTTGTTCTGTCTTTATCTTATTAATTTCAACTTCCAGAATTTCTTTCTCCAAACCATATTTTTCTATTTCATTTGATAATTCTTCATTATTGGCTCTCATATTATTATTTTCGTTATTTAAGATATCTTGTTTTATCTTTAAAGTATTAATTTCACTTTCTAAATTTTCTTTTTCTTCATTTAGTAAATTAATTTGATTTATGCAGTTCTCATTTTCTTTATTTAACTTACTTAATTTTCCTTTATATTCTGTAATTTCCTTATCTGATTTTTCAAATAAATCAGATAATTGCTTATTAAGTTCAGCCTTTTCCATATTATTTTCTTCTAATTTCTTAGCTAACTCACTAACATTTCCTTTTTTAATCTTTAAATTATTATTCAACTCTTGTTCATTTGTAATTAATTCTTTAATTCTATTATTTAACTCTTCTTCGTTTAATAATAATTCTTCAATTTTATTATTTAATTCTTGTTTTTCCTTATTTAAGTTAAATTCAATTTCGTTATTTTTATTTATTTGCTTTTCTAAACTTTCCTTACATTCAGTAAGTTCCTTATTACATTCAGAATATAATTCATCTAATTTTTCTAAGTTTATCTTACATATCTCATATTCTTTATTAATATCTTCTCTATTACTAATTTCAGTTAATTCTATAATTATTTTTTCCTTTTCTTTATTAATATTAGTTATTTCCTTTGTTAAAGTGTTTATTTGTTCATTAGATTGCTGCAATTGCTTATTTAATCTATGTTCCTTATTTTTAGCTTCATCTACTTTTTTATACAGAAGCTTATTTTTATCCTTCAATCCAATAATTTCCTTGTTTAAAGTTTCATTACTATTCTTATTTTTCTTAGCTTCATCAATCATTAATTTTTTTTCAGTCTTTAATTTTTCATTTTCTGACTTAAACTCATTGATTTGATTATTCAATGAATTAAAAGTCCCTTCAACATTTTCATATCTTTTATTTAATTCAGTTTCTCTTTTTCCAAATATATCTTTAACATTCACTTTTTCTTTAAGCGCATTTTCTAGTTGTATATTAATTTCATCTAATTTTTGCTTCAATAAGGCATTTTGAGCATCAATATCATTTTTAGCTTTAATAGCCTTGTCTAATTCTAAATCACATTCATAAAGTTCATCAGCAATATTTACAGCTGCTAAAACAGTTGCTGCCGTTGTACTAAGATTTTCTTTTTTAGAAATTATTTCTTTAATTCTTCCATCAACATAATTTGCCACCCCTAGCAAATATTTTTCATCTTTTTCTCCTGTTAGGTTATAATTCATACCATTTATATTAATTGTTACTTTAATCATAATAATAACACCTCTTAAAATTCTTTATTACCTTTAATTATAGGGTATATTTACTAATAAAACAATTATGTAACGTTAGGCATGTAAAAAAAATCATAGTATATTATGTTATGCATATTAAAAATATTTTCATAGTTTTTAATTTTTATGCTATACTTATTTTGATTATTTTTTTGTTTAACAATTGTATGCAACATATTGCATAATTAATATTTTATGGTTAACAAAAAAATTTATTAATACTTCAAAGTAGAATAAGGCACAATCAAATAAATAACAAGTCCATTTGCCAGCCTATTTTCCATCATGCTGCGTCGGCAAATTGACCTAATAGGCCCGCTATGAGGGCAATTCGTCTCCTTGCCTGATGAAAAATATTCATGGCAACTTTGGACCTGTTATTTATTTTCATGTGCCTAAATTTAAAGTGTTTTCTTTTTAATGATTAATATTGCTTTGTTTTGTTAATCATTCTTAATATATAATTAGGCATATTCAAAAAATAACAAGTCAGTATGCCTTAGAATTGGGCGGTGAGTAAAATAAATATTAAATCTATTTTAAGCATATTATTATCAAAAATTACTGCATTTCTTTCAAAGCACATTTTTAAAGGTGGAAGTAATTTTCCTGGTAAAATAGCATTAAAAGTTGATAAGTCAATCTTAAAAACAGTAAGCAAAGGATATAAAGTAATTTTAGTAACAGGAACTAATGGTAAAACTACTACTACTAGCATGATTCATAACATATTAAAAGAAAATACATTTAATGTTATTACTAATAATACTGGTGCTAATTTATATCCTGGAATTGTAGCTTGTTTTATTGCAAACTATTCTTTTTTTAAAAAGAAAGAAAATCCTTATGCTGTAATAGAAGTTGATGAAGCTAATGTTAAATTTATTACAGAACATTTAACTCCTGAAATAATAACTGTGACTAACTTATTTAGAGATCAATTAGACAGATATGGAGAAGTTTATACAACTTTAGTTAAAATCTTAGAAGGCATAGCTAAGGTTCCAGAATCTAAATTAGTTCTAAATGGTGATGAATCTTTACTTGGAAAATTGGATATTAAAAATCCACTTGTGTATTACGGCTTTAACACACCAATTAAAGAAAATACTTCTTTAGATTTAAATGCTGATGCAAAGTTTTGTAAGTTTTGTAAAGCACCTTATTCTTATAACTTAGTTACTTATAATCATTTAGGAGACTTTTACTGTCCCGAATGTGGTTATAAGCGTTCTGATCTTAATTATGCCGTAAATAAAATCTTTGATTTAACACCTGAAAATTCTTCTGTTTTAATTAATGAGAGCGAAGTTTTTATAAGTCAATCAGGTGCTTATAATATTTATAATGCCTTGTGTGCTTTTGCAATCTCAAAGGAACTTGGTATAGATGATTCAGTAATTAGAGCTTCTCTTCAAAATCAAAGTTCAAGCTTTGGTAGACAAGAGCAAATAACTATAGATAATAAAGACATACAAATTATATTAGTTAAAAATCCTGCTGGATATAACCAAGCATTAGACACCCTTGCTCTTAATACAAATGAATTTTCAGCAGTATTTATGTTAAATGATAATTATGCTGATGGGCGTGATGTTTCTTGGATATGGGATGTAGATTTTGAAAAAATATCTACATTAAAGATAGAAGATGTTTTTGTGTCAGGAATTAGAATGTATGATATGGCAGTAAGATTAAAAATTGCTGGCTTAAATGTGGATAGGTTTATTTTAAAAGAGGATTATGAAGAGTTAACAGAAAAAATTAAAGGTTCGGTTTCTAAAAAAATATATATCCTTGCAACTTATACTGCAATGATTAATTATAGAAAATATCTTCATTCAAAAGGTTATATCAATAAATTATGGTAAGGAGGTTTAAGTCATGGAACTAACTATTTGTCACTTATATCCCGATTTATTAAATGTATATGGTGATGTAGGTAATGTACTTATTTTAAAACATAGGGCAGCACTTAGAGGAATTGATGTAAATATAATTAACTGTTCTTTAGGTGAAACTATAGACAAAGAAAATGTGGACATTATTTTCTTTGGTGGCGGTCAAGATTATGAACAATCTATAGTTTCAAATGATTTAAATAAAATAAAAAAAGAAGTTTTGACAAACTATATTGAGGACGAAAAAGTTCTTCTTGCCATATGTGGTGGATATCAATTATTAGGTAACTACTATACTGCACCAAATGGTGAAAAAATAGAAGGTCTTGGTATTTTAGATATATATACACAAGGTGGAGATACTAGATTTATTGGAAATACTGAAATATTTAATGAAGAATTTAATGAAACTTACGTAGGTTTTGAGAATCATTCAGGAAGAACTTACATAAATAATCATACTCCCCTTGGAAAATGCATTCATGGATTTGGTAATAATGGAGAAGATGGATTTGAAGGATGTATATATAAAAATACCTTTGGATCATACTTTCACGGTTCTTTTCTTTCTAAAAACCCTGAGTTTGCAGATAGACTTTTAACTTTAGCACTTCAAAAGAAATATGGTGAAGAAGTACAATTAAATTCATTAAATGATGAATTTGAGAGAAGCGCAAAAGAATCTATAATTAAAAGATTAAAATAATTATAAATTGCTATATATTGTATATAATGGTATAACGTTTATTGTTATACCATTATATAAATGTTATACTAAAAATGTTTTAATATACTTAAGGCATGTCCAGAAAAATAAGTTATTTTTTTCATATGCCTAAATAGAATTGGAGAGATTGACTTGAAGAAAAATTTGATTTTAAAAGCACTTGTATTAACCCTTTCTCTTTCTTTATTTAGTTCATTAATTACGGCAAGTTATGCAGCAACCTCTACGACAAAGTCTAAAACTGAAACCACTGCACAAAGCTTACCAGCAATTACTGCTGAATCAGCTTTAACTGTGGATTTAGAAACTGGAGAAATAATATATTGTAAAGATGCTGATAGCAAAAGATATCCAGCTAGTACAACTAAGCTTTTAACAGGTTTATTATTAGCTGAAAACAAACAAAAGACTGATGAACTTGAATATACTAAATCAGCAAAGGAACAACCAGAGTATTCTTTAAATATCAATTACATGCACAACACTATGCAAGTTGGTGATAAAGTGTTAGCTGATGATATAATGAAAGGATTACTTTTATTTTCAGGTAATGATACTGCATATGTCATTGCAGATAATGTTTCAGGTGATTCTAAAGCATTTGCTGAATTAATGAATAAAAGGGCTAAAGAACTTGGTGCTAATAACAGTAATTTTATTACTGCTAATGGTCTTCATAATGATAATCATTATACTACAGCATATGATCTTTCATTAATTGCAAAAGCAGCTTTTGCAAATCCTTGGGTAAAAGAAACTATGGAACTTCCAAAAGCTACTATAACTCTAAAAAGTTCTAAAATAATTCTAGAAAATAGAAATTTAACTCTTGGCAAAAATGGTAATATTGCAGGAAAAACTGGAATAACTAATGAAGCTGGTGGATGTTTAGTTACTGTATATGAAAGAGATGGTAGACAATTAATAGGCATTATTCTTAAAGATAGGCAACTTGATAATGCAGATATGACCAAATTCAATGATATGGATTCTATTATGAATTATAGTTATTCTGCTTCTAAAGAAATTTATAAGTCAAGTGGTGAAAATGTTGGAACTGCTGATGTACAATATAAGCCTTTTATTGTATTTGGTCCTACAAAAACTATTACAGTTCCACTTAAATTAACACAAGATGTGTCTTATTATAAGAACGCAATTAATGATGCTGAATCTAAGATCACTTATGACGGAACAAATTCTAGTGCGTGGAAATTGCTCTTTAATAAGAATACTAAGTTAACCTATAGTACAAGAAATCATACTGAAGAAGTTACAGGTGCAGTAGATGTTTCACTAGGCGCGCTAATTAAAGATAATTCAATTATATATATATCTACACTAGTAGCAATAGTTATTATTATTACTTTAGTTGCTCTTATTAAAAATATGGCATCTAGTTCAAGACGTAAAAATAACCGTTATAATAATCGTCCAAAGAAAAGAAGAAGATATTAATCTAATTTTTATACAATTTAGGCACGTGAAGGAAAAGAACAAGTCAAAGATGCGATGTATATTTTATCTTAAGATAAGTTCAACTAGATTTAGGTGGAATGTAAAATTCCACCTAAAAAGTTTCACTTTACGTCAGACAAGGAGGCATGTTTACCTCATAGTGGGCTATTAGGTGAATATGCCGATGAGTAGAGAACCAAAAGTGATGCTCCAAATCTTGCATTTGGGTAGCAGAACTTTCACACAGTGCAATCTATGATTTTGTGTGAATCACTTACTCAGCGAGTGAATACGAGTCGAGCTTCCTTATGGCGCAAAATAGACTAGCATACTGACTTGTTATTTTTTGAATGTGCCTCATTTAGGCATCTTCAAGTAAATTGGTTGGTATACTTCCTATTTATTTTGAAGATGCCTTTGTTTAAAGGAGTAATTTTAAATGGATAAAATAGATTTTAAAGGAAGTGTAATTTTAAACCCAGTACCCGTGGTTTTAATTACTTCCAAAAATAGTGTTGGTAAAACCAACGTTTTTACAGTTGGATGGACTGGTACTATAAATACAAAACCTCCTATGCTTTATATTTCCATAAGACCAGAAAGATTATCTTATGAGTATATAAAAGAATCCTTGGAGTTTGTTGTAAATTTACCCAGTTCTGATTTAGTAAAGAAAGTAGATTATTGCGGAGTTAGATCTGGCAAAAAAAATGATAAAATAACTGAAATGGGCTTTACTTTAAAAGAAAGCCATAAAGTATCGGCTCCTTATATAGATGAATGCCCCGTAAATATTGAATGTAAAGTGAAGAATATAATTCCACTTGGAACTCATGATATGTTTATAGCTGAAGTTGTTGCTTCTCATGTTAATGAAGATTTGTTAGATGAAAAAGGTAAAATTCATTTTGAAAATGCAAATATGATGTCTTACTGTCATGGTGAATATTTCCCATTATCTAAAAAGCCTATTGGCTCTTTTGGATTTTCAGTTATGAAAAAGAAAACTAAAAAACGTAGACAAAAACTTAATGAATCTTCAAAAAAATAACTGTAAGATGATTTTAAAATTTAAAAAGACTGTTTCAAAGTAATTAGGATACACTCCTAATGATTTTGAAATAGTCTTTTTTATTATACTATTCTTATATTATAACTCATATTTCGCTGAATGCTATGCACTTTAGCGAAATATTTTTTCTTCATTTAAAATTTGGAATAATAGCTACACATATGTAAATTATTCCATGAGAAATCTCTAATTTATCCCTAATAAA
>Ga0302140_10000048_pt1 | contig 119456 bp, 116 predicted proteins | sample I_Bog_E1_1_FD_202095 | JGI IMG/M metagenome (GOLD analysis project Ga0302140, IMG submission 202095) | Peat permafrost microbial communities from Stordalen Mire near Abisko, Sweden - I_Bog_E1_1 | ecosystem: Environmental > Terrestrial > Soil > Wetlands > Peat | place: Sweden: Abisko... | reverse complement strand
GCTTTCCGTTATTGGCATGGCAGGCGATACCGGCTGATAGCCTGGTGCATCATGCCGAATCATGCGCACGTGATTGTACGTCTGCTGCCTGGATCAGAGTTAGGCCAGGTGGTGAAGAGCTGGAAATTGCATACGGCGCTGACGGCCAACCGCGCTCTGGGCAGACAGGGAAGAGTTTGGCAGCGGGAGTATTTTGACCGGCTGATTCGTGACGGCGATGAGTTGCAGCGGGCGATTCACTATGTGATGCAGAATCCAGCGAAGGCAGGGTTGAAGGACTGGCAATGGGTGTGGAGTGCGGGTCTGGAGACCCGCACGACAGCCGCTCTGGAGAGCGGCGCTACCGGTGAGGGCGTACGGCGCACCCTTGACTAAACCATAAAGCCGGGTGGCCCATCCTTCGCTTTTTTCTAGCGAAGGGTGGGAACCACGAACCTCAACCGGCCTTTTTTCGTTCTCTCCAACTCCGGCTTCCAAAGTTTCCCAGCTCTGAAAATCCCGACCCGGGCCGTTGCCGCCATTTGACAGATAAACAAATATACAATATATATACGTTAAGTCGATGGACATTCACTTTCTCTATCTCGGTCAACGTTTTGTTTGGGATTCGGAGAAGGCGTTTGTCAATACCCGCAAGCATGGCGTGAGCTTTGAATTGGCCTGTCAAGTCTTCTTCGATCCATTGATCCGCATTGAAGATGCAAGTCCTGGAGATGAAGAGCGGAAGGCGGCCATCGGCCTCACCGAGGATTGGGCGCTTCTCTTTGTCGTTCATCTAATGCGTGAGGGCAACTTGATCCGCATTATTTCGGCGCGTCCTGCAACCGCGCGTGAACGGAGAGACTATGAAAACTGCGAGTGAAATGATTCAGCAGCGTATGAAGGTTGACCGTCCGATGACGGTTATCAGCATTCGTGTTCCGGAAGACGTGATTGACGACCTGAAGGAGATTGCGCCGACGCTCGGCTTCAGCGGCTATCAACCGCTGATCCGCGCCTACATCGGCCAGGGGTTGCGCAAAGACCTGGCGAGGCTGGAGAGTTCGCAGTTTCAGGCGCTTACCGAGAGCCTGCGCAAACACGGCATCGACGATCAAGTCATCTCCGCCGCCATCGCCGAAGCGCAGCGAAAGACGGCGTAGGAGACCTACGGTTGGCGGGTGGCTCACCCTTGACTAAACCAAAAAGTTGGGTGGCCCACATCTCGAACTTTGCGATGTGAGAGACGGCCACTGACCACCGATCACTGTTTTGCAGATCATTTCCCACTCCCGGCGCACAATGGAAGCAATCGAAAGGGCAGGTGGCCCGGTCATAAAATGAACAACAATCGCTGTGCCCCATTCATCCAACCTAAAAAACGCAGATCCTTCGACTGCGCTCAGGAGGGATGAGTGGGAGACTACGAACCCCAAGCTACAGGCTTTGTAACAAGGGCACGGCTTCAGCCGGGCCGCAAAGATACCCAGATAGAGAGTAAGGGCTTTAGCCCTTGTTCGTAGTCTCCCACCCTTGAATCAAAGAACGATTCAAGGATGGGGCACCCAACTTTGTGGGTTGGTCAAGATTTTGAAAAACCTAGGATGCGCCACCCGACTTTTTTCTATATCGTGGCTCGATTTGTGCTTTGGGCTGTTGGCAACAGTTGATGATCGGACAGCCAAACTTGGATCTACACACCTGTGCCACGGCTCAGGCCTTGTCGTAGGATGTGATGCCGTTTGTTATGGAGCTAAGGCTACAATTAGACCCACGGGAGAAAGTCATGCACAAGCTTGCGTCAGATGCCATAGCAACCTTGGCCGAACAAACCTGCAAAGCCGAGATGCGAAATTACGGACCACGCTTCTCCGGGAACCCCTGTGGCCGACCGATCTACAGCGCGCCGGAGTACGACGTCCAGCCGGTATGTATCATGCATTCGAAGGATCCAAATAAGAGTGGCGAAGAATTTCAGAGGGAGTTTGAACGAATTCTCGATGAAGCTGAGAAAACGGAAACTGAGGCAAATTTCACCGGCTTTATCTTTGTGAATTCAGATTTTCACGGTAGAGCGTTTAATTCTGCCTGTTCATTTTTTCGCGTTGAGTTCTCAAATCAATCCAATTTTATTCAGGCCACGTTCAATGGGGATGCCGACTTCACGCTAGCTAAGTTCGCACACGCCGTTAGCTTTACCGGAGCAAAGTTTGAACGGCACGCTTCTTTTTATGGGACTAAATTCGGCTGCGATGCATCATTCGGGCTGGCGAAATTTGCTGAAGATGCGAACTTCGCAGCGTCGAAGTTTAAGCAGGAGGCTACCTTCGTTGATTGCGTGTTTTTCCAGAGTGCGAGCTTTAGAGAAGCTATTTTTGGCCAGAGGGCAGAGTTTGGCGGCGCACAATTTAGTCAGACAGCCGACTTTAATGCGGCGATGTTCACCCAAGATGCTAACTTTCGCGACGTGTCATTCGTTGGGGATGCCCGCTTTTCTCGTGCGGTCTTCTCGCAGGAGACTCTTTTCAGAACCGCCAGGTTTTCCGGCGCAGCGGTTTTTCGGGACACACGCTTTCGGCACGACCTTTCTACAAAGCCGGGGCTAGACTTCACAGACGTCAAAATCGAGCATCCAGAAAAGGTCGAGTTCTATAGGACGGATCTGGGCCAAGCGCTTTTTCACAATACTGACCTCTCGAAAGTGGATTTCACGCTGGTGCAATGGCGCGACCGAGGACGGGTACAGCACTATCGCTGGAGACGTCGGTGGTACTGCTTACGGCGATTTGGCGCGATCCGGGGACGCAAGGTGTGGCTAAAACGATGGGAATTACTCTCGCGTCTTGTGCGCCCACGCGTGTATCGTCTCTGTCTCTTCGACGAGGATGTGGCTCTGGCGGGGATACCTGCACTTAGACTTCCTGAAAGACAGCTCGCTAAACACTGCCTTTCGGATCATCTAGCCAGTACATATCGTCAAGTAAAGCAAGACTACGACGTTGCCGCTGATTTCAGGACCACGAACGACTGGCGACAGCTCAATACACGGATGAGACGGTTTTATGGCCGTTTCGGCTGGGCCTGGGCGAAGCTAGCGTGGGCCTTACGGTCGCCCAACATGATGAGCAAGCGAAATTACAGCCTGATCGCCGAGACCTATCAGCAGTTGAAGAGGAATTACGATGCGAAAGGCGACTACTGGACTGCGGGCCACTGGCATTACGGCGAAATGGAGATGAAAAGGCTGCACAGTCGTTGGAGCTGGAGGCCGCTCCGATGGCTGGATCAGCACTTCAGCCTAGTTGCGCTCTACAAGTACGCTAGTGCCTACGGGGAGAGCTACATAATACCGCTGCTCTGGCTGGTTTTCTTCCTCGCCGCATTTGCATTCCTATATCCCGTTCCCGGCATCGAGTTCAACCCTCCCCCTGGCAACATTTCCGCCTGGCTCGGATATGTGGACTGGACGACATTCTTCCATACCCATCCAGCCGAGCATCCATCCGGCTTTTGGGGCATGATTCTTCACAGCCTGATGACCTCGATCTCTGTTGCGGGCTTCCAGCGCGAACTCCGTTATGTTCCAAGTTACCCGTGGGGCCGCATGTTGGCTCTTTTCGAACTAGTGCTGACCACTACGCTTGGCGGCCTGTTTCTGCTCGCGATCCGTAGACAATTCAAGCGCTCATGATCTTGATGAGCGCGAAATCGCCAATGCGCTCATCGACAAAATGTGACGGAGAAGGCGAATAGCAGATTACTTCGCTTCAATCGAGGAAGACATCCCTCAGGGGCTAAAGCCCATGTATTTTGTGGCTTTTTGCGGCACGGCTGAAGCCGTGCCCTGACGCTTCAGGACTCTTTATTGAGTTTTCCGCAACCGGTTCAGCCGTGCTCTGATACAAAACTGACTAACAAGAAACAAGCGTGGACCAGGAGGTCCACACTATAGCCGGCCAGGAGGCCAGCGCTACAATTTCATGCACGGCGGGTCGGTGAAAGCCGGTGGGGGACTAACAAGCATTGGCTGCCTTGATGGCAAATCATTCCCACTCAATCGTTCCTGGCGGTTTGCTGGTGATGTCGTAGACGACGCGGTTGATGCCGCGGACTTCGTTGACGATGCGGCTGCTGATGCGCTTGAGCACCTCGTAAGGCAGAGGGGTCCAGTCGGCGGTCATGCCGTCTTCCGAATGCACGGCGCGGACGGCGCAGGTGTAGGCGTAAGTCCGCTGGTCGCCCATCACGCCCACGCTCATCACCGGCAACAGCACGGCAAAGCTCTGCCAAATCTTGTTATAGAGTCCGGCAGCTTTGATCTCGGCGACGACAATCTCATCGGCTTCTTGCAGCAGTGCTACACGCTCCGGCGTCACTTCACCCAGGATGCGGACGGCGAGGCCGGGGCCGGGGAAGGGCTGGCGGCCAAGAACGTCGTCCGGCATTTCGAGGTCGCGGCCGATGCGGCGGACTTCGTCTTTGAAGAGGTCGCGCAGGGGTTCGATCAGCTTGAGCTTCATGCCCAGCGGCAGCCCGCCGACGTTGTGGTGGCTCTTAATGGTCTGGCTGGGGCCTTTGACGCTGCTGGATTCGATCACGTCTGGGTAGAGCGTGCCTTGGACGAGCCAGTCGAGTTTGGCTTCGGGGCCACCGGATTCCTTGGCGATGCGCGTGGCCTCGTCGTCAAAAACGGCGATGAATTCCGCGCCGATGATCTTTCTCTTTTTCTCCGGCTCGGTCACTCCGGCCAGCTTGCTCAAAAAACGCTCGCTGGCGTCCACGGCGACGATCTTCAGGCCGAGTTTCTCGCGCAGATTTTTTTGGACGCTGGCGAACTCATTCTTGCGTAGGACGCCGTTGTTGACGAAGATGCAGGTGAGCTGGCTGCCGATGGCGCGATGCACGAGCACCGCAGCCACCGAGGAATCCACGCCGCCGGAGAGGCCGCAGATGACGTGCCCGCTGCCCACTTTTTCGCGGATCGCGGTGACGGTGGACTCGATGAAATGCGCAGGGGTCCAGTCGCCAGCCGCGCCGCAGATCGAGAAGACAAAGTTCTTGATAATCTGCGCGCCCAGCGGTGTGTGGTGGACTTCGGGATGGAATTGCACGGCCCAGATGCGGCGCTCGGCATTTTCAAAGCCGGCCAGAGCATTGGCAGAAATGGCAGTCCGATGGAAGCCTGCGGGCAGTTGCGCGGCCTCGTCGCCGTGGCTCATCCAGACGGCCAGCGTCGGAGGCAGTCCGGCAAAGAGCTGCGATTTGCTGTCTTCGATGGTCACTTCCGCGTGGCCGTACTCGCGGCGGGGCGCGTTGAGCACTTTGCCGCCGAGGTGATGCACGATGAAGTGCAGGCCGTAGCAGATGCCGAGCGTCGGCAGGCCCAGCTCGAGCAGCTTGGGATCGGCGGCGGGGGCGTCTGCGTCATAAACCGACGACGGCCCGCCGGAGAGGATCAGGCCGAGGGGCTGGAGCGCCTGAATCTCGCTGATGGGCGCGGTGCAGGGCAGCACGACGGAGAAGACGTTCTGTTCGCGGATGCGCCGCGCAATCAGTTGCGTATACTGCGAACCGAAATCGAGGATGACGATGGTTTGGGTGGACACACTCCAAGTGTGGCAGGAGGCATCCTTAATTTGCAAGCTGGGATTTGCAAGTTGAGGTTTGCAAACCGGTTACTGTGGCCCGATCAACCCGTGCAGCCCGTAAAACTGTGCGCTCTGTCTGCGATTGCGGGTTTGGCGGGCTGTTGGGTCTGCGGGAGTTGGCCGCTGCTTTCGGGAATCACTGGTTATCCTGCCGGTTTCACCGGAATAATGGCATTTCTCTTTAGTTATCCACAAGAGGGAAGGCCTTCAGGAAAAAATGTACCAAATTAAATACCAATTCTCCACGGTTTTTTCGTTGCGGAGGTAGATAAAGTCTGCTTATCCACGTAAAGTCTTGGCATAATCCTAGCAAGAGCGGATTTTCAGGAGCTGCTTCGAGAGCCGAAACCAGTGAAATCGGGATCGAATACTGAGCACGAAGGCCCAGGCTTTGCCGGAAACCACGCAGGGAGCACTGAAAAGTGACCAGCTATAGCCGTCAGGACGTGTTGCGCATCTTGCAGATCGGCTCTCGCCAGTTGCATGGGTGGGAGCGGGCGGAACTGATTGCCCAGCAGCAGAGTTACAGCTTTCAGGATCTGGGGCAGTTGCGGACCTTGCGCCTGCTGCGCGAGGAGGCTGTGCCGTTGGCTTCGATTCGCCACTCGATTGTGGCGATGAAGGCCGTGGCGGGCATGAAGAATCCAATGATGGAAGCCACTCTGGTTCGAACCGGGACCAAGCTGGCCTTCCGGCATCATGGGGCCATGGTGGACCCGATCAGCCGACAACTGCTCTTTGACTTTGAGCGGCTGGACGAGGGCTGCGGGCTGTCGGTGGCCTCCGAGCCGCTGCTGCTGCGCACGCCTTCCGCTGGCAAAGCGCAGGGCGTGCAGGATCTTTTTCTTGAGGCCGTTGGGGCTGAAGAAGCAGGCGAGAAGATTCAAGCCATTCATCTTTATCAGCAGATTATGGAGCGCGATTCGAATTTTGCACCGGCCTGGATCAATCTGGGGACGATTCACTTTCATCTGCGTGAGTTTGAATGGGCTGAGGAGCTTTACCGGACCGCAACCGAGATCGATCCCAACTATGTGCTGGCCTTCTTCGATCTGGGCAATGTGCTGGATGAGTTGCAGCGGCCGGAGCAGTCGATTGTCGCCTACAAGCGGGCGGTTGAGCTTTCGCCGGAGTACGCCGACGCGCACTATAACCTGGCGCTGGCCTACGAGCGCAAGGGCGAGGAGCGAGCGGCGCTGCGCCACTGGCGAGCCTACGCCAAGCTGGACAAGGACGGCCCCTGGGCCGAACACGCCCGCGGGCAGATGCGTAAGCTGCTGGAGCGCGAGAAACTCACCATTGCCTGGCGCACACAGAGCTTTCTGCCGCCGCGCAAGGGGCTGGCGGCGTTGACGCTGGTGAATCGTTAAGGCCGGATGATCTCCTCTGGAAAGCAACAGCCCCTCCAGAAGGAGAGGCTGTTGCTTTCAGTCTTGATGAAAAACTATTTCGTCACCGTCACCTGCAGGCTGGCGGATTCTACCGTCTTTTCAGCGTCATTTCCAGTCGCCGTCACCGTAAAGATGTAAGTACCGGCCGTGGTTCCAGAGGTGCTTGTGCTGGTTGAGGTACCGCCGCTGTTGCATGCCGTCAGACTACCCAGCGCAGCCAACAACAGCAGGACACCCAGCATCGACCGCCAGCCACGCCGCCGCGCCGGAATCCCCAGCAGAACCATAAAGGCCAGCAGCGCACCACCGCCAGCGCCGAAGATGCCTCTTCTGCTGCCCGGCAACTGCGGAGCGTTCAGCTCGCTCTTGGGGGCCGCACTGGTCGTAATCGTGGCGATTGCCGTTTCTGTTCCACTGTTCACGGAAGGGTTCAATGTCACGGATATAGTGTTGAGTGTGCAACTGGGCAGATAGTTTGAATTTGCTCCGGTGGGAGATCTTGTGAGCGAGCAACCCAGCGCTACGATTCCAGAATATCCACCCAAGGCTGTCAGTGTGATCGTCGAGGTGTTGCCAGACGATGCCCCCGCCGTCAAACCGCTGATCGCAGGTACCGCAACTGAAAACACGGAAGGGGTCACCGTCACGGTAGCCGTCCCCGTATTCTTCCTGTAATCGGCGTCGTTGTTGTAGGTAGCGGTGATCGACGTGATTCCGCCGGATAGAAGAGTGTTAGCAGGAATGGTGAAGGTATACGCGCCACTCGAGAGCTGCGCGGTGGAGGAATAGCTGCCGCTCGACAAAGTGACTGTACCGGTCGGATAGGTTTCTTGCGTGCTTGAGCCGGAGACCACGACCTGCACATTCAGGCTCTGGTTGGAGTCCAAAGTTGTGGGGGTCGGAGTCACCGTCACGGTTGGCGTCAATACGGGCACATACGTCACTGCCACATTTGCCGTGGCAGTGTAACCCGCATCGTAGATTGAGTCGCCATTGTAGGTCGCCGTCAGCGTGACGTTCTCTGTTGAGGTAAACGTGTTGTAGGGAATGGCAAATTTGTAGCTGCCGCCTGACAGCGTCTGGGTTGACGAGTAACCGCCGCCGGCAAGCGTCACCGATCCAGTTGGATTCGTCTCATGGCTGCTTGATCCGGTCACCGCGACAGTGACCGCCAGGATGGTATTTGAGTTGATGCTGGCGGTCGGCGGAGTGACCGCAACTGTCGGAACAAGCCCGGCCACCGCCACGGTGGCTTGAGCGGTTTCGGAGGCGTAAGTACTATCTCCGCTATAGGTTACCGTCAGCGTATCGGAACCAATGCTTAACTCTCCCGCGGCAATTGTAAAGGTGTAACTTCCACCAGAGAGGATCTCGGTCTGCGGCGTCAAACCGCCGCCCAAGAGCGTAACCATCCTGGTCGGAGTGGCTCCGCCAGAGGGTGAACTAGCCACCGTCACCTTCAGGTTCAAGCTCTGATCCGTAGTGATGCTGCTGGTGGCCGGCGCCACAGTTACAGTTGCCGCTGCGGTGCCGATGGAAGATGGCCAGGCGTTGACGACATTGGCCACATTGAGCGAGCCAAGCCCGGTAGCCATGTCGTAGCCCGCCGTCGCGTTGTAGCCGGAGAGAATCCCCACAGTGTCGCCTGAGTGGCTCACCGTGCAATTCGCATCGCCCGCAGCGCATGGCATGGCGATGTTGCCGTTGTCGATGTCGTAGAAGTAGCAGTTATTGGCGGTCGTGGGGTTGGCCGCTATTGTCTCCGCGCTGCAACTGGAATAACTTTGCTTGGCCGCTAGCTTGTACAACTCGGCGTTGGGATTGCCTTGCGCCGCCCCGGCCTTCTGGTTGATCAGCGCCATCACGCCAGCCATCGCCGGTGTCGCCACGGAGGTTCCGCCCACCTCCTGCGCCGTCGGTACGGTTTTGCTGTTGTAGGTACAGACCGATTCATCAGAGACGCAGATCAGGTAGGCGCTGGACGAAAGCCAGCCGTCTGAGGCGAAGAAGCTGACGTCGGGAACGTCGCGCACGCCGTCAGCGGGAATTCCGGTCACGCCCGTCTGCCAGCTAGGTTTCTGCCATCCGTCGTTGGTGAGAGGAATCGAGCCATAACTGGAGCTGGTCGTGGTGGCCGAGCTGCTGCATATGCTGCTGCCATCGTTGACCACGCAATTGCTCTTTCCGCCGCTGCCGCCCACGGTATCGACAAAATAGAGATAGCCGCTATATGTCTTGTTATTAAGATCGGACTCGTAAGTGACAAAAGCGTTGCATGCCTCTTCGGCATCTGACACAGGGGTCACGTTTGCCCAGAAGTACTCCAAATAACTGAGCGCCTGTGGACTCGTACAGGTATCGTTCCAGGGAACCTCGGGCACATAACCGAGGGCGCTGGACCCGCTGGTTGAACTGTTCGTTGAGTTCCAATAGGGCGAGGCAGTGCATTTGTTTGAGGAAGAACTCGTGGGTAGTGCGCACCAGTTGAAGTCGGTGCCGCCGACCGAGGTGTTGTAGGGCGTGGAGGTGAGACCGCTGACCGTAAGGCCGTGCTCGGCGGAATAAGGCACGCCACTCGAATCGCCGCCCTGGTCGCAACTGGCCGACCCTGAATCACCCGAGGCGACAAAGACCGCGAGGCCTTCAGTGGCGGCTTGGTTCCAAAGATTGTAATAGAGCACGTTTTCGGCGGTGCCGTTGTCCAACTCACATTCGCCATAACTGACGTTCATAATATGCGCGCCATAAACCGGGGAAGAGGCAGTTCCGATATTGTTGACGATGTAACTCTCGGAATCGTAGAGCGTGTCGTCTGACGTGGATGCTTGCGACGAGGCCACCAGCACGATCTGCGCGTTCTTGGCCACAGCGCCGGACCACTCCACGTCGAGCGCGTTCTCGATCTCGTCATCGATGCCGCACAGAGCGCTCGAACTCGTGCTGGTGCAAACCGTAAGAGCCTTGCTATTGCCGGATTGGAGAATGGGCGTATTGGCCGTGTTGGTGGTCGGCAGGCCGAAGGCGGCGCGAAAAGCCGTTACGTCGGCAGTTCTGATGCTGCTGGTTCCGGCGATGGCGATGGTTTGCCCGGTCCCGTCGATGCCGGCGTTCCACAGCGGCAGCACGTTGTAGATGGTGGCAAAGTCAAAGGGTGCTACGTCCTCAACCAGATAGGTCTCGCCGTTTGATGTGCCGGTAATGCCAAACTGCGGATGTTCCCTGGATAAAGCCGTTTTGTCGTCGGCTGTGGCGCTGGTTGCCGCGGGGCGCTTCCACATTCCTGACGCCGAGTCGCGCTCTACCGCGCTGCCCAGATGGTGCAGGGGATGGGCATGGAAGTTGTGCAGCGCCTTGACGCCCAAAACCACCGACCCAAGCGCGGCGGGAATCTGCGGGTCGCTCATGTTGCCGATGTGCGCCACGCCCTTTACCAGCAGATTGTGGATCTCCGTGTGAAAGGCACTCTCCACCTGCGAAGCCGTTCCGCTGAAGCGGATCGTCATACGGTCCTTGGTCACCTCATCTACGGAGAAACCGCGACCGGTCAGCCAGTTGGTGATGTCGGCGAGGTCGCCCTCGGAGGGGCCGAAGTTCTCGCCCACTTGATCTGGCGTCAACCAATGATGGAAGTCCGGCGAGTCCGCGTCGTATTGGTTGGCGACAAACTGCTCGAAGGCCGCCTGTTGCGCCGGGTCGCGGCTGAGCACCAGAATCAGGTCGGTCATCGGTAGATCGCCGCTGACCCGGCCCTGGTCGTTGGCCGCTGTCGCCGCCGGGTGCGTGTTGCCCGTGAGCGTCACCAGCCGACTCCCATCAATCTTGTCCACAATGCGCCGGGTGGCCGTAAAGCCCTGAGCCTGCATCGTCGAAGTACAAAGGAGCGCGGCCGAGCCGATCAACGCGCCGGCCAAAAACGATGTGGGAAACGCCTTCATCATACGCATCATGGGAATTCTGGCCCTTTCCTTCGGAGGAGATCCTCCGATCCAACAAAAAAGTAGTGCTTACAACCGAAAATAAGCTGAAAACTGTCCAGGAACGATACAGCGTGCTCATGTTTAGACGGCGGCAAGAGGGGGATCGTTGACCGGCAAGGAAAGAAATACCCCGGCGCAGCGCCTATGATGTGGCCAACTGCCTGCTATCCGCTTGCTTCAGGTTCATGGATTCCCATCCATTTCGCAATTGAAAACGCAGATCCTTCGACTGCGCTCAGGACGAAATGGGTGGGGCACGGAAGATTTCTGACGCTTTTGAATTCGCTCATTGCAGCCATTACTCGTTCAAACCAGTCAAGATACTGCTGATTGTTAGAGCCTATCGACCGGGAAGCTGCCCACCAGCTCTCCGGCGGCGACGTGCTGACCGGCCAGCACAATGGCGTGGCTGGCGACGCGCGCTGCTGGGCCGATCACCGTCGGAGCTAGCGTTACTTCGCCAAAGTCATGCCGCGCGTGGCTGTGGGAGTAGATGCGCGCAAAGGAGCCGATGACCGCGCCCTTGCCGATGGTGATGCCGCCGCGATCATTCAGCAGAGCGTGGTGGCGAATCGTCGCGCCTTCCTCGATGGTCAGGTTGTAGCCGTAGGTCAGCTCGACGCCGTGGTAGATCTTGACGCCCGCGCCGATGCGGGCAAAGATGTGGCGACCCAGCATGGCGCGGAAGCGCAATCCCAACCAGTGGTTGGTGCCGATGGGTGAGCGGTCGAACATCTGCCAAAACCAGAGCAGAGGCTTGCGACGCGCGTACAGATCGGGGTCGGCGTCGATGAAGTGCTCGGCCTCCAGCGTCACATTTTCCGGGTCCAGCGAGAGAGTGACGACGTTGCCCGGCAGCTCACTGGTGAGCGTCAGGTTGAGCTTGCCGCCATGCGGACGGCCCAGGTAGAGCTGGCAGAGCTGGTCGCGCACAATCTCGGCGCGCAGCTCCGGTGCCTGGTGGCGGGTGAACTCTTCATCAAGGAACTGAATCCAGCGCCGATAAACCTCTTCGGCCTCTGGTGCGGGGTGGGGGGCGTGATTGGCTGAGAATTCCATACGGATTGAACAATACAACATGAGGCCGGGCTGCGGCGAGTAGGAGCTATCTTTCCTGCGCGTCTTTGCGTCCCAATGTGAAATTTCTTCGTCCCACTACAAAGCGGGAAACCGCGTTTTATCTTGGATTCAAGCGACTTTTGATAAGCTGCAACAAACAGTATCTGTATCAATGCCCAAAATCATTGAGAATTATTCTGAGGACTTGAATGCCAACTGCCACACAACCCGCCCCTGATGCCAGCGAAAGCCGCTTCAGTAAGGTTCCCCAGGTTACGCTCCTCTTCTGGGTCATCAAGATCTTCTGCACCACGCTGGGCGAAACCGGCGGCGATGCGGTCACCATGTCAATGAATCTGGGCTACTTGATCGGCACAGCGATCTTCGCTGCCATCTTTCTTGTCGCGGTAACCGTGCAGGTGAAAGCCAGGAAATTTCATCCATTTTTGTATTGGATCACCATCATCGCCACCACGACGGTGGGCACCACGATGGCCGATTTCGCCGACCGGTCTCTCGGCGTGGGCTACACCGGAGGCAGCCTGACGCTGCTGGTGCTGCTGCTGGCTTCGCTGGGAGTTTGGTACTGGTCGCAGGGGTCGATCTCGGTGAATACCGTCAATACGCCCAAGGTGGAGATCTTTTACTGGGTCACCATCATGTTCTCGCAGACGCTGGGAACCGCTCTGGGTGATTGGACTGCCGACAGCATGGATCTGGGCTACTTGGCTGCGGCTGGCATCTTCGGTTCGCTGCTGGCTATCGTGGCCGCCTGCCACTTCTGGACAAAAATCTCCAAGACCGCGCTCTTCTGGTCGGCGTTTATTCTGACGCGTCCGCTGGGCGCCGTGGTGGGCGATTTTCTGGATAAGCCGCTGGCCCAAGGCGGACTCAACTTGAGCCGCTACATTGCCTCTGGCGTCCTGGTGGTTCTGGTGATTGCAGGCATTTTGATTTTTCCGCAGAAGGCTGGCGAGCATCCAGGAAGCTAGCCAATTGCAGCGGGTTTCTCCAGATAAACCAGAGTCAGATCCGGTGAAACACTCTCCCGTTTGAATTCCCGGTAACCAAGATGATGATAAAGACGAAGGTTGCTCTCACTCAGGTGCCCTGTGAAAAGCTCGTATCGGCGCGCACGGGCAAAATCATTCTCAATTCGACGCATCAAAGTGCTTCCGATGCCTTGTCTCTGCTGTTGGGGATGAACCATTAACCGTCCAATCTGGCAACCGGTCTCGGTTTCGCGGGCGCGAACGGAGCCGATAATTTCGGACCCCATTCGCGCAATCAATATTCGATGGCTGACGAACTCCGCAAGCAGGCTATCCAGCGTTTGAGTCAGTGGAGGTATTGAGTAGTTCCCGTAGATGTCAGCTTCGGCTTGATAGCAGAGTTGCTGGAGTCTAAGGACATTTTCCGCATCCAGCTTACTGGCGGAGGTGATTGTAATTTCCATCCCCACTATCGTAACGGAAGACTGTGCAGCCAGTCAGTTCCCCACCAGCCATAGCCGTTCTGAGACTTGCCGAGTCATACTCGAATCACTGGCTTCTCGACGCATCCTTCGGCCCGAAGAGTATCTGCACGCCCACATACGCCATCCAACTTGGCTCGCTGTTCTGGCGTGTGACCGCCTGAATCGCACGGCCTCCCAGAAAAAGCAGCCGCAAGTGCCCCGCGCGGTCCAGCGTCTGGCGGCCACCAAAGTCCACCGTCAACTGGCGCTGCTTGGGTGTGAGGCCGATGCGGTTGGCGTCTTGCAGATCGTAGATTTCGCCGTACAGCTCCATCCGTTCGTTGAATTCATGTCCGGCGATCAGCCCGCGTCCCCAGCGGCTAGGCACATTCCGGTTGCCTATCCAACGGCCTACCTCGCCGTCGAAGTCCACTGGTCCCCATTTGGCGGTGAACTCGGCTGGCAAATAATACTGCGGTCCCGGCTCAACGATGCCCCGTCGCACGGTGCTGGTGGGGTTGTTGACGATGACCTGGGGATAGGTTCCGAGCGAAAAGTTCAGGTTCTCGTCGGACTTGGGTTCGCCCGCGCGGTGATGCTCAAAGTAGCGCCATTTGACGCCAAAAACCGACTCGCCCAGGCCAGCCAGCGTGGTCTTTTTCTCGTCGGTGGAAACGGCCAGATAGGGCGAAAACATCAACTGAATCCGGTCGCCCCAGCCGTAATTGATGTCCAGATTCGGCGTCTGATAGCTGGAGTGCGCCGGGTTGTGGCTGCCGGTAAAGCCTACGTTGATCTCCCACTGCCGGTTGCCGGGCGTGCCGGGGTCGTCGGTGATGAAAGGCGGACCGCCCTGCGCGTGTGCCAGCGGTGCGCCTGCAAAGGCCGCTAGCAGCAGAAGGAGTTGGAATCGGCTACGCATTCGGGGGATCGAATTCCTCCGTGAAAGTCCTGGAATCGAGAAGCTCTACCCAAGTGGAGGGGAGATGAGCGATTATGGTTCCGCCTCCGACTGATTGGGAGAAAGTTTATCTTGACGGTCTTTCTCTTGGATGTACAATAGCACAGTGCGGTTTGGCCGTACGAGAAAGAAAGAGGAAAATCGCGTGGGCGCCAGTAGCTTAGTGGATATATTTAAACGCAATGAGAGCCGTTCCGGCTTTCTCAGGTTTCTATTCTATACTGCGCGCGCACTATCCAAACGGACTCCATTCCGTGTGAAGACCGCTGCTGCCGTTTTGTTTCCATGGCGGTTCCGCAAATTTGTACCCCAGGTCATGCTAGAGGTTTGCTCACAGTGCCAACATCGATGCAACTACTGCTCCCATGGAGATATGATAGCGGCCAATCCTGGATATCAGCTTTCGTTGGATGAGCTGAAGGCATTCATCCGGCATACTGAAGAATCCAACTACTTCATTGAAAACGTGTTAATCAACGGACCCGGCGAACCTACTCTTTGGAAGCACTTCAATGAGGGTGTGCGCCGTCTTTACGAATCCCCCGCGATTGGCAATATACAGCTCATCACAAACGGCCAATCGTTTGATCGCGTGGATGACGAGACATGGCAGTACATTTCGCTCGTGTGGGTCAGCGTATACCCGTCGAGTAAAGTAACTACCTTCGATCAAGTTTCCGCCATGAGTCGCCGGTATGGATTTCATCTCATTCTCTTCGATAAGATTGAGTTTCGCGTGCATCCAGAACATGCCTATTCGAACTCGCTCCCCGCTCAGTGCTCCTGCCATGGCCCGATGATATATGGCAATCGCGTTTATCCGTATTGTGGGCCAACGGGCGTTGGGGCCGCCAAGCTGAAAGGGGAGCCGTTCCTCGATAGCCCAAAATACAGCCGGGAGGTTGGCCCCGATTACCTTGCGGGAATAAACAGATCAGACTTGTGGCGCGGTGAGACACTGGCACCAATGAAACTGGACATTTGCAGTCGCTGCATTTCCAATCAAAAAATTCCTTATGTGACTATTACCCACGAGCAGACAAGTGACCGATACGTTACAGCACAGAAGCTATAGGGAAACCTGCAGAAGTTCTCTGAATTTGACCATGAGCGAATGGAAAATCACAGCCTCCCCTTCTTTGTGCAAAGAACGCACAAAGAAGGAGGCAGCGAGGATCTTTGGCCGGCTTGTGAACCGGTAAGAGTCCTACAGTTGGTTCATGTTGGCCAGGAACTCGGCATTGTTGCGGGTTTTTTCCAGGCGGCTGATGAGCAACTCCATCGCTTCCACCGGTGACAACGGGTTGAGCACCTTGCGCAGAATCCAGATGCGCGAAAGGTCTTCCTTGGGGATGAGCAGCTCTTCCTTGCGCGTGCCGCTGCGCTGAATGTCGATAGCCGGAAAGACGCGCTTGTCGACGAGCTTGCGGTCCAGAATGATTTCCATGTTGCCGGTGCCCTTGAACTCCTCGAAGATGACCTCGTCCATGCGTGAGCCGGTGTCTACCAGAGCTGTCGAGATGATGGTCAGTGAACCGCCCTCTTCAATGTTGCGCGCCGCGCCGAAGAAACGCTTGGGGCGCTGCAGAGCGTTCGAGTCCACGCCGCCTGAGAGCACCTTGCCCGAAGGCGGCACGATGGTGTTGTAGGCGCGGGCGAGGCGGGTGATCGAATCAAGCAGAATGACCACGTCGCGCTTGTGCTCGACCAGGCGCTTGGCCTTTTCGATGACCATTTCGGCGACTTGCACGTGGCGTGCGGCTGGCTCGTCAAAGGTCGAGCTGATGACCTCGCCCTTCACCGAGCGCTGCATATCCGTCACTTCCTCGGGGCGCTCGTCGATCAGCAGCACGATGAGCACGACCTCGGGATGATTGGTGGAGATGGAATTCGCCAGAGACTGCAAGAGCATCGTCTTGCCGGTGCGGGGCGGAGCGACAATCAGGCCGCGCTGTCCCTTGCCGATGGGGGTGAGCAGATCCATCACCCGACCGCTGACCGCCTCGCGCACCGTTTCCAACTTGATGCGTTCCTGGGGATAGAGCGGGGTCAGATTGTCGAAGAGAATCTTGTTGCGCGTCTCTTCGGGCGACTCGAAGTTGATGGCCTCGATCTTGACCAGCGCGAAGTATTTTTCGCCTTCATGAGGCGGGCGGACATTGCCGCTGATCGAGTCGCCGGTTTTCAGATCGAATTTGCGAATCTGCGAGGGCGAGACGTAAATGTCGTCCGGGCCGGGCAGGTAGTTGTAGTCGGGCGAGCGCAGGAAGCCGTAGCCGTCGGGCAAAATCTCCAGCACGCCCTCGGCAAAGATATGCCCTTCCTTTTCACTTTGAGCCTGAAGAATCTTGAAGATCAGATCCTGCTTGCGAAGCCCGCTGGTACCCGGGATTTCCAGGGTGCGAGCGATGCGAGTTAATTCTGTGATGTTTTTTTCTTTTAGTTCCGCGATGGTCATGTTCACCTGCAAGATGGGAGGATGTTTGTGGGAGGGTCCGGAACTGGGGGGGTGCTCCGGAAGAGAAATAGAAAGGAGTCCAGCGCTGGCGGCCAGCCTTCACCGCATCACGATGCTCGACCTGAAATCAGGGTAGCATCGAAGACCGGCAATCTCAACCACCCTCGCAAGGGAAGCTGAGAAAAGCCACCGCCTGAATGAATTATACCTTTCGGGGCGCTGGTCAAGCAGCGCGGCGAGTTTCGACCATACGCTCTGCTTCGGCCTCGAAGGGTGCCGGAGAGCCTGGATTGGTGGTTTGAAAGCGGCCCAGCACTTCGTTGGTGGTGTCCTGCAGCCGTGTATTCGGCTTGTGCAGCTTGCGGGTTGCCTTGCTCGCCAGTTGACACAACTGGTAGCGATTGGTGACATGAGAAAGAGCCCCAAAAACTAAATCGGAACGCATTGCGAAAATTCTCCTTCAAAAAAGTTGGCTTTCACCGGAAGAGCGCTGTGGCCGGAGATGCCGCAGGGGAGCCAACGCCAAGCGGGCTACCCCAAATTTACAGATCCCAAAGGTATAGACGCACGAGTTGCACGTACAGTTCAAAATCCTGACGCACTTTCGCAGATTATGAAACAGGCATCCTGCCGAATGAACGAACCAGTTTGCCGCCTTGGGAACCATCCACACTGAATTCCCGTTCCGGAAGATGCAACACACCGGGCATCAACCAATGAGCCTCAAAGCCTCGGCTCAAATTTGATGCGGAGAACAGCAGAAAGCGTACACGAAAGCACTCAACAATCCGCGCTTTTATGGATGGCACTCATGAATATATACAGAGTTTGCCGAGAGGTCAACTGTTTTTTTCGCGCGCCGGGTTACTGTTTCGAGACCTCAAAAGCCATTGCCGAGGCGGATTCGCCGTTGTGCTTTGCTGTTCCGGCCCAGCCCCGATCTGCTACACTCGCTGCAATCCGAGAAAAAATGCTATTCAAAGCTCACAGCGCGGCTGTCTACGGGATCGACGCCCACCTCATTGATGTCGAGGTGGACTACAGCGGCGTGGTTGCGGAGAAGGACACCTTCCACACCGTCGGCCTTCCGGACGCGGCGGTGCGCGAGAGCCGTGACCGTGTACGTGCGGCCATCAAGAACTCCGGTTACCTGATTCCGCCTACTTTTATCACCATCAACCTGGCGCCGGCTGATCTGAAGAAGGAAGGCTCCGGCTTTGATCTGCCCATCGCCGTTGGGATTCTGGGCGCATACGGAGCGATCAAAACCAACGATCTGAGCCGCTTTCTGCTGGTGGGAGAACTGGGCCTCGACGGCAGCGTGCGCGCCGTGCCGGGGATGCTGCCGGTGGCCATCATGGCGCGCGAAAAGGGAATCGCCAATCTGATTCTACCCGCCGCCAATGCCGCCGAGGCTGCGGTCGTCGAAGGGGTCAACGTCTATCCGGCCAGCTCGCTGCTGGATGTTCTGGACCTGCTGAATGGGCAGATCGTCGGCCAGATTCAGCGGGAGCCTTATCGCGTTTCGACCGTAGAATTGCTGGGCGAGTTGCAGCATTTTCCGGTGGACTTCAAGGATGTGCGTGGGCAGCAGACGGCCAAACGGGCGCTGGAGGTGGCCGCAGCGGGCAGCCACAACATTCTGATGATCGGGCCGCCGGGTTCTGGCAAGACGATGTTGGCCAAGCGGCTGCCGTCGATTCTGGCACCGCTGACCTTCGAGGAGGCGCTGGAGACCACCAAGATTCACTCCGTCGCCGGGGTGCTGGACGCGGCGGCTGGCCTGGTGGCGCACAGGCCTTTCCGCTCACCGCATCATACGATTTCTGATGCCGGACTGATCGGCGGCGGCATCATTCCGCGTCCAGGCGAAGTCTCGCTGGCGCACAACGGGCTGCTCTTTCTGGACGAACTGCCGGAGTTTCCACGCAATGTTCTGGAGGTTCTGCGCCAGCCGCTCGAAGACCACACGGTGACTATCGCGCGGGCCTCCATGTCGCTCAGCTTTCCGGCGCGCTTCATGCTGGCGGCGGCGATGAACCCCTGCCCGTGCGGCTTCTTCAACGACAAATCGCGCGAATGCCAGTGCACGCCGCCGGTGATTCAGCGCTACATTGCCAAAATCTCCGGTCCGCTCTTGGACCGCATCGACATACATATCGAGGTTCCAGCGGTGCAATATAAGGAGTTGCGCGGCGGCGCGGCGGCGGAAGGCTCGACGGAAATTCGCGAGCGCGTGCTGGCGGCCCGTGAGCGGCAGCGCGCACGCTTCCTCAAATTCGGCGATAAGATCTACTCCAATGCGCAGATGACCACGCGCCAGATTCGCGTTCACTGCGAGCTGGGCGCGGACGCCGAAAAACTGCTGGAGCGGGCGATGGCGCAGCAAGGCCTGACCGCCCGCGCCCACGACCGCATTCTCAAAGTGGCGCGCACCATCGCCGATCTGGAAGGCGCGGAGCACCTGGCCGTCACGCACCTGGCCGAGGCCATCCAATACCGCACGCTGGACCGCAGCTATTGGGCGTAGGCGGGGGATCGAAGAGTCCGAACGGTGCATCAAGCCGATGAGCCACTTGTAAAATTTCTTGGAGATTGCAAGTCATGCCCTGACACTCATTCGCGTTTTTCATGGAATTTTGCAAGTGGTTCAATATTCTGAAATGTGCTGACAGTCTGCTGACGGATGAATGCTGTCGGAAGTGTTTCCGTTCTCGGCTTTCCGCGTAAGTTATTTATATTCTATGGTTTATGGCGGAGAGATTCGAACTCCCGACCCTCTGCTCCCAAAGCAGATCATGCCATTTATGGAAACTTGTTGAAATCGAGTGAATGTAAGTGATTATTATAAAATGGCTTACATTGACGCGTCCGAGCCTTTGTTGATTCTCGTGGCTCTGGGGTGCTTTGACAGCTACAATTTCGACTACACTGGAATTCAGCACGGCAATAATTCCGTGAGGTTCAAAAGATGGCTCTTGCATACAGCGAAACGAAACAACACGCGCACGACCTGATCGACCGCATGGCTCCCGGTCAGGTCTCTGTCGCCGTTAGCCTGTTCGAGATCATGCTTGATCCTGTCTCTCGCGCTATCGCCAATGCCCCGTATGACGATGAGCCGGTCACTGCGGAAGAGGAAAAATCACTTGCCGAAGCACGCGAATGGCTCAAGCATAACGAAGGAATTCCACACGATCAGGTCTTGGCCGAACTCGGAATCACGCAGGAAGAGATTAACGGCTTTCAGGTGTAAGATTGAAACGAATTGTTTGGACCGATCTCGCCAAGGCCGATGTCCGCAGCCTGAGCAAGCCCGACGCGATGCACGTTCTTTCCGTCTTGCATCGCTTTGCTGAATCGGGGTGGGCGACGTGAAGGCGCTTCAAGGCAGAGATGAACTTCGACTGCGCATTGGCGACTACCGGCTCTTTTTTGTCTGCGCCGACTCCGATACCATCGAGGTCCGCCGCGTTCATCATCGAAGCGAAGCCTATCGCTGACGCATTCTCGCAATATCTATCTGCTACAACTGGTTTATGCTCCACCGAACAATCGTCACGCTCTGTCGTAATTCGCATCCAAGCAGGTCTCACCGCTCAAAACCAAGCCATTTTTGCGCCCGGATGGGATTTTGGCGAAGGACAATGCGGATTCTGTTGACTATCTGTGGCCTATGAGCTACAGTTGATTTGTGGTCGAGATTCGTGAATCCGCAACCTTCTCGCTCTGGCTGCAATCCCTTCGGGACAGCCAAACCAGAGCGAGGATCGCCATGCGCGTGCGCCGTCTGGCTTTTGGCAATTTCGGCGACGTAAAACCGGTCGGCGAAGGCGTCAGCGAGTTGCGTCTAGATTTCGGTCCCGGCTACCGCGTCTACTTTGTTCAACGCGGCCAGGTCTTAATCGTCCTGCTCTGCGGCGGCGACAAGAGTTCACAGGATCGCGACATTGCCAGCGCGAAGAAACTGGCGAAGGAGACACCATGAGCACACTGAAGACTCAACCATTCGATCCGGCCGCGTATCTGGACGACGCTGAATCTCTAGCCGCCTACATGAGTGAGGCGCTGGCAACCGAGGACCCGGCCTTCATCGCCGACGCGCTCGGTGTGGTGGCCCGCGCCCGCGGCATGAGTGAAATTGCGCGCGAGTCCGGCCTCTCACGCGAGAGCCTGTACCGCGCCCTGAGTCCAGATGGCAATCCGGAGTTCAACACCATTCTTCGGGTCGTCCGCTCCCTGGGCCTCCGCCTCTCCACCACTCCCATCGAAGAACGAAAGATTGCCTGATCTGCGCTGAGAATGCCCGGCGGGTGGCCCAGGTCTCGATTTTGAGACCTGGGAGACGATGAACCTCGATGGGTAGTTTTTCGTATTCCTGACGGACGTCGGAAAAACTTAATAACAAACCAGGAAGCGTCAGGGCACGACTTCAGTCGTGCCGATAGACACCTTCAAAAGTGCTTGGGCTTTAGCCCCCTGTGTGTTTGGCGTGGCCCCGGTCCCTCGCACTTGGGGACCGGGGATGAAGGGTGGGGTATCTGGGCATCCACCCCCCCCCAAGCGCAGCGCGTCTGCCGCTCCGGCCGTCACGCGCTACGCCCGTCGTTCGTTCAGGCGTGCGCGGCGGAAACAGAGTGGAATGCCTTGCCCGTACTCCGGCCCGGCACCATTCTGCCGCCCTGGGAAGATTCGTCGTCAATGCGGAACTGGCGGATCATTCCGTCCAGGTCGTTCGCCAGCTCGGTCAGGCTCTTGCACGCCATGGCGGTTTCATCGGCCGCCAACGAATTCTCCCCTGCCAACTGCGAAATTTGGCCGGCAGACTCGGAGATCTCCCTGGAGGCTGAAGTCTGTTCAGTCGCCGCCGTGGCGATCATGCTGATCATGTGCTCCATCCCCTGCACCAGATCGATGGTCGATTCCAGCGCTTTTTGCGCGCCGGCTGTTTCGTTCATGCCAGCTTCCACTTGCAGACGGCTTCCTTCCATCACCTCGACCGTCTGCCGGGTCTCTTCCTGAATGCTGCGAATGGTGCTGGAAATCTCTTCCGTGGCTCCCTTGGTGCGCTCGGCAAGACGCCGCACTTCGCCCGCCACCACGGCAAAGCCACGCCCATGTTCGCCGGCCCGCGCGGCTTCGATGGCCGCGTTCAGAGCCAGCAGGTTGGTCTGCTCACTGATCTCCTGAATCACCGTAACCACACGGCCAATCTCCTGCGAACGCTGGGCCAACGTATTCATCCGGTTGGAAACCGACGCGGTGGTTTCAACAATCCGCTGCATGGAGGCGTTGGCCTGCTGCATCACCTCGCCGCCGCGTCCAGCCGACTCGGCCGATTGCTGGCTCGCACGGGTGGCGTCCTCGGCGTTATGGCTGATCTCGCCGATGGTCGCGGTCATCTCCTGCGCCGCCGCCGCAATCTGGTTGGTCTGCGCCGACTGATTCTTCGCGTTGCCGCTGGTCTGCGCCGACCGCACGCTAAGTTCCTCGGTGGCGGATGAGAGCGTCTCAGCCCCACGCGCCATCGCAGTTAGAACTTCACGCGTCGCGGCTGTACTCTGGTTCAGCGCCAGCGACAACCGCCCCACCTCGTCCGTGCTTTGCACATCCACAGTGGCAGTCAGATCTTTCCGCGCCACCCGCTCCAAAGCCTCGGTAGCTGCAACCAGAGGCGGTGAGATGAACCGGTTCAGCAACATCCCGATGAAGATCGAAAGGCCAACTGCGCTTAAAAGGGTAATCCACATCAGGATGCTGGCGTTCTTGCCCAGGCTTATTGTGGCCACGCCTTCCTCTTTTCCCATCTTGTCGTTCAAATCCTTATCTTGTTCGATGTCTGCGTTGAACGAGTCGAAGAGGTTCATCGTCAAGGCTCCGGTAGCTAAATGGCGGGCTTCCTCCATCTTGCCGGTATCGACCATTTGGACAAAGCTGTCGCTATATTGCAAATACTGGGCAATCTCGTCGCGAAACTTTGTGTAAAGTTCGCGCTCGCCGGGGTAAGAGATCAATGGCTCGTAGGTGGCCAGCGCGCTCTTATAGTTGTCAATCACTTTCTGGCGGCGACTTTTTTGTGTCTCTACACACGCGGGAGTATCGCACATCGCCAAGAAGCCATCGGTGCGCCGGATTGCGGCTGCATTGGTGCGAATATCTGCAAGCACCTTCACCGATGGCATGGAGTTGCTCACAATGTCGTCAACGTTTGCGTTGATCCGGTGAAAGCTGATGAGAGCGACGGTGCCCAGCACAGCGGTCAAAAGACACACTGAGCCGAACCCGAAAAGCAGTTTGCGCGAAATAGGCAGATTGCGAAGTGCGGACATAAGGGAACTCCTCTTTTTCCAAATTCGATACTTGTTGAAATCGAAAAATCGCCGGCCACGGAGGAATACATCCAGTACTCCGTTTTTTTCATCGGCGGATTACCTATTTACTTCAGTGATTAATAGCAAATTTTTAATATCTGCGTTTCACGTCTATGGTGCGTTTTTGTTTTTCCACGCATCTGATGGGTGCCTTTCTTCTTTTTGCCGGACCGTGCCGCCACGCCTCTCAGCGTGACGGCAGCGTTGGAAAATCCATTGATGTTACTTCGCCGTAAAGGTGTAGTCGTTGAACTTCCAGACGCCGTTGAAGTTGGTCCAGAGGCGAGCGTAAACTGTCTCGCCGTTGGTGGGTAGCTTGCCGGTGATGACGGAGGTTGACGTGGTGTGCGCGTCCAACAGGTTGCCCCCACCTGCACTCGTGCCCAGGTAAAGGTATAGCCCGTGGCTCCAGTGACTGGCGCCCAAGTAAAGGTCTGGTTAGCGGCGGCCAGCGCGCCCAACGTGGGTGAGGTTAGAGTTGCCGCTGCCTCCGGGTTAAGGACGTAGTCTTTGTACTGCGCCCAGCTTCCGTTGAAGTGCGAGAAGAGGCGGACGTAGATCGGAAGGCCGTTGGGTAGCTGCCCGCAACCCAGTTCGTATTCGAAGAGACGACAACATCCCCCGTCTGCGCAACCATGCTGGACGGCAGAGCAAAGAACAGGATCGAGGACAGAAGAACCGACATTTTCATCAGGATGGCGGATTTCATGGCTTATCTCCGGGGGGGTAGCTATTTCATCTAGCTTTAACTGGACGCGCACGTTCGGGGAAATCCCGCGCGGCCGGATGGAGTGAATGTGAAAAATTGTCTGCCCGACGGTCTGAGAACCGCATAAACAATCTCTGACACAGAAGTTAAACTTCTTTGGTTTGAGTTGTTTATAAAGAAGATCCCGAATGCTGCCGAAACGACTTGCCGGGCATTTTTCCCATTCTTAGTGGACACACATTTCAACTTCACTCGAATAGCGAGAAGTGAAAGCAAAGCAGCTCAGATATTTTGTTGACATTAAAAATAGGCAGAAAATTATCGGGAATACACTGAATCCTGTGATAATTGTTAAAGTCAGAATAGTAAATTGCGGTCCACCGCTGGCTCGGAGGCGGTCTTTGCAGCTCGAACAGGGAGAAATCACCTTACTCTTGGGAAAGTGGCGGGACGGAGATCCCTCGGCTTTCGCGGAACTTCTGCCCTTGGTCTACCCGCATCTTCGCGTGGTAGCCGGAGCTTATCTTCGCCGTGAGCGGAATCCCGATACCATGCAGGCGACTGCTCTGGTCCACGAGTTATATCTGCGCCTGTTGAACCAGAAAAAAGTCATGGTGGAAGATCACCGGCATTTCTACGCCTTCGCGGCCAAGGTGATGCGCATGATTCTCATCGACCATGCCCGCGAATGCCAGACGCAGATGCGCGGCGGCGACATGGTGCGCATCCCGCTCAGCGACGACCTTTCCTGGGTGAATATCGACAGTCCAGAACTGCTGGACCTGAATCGCGCGCTGGATGCTTTGGGCGCAATCGACGAATACAAGGCTCAACTGGTCGAATTGCGCTACTTTCTCGGTTGCACTGCCGAGGAGACAGCGACTCTGATGCAGGTCTCCAAGGCCACCGTCAATCGCGATCTGAGATTCACTCGAAGCTGGCTCTATCGCCGCATCCACCCCGGTGTCGTCGAGAGGGTCGCCACGCTGTGATCCAATATTGTTCCGCATCTCGCTCTCTACGTGAGAGCACACGACACCATCGGGGATTTCGCACAAATGGAAGATACAACGGATAGCTTGCTGCGCATTGAGGCGATTTTCAACGAGGCTCTCGCGGTTCCCTCTGAAGCACGAAAAGTATTGATCGAGACCCGGTCGAACGGGGACCGGGAACTGATTGCCGAAGTCTGCGCTCTGCTCAAAGCCTGTGAAGTGGCAGAGAATCTGACGGCATCCAGCCAGCCGCAAACGGAGCCTGCGGCTGAGAACAGCGCCGATCCCCAGCGCGTTGGCAATTATCTGCTGGATCGCTTGCTGGGCCGTGGCGGAATGGGTGCCGTATATCTGGCTCATCGCGCTGATGGGGAATTCGAGCAGAAGGTCGCCATCAAGCTGATCGACCTACCCCTGGCCACAGAAATCTTTCGCCAGCGTTTTCGTCAGGAGCGGCAGATCCTCGCTGGCCTGCAGCATCCGTATATCGCGCGTCTGCTGGATGGCGGAGTTACTGTCGGCGGCGATCCCTATCTGGTCATGGAGTATGTGGATGGAGTGCCCATCCATCGCTATTGCGAAAACCACGCCCTCTCCGTTGCTGATCGAATCGCTTTGTTTCTGCGCGTCTGCGAAGCCGTGCAATTTGCCCACCAGAACTTTGTGGTCCACCGCGATTTGAAGCCGGATAACATTTTGGTGGCCGAAGACGGCACGCCGCGCCTGTTGGACTTTGGAACCGCCAAGCTGCTTTCGCCGTCCATGGACAAACCAGGCGGCGATCTGACGCGCGAGGGGTACCAATCCTATACTCCGCAGTACGCCAGCCCGGAGCAGGTGCTGGGCAATCCCATCACGACGGCTTCCGACACCTATTCGCTGGGAATCCTGTTGTATCTTTTGCTCACCAGCACGCAGCCTTACGAGCTGAAAGAACCTACCATGGCGGAGATGCTGCGGGTGGTCTGCAAAGAGGCTCCGCGCCGACCGGCCTCAGCAGATGGCCAGCGGCTGGATGCCGATCTGGAAGCGATTCTGCTGAAGGCTCTGCGCAAGGAGCCGCGCGAACGCTATCTCACCGCCGAGCAGTTTTCCGCCGATCTCCGCGCCTATTTGGAAGGTCTGCCGGTGGCCGCGCGCCGTGGCAACCTCCGCTATCGCGCCGCCAAGTTCATCCGCCGCAATCGCATTGCCGTGGGGGCTTCGGCGCTCCTTGCCGCTTCCCTGATCGCCGGTGTCATCGGCGTGGCATGGCAATCCAAGGTGGCCAACGATGAGCGGCGTAAAGCCGAGGCCAGCGCAGAAGATATGCGCCAGTTGAGTAACAGTTTGCTCTCCGAGCTAAACGAGGCCATTCAGCAGATTCCCGGTTCCACCGGCGCGCAGAAGCTATTGGTCACCCGCGTTCTGGAGCACCTGGATCGCGCCGCCCATGACTCCCGCAGCAATCGCCAGACACGGATCGACCTGGCGGACGCATATGCCCGACTCGGCAATATTCAAGGCAACACCTACGTTCAAAATCTCGGCGATTTCAACGGCGCATTGGCCAGCATGGACAAGGCTATTGCGCTGGTTGAACCGCTCACGGCGAACGGATCAACGGATAGCGAAGCTCTGCGCGTATTTGCGCTCGCGCAAGAGTCGCGCAGCGAGATTCTATTCGGCACCACGCGCATGTCCGAGGCGGTTGCCTCCATGAAGCTGGCGATTGCGGCCTACGAACGCATCCTCGCGCTACCGGGAGTCACGCCAGTTCAGCTTTGCGACGCCGCATCTGCCTATGGCATTTTGGGCGATGAGTTAGGCAACGCCGGAAGCGAAAGTCTGTACGAACTTCCCGCCGCTCTCTCCGCCTTCCAGAAAGACCGCGATCTTGTAAACCGCGCATTGAGCCTTGACCCAAATCTGATTCGCACTCAACGTACTCTGATCATTGTGCAGATGAAGATCGGAGAAGTTGAAAGTGAAATCGATCCCGCGCAGGCGCTTAAGGACTACCGGTTGGGTCTGCAAAGCGCCGATGCGCTTCCCAAAAACGAGCAGCAAAGCCTCCGCATGAACAGAGTGCGCAGCTCCCTGCTGGAAGACGAAGCGGGTGTCCTGATTGATTTGGGAGAGTATGCCGCAGGAAATGCGATTTATGCGAATGAAGCTCTGGACAAGCAAAAGCTGGCAGCGGCTGACCCGCTGGACCTGCGCGCGCAATCCGACTGGCAAACCGCATTGGATCGTGAAGCGTCAGGTTATGAAGTCGCTGCCGAACCTGAGTTATCGGCCAATGCAGCAGACAGACGGCGCAACCTTGCCACCGCCGAAGGCCTGCGAACTCAGGAAGTCGACATTCTGCAAAATTTGCTCAAGCGAGATCCATCCAATGATGAATACCGACCAGTGCTGGCAGGCGCGCAAATCTGGCTGGGCACCATTCGTTACATCCTGCACGCATCGAAAGATTCTCCGGCGCTGGTCAAATCGGGCCTTGCCGCCATGCGAGAGCTGGCAAAAAAAGATCCGGATTCTCCAGCAACCTTGGACTCCGTCGCGAGTACTTTTTTGATGGTTGAACCCGCCAGCTTCAAAGACCCGCTCTTTTCCGTCTCTTGCGCCGAGCGCGCCGTTACCTTGACGCACAGAAAGCTTCCTTCGATGCTGCTGACCCTGGCCCAGGCCTATCGCGCCGCCGGCCAGATCGACAAGAGCCGCTCCGCCGCACAAGAAGGGTTGGCCCTGCTGCCCGCCTCGCAGCCCGGAAGCACCAAGCCGCGCTTGCGCAAACTGCTGGAAAATCAAACCGCCAGATGAACCATTTGGAAAAGTAGCGCTGGCCTCCCGGCTGGCTGTAATCTGGGCCTCCTGGCCCACGTTTGCTCATTCGACAGAACATCTTCACCCAGTCACGATTCGTGTCCTGAATCTGAAACTCCTATCATCCTTCAAACTGTCATTCTGAGCAGCCCGACTCGCGGCGATGAGTTACGGGTGGAATGAACTGTCGCTAACCCTCTATTTCCGAGAAGCGGAAGCTAACCTGCTGTTTTTGTCTCACATACGATTTTATTAACGGTCTTATTCATCGGGAGCGAACGGGACCCCAAACGCTCTTCAATTTTGAGAGGTGTGAGCCATGAACCTGAACCGGCTCGTTTCGTTTTCTGAAATCTTCGAGTCTATCGATCCCAGCTCTCAAAAGCCAAACCTGGGGCACCCAATCTTTTTCGGATGATCAGATGCGGGCCAACCCAAAAAGAAATCTAAAAATCCGTTGCTGATAATTATTGAGTAAACCTGTCAGTCGCCTGATCGAGTGCAGTCCGCCACGCAGATGCTCATCGAAGTTTTGAAAGGGCACAACTTCAGTCATGCCGTAAACGACCAAATTATCGGCGGCTTACACTAGACGGTGTACGCGCCGATGCGGCATTCGCTGCTGGTGAGCGGGTCACAGGCGCGATCGATGGCTTCGTACTCGGCGTCGTGCTCCTTGCGAAAGGCGCGGAAGGCTTCTTCGCTCGTCCAGCGGTCGATGGTGAGGTAAGCGCCGGGAATGTAGGCGTCGCGCAGCAGTTCCGTGCCACGATACTCGTGGGAGACGGCAAAGAGTTTTGCCCAAGCGCCGTCCGGCGCGTAAGCAGCCTCAAATGCGGCTTGCTTTTCTTCGACGACTTCAAACTGCCAGACAACGACAAACATATGCGACCTCGATCTGATTTTTCTATGGTAACGCAGGAGGGAGCGCGGGGCGACGCTGGAGGAAAATCGTGGCACAGCGGAACGAGGAAAACGGACCAGGATTGGCCCTAGAACTGGGTTGGGGAGCAGGCTGGCGGTCAGCTTAATCCCTTCCGAAGCGCGTTGTCGAGATTGGATTTGATGGATACAAAAAGGGAACTTCTTAAGAGAAAGTGTGTAAATATTTGCATATTGATTTTTCTGTACGCCTGTAAGTCTCAGAAATAAAGGGATTATGTTTGGATCACAACGTGCATAAAAAAGGACGAGTCAAATTGGAGAGCTGTGACAGGCTGATGCAGGTGTGTCCCCGATTACACCGTGGATCAAATGGCTCCCTCCAAGATGAGAAGCTTCGCTAGATGGACGCGGAGGTCAATAGAGGTATTTTTTGAGCGTTTGAGTTTTGTTTGCGATCAGACGTAAAGTTTTCAACCAAGACAGATGCCCGCGAGGGCAAACTTTGGAGGAATAATGAAGAAGATTTTACTAGTTTCACTCGCATTGGCAACTGCTCTTGCGACTGCGCAAGCCGCCATGGCTAGCACGTTTAGTTTCAATGTCTACGGTTCCGCCGAGGGAAGCAATCCTGGCATCACTGGCAGCGGAGTTCTCAATGGCACTCCAGAGGCCGGTGGTGCGTATGACATCCTTGCCAGTGGAAGCAGCGCTACGTTCACGATTGGCGCAACCACTTACAATGCAACCGTCATCGGAAACCCAAACTATCCTTCAGCGTCAGAGTGGCCCACTATCGCTGGGACTTCTTACGACGACAAATACACACCAGGGGTTTCGCCGTTTGTGGATGCCAATGGACTGCTCTTCTTGCTCTCAGGTGACGGTAGCCTGAATGGTGAGGAACTTGGGATCTGGTACAACAGTGCCACCACTGGACTCTACGCCAACCAGGATATTTGGGATGTGAGCACCACTTCAGGCACCGGGCTCATCAATAACGCTGTGGGTGGCGACCCGATCAGCTTTGCACCAGAGCCGAACTCGCTGCTGCTGATGGGTACTGGACTGCTCTGCATGGCGGGCTTCCTTTTCCGTCGGAAGGCGCTGCAAGGCTCGTTCTAACTCTCACATAAATTCAAACTACTTTGGCGGCGAAGGACATGGAAATGTCCTTCGCCGCTTTGTATTGGTGGAGGAAGTAGTTAGGCCTTGCGCAAGTTGGCGAATTTTTCCATCAGCTTTTTCATGCCGTGCTGAGAAAACAGGACGGTGAGCTTGGCGTCTTCGCCGTCGCCCTCGCGCAACAGGATGGTGCCTTCGCCGTACTTGGCATGGCGGACGCGCTGCCCTTTCTTCAGGTTGGTGGCGCTGCTGGATGAAGGCAGGTCCATCGCCGGTAGAGCGGAGGCCGGACGAGGAAACGAGCCTGGGATTCCATGGCCGGATTTGCCGCCGAAGAAGCGGGCGATGTTTTCGATCGAGGGCGGTGGTGGCGTTGTGCTTTCAGCATTTGGTTCAGAGTCAGGGCGCGTCAAGGTGGGCTTTGCCTTGGGAGTCATCCAAGAAGCTACAAAGGGCTTATTCGAAGTATGATTGATTCCGTTTCCTATCTTTCCATTGGAAGTAAAGCTCTTGCCGAATGAGCGTGGGGCGTCCTGGTTTTCATCCTCGTAATTGAAGTGCTTGTCGGCGAAATCGCTGGAGGCTTCCGGTCGTCGGCCGTAGGGCTTGGAGTAGCCCGGTGTGGACCAGGCCAAGGATTGGGCTGGTGCGCGTCCGCCGAGATTCTCGATCAACTGGCTGGGAACCTCTTCGAGGAAGCGTGAGGGGATGCTCATCTCCGGAGCGTCGTTGCCATAACGGCGGCGATAATGCGCGCGGGTGAGGATGAGCGTGTTCATTGCGCGGGTCATGCCGACGTAGCAGAGACGGCGCTCTTCTTCCAGTTCGTCAGGATTGTTCAGCGTGCGCGAGTGAGGGAAGAGTCCCTCTTCCAAGCCAGCCAGAAAGACCAGCGAAAACTCCAGGCCTTTGGCGGCGTGCAGCGTCATCAGCGTGACGCGGGCTTCAGGGTCGAATTGGTCGGAGTCCGAGGCCAGGGCCGCGTTGTCGAGGAACTCGGCCAGAGTTTCTCCGCGCGCTTCGGCGTCGTGGGCGGCGTTGGCCAGTTCCTTCAGGTTTTCAATGCGGCTGAAGGACTCGGGCGATCCCTCGGTCTCCAAGGCTTTGATGTAGCCAGAGCGGTCGATGAGGAAGCGAATCAGTTCGGGGAGGGTGGCCGCGTCGCCGGGGGCGCGGAAGGCGCTTTCGCCTTCTTTCTTATCCGCCGCCACTTCATCAGGGTCGGATTCAAAGTCCGGGTTCGGTGGGGCGAATTTTCCAAACCCAGGTCTCAAAGGCGAGACGTGGGGCACCCGGAGTTTAGGCTGCTCAGCAAAGGGTGAAAAGCTGGCGGCATCCAAGAGCGGAATCTGACTCTCGCTGCCAAAGTCGAAGCTGGTGGCAGTGTTCGCGCTGGCGACGTCTGCATCCGATGCTCCGAATTCAAAGCCGGTCTCCGCTTCGTCTTCTGACTCCGCACTGGCTGCCACGTCGGCGGAAAGTTTGCCGGCAAAGTCGGGGTCCATCATCGCCTGCGCGTCGAGAATCAGTTGGCGGAAAGACTCGACAGCCATCAAGGCGCGGGTGGGGATGAGGCGGTTCTTGATGGCCGCGCCGAGAGCCTCCCAAGTGGAGCAACCAGTCTCCAGAGCCAGCCGCTCCAGGGTTTCGAGCGAGGTTTTGCCGATGCCGCGCACCGGCGTGTTGATGACGCGCTGCAAAGCCATGGAATCATGGGGGTTTCGGACCAGGCGAAGGTAAGCCAGCAGATCCTTGATCTCGGCACGCTCGTAAAAGCTGAAGCCGCCCACCATCGTATAGCGAATGTTGAAGCGGCGCAGCGATTCCTCCACCAGCCGCGACTGGGCGTTGGTGCGATAGAGCACCGCGCAATGAGCCACTCCGTGGTCTTGCGTTTCGGTTGAGTCAGCTTGGCGCAAGAAGGTCTGAATGCGGTCGGCGATAAAGAGAGCCTCGTTCTCGCCGTCAGGGGCCTCATAGTAGCCGACCAGCGAACCGCCCTGGCGATCGGTCCAGAGCTTCTTGCCCTTGCGCTTGAGGTTGTTGGCGACCACCGCGCCGGCCGCCTCCAGAATCACCTGCGTCGAACGGTAGTTCTGCTCCAGCCTGACGATGCGCGCGTTGGGGAACTCCTTCTCAAAATCGAGAATGTTGCGGATGTCCGCGCCGCGCCAAGAGTAGATGCTCTGGTCCTCGTCGCCCACCGCGCAGACGTTCTTGCGCTCACCGGCCAGCAGCTTCATCAACTCGTACTGCGGCCGGTTGGTGTCCTGATACTCATCGACAAGCAGATAGTGATAGCGGCGCTGGTAGCGTTCGCGGGCCTCGGTCGAGACTTTCAGCAGCCGCACGGCCTCCAGCAGCAGGTCGTCAAAGTCCAGCGCGTTGCACTTGCGCAGCTCGGCCTTGTAACCCTGAAAGATGTGCGCAATGCGCTCGCTGTTGGGGTCTTTCGAGGCGAGGTAATACTCCTGCGGGTCGATCATGTGGTTCTTGGCCCAGGAGATTTTGCCCAGCACGGCGCGCGGCGTAAGCTGCTTGGTGTCCAGCCCCATGCGCTTCATGATCTGCTTGACGATTGATTGCTGATCGTTCTCGTCGTAGATGGTGAAGTCGCGGTTGAGGCCCTCGCCGTTCACCTTCAGCGCGTCAATGTCGCGCCGCAGCATACGCACGCAGAGCGAGTGAAAGGTGCAGAGCAGAGGCTTGGCCAGCGTGGAGTGATCCAGCATACGATCCACGCGCTCGGCCATCTCTTTGGCGGCCTTGTTGGTAAAGGTGACGGCCAGAATGGAGTCCGGCGCGACGCCTTTTTCGCGGATCAGCCACGCAATGCGGCTGGTAATAACGCGGGTTTTGCCCGAGCCGGCTCCAGCCAAGATCAGCAAGGGCCCTTCGGTGGCCTCAACGGCGGCGCGCTGTTCGGGATTCAATTTGGCAATGAGCTGCTGCAAAAGGCGTGTCCGGGAGGGAAGTGTCCTGTCTCTAGTGTACCGGTTGTAGGGGACGGAAGTGCGGGGCTTGATAAAGGCGAACCTGGGAAGAGGGTTCAATATTTTATATAATTTGCATATTTTCAGAAATTTATAGATAATTCTTTTATGCAGACGATCTCCGCCACCAAGGCCAGTCAGAACTTTGCCGCCATGCTGGACGCCGCGCAACGCGAACCCGTGCGGATTCAGCGTCACGAGCGGAATGTTGCCGTGCTGATCTCGTCCGAGGAGTATGAGCGGATGAACCGGGAACGATGGGCGGAGTTCAACCGCTTGTCCGCAAGTGCTTCAGAAGAGGCCAAGGCCAACGGTCTGACAGAAGAGATTCTGGCGGAGATATTGGCTGAAGCATGAGCAACTTCGGACGGTTAGTGGTGGACACGAATGTTATTCTGAGCGCCATTCTCTTCCCTAACTCAGTTCCCAGTCGCGCGCTTGATCGGTCGCAAGGAAGCGTGGTCCTGGCCTCCAAACTTACGTTGCAGGAACTGAATGAAGTCGCAGGGCGAAGCCGTTTTGATCGCTATGTGGAACCTGAGAAGCGGCGTCGACTCGTTGCGGAGTATGTGAGGGCCACTGTGACGGTCGATATTCCGTTCCCCATCCGCGCCTGCCGCGATCCGCGCGACGATAAGTTTCTGGAGGTTGCCGTTCATGGGCGGGCGGATCTGATCGTAACCGGCGACACGGACCTGCTGGCGCTCCATCCCTTCCGGGGGATTTCGATTCTTACCCCTGCCGAGTACGTTGCACAAACATAGAAGACGTTCCGGAAAGCGAACAAAAACCACCCGCGGTCAGAGATCAGGGATCAGTGGTCAGTGGATCAGAAAGACGGCTGGTTGAAATTCGCGGACTCCCACTCATCCACGATAAGACTGTGGATGAATGGGGCACATCTGTTCTTGGTTGTTTTATGACTGGGCCACCCGCCTCAGAGTGATTCTTCGGGACTGATGACCGGGCCACCTGCCCTTTTTTGGTGACACGTGGCTCGCGGTTGTCCAAAATGACCATTTTAGACATAATGTACAATTTCTAGTAGACTTGATCCATGCAGACCGTCTCCGCCACCTACGCCAAACAGAACTTCGCCGCTGTGCTTGACCTCTCTCAGCGGGAGCCAGTGCAGATTCGCCGTCATGAGCGCGATATTGCCGTGGTGGTGTCCATAGAAGATTTCGAAACGCTCCGTCGGCTTCGTGCTCAGGAACTGATTCGGCTCACCGAGGAGACCAGCCGGTATGCCGAATCGCAAGGCATGACAGATGAACTGCTAGAACAACTCTTGGCCGATGAAGGATGAGACAGCGCGTTGTCATCGATACAAACGTCTACGTGAGCCGTCTTATCCGCGAGCAATCCATACCAGGGCAAGCGGTAGGACGGGCTTGGAGAGAAGCGGTAACGCTGACCTCAACCGCAATACTGGAAGAATTGCGAACGGTTCTGCGTCGTCCGAAGTTTGCTCGATATATTCAGCCTGAAAAGATCGAACCGTACATTGAGATGGTTGGAGAGTTTGGGCTGGTTCTTGTAAATTCACCCACCATCCGCGCCTGCCGCGATCCGCGCGACGACAAGTTTCTGGAAGTTGCGGTGCATGGCCGCGCCGATGTAATCGTTACCGGCGACCTGGACCTGCTGGCGCTCGATCCATTCCGGGGAGTTGCGATTCTCACGCCTGGCGAGTACATTGCGCGAGCATAGAAGCAGCTGCAAGAGGCGAGTCCGGGCGGGAACTGTCCTGTCTCCAATGTACCCTTCCGCGTTCTGGGTAGACGGGCGCATTCAGTCTACTCATTGGTAAACTGAAGCATGATGCGATGGATTGAATATGCGAGCGGCTTCGCCGTTTTGGTGGCGTTTTTCATGCTGGGATCGTTTCTGCATGGACTAGGGCTGCCGATTCCCGGCGGGGTACTTGGACTGATACTCTTCTATCTTGCTCTGTCCACTGGCCTTGTGAAGCTGAAGTGGGTGGAGCGGGCCGCCGGATTGATGCTGCGCCACATGGTTCTGCTCTTTGTGCCGTTGACGGTTGGTCTGATGGAGATGGGCGCGGTTCTGTCGCGGCAGGCACTGGCAATAACCGCCAGCTTGCTGGTGAGTTTGGCCGCTGTGCTGTTGACCACAGGCCTGCTTGGCCAGTGGCTGCTGCCCGCCCTGCCCCGCGACGAATCTGCGGACTCTGAGACGGAGGCCACGCGATGAACTTTGCAGCCATCTACGAGCATCCGGCGGTCAGTATTGCGCTGACGCTGCTGGCTTACGCACTGGCGGTGATTCTGCACCGGCGCTGGCGATGGCTTCCTCCGATTGTTGTTGCCTGTTTGCCGATTGTGGCGCTGCTCTTGCTGGTTCATGAACCGTATGCCACCTACAACCTGGGCGGAAACACGCTGACCTGGCTGCTGGGTCCGGCGACGGTCGGCCTGGCTGTCCCGATGTATCGCAATGGAAACGTTTTGCGCCGCTCGCTGCCGATTCTGGCTCTGATCGTCTTCGTCGGTTCGGTGGTGGGCATGGTTGTTGCGGGCCTGACCGCATGGCTGCTGGGCGCGCCGCTGCCGGTGGTGATGTCGGCTGTTCCCAAGTCGGTTACGACACCGATTGCCATTGAAGTTTGCCGCGAGTTGCACGGCATCCCACAGATTACGATTGCGATGGTGATTTTGGCGGGCGTGCTGGGCGCGAGCTTTGGAAAGCCGCTGCTCAAGCTGGTCGGTGTCCGTGATGACCGGGCCATCGGCGCTGCGATTGGTACGGGATCGCATGGCGTGGGCACGGCCAGCCTAGTCCGCCACTCGGAGATGCAGGCGACGGTCTCCTCTTGGGCGATGGCAGCGGCGGGAGTATTTACCTCGCTGCTGGCGGCGCTGCTGAAGATCTTTCTGCACTGAGGAGAGATTGCGGAGCATGGGCGGGCGGATGTGATTGTGACCGGCGACGTGGACTTGCTGGCACTCGATCCCTTCCTGGGGAATTGCGATTCTTACGCCCGCCGATTACCTGGATCGGAAGTAAGCCGCGCCGCAATCAGGTTATTCTAAAGGTATTATGACTTCATCTCGCAAAGTTATTCGCCGCGTGGCGGTTTACTGTGGATCGGCGGACGGAACTAATCCAGCCTATCTTGCCGAAGCGCGCGCGCTGGGCGCGGCGATTGCTGCCGCCGGGCTGGGGCTGGTCTATGGCGGGGCGAATATTGGGCTGATGGGCGCGATGGCCGATGCGGCACTGGCTGGGGGCGCGGAGGCGATCGGCGTGTTGCCGGAGGTTCTGGTGGGGCGCGAGATTGCGCACGATGGGCTGACTCGCTTTGAGCAAGTTCCCACGATGCACGAGCGCAAGGCCCGCATGGTGGAGTTGGCCGATGCCTTTCTGGTGCTTCCCGGCGGCTACGGCACGCTGGAGGAACTGCTGGAGGCTGTCACCTGGGCGCAGCTCGGATTGCACGCGAAGCCGGTGATCGTCATCAATACGGCAGGCTACTGGGATGGACTGCTGGGTTTCCTGGATTCGGCTGTGGCGGCCGGCTTCATCAAGCCGAAGAACCGGGAGCTGATGCGCGTGGCGGACAGCGCTCAAGAGGCCATGCGGATGGTGATTACTGCATGATTGGGCATCTTAGGTCTGAGAATCGAGACCTGGGACCACTCATCAGATCCGGCTGCGGCTGGCAAATGCTTCAGTGAGCGTGAACGGCTTCTTCCTGCTCCACATCCTCGCTTTTCGGCCCAAAGGCGTTGAGCAAGTCAGCCAGTTTGTCGACCAGGTCTTTCAGTTCGCCCAGCCGCGCCAGACCCTCTTCGTCGCGCCCTTGCGTGTGAAACTTTACGATGCCGGCCGCCAGCGCATGAATCCGCCAGTGAAGGGCGACGATCGGCTGAAACTCCGGCTGCGAACTGCGTCCGGCAGGGCCCTCGCCATAGAGCCATGCGCCAAACTGGCACTGGTAGCGGCTGAGCCGCGGCTCCTGATCGCTCTCTTTTTTGAGGAAGGCTTCGATCGCTGCCGCCCAGGCGCGGTGTTCCACGCCGGCATGGAGCAAGGGCCGCTCGTCCACGGCAACTGTAACGGCCTCCGTCCAGCGCGGATCGGGTCGCCAAGCTGCGGCCCAGGCGGGAAACTCCCCGGCCGGCATCGGTTGAGCAATTCCGAAGCCCTGCGCCAGTTCGCACCCTAGATGCAGCAGCATTAAACCTTGCTCGACGGTCTCCACGCCTTCGGCCACTGCCTGACGGCGAAAGGCCGCGATAAGCCCGATAATGCCCTCCAGAATTCCCAAATCGGCGGGGTTCTCAAGAATCTCGCGGACGAATCCTGGATCGATCTTGAGAACATCAACCGGCAATCCTTTGAGTTCAGCAAGAGATATGTGGCCAGCGCCAAAGTCGTCTAAAGCAAACGAAACTCCTGTCGTGCGGCATTTGGTCAGCAGTTGGGACAATTCCGCAGCATCTTCCGGAGAATTGGTCTCCAAAATATCCAATTCCAGGCTTGAGGGTTTGACGCGCGGGTGTTCGATCAGCATTTTGGCCAAACGGTCAGAAAAGCCCGGTTGCTGGAGCTGACGGGATCCCACATTCACGCCTACAGAAATCTCAAACCCAGTATCCAGCCAATTTTCCATTTGGGAAAGAGCTGAGCCGATGACCCATTCGCCCAGTTCCACCGCCAGCGGGTGGTCTTCAATGATTGAAAGGAACTCCTCTGGCAACAGAAGGCCGCGTTGTGGATGCTGCCAACGGATCAGTGCTTCAGCGCCTTCAACCTTGCCGGTGCACATATTCACCTTGGGCTGGAAATACAGAACAAATTCGCGGGCCACCAGAGCCTGGCGAATGCGCTCGGGAGTTTCAGGATGCCCTCCCTGGCTCGGATCATTTTTGGAATCAAAGAAAAGGTAACGGTTTTTCCCGGCTGCTCTGGCCCGGTGCATGGCCACGCTCGCCTGCCGAAGCAATTGATCCGCGTCCGCGTCGCCCTCCTGCGGATAGAAGGCTACGCCAATGCTGGCCGAGAGCTGAAATGTGGCATCCTCGGTCCGAATCGGCTCGGCTGCCGCTTCCAGCAGGCGATTGAGCACCGACAAACTCGCCTGCTCATCTTCCAAGGCGGGCAGGATCGCTGCAAATTTATCTCCTTCAAAACTGGCCAGGGTATCGCACTTGCCCAAAGTCCGCTTCATGGCGCGGGCCAGCGCGGCCAACACCCGATCTCCTATCAGACGTCCATGATGGTCACGGATGGCTTCCAACCCTTCCAAGTGGAGACGCACCACTGCCATCAGTTGGCCCCACCGCTTGGACTGAGCAATGGCCTTCTGCAACCGGTCTTCGAGCACCGCCCGGTTGGGAAGCCCCGTCACGTCATCGGAATGGGCAAGCTGTTTTTGGCGACGCGCGTACTCCTTGAGTTGATTCAGATTGGAGGGATTCTTCATCGTTCACGCTTCTGCCTTCCAAAAGGTCATAGAAGGATTATCGGCAGATTTTAAATTCAGGAGAGGATGGATTCAAGCAAATGAAAACAAAATAGATAGTGAAGAAGAAACATCTGGTTTGTACGGCTTAAGGCCTCGGCCTGCGGTAGATCCTCCAAGTTGCACTGCGGCAACGCAGGGATTGTGCGGTTCAAGCGTGGTGAGCAAGGACCGCGCAGAGGCTGAGTTATTCTAGCCTCATAACAATGCCGGTTTAGGTTCATGGATTCCCAGGTCTCAAAATCGAGACCTGGGGCACCCAATCGTTAAGGTGTCGCTCTATTTCACCACCAGGTTCACCAGCTTGCCGGGAACGACGATGATCTTGGCGATGGTTTTGCCAGCGATACGTGCCGAGACCTTTTCGCCAGCCAGAGCCGCAGTTTCGATTGTCTTGGCGTTGGCATCGGCGGCCACGGTCACCACTTCGACCAGTTTGCCGTTGATCTGCACCGGAATTGCCAGCTCGTCTTCCTTGGCCAGATCAGGATCGCTTACCGGCCAAGGGGCGCGCAGAACAGAGCCTTGCTCGCCCAGTTCTTCCCAGAGTTCGGCGGCGATGAAAGGCGCAAAAGGAGCCAACAGAAGGACCAGCGTACGCAGCACTTCGCGCAGCACTGGGGCGGGCACTTCGCCCGCGGCCAATTGTGCGTCAACCGCTTGGATCTCGTTGACCAATTCCATGATGGCCGCCACGCAGGTGTTGAAGTGCCAGCGGCCCTCAAAGTCCTGCGTAATCTTGGCGGTAGTCTGATGCAGCTTGCGGAGCAACTTGAGCGAAAGGCCTTTCGGGAGATCGACCTTCTGTCCATTCGCCGTGCGCGCCAGCGGAGCGTACTTCGTGGTCAACCGCCAGACGCGGGCCAGAAAGCGGCTCACCCCGGCGACGCCGTCCTCCTGCCAGTCGAGATCGCGGTCCGGCGGAGCGGCAAAGAGGGCGTACATGCGCGTGGCGTCCGCGCCGTATTTGCCGATCATCTCATCGGGCGAGATCACGTTGCCCTTGGACTTGGACATCTTCGCCCCGTCCTTGATGACCATGCCCTGCGTAAAGAGGCGGCGTGCCGGTTCGTCGTTGACGATCAGTCCCAGGTCGCGCATCACCTTGGTCCAGAAGCGCGAGTAGATCAGATGCAGAATGGCGTGCTCCACGCCGCCGATGTACTGGTCGATAGGGAACCAGTACTGCGCCGTCGCTGGATCGAAGGGCGCGTTCGAGTTCTTCGCGTCGGTGTAACGATAGAAGTACCAGCTCGAATCGACAAAGGTGTCCATGGTGTCGGTTTCGCGCTTGGCCGGCTTGCCGCACTTGGGGCAGGCGACATTCACAAACTCCGGCACGCGGCTGAGCGGCGAGCCGCCCTGCTGGGTAATCTCAATCTGCGCGGGCAGCACCACCGGCAACTGCTCGTCAGGCACCTGAACCAGACCGCAGCATTCGCAGTGAATGATGGGAATCGGCGTCCCCCAGAAGCGCTGGCGGCTGACGCCCCAATCCTTCAGACGGAAGGTGACCTTGGCTTCGCCAAAAGCTCCGGCGACGGCAATCTCTTGCAGCTTCTTTTCCGCGTTGGAACAGCTAAGGCCGTCGTATTCGCCGGAGTTGATCAGCACGCCCTCTTCGGAGCAAAACGGCAATTCTTGCGGCACAGCCGGGTCTGTCGGCTTGATGACCTGAATAATCGGCAGTCCGTACTTCGTCGCAAACTCAAAGTCGCGTTCATCGTGCGCCGGAACGCTCATGATCGCGCCGGTGCCGTAGTCGGCCAGGATGTAATTGGCCACCCAGATGGGCACGCGCGCTCCGTTGTAAGGATTGATGGCAAAGCGCCCGGTCGCCACACCGTGTTTTTCAATCGCCCCCAGATCGCCAGCCTCGCGCGCCTTCTTCTGCTGGTCGATCATCTCCTCGACCTGCGCCTTCAGCGCGGGATCGACGGCGGTGAACTTGGCAACCAACTCATGCTGCGGAGCCAGTTGCACGCTGGTCGCGCCGAAGATGGTATCCACGCGCGTGGTGAAGACGCGAATCCTAATAGTCTTGTCATCCTGAGCGCTCACTTTTACACTGTCATCCTGAGCGAAGCTTGGCGCGTTCTTTGCGCCAAGCGCAGTCGAAGGACCCGCGTTTTCTTCGAGGAAAAAATCGACATCCGTACCTTCGCTGCGCCCGATCCAATTGCGCTGCATGGTGCGGACCTTTTCCGGCCAGCCTTCCAGCTTGTCCAGGCCGTCGAGCAGCTCCTGCGCGTAGGCGGTGATGCGGAAGAACCACTGCACCAGGTCGCGCTGGTCGACCGGCGTCGTCTCATGCCGCCAGCAGCAGCCATCGACCACCTGCTCGTTGGCCAGCACGGTGGCGCACTCCGGGCACCAGTTGACCTTGCTTTTTTTGCGATAAACCAGGTTTTTCTCGTACATCCGCAGAAAAAACCACTGATTCCAGCGGTAGTATTCCGGCAGGCAGGTGGTCACTTCCGTCGCCCAATCGTAGCCCAGGCCGAGGCGCTCCATCTGCCGCTTCATCGCGGCAATATTCGAGAGGGTCCACTCGCGGGGGGGAGTATTGTTCTTGAGCGCGGCATTTTCTGCCGGCAGCCCAAAGGCGTCCCAGCCCATTGGATGCAGCACGTTGTAGCCGCGCATCCACTGATGGCGCGCCAGCGCGTCGCCAATCGAGTAGTTGCGCACATGCCCCATGTGCAACTGGCCGCTGGGATACGGAAGCATCTCCAGCACGTAGTACTTGGGCTTGCCGCAGTCTACCGGCTCCGCCGCATACATTTTGGGGTCATCCGCCCAACGCAGTTGCCACTTGGGTTCAATCGCCGCCGGGTCGTAACGCAGTTCGTTTTCTTCAGCCATAACCTCTTTAGTGTAAATGCAAATCATAACCAGCTATTTGCAGACGAAGTTGGCGGTGAGAATGAACGTGTGTTATATTTGTCATACAAGCTATACGAAGCTAGGAGGCTCCATGCTCGCAGTTCGCATACCCGATGAGATGGAGTCTCGCCTCGACAAGCTGGCAACCCTCACCGGTCGCGCCAAGAGCTTTTACGTGCGCGAAGCGCTGCAAGCACATTTGGACGAAATCGAGGAGACCTACACCGCCCTCTACCGGCTGGAGCATCCGGCTAAACGTTGGACATTAGAGGAGTTGGAGCAAGGACTTGACCTCGCCAAGTGATCCAGCGCAAGTCGAGCAGTGGACGGTAGAATTTGACGACCGCGCCCGCCGCGAGCTGCGCAAACTGGGCGTCGCCACGCAGCAAACCATCCTCCGCTACCTGCGCGAGCGCATCGCCGGCGCGGAAGATCCTCGGCAATTTGGCAAGCCGTTGCGAAAGAATCTGGCCGGTCTTTGGCGCTACCGTGTGGGAGACTACCGCCTGATCTGCCGCATCGAGGAGAACCGGCTGCTCGTATTCGTGATCAAAGTCGGTCACCGGCGGGAAGTATACGAAGATTGATGGGTTCAATCACCGCCGGGTCGTACCGCACTTCGTTTTCTTCTGCCATAACCTCTTTAGTGTAAATGGAAGGCGGCTTCCGTGTGAGCGTTATCTACTTATACAGGGAACCATCTCAGTGGGTACGATCTCGTAGTTCGCGGGTGGTTGAAAAATCGCGGGGTCTGGTTCACTCTGATCCAGTTTCACCAATTCACGAATCTCCCTACCGTTCTGAGGGTCATCCAGAATCTCACGCACGTTCAGACTCGGAATATCAACGGCTGTCCAACGCTCCTCTACGTGAACCAAGGGTCGGTCATTGCCAAATTGCCCTGCCAGAATCGTGTGGGTATACCGCGTTCCATGCACCCGGATTCCCTGAATCGTTGTGATACCCAAGTCCTCCTTCCCCGGTGTGGGATGAGTTGAAACTGGTTGAGAAACAGTCTGAACACAAGATGGTTTATCAGGAGTAATTTCCTTCACAGCAGTTGTATTTGGTTTGACACTGCCATAAGAAGTTCCAAATCCCGGTGCCGTCCAACAACCGATTCGCTGCTCCATTGGAGGTTCAGTCACAACCGTAGCTCTGTTTTTATCCGAAGTCCAATTGATATGCGTTCCATTCTGCGGGTTTTCCACATTGACGGTTGTTAGAGATGAACCGCTCAATGAAATCGGAAGCCATGTAATTGAAGTCATCTTGCGTCGCTGTGAGTCCCTAGCCTCCACCTTTGTGGCCTCGCGTGTAATCGTGACTCCATTTCCAAGTGTTCTTACGTGTGTAATTTTAAAAATGGCCGTATAAGGCGGATGGCTTGGCACAGTTTTGCAGCTACTATTTCCGTCACTTTGGCCGCTTTCACTTGCAGGCTTTTGACCAAACCCTGGCAACGCCCATACCACCACTAGCGCCAAGACTACAAAGCTGCTTCCGCGCATTACTTGCTCCTTGCACAAGTTTTCACGACACAGACAGTATGACGCAAATTTCCAGTAGAACGCTTGCGGCATTGCAAAAATTGGGCAATTGGATAGAGCAAATTCGAGTGGTGACTTATCCAACCGTCTGCAAGGCCCGCGCCTGCTCGATCCGCTGCCGCCGCTTGGGTGTGTGCAGAGCCTCCCACAGGTCCGTGCGGCGCTGCACATTCAGCCAGAACTCTGGCGAGTTGCCGAAGACCCGCGCCAGCATCAGCGCGGTGTCAGCGGTGACGGAGCGGCGGTCGTTGCACAGCTCGTTGACCAGCTTGCGCTCCACGCCCATCGCTTCGGCCAGCGCGCCTTGCGTCAGCTTCATCGGAGTCAGAAACTCTCGGTCAGCATCTCGCCTGCGCTTACAGGCTTGCGTTCGGTACTCAGCATCATCACTCCTCATGGACAGTCTAGTGTTTACAGCTTTACGGCAGCAGAATCCGCAGCCACTCCGGCGTCGGCTCATGCACTTCGATCTTCTGCCCATTTTCCAATTGAGCGGCCAAAAAATATCCCCGCTCCAAATCGCTATGATCATAGACCCAAACGTAGGAGAGTTCGGCCAAGGCCCGTTTCAGGTTTTTCATGGTGCGGGGAAAGCGTTCGATCAACTTCTTTGCCGGAACATCGTGGCCACCGCTGGAGGCGCGCATCGCCACGCGTTGATTCGAGATTTCCGGTTTGGAGATGCCGATAAAAATCAACAAAACCGTATATCCGGTTCTCTCACACTCTTTCAGGAATTCGAGCTTATCCCCAGCAGGATCGGAAAAGACCGTCTCAAAGATGAAACTTTCGCGTTGCGCAACGAGTTGGCGGCGAGTTTTGTCCGCCAAATCCGCCGCAGTGTAGGGATTCAACCCCAGCGAAAGCGTCAGCACATCCGCATTGACAAAATACAGCCCCGTATCTGACAGATGCGCATCGAAGAACGTGCTTTTCCCCGCCCCATTCGGTCCCGCCAAGGCAATGACAATCGGACGGCGGCTGAGCAGCGGGTGCAGGCTCATGCTGCTTTTTCCCTGGAGGGAGGTGAGGGGGGTCTCTTGACCCGGAAAGATGCTGATTTTTTCCGGAGGCTCTTCTTTGCGCTTCGAGGCTTGATCTCCGGGACAGGCTGGCTCCACAAAGCAGAGCCACCTTCCGAAGCCACAAACGTCCGATCCACAAAGCGGCCTATCGTTTCCGTGCTGTCTTCATCGATGCGAATGAGCAATCCTGGTTGGTCAGAGCATTGCTTGTAATGTGGAAAAGACTGACGATCCAAAACATCGGCAACCCTTTTGCGGCCTTCTGGAGTATCCACCGCAGCTAACGCTTCGGCGAGTGGCCTCGCTCCAGCATTCCTACGCAGTGTTAGAACTCGCTTCCCATCCAGAAGCAACTCCATAGATCGCCCCAGCTTGGCCCAGAACTCGATCTGGCCAGCAATCGAGCGCTCTTGCGCCTCGGCGGCGATCCGCGCATCCAGCACCAGCGCATCCGACAATTTGACCGGCTGACCCATGGGATTACGGTAGCATAACGCTACCTGGAATTCAAACGGAGAATATGAAGCTACTCCACCAGACTCAACAGCGCCCGCACATTGCGCTCCTCGTCGCCGGGGGCGTCAACCGGGGTCTCGGCGATGAAGGCGGCGTGGGCAAAGCGGGGGTCGTTGAGCAGGCGGCGGAAGGGCTCCAGGCCCATTGTGCCTTTGCCGATCTGCTCATGGCGGTCGAGCTTGGAGCCGCGCGCGGCCTTGGCGTCGTTCATGTGCCAGACGCGGACAGCGTCAAGGGTGACCGTGGCAGCGGCCTGACGAATCGTCTCCTCGTAACCTTCAGGGGTGACTAGATCGTAGCCAGCGACGTGGGTGTGGCAGGTGTCCAGGCAGACGCCCATCGGGGCCGAGGGGCGGAGGCGCTCGACCAGCTCGGCGACTTGCTCAAAGCTGCCGCCCAGGGAGAACTCCGAACCGGCGGTGTTTTCAATGAGGATATGAAACGGCGTTCCTTGCCAAGGCAGGCCGTCGATGGCGCGGCTAATGGATTCAGCGGCGAGACGGAGTCCCTCGTCGCGGGTCAGGCCTTTCCACGAGCCGGGATGCAAGACCAGAAACTCCGCGCCGAAGGTGAGCGCCCGCTCGATCTCGCCGCGAAAGGCTACTACGCTCTTTTCGCGGACTTCCTCGGTCTGGCTACAGAGGTTGACCAGATAGCTGGTGTGGATGACCAGCGGGCCGACGTCGAACTTGGCGCGCTGCTCCTTCATGCGGGCGGCCTGTTTGGGATCGACCTTGGGCGCGCGCCACATCCGTGGGCTTGAGGAGAAGATCTGGAATGTGTTGGCGCCAATCGCCCTTGCCTGCTCGACGGCGTTGGAGGCCCCGCCGGTGGTGCCGAGATGGATGCCAATGCGCTTTGCCATGCGGATAGTGTAACCGGTGTTGGGCGTCACCGCATCCGATTACCAACACGCGGGCGCCCGTAATCAGGCGCTTTTATTCATTTCATCTTAAAATATTTTCATGACCGATCCTAATCTTGCTGTCACACAGCTTCTTATTGATGTGGTCCTGCCCAACCTGAAGACGGTGCAGGTGAGCCAAAGCGAGCAGATCGCGGCCAACGACCGGCTGGAGAATGCTATCGAGGAGTTGCGCATGCATCTGGAGTCGCAGTTCGCCCACCTCAATGCGCAGTTGACGGCCTGCCGCGCGGAGCTGGCGGCCACGCAGGCGCTGCTCAATGCGACGCAGGCGCATCACAGTGTGGTCACGCCGGATCGCCCAACGCTGATCCACTAGTCTTTGGACTGTGTGATTTGGTAATTACTGCTGGACAGACGCGGACGAGGACGTCCGCGATACAGCCGACCGGGAGGTCGGCGCTACATCCCTGCCATTGCCAATTCATACGGTCATGGCAGTAATGCCACCGCTCTGCAATAATGCACGGTATGCGGACTGTGCTGACAGCAGAGCGGTTTTGGGATGGAAGCCGGTTCCTCGACCGACCTGTGGTCGAGATCGAAGATGGGCGGATTGCATCCATCTTTTCGCGCACGGAAGGCGACCTTCCGTTTGAGGCACGCGTACTTGATTTCCCCGGCGCAACGCTGGCCCCGGCTTTTTTCGACATCCATATTCACGGAGCAATGGGCCACGATGGGATGGAGGCAACTCCAAAGGCGCTGGACGCCGTGGGCGGCTTTCTGGCCCAGCACGGCACGGGTATCTTTCTGGCAACCACCGTCACTGCGCCGCTCGACATGACGCTGCGGGCGCTCTCCGGTCTCGCAAAGCTGCTGGCGCTGCAGCCGGTTGCAGGCCATGCGACGCCGGTCGGCATTCATCTGGAAGGCCCGTTTCTCTCTCATGTTAAGCGCGGCGTGCAGCCCGCCGAGCATCTGCTTGCTCCGGACATTGCCACCTTTGACCGGCTCCTCGAGGCTGCTGAAGGGCGTATCCGGCTGATGACTTTGGCTCCGGAGCTTCCTGGCTCGGTCGAGCTGACGGCGCACGCTGCGGCGCGGGGCGTCCGGGTTTCGCTGGGACATTCGAATGCCACGGCAGCAGAGACCCTGGCCGCTGTCAAAGCTGGCGCTGTGAGCGCAACGCATACTTTCAATGCGATGCGCGCGCTCGAAGCCCGTGAGCCGGGAATTCTGGGGACTGTTCTGACCTCGGACGCGCTTTTCGCTGAGCTGATCTGCGACGGCATTCATGTTGCGCCGGAGATGGTGAAGCTGTGGTGGAGAGCGAAAGGTTCAGATCGAGCAATTCTGGTAACGGATGCGATGAGCGCGGCGGGAATGCCGGACGGTGAATATTTTTTAGGCGGATTTCCGGTTCAGGTTGCCGGCGGTCGTGCAATGGCTCACGGCGTTTTGGCAGGAAGCGTGCTGACCCTTGACCGCGCACTGGCAAACTTCATCGAGTTCACCGGCGCTCCGCTGGAGCAGGCGCTGCGGCTAGTTACAGAGAATCCGGCATCGATGCTGGGGCTCGAAGATTTGGCCGGCTCTGTTGCTGTTGGTCAGCCGGCCAATCTTGTGGCATTGGACCGAACAGGAAAGCTGGTTGGCTCTGTGGTGAATGGGAAGGCATAGTTACCTCGCCCTTGCGATGCATCTTCAAGGCTCCCAATTGTCGTATTGTAGACAAGTAAGAAGATGAATCTATTGGAATTCGCAGCGGAAAGCGATAGACTTCATTTGACGATGATAGACTCTCTGCACATTGCCGGTTTCAAGCTTTTCCGCGACCTCACCCTGCCCAAGCTAGGGCGGATGAACCTGTTTGTCGGAGAAAACAATACAGGGAAGAGTTGCTTGCTGGAGGCGATTGGTTTGTATACGGGAAGAAACCCGGTGACCGATATTCTTCAAACTCTCGCATTTCGTACTATGGAACCTTTTCGTCCATGGGAAAAGGCAGGGTGGAATGAAGAAGGGACTGTGCTTCGCCATCCTATCTTTGATATGTTCCATCGGGAAGAGTTCGGTCGCCCTGCGGTTGAGCGCGCGATATTTTTGATTGAGAGGGTTGGCGACACAAATTCTCTCATTGTGAAAAATCATCCTCTGGGGTACACGACAGATGAGAACGGTCTCAGATCGTATGTACCAGAAAAGTCGGATGTGTTTGATTTTGGCCCTTCGGAGCAAGCTATATTTGCTTACCGAGGCAATATGGAGGCAGCTCAAATTGGCCGGGAGTTCTTTCGGAATCGCGCTGCGGCTCCAAATTCAGAAGGTCTACCCTTTGTTGGCAACGCGCCACTTTTACCTTACCTCCCAGCGAACGGCTTTTCCGAATGGAAGGCTGCTTTCTTATGGGATGCATTAATCCAAGGTCCAGGTCAGGAGCGCGTCCTCGACTGGTTACGCATCGTTGATCCCCGCATTCTGGATTTGGATTTCATCGCAGGGCGGACTTCTACAAGAATCGCCCTACTCAAAATACAAGGACAGGGTCGAATTCCACTAAGTTCCATGGGTGATGGCCTACGGCGTATGTTCCATATCGGCCTTGCAATGGCTACAGCATCCAAGGGCATATTGCTCATCGACGAATTCGAGAATGGCCTCCATTGGCGCGTTCAACGAGAGCTTTGGGCTGCTTTGGGCAAGGCCGCAAAGGAATTTGATGTCCAGATTTTTGCCACGACGCACAGCCGCGATTGCATCGGCGGTTTCGTATCGGCGAGTAAAGAGTTGAGCATTCCCGATGCGACTGTGTATCGGTTGGAGCGAGAAGGGGACGAGATCTACGCGGTGGATTTGGCTCTCGTCAATGTTGAGGATGCGTTGGAAGTGAATGGAGAAGTCCGCTAGCCATGGCCTCATTGCCGGTTCAACCAACAACGCCGGAATCTGAATCTCTGCTCCTTGTCGAGGGGCGGAACGACAAAAACGCGATCTTTCAGTTGGTGCGGCTCAGGTATGGGGCAGACCCGGCATTTGAAATTTCTGATTGCGGAGGGGATGACGGTGTGTTGAGGAAATTGTCTGGCCGGTTGGCGGACGGTAATTCTCCGCAAAAAATTCTTGGGCTGATTCTCGATACTGATATCGAAGGATCAACTGAGGTTGACGCAATCCAAAGACGATGGATACAGCTCAAAAACAAGATTACTGCCGGTTACGATCTCCCCGACGACTTTCCGGAAACAGGCCTCATCGCTGAACCTTTGCCGGGCCGAAAAGCCAAGGGAAGCTTGCCGCGCATTGGCGTCTGGCTTATGCCAAACAATAAAGCGTTCGGGATGTTCGAAGACTTGTTGATGGAATCGCTGGGAGCGAAAGAAAAAGACTACACAACGAACGTTGTGAAACAAGCAAAGACGGATGAGATTGCCAGTTTTCACGACAGCCATCTTTCAAAGGCCGTCATCCGTACCTACATCGCATGGCAGGAGCCACCGGATGTGCAATATCTCGGCTTGGCGATTAAAGAAGGCCGCTTCCAAAACATAGAGGCGGCCTGCGCGCAATTTCTCGATTGGCTCGGCCGCCTCTTTGCTCCATTGACACGGTGACGGATCATTCGGCTCGTCACACCTGCATGACTTCGACTTCTTTTTTGTGGGAGAGTTCTTCCATGCGGCGGATCTCTTCGTCGGTCATCTTCTGGATCTCTTCCAGGGCGCGCTTTTCCTCGTCCTCGCTGATCTTTTTATCTTTGGCGAGTTTCTTGAGGGCATCGTTGCCGTCGCGGCGGACGTTGCGGACAGAGGTGCGCTGCTCTTCGAGTTCGCGATTGATGTGCTTGCAGACATCGCGGCGGCGCTCTTCGGTCATGGGCGGAACGGGAACGCGGACCACTTTTCCGTCGGAGACGGGATTGAGGCCGAGATCGGAGTTGCGGATGGCCTTTTCAATCTCCTTGACCATGGTGGGTTCCCAGGGGGCGATCAGAATCATCTGCGCCTCTGGCGAGGAGACTTGGGCGACTTGGTTGATCGGCATGGGCGTGCCGTAATAGTCCACCTTGACCTGGTCGAGCATGTGGACGCTGGCGCGGCCGGTGCGGGTGGAGGCAAGGTTGGCCTGAAAAGTGGCTACGGCACCGTCCATGCGGCGGCGCAGGTCGGCATTGAGTTCCTTGAGGGCCGGAATACCGGCCATGATCGAAGCTGCCATGGGATTCGTCCTCGTACTTCCAAAAGACTATATTAGCGAATTTGGATCGTCCTATTGCGCGCGCAAATAAAAAACAGCAACAATCGGGAACTCTTCCCCATTGCTGCTGTTTCCAGAGAAAAATTCTGCTCTACGCCTTGGCCAGAACCAACGCCTTCAGCCGCGCATTCAGGCGGCTCTTGTAGCGGGAGACGGTGTTGTCATGAAAGATGCCCTTCTGCACGCTCTTGTCGAGGGTGGAGACGGTGGCGCGGTACTGCTCCTGGGCAGCCTTCACATCGCCCAGAGTGAGCGCCTCGCGCAGTTCGCGCAGGCTGGTGCGGACACGGCTGCGGTTGGCGCGGTTCACGGCGGTGCGGGTTACGGTCTGGCGGGCGCGCTTCAGCGAAGATACATGATTAGCCATTGCTTATCCTTAGATCTGAGGCCCTGATCGCGGGCAGGTTGATGCGGTCACAGAATGCAACTCAAGCCGCATCCCTCGCAAAACCTTAGTCTACTGGAAAACTCGCCGGAGGTCAATTTGAAGCTCCGGTTTGACCCTGCGGCTGCTTCTCCCTATCGTGAAGAGAGGCACTCGAAAGGATTCTTCCATGACTCTGCAAGCTGCGACCGCCGCTACTTTTCCAAAAAAGACCGCTCTCAACAACGCACACCGCGCGCTGAAGGCCAAGATGGTGGACTTTGGCGGCTGGGATATGCCGGTCGAGTACCCTGGAGGGCTGGTCGCCGAGCATCTGGCAGTGCGCAACAGCGTGGGACTTTTCGACGTGAGCCACATGGGCGAGATTCATTTTTCCGGCACGGGCGCGCTGGCCGCCATTCAGCAGATCACGATGAACGACGCATCAAAGCTGAAGGATGGGCAGGCGCACTACTCCGCGCTGCTCACGCCGGAAGGAACGTTTGTCGATGACATTCTGGTTCACCGCATCAAGGAGAACGATTATCTGCTGGTGGTGAACGCCGGGACCAAGGAGAAGGACTTTGCCTGGATTATGACGCACGCGGGCGCTCTGCCGGATGTGCAGATCAGTGACGACTCTGACAGGTATTCGCAGTTGGCCGTGCAAGGGCCGCGAGCGCTGGAAGTTCTGCAAAAGCTGACCTCCGTTGATCTGGCAGCGATTCGCAATTACTGGTTCGTCTTCGGCGAGGTTTGCGGGGTTCAGAATGTGCTGATTGCGCGAACCGGTTACAGCGGCGAAGACGGCTTCGAGGTTTATCTTCCCTCCGATGTGCCGACTACGGAAAAGGTCTGGAATGCCCTGCTGGAGGCCGGCGCGGAGTTTGGCATCCGGCCCTGCGGCCTGGGCGCGCGCAACACGCTGCGGCTGGAGGCGGGAATGCCGCTCTACGGCCACGAAATCTCCGACTTCATCAACCCATTCGAAAGCGGCCACGAGCGCTGGCTCAAGCTGGACAAGGGTGCTTTTATTGGACGGGATGCGCTGCTGGCGATTCAAGCGGCAGGCGGGGCGAAGCGGCGGTTGATTGGTCTGGAGATGGTTGAGCGCGGTATCGCCCGCGATGGGTACTTTGTACTGTCCTTGGGCGGAGAGCAAATCGGCACAATAACTTCCGGCTCGCCCGCGCCATTTCTTCATACAAACATTGGCTTGGCGCTGGTGCCGACAAGTGTGGCGGAAAGCGGCGTGGATGTGCTGGTTCAGGTGCGCGCCAATCAAGTGCGGGCTAAGCAGGTTCCGACGCCGTTTTACAAGCGAGTGAAGAAGTAGGCCCTCAAGGCGCGCAAGCGCCAGTTGGCCGCACCGCAGGTGCCTATCGCTTTTTGCCGCCCCACTCCAGGTAGCTGACAAAATCCAGTTGGCCCGGCATTTTCAGTTCAAATTTTCCGCTCAAGACACCGGCAACAAGTTCGTAGCTCAAGCGGTACTGCGGACCGGGCTGCACGGGATCAGAGATGAAAACCACAGAGTTGGGAGCGGGTGTGCTTACGTCATAGTGGATGACGTGGCCCTCGTTGTCGAAAAAGATGGCTTGGAGTGCGCCTCCATTGGGGTTTGGATAGAGGTAGAGCAGATCGCTGTGCTGACAGTCGAAGTCGTCCGGCGCGTTGCAGGCGCCGCTGCGCGAGTGGCGCGCCAAAATATGTTCGCGCAGCTCCAGCCGGAAGGCGTACCCGGCCGAGGCCTTGGCCTGCGCAATACCGCCGGTCGTTTTTGACTCCCATGATCCCACCAGAAAGCGAACGCCGAGCCATGGATCGGGGACTGCGGGCGCTGAAGCCTGTGCGGTCAGGCTAAAAGCGGTGAGCAGAATCAAGAGAAAAAACGGAAGAGTGCGAGTTTTCATGGGCAAAGTTTACTCCTTTGTTGGGCTTCCGAGGATCAAAATCAAGGGTTGGCGACCGCGCTTTTTCCGTTTTTGGACTACGGCTACAATGGAATCAGATGCTGCATCTCTCCGCTCTTCCCCAATTCATTGATTGGCACTGGCTGTGGCTTACCGTGGCTGCATTTTTGGCTGGGGTGCTGAATGCTGTTGCGGGCGGCGGATCGTTTCTTTCCTTTCCGGCAATGCTGGGGATGAAGATGCTGCCGATTCAGGCCAACGCCACCAATTCCGTGGCTGTGTGGCCGGGCCAACTGACCTCGGTGGCCGCCTATCGCTTGGAGATTCGCAAGAATCCGCAGTTGGCTCTGTCGATGAGCGCGGCTGGCTTCCTCGGCGGAACGGCCGGAGCTTTGGTGCTGATCCACACTCCGCAGATGACTTTTTTACACATGGTGCCCTGGCTACTGCTGGTGGCGGCCTCGATTTTCGCTGTAAGCGGCCCGGTCTCCCGCTGGCTGGAAGCGCGCAAAACTACTCGGATCGGTAAAACGGCTCCGTCGCAAGGACTGCCGGTCCTTTTGGCGACGACGGCGGTCTGCTTTTATATCGGCTATTTTGGCGCGGGCGCTGGATTCCTCATCATTACGCTGCTCTCGCTCTTCGGCTATCAGGACCTGCACGAGATCAACGCGCTGAAAGTGGCCGCCACAACTTCGGCCAACGGCATTGCCTGCACCATTTTCGCGGTGAGCGGGCAGGTGATCTGGCGCTACTGCCTGGTGGCGATGATCGCCTGCGCCATCGGCGGCTACGTTTCCGCGCGGCTGGCGAAGCGTGTTCCGCAGGCGGTGCTGCGCGGACTGGTTGTTTTTATTGGACTAACGATGGCCGCATGGTTCTTCTGGAGTAATGGCTGATGACCATCTTTCATTCTTTGCCTCACTGGGTTCTTGATTGGATTGGCTCGGCCGCAGCCACCTGCACGACCATCTCTTTTCTGCCGCAGCTCATCCACGTTTGGCGACGCAAGAGCGCCGATGATATTTCACTGGTCATGTTTTTGCTATTCAACTTGGGATTGGCCGGATGGGTGGTGTACGGATTCGGTATCGGTTCGGTACCGATGATTGTCGCCAATATCGTCACTTTGGCGCTGGCGCTGACGATTCTCGTTTTGAAGCTTCGCTATGACCGGCGGCGGTAGGCCTATGAACGCGTAATTCTTCGCGCCTAGAGTTTTATCTCCTGCGGGTCGGCAATGCCGTGGGGAACAATCTTACTCGGCAGCTCAACTATATGCCGCGCTGACTTTGGCGCGGGAGAGTTGCTGCACCGGAAGACCCGTCTGCCGACCCATGCTGAAATACGTAAAGCCGTAATCGGCCATCTTCTGCGGTTTGTAAAGGTTGCGTCCGTCGATCATGATGGGGAATCGAACCGCACTGTAAAGACGCTCCAGATCAATCTCGGCAAACTCCTTCCAGTCGGTCAGAATCAGTACGGCGTCCGCGTCTGCGCAAGCTTCATAAAGATCGCTGGCATAGCGCAGAGTCTGGGAGGGCGGCAACACTGCCTGGGTGCGCTTCATCGCCGCCGGATCAAAGGCCGTGATAGATGCGCCGTGCTCCAAGAGCATCTTGATGGCGTGGATCGCCGGAGACTCTCGAATGTCGTCTGTATCGCCCTTGAAGGCAAGGCCCAAAGCCGCCAGCCGCTTGCCGCGCAGGGTCCACAACGCATTGCAAACCTTGTCGAAGAAGAGATTCCTCTGGTTGTCGTTGATCTTGCGAACCTCGTCGAAGAGCTGGAAGTTCACGCCCTGCTGCTCACCCACAAAGTGAAAGGCGGCCACATCCTTGGGCAGACAGGAGCCACCGTATCCCAGCCCGGCGCGCAGAAATCCGGGACCGATGCGTTTGTCCAGCCCGATGCCCTCCGCAATCTCCTCGATGTTTGCATCCGCGCTCTCGGCCAGATTTGCTACGGCGTTGATGAACGAGATCTTCATGGCTAAAAAGGCATTCGATGCGTGCTTGATGATCTCCGCGCTCTGCGTTGAAGTGACCAGCAATTTGGCGGCGGCAAAGGCGTTGCAACTGCCTGGAAGAGCGTCTGGCCGCGCGTAGTAACTGCCCGACGTGAGCGGCTCATAGATGCGCCGCATGAGTTCGGCTGAGCGCTCGGAGTTGGCACCCACCACGATGCGGTCGGGATGCAGGAACTGAACGATTGCCGTGCCTTCGCGCAGAAACTCCGGGTTTGAAACCACATCGAAGCTCTGCGCCTCCACGCCATGGCGCTGCAGTACGCCACGAATCCGCTCACTGGTGTGGACCGGCACCGTGCTTTTTTCCACGATCACCTTGTAGCCGTTGATGGAGCGGGCGATCTCCGCGACGACGGCCTCGACAGAAGAAAGGTCGGCGGCACCGTTTTCGCCCTGCGGCGTGCCTACAGCAATGAAGATGGCTTCGCTGCGCTCGACAGCCGCGCGCAGATCCGTCGTAAAGCTGACGCCGCGATCGATATGTTTGGCCAAAAGCTCAGGCAAATGGCGCTCGAAGATGGGCACGCCGCCCTCGCACAGAGTCTTCACCTTGGCTTCGTCATTGTCCACGCAGATGACTTGGTGTCCGATTTCCGCAAAGCAAACGGCAGCTACGAGTCCCACATAACCGGAGCCGATGACACAGATCGAAACAGGCTTCAACATATCCTCGCACTCTCGCTTTCAGCGACTACTAGAGCGGATTCAACGCTCTTGTTTACAGGCGATACCAGGGATCATGGTCTCCCACCCATTGTGCAAAGAACGCACAATGGATGGGGCACAGAGTTTTTGCGACCACTGAAATCAGTGTTTCCCTCTCTCTTTACAGGAAGATGAAGATCAATTCGCCGTGCAGGAGGGCCTGTGATAGGCAGTCAGCCAGATTAGATGCTTCTCTGGTAAAGTGAGACTGCGGCAAATGGCTTTGGCAAACCCCGGCCAATAAGGAGCATTTTCATGGAAAATTTATCGCAATCCGCCTCTTTTGCATGGGCGCCCTTTCGCATTGCGCCCTTCTTTTCTGAAAGAGTATGGGGAGTTCGCGATCTTCATCCCTGGTATGACAAGGTGGCTGCGGGTGATCCGATCGGCGAGGCATGGCTCACCGGAGACCAATGCGTCGTCGCCAGCGGACCCCACGTCGGCAAGACGCTGGGCGTGCTCTTTGCGGAAAATTCTAAGGCTCTACTCGGAAAGTCTGCCTCACGCAGTGATGGGTCGCCGCTGCTGATTAAGGTGCTCTTTGTCCGCGAAAAGCTCAGTGTCCAGGTGCATCCGGACGACGAGATGGCGCATAAATATGGTGAACCGCGCGGCAAAACGGAGTGCTGGTATGTGCTGGCCGCAGAACCGGACGCTCAAGTCGCCTGCGGACTCAAGCCTGGAGTTACGCTCAATGAGGTCAAAGCAGGCATTGAAGAGGGGACGCTGGAAGGCAGCCTGAATCTTCTCAATGCAGTGCCCGGAGAGGTGATCTTTGTGGATGCGGGAACAGTTCATGCCGTCTGGCCGGGATTGACGATCCTGGAAACGCAGCAGAACTGCGACCTGACCTACCGGATGTACGACTACGGACGCGGACGCGAGCTGAACATTAAAAAATCTTTGGAAGCCACGCACCTGGAGACGCGCGCCGGAAAGATTCCCTCGGAAGCGCTCGCCGACCGGAGCCTGCTGATGAACGGAGATTATTTTCGCATTGAGCGCATCCCGGTAGACGGCAGCCGCGCCAGTTCTACTCTGAGTGAAGGCGAGCTGGAGCGGGGGCTTCAGTACTTGTTCGCAACCACGGGAGCCGCCAGAATCACCGGGGCTGACTTCGAGCCGCTGGAGTTGCCCAAGGGGAGCATTGTGGCCGTACCCGCAGCTTCGTCGGAGTTCGTGATCGAGGACAAGGGTGGGTTGGAACTGATCCGCATTGCGCCCCGCTGGCCAAAGGAAAGCCTATGATTCAGGACACTCATCGCCGATAGCGCCGAATGATCTCCGAAGGTTCAAGCCCATCCTTCAGGCGCGCATCTGGCACCGGCTCATCGGCCTTCAAAGCCAGCGGCAGAACTCCGGCCCAGACTGGCAGCGCGTAGTCGGCCTCGTCGTCGATGGGAGGGCCGCTCCGGCTCTTGGCTGAAGCCTCTTCGATGGTCAACTCCAGCACCATGGTGGCCTTCAATTCCTGATTGCGTGGCGCGCGCACCTCGTCCCAGCGTCCGGCAATCAGATGCTCGGAGATTACCCGCAGCGCCTCATTCTTCTGGGCCGGGTCGTCGATCTTGCGCGCGGTTCCAAAAACCACGGCGGAGCGGTAGTTCATCGAGTGGTGAAAAGCGGAGCGCGCCAGCACCAGCCCATCGACCAGCGAGACCGTGACGCAGACCGGCACGCCGGATTCCAGTGTGCGCATCATCCGGCTGGCCGCCGAGCCGTGCAGGTAGAGCTTGTCGCCGGCGCGGCCATAGAGCGTGGGAATCACAAACGGCTGCCCATCGACAACAAAGCCAACGTGGGCCAGAAAGGCCGCGTCCAGAATCGCGTTGACTGCCTCGATCTCATTGGAGCCGCGACTGGGCAGGCGGCGCAGGGTGCTCCGTTCTGTCATGATGTTGGTCCTTGGCAAAAGCGGGAAGAGTCTTCAGCATGGAGCGCTTGCTGTTAGCCGCGTCCCTGGCAGGAGCGACAAACGAAGTCAACTACTTTGAAGCCGTTGGGGTTTTCGACGCGGCTTCCGCAGCGGCTGCAGGTGACGTATTCCATATTGGCAGACGCGGAGACTGGATTGGTGGGCGTCGAGGCCTGTGGCGCGGCAACCGTGGCTTGTTGGACCGTGGACGCGGTAGGCGTGGGTTCATTCATGCCTTTGAGACCTTCTTTGAAACCCTTCAGCCCTTCGCCCAATCCCTTGCCCAGCTCCGGCAGCTTACGGCCGCCAAAAACCAAAAAAGCAACTGCGAGAACCAATAAAATGTGCGGCCATTCTAATCCGAACATCGCTCCACCCTCCGCGCGCCCGGCATTACCCACCGCGCACGTCTAAATATATTGTTGCATAAAGACAGTGAACAGTGGACAGTGATCAGTTCTGAGCAATAGCATTTGAATTGTTGAAGGTCACGGGACAATCAGATCGCAGAAACATTGTTCCAGAGAGGCTTTGTAACAGGGCACGACTTCAGTCGGGCCGAAGAAGCAGCAGAAAAGTGTTGGGCTTTAGCCCCTGCCGTATAGGTTTTTCAGCGATTGCACCTTCACAGCGGCTAAAGCCGACACGTTATTTGGTTTTTGCGGCCCGACTGAAGTCGTTCCCTGGTTACAAAACCTGCTTGCATTCGAGTTTTCTGTAACTTCAAATGCTCACGCTTTTCATTTCCTGCTTGAGATTCAAACGCGATCAGCCTTGTATCTGCTGCCGCGCAAGCGGCATCTGCCCCACCGCAGGTGGTCAATTCACTTGTGCTGGCCGACCCAGCCGCTCGGTGACCATGGCGTAGAAGGCGCGCAGATCCTCCTCGTCGCCCTGCGTCAGCCTCCGGTAGACCTTCATCAGCGGAAAGAGCCTGGAGGCGCGCACCTCGATGGCCGGAACCGAAGCCATGCCTCCGGGATACTGCGTCATCTCCCACGTGCCGGCATAGCGGCGGCGCAGCACCTCGCCCAGGTAGCTGCCCCAAAGCCGCACCTCGAACTCCAGCTCCAGCTCCGGGCTTTCACCCACCCGCACCAGAATCTCGTCCAGCGCGTCAATCGACTCCGAGCTGAAGTCCAGCTTCTGCTTGAACTCGCTACGGCCCAGCTCCGCCGCCGCCCGCGCATACCCCTCCATCATCGATCCCAGATCGGGGAAGACCGACGCCTCCAGCTTCATGCGCAAATTGGTTGAGTCTCTCATTCATTTCAGAGTATATGTCTTGAGCGTCGCGGAAGTGTGCCATGCTGAACAAGCCAGCCGGAAATTCGCAAAGCCTCCGGCGTCTGTGGCAGACTGATGATGTGTTGAGGAGTAGCCCGACTCGCCGCTGCAAGTTACGTCTGCAATGAACCCGCAGTCAGGTCTGCCACAAAGATTGGGTGCCCCATCCATGGCACGTTCTTGTTTTTGTGCCATGGGTGGGATACCACGAACCCCAACCGGAACCCTGTTCATGAGGAGGTTTCTCCATTGAAGATCATCAAGTTTTTCGTACTGGCTGCGGTGCTGGCGCTCGGCGTGGGCAACGCTCTTGCGGCAAACCGTCAGATTTACCCCGACCCGGGGCAGGCCAAGGCCGATCTGGCCGCCGCTCTCAAGACGGCTGCCAGCACACACAAGCGCGTTCTGCTTGATTTTGGCGGCGACTGGTGCGGCGACTGTCAGATGCTGGACATCTACTTCCACGACGCCACCAACCTGCCGATTCTTGAGGCCAACTTCGTGCTGGTCCACGTGAACATCGGCCACATGGATGCCAACGTGGAGATCGCCGAGAAGTACGGCGTGCCGCTGCACAAAGGCGTACCAGCGCTGGCGGTTCTGGACGGAAACGGAGCGCTGCTCTACAGCCAGAAGACCGGGGAATTTGAAGATATGCGCCACATGGAGTCCGGCGCGGTGACCAAATTTCTGCTGCAATGGAAGCCGGTCGAGCCGACTGCTCGGCGGTAAATTGCTGAGGACTGACGCCAGGCCTGAACCGGCTTATCCGTCGCCAGCCTGACTTCCATGCACTGCACAATCAGTAGGATTTCCAAGATGCCAAAGTTTGACAATGCTTGTTATTCGGTCCAGCATTGAATCAGGAGCTTTCCCAATGAATGTTTCGCTGACCCCTGAACTGGACAACTTCGTCGCCGGAAAGGTCGAATCTGGGCGATACAACTCGGCCAGCGAGGTGGTGCGCGAGGCTTTGCGTCTGCTGGAAGAGCACGATAGGGCGCGCAGTGTGCAGCTTGCCGCATTCAACCAAGAGCTTGGGGCAAGGCTGGCCTCGCTGGACAGCGGAGAATGCGTTAAACCGGAGACGGCGCGGCAGCGCCTTGAACAAAAGTCCCGCGAGCGGAGAAAGCTGAGCGCGTGAACGAGTACGTTCTCTCGAGCGGCGCACAACTGGACCTGGACGATATTTGGGAGTTCATCGCCGAGGACAACATTCGCGCCGCAGACCGCTGGATCGAAAAGCTTTTTGATGCTTTCGACGCTTTGGCCCGGAACTCTGTAATGGGGCACAAACGGGAGGATCTTACCGCGCACCCGATACTCTTCTGGCCAGTGGGCGCATATCTGATCCTTTATCGCGTTCAGAGCGAACGAGTCGAGATAGTGGCCGTAACCCAAGGCGCCCGGGATATTCCCACATTCCTGCGTCAGCGCCTCTGAAACTTGGCCACGAGGACGCTAATTCGCGCTGATGCGGTCGCGGAGGCGCTTTAGGACGTTGGGGGGGACCAGACCGCTGACGTCGCCGCCGAAGGCAAAGACCTCCTTGAGCATCCGTGAACTGACGAAGGAGTAGCGACCGGCGGGCTGCAGAAAGACAGTCTCAATCTCCGGTGCCAGGCGGCGATTCATGAGCGCCATCTGGAACTCGTACTCGTAATCGCTGATGGCGCGAATGCCGCGCAGAACCGCCGATGCGCCTTGCTGGCGCGCGAACTCGACCATCAAGCCGTCGAAGGTGGCCACGGAGACGTTGTCCAAAGCGGCAGTCGATTCCTGCAGCATCTCGACGCGTTCCTCGACGGTGAAGAGCGGGTTCTTCACCGGATTGTTGAGAATGGCGACGATGAGATGGTCAAAGAGCTTGGCACCGCGCTGAATCAGGTCGATGTGACCGTTGGTGGGCGGGTCAAAGGTGCCGGGATAGAGGGCGTTTGCGCTCATGGTGACTGCTCCTCAGTGATTCTAGCAGCGCGGAAGCGGGTGCAGTTTCACGTGGGGATACGCGACAATGCAGATCCGGCCTCAAGCCAACTCGACGGCTTGGATCTTGCGGTCGATTTCGAAGGCCAGAGTCTCAAGGGTCTGATGGAAAAGCCCGCGCTCCCTGGTGGGCAGTTCTTCCAGCAGATCGGGAAAAGGCGTGGTTTCGCAGCCGGGAAAGGCTGGAAAGCCAGCAGTGTCCGCCAAGCGGCAGCAAACGTTGATCAGATCGGGCATATCCCAAGAGCTGCCCTTCATGCGCGGCTTATGATGATCGGCGACGATGGCCTCGAACTCTGGAGGCAGATGCCAATCCAGAACGAGTTGGCGGCCAGCCTCGCAGTGATCCCAGCCGAAGAGTTCTCGCTCGGCCTTGAGGATGCTGATTGGCGTTCCACTATGCGCGCCCAGCGGCAAGCTGTACTCCTTGGGGCGGAGCACGGCCAGCGCCAGCCGACCGATGTCGTGCATGACGCCACAGGTGTACGCGACATCCCGGTCCATAAACCCAACGGAAGCCACTTGGTCAGCAATCAGAGCGGTGGCCAGATTGTGGTGGAAGATGGCGCGCATGGCGGGCTGATTCAGAGCCTTGCCCATATAACCGCGCACGCCCACGGTGAGGCACAGGCCATTCAGATTGTTTGCGCCCAGCACAGCGATGGCCTGCATTACGCTGTTGGCGGGAAAGCGCGGAGCGTAGAGCAGCGAGTTTGCAATCGTGAGCACTTCACTGGCAAAGGCCGGATCTGAAGAGATCAGATCGCTCAATTGATGCAGTTGCACATTTTCGTTGTGAGCCAATTGCAGAACCTGAAGAGCAACCTGGGGAAAGGGTGGAATACGCAAATGCGCCCAGGGGGGTGCAGCTACCTCGTCCCTCCGCCTCTCAATCTGCTCCATCGGATTCTCCCTTCGATTCAGGATTCTGCCGTGCATGTTGCGCCAAGGGGCTTCCGCGAAGCCTGCCGGAAGAACAATCAGGTACTAATTTGTATTTCGGCAATCCGCAGTAATTCATGAGCAAGACGCGTAGAATGAGTAGGTTTTAATAATTTTTGGCGGTGATATTCTACCGGCCTTGCGGGCAATCAAGACCACCCGTTTGCGCGCATCTGCGGCGGAATCACATCCGATTGCGCCGCAAAGCGATACGATTAAACTTGGAATGCGGAAACCCTAGGATTTCAATACATCTGGGTAGGAATCAACAAACCCTGGGTGCCCCATCCTCGCCGCGTTCTTGTTTTTGCGGCTAGGGTGGGAATCAACCAACGCTGGGTGCCCCATCCATTTCGTCCTGAGCGCAGTCGAAGGATCTGCGTTTTCATAACGAAATGGGTGGGAAACCACGAACCGGCCTCATACAAGTGGAGCAAAAAAAATGGCAAGAATTCTGGATGGAGCGGCGATTGCCGCCGAGATCAAGCAGGAAGTGGCCGAGGATGTTCGCGCTCTGGCGGTGCAGGGTATCCGGCCTGGTTTGGCAGCGGTGCTGGTGGGCAACGTGGCCGCGTCTGAAATTTACGTCCGCAACAAGGTCAGAATCTGCGGCGAGGTGGGCATCTTCAGCGACCTGATCAAGCTGCCCGAGTCGGCCACCACCGAGGAACTGCTCGCGCTGGTGATCAGCCTCAACGCACGCGAGGAGATCGACGGCATCCTCGTTCAGTTGCCGTTGCCCGCGCAGGTGGACGTGAAGACGGTGCTCGACGCGATCCTTCCCTCCAAAGATGTGGACGGCCTCCATCCGCTGAACGCTGGCCTGCTGCAAGCGGGGCGGACGGCGCTGGCACCTTGCACGCCTGCCGGAGTGATCGAGATTCTCAAGCGCAGCAATGTCACCATCAGCGGCCAGCACGCGGTGGTTGTCGGGCGCAGCGACCTAGTCGGCAAGCCAGCGGCGATGCTGCTACTGCACCAGAACGCCACGGTGACCATCTGCCACTCCAAGACCCGCGACCTCGGCGCGATCACGCGTCTGGCCGACATTCTGGTGGCCGCCATTGGCCGCCCCGGCTTCATCACGCCGGAGATGGTCAAGCCAGGAGCAACGCTGATCGATGTGGGCATCAACCGCATCAGCGAGCGCGCGGAGTTCGAGCGCTTCTTTGCGGGCAACTCCAAGCGCGAGGCCGCCTTTGCCAAAAACGGCTCCACGCTGGTCGGCGACATCGACCCCAAAGCCTTCGAAATCTCCGGTGCCTATACGCCTGTCCCCGGCGGCGTCGGCCTGCTGACGACGGCCATGCTGATGTCCAACACCGTCCGCGCCGCCAAGATGCGCCGGGGGCTTGTCTAGAATATGTAGCGCTGGCCTCCTGGCCGGCTGTCGCGTGGACCTCCCGGTCCACGCCGCACTCTATAACAACAGAAAACCTCTAGAACACTTCCAAGACAAGGAGCGCATCATGATCGACAACTACACCGAAGTGAATGAAACCGAGTACAAACGTCTAGCCGCTCTCCTGGCCAGCCTGAGCGACGACGACCTCAAACGCACCCTCCCCAACGGCTGGACCATCGCTGATGTTCTTGCCCACCTGGCATTCTGGGACGCCTACGCCATCGCCTGTTTTCAGGAGTGGGGCCGCAACGGCTTCAAAAGCCCCGCCGCCCAGTACGACGCCATCAACCAAGCCGTTGACAGCATGAGCCGCCTCATTCCCTCGGCTGAGTTGCGCCGCTGGGTTCTAGAGATCGCCGAAGCCTCGAATCGCGCCGCCGCCAATGCATCGCCAGAGGTGCAAGCCGCGATCCAAGCCGCGGACTGCGAAAGTTTCCTCTGCCGCTCCAAGCATCGCAGCCATCATCTCGACCAGATCGTGGCCCTTCTGGGGCGTGCCTGATCTCAAACCAGGAGTCGGAATGACCAGTGAAATTGCTCTTGTATCTTATTCCATTGAGAATCAGATCCATCTGGTTCGCGGCCAGAAGGTTCTGCTCGATTCCGACCTGGCTGCGCTCTATGAAGTAGAAGTCCGGGCGCTCATTCAGGCGGTCAAGCGGAACGAAAAGCGTTTCCCCTCGGATTTCGTCTTTCAGCTCACGGCGGAAGAGAACGAGGCTTTGAGATCACAAACTGTGATCTCAAAGAACAGCCGTGGTGGCCGCCGTTACGCGCCCTACGCCTTTACCGAGCACGGAGCCATCATGGCTGCCAGCGTACTCAACTCCCCGCGTGCGCTGGAGATGAGTATGGGAGATGAGCATCCATGTGGTTCGCGCCTTCCTGCGCCTGCGCGAGACGCTCGCCACCCACAAGGAACTCGCCGCCAAACTCGCCGAATTGGAACAACGGCTGGAAACACACGGCAGCACAATCAACGAAATCATCAAGGCAATCCATGAACTCGCAATGCCGCCAGAGAAGCCAGTGCGGCAGATCGGCTTCCGCTCCGATGCGGTCTCAAAGCCGAGGATGCTGAAGGGCAACACCGTCCGCGCCACCAAGATGCGGCGAGGGCTGTGACACTCAAATCTTACTTTTGCTTCGAATCTTCATTTGCCTTGCAACCGATAATGCAATCGATTGTCTTTTCGATGTGGTTTGCGTCGATGGCTCCGATCGCGATGAGCGCCACCTCACCGTCAGGGCGGATTAGAGCATACGCTGGAATTTGTCCTGTCCAAAGATTGGTCGCGATGCCGAAGTCAATCGGCAATTGCGCCATAGGCCCCATCATCGCAATCGGCGATTTAATGCTATAGATCTGCCGCATATGACGTACAGCCTCCGGCTTGTCCCTTATTGCAACTATCAACAAGCTCAGTTGATGGAGATCCGCACTACTCAATACATTCGGCAGCGTTTCCATGCAAGGCGCACACCATGTGCTCATAAAGTCGATGAGCAGCCACTTACCTTTGAATTGTTCGAGAGTCAGTGGCTGATTATCAATATCGTTAAACTCCGCATCTGGTGCACTGAAACCACTTGCCACACGCCTAAAAGGGTTGACCCCGACCGGCTCATAATCCTGTGTCTTGATTTCACGGAGTCCAATCTCCATAAGGAGGCCACCGCGCTCAATGAATAGATTGATCCCTTGGCGGTGTCCCTCGTTGAATAGGCTTGCCATTATCATTGGTCCGGTTTCAGCTGCGTTTTTGCCGTCGATGCGGACGATCAGATCGCCTTTGATCAGATTAAAATGGATCGGCGTCGTCGATGCATCGATCACGCGCCAACCTTTGTGTTCATGGATGATAGCAATATTGTCGACTGCGACTATAGGTTCAGATTGCGAGAAAGCACTATGCGCACAAAGGGCAATATAGAGGCAAAGGAACAGTCTTTTCATGATGGTAAGTATTATATGACTGGCGGGCGATCCGAGTCCGAAAAACTCTCATCAACGAGCAGCTTCAAGGACCGCGATCCTTTCCGGAATACTGGCAAAAAAGTCGTAAACGGCAGGGAAATCTTCTTTTTCGAGATACGGAAACTCGCGGAGAATTTGTTCCTCGGTCATTCCGGAGGCAAGGTAAGAAGCCAGATCATAGACGCTGAAGCGCAGGCCGCGAATGCAGGGCTTTCCCCCCATCTTGCCGGCTTCAACTGTGATTCGCGGGTTAAGGGTGACCATAGACCAACGCACCTCCTGCCGTGATCTGATTCTACGGCGGATTTGGGCTTATCGTCTATACTGCGTGGCGGGTGGCACCGATCCCATTGGCCATTCCAAACCCCTCTGAGGGTGCCCCCGGTGCCTCGCGTTTGGGCACCGGGGAAGGATTCTGCCGGATCGCCTATACTGCTTTCAGCGATGGATTCAGTTGTATGCAGCCCGGACAGGGAGGGCAATCGCAAGAGTGTGAAAATCCAAAAAGTTCACGTTTTGAAAGGGCACGGCTTTAGCCGTGCCGCAAGGAAGCCCACTAGAAATTCTGGGCTTTAGCCCCTGAGGGAAGGTTTAGGAAGGTAAAAATACATCCCTCGGCGGCTAAAGCCGAAGCATTTTGAGCATCGAAATCGGCACGACTGAAGTCGTGCCCTTTCAAAACTTCGACTTTTGTGTTTTTGTATGCAAAGGAAAAATTGCTTCGAGTAGGTCTCACCGGCGGTCTGGGCAGCGGCAAGAGCACCGTTGCGGCTATTCTGCGCGAGCTGGGCGCGGAGGTTGTTGAGGCCGATGAGTTGGGCCGAACGTTGATGGAGCCGGGGCAATCCATCTTCGCCGAAATCGTCCGCGTCTTCGGCGCGGAAGTCGTTGGCACCGATGGCCGGTTGAACCGGGCGCGGCTGGCCGAGATGGCCTTCAAAGATGGCCGCGTGCAAGAGCTGAACGCGATTGTGCATCCTGCCGTGATTGCCGCCGAAGAGCGCTGGATGGAGCAGGTCTTCGCCCACAATCCCGCCGCCGTGGCCGTCGTCGAGTCGGCGCTGATCTTTGAAGTCGAGCGTGACGCTCGCCAGCGCGGCGAAAGCGAGACGCTACTGGCCGATTGGCGGCGACGCATGGACCGCATCATCGTGGTCACCGCGCCGGATGCGCTGAAGATTGCTCGGTTCGTTCAACGCGTCAGCCCGGATGGAGTGGGCCGCGCGACCGCTGAAGCCAGCGCCCGCCAACGCCTTTCGCATCAGATTCCCGATGCGGAAAAAGCAGACAAGGCCGACTATGTGGTGAAAAATGAAGGAGATCTGACGGCTCTCCGCTCCCAGGTGGCAGCCCTCTGGCCGCGCCTGCTGGCTGAGAGCAACTAATTTCCGGCAAAAGAGTCTTTAGAATGGTAGACAGTGGACAGTGGACAGTGGAAAAGCAACCGCAGGTCCTTCGACTGCGCAGTCAGCAAAAATGCGGCCTGCTCCGCTCAGGATGACAGATTTTTTTTGTGATGTAATCGTATTTTGCCGGATTGATAAGTCAGAGAAAGCAACGACTGACCTTTGATCACTGTCCACTGTTCACTGTCGTCGAGGTACGTTATGAAACTGCGCCGAATTCTTTTGGTTATTTTTCTGGTGGGCGGATTTCTCTTCCTGACCACGCATCTTCCCTCCAGCTTTGCCCGCTTCTCCTTGGGCCATCTATTTCGCACCAGCGGCCCTGGCTCCGCGCTTCAGCTCACCGAGGCCGAAGCCGCGCCTGCCTACGATACCGAGGAGCAGAACAACATCGCGGTTTACAAGCGCCTGCTGCCCTCGGTGGTCAATATCACCTCCAAGTCACTGGTTTACAACTTCTTCTTTGAACCGGTGCCGCAGCAAGGCCAGGGTTCTGGCTTCATCCTGGATAAGTCCGGTCATATCCTGACCAACTTCCATGTCATCGCTGGCGCCAACCGCGGCATCGAGGTGAAGCTCAACAACAAGCACGCGCCCTACAAGGCCAAGATAATCGGTGTCGACAAGTCGCACGACCTGGCGCTGCTGCAGATTGATGCGCCCGACTTGCAGCCGGTGACGCTGGCCGACTCGCGCGACCTGGCCGTGGGACAGAAGGTCTACGCCATCGGCAATCCCTTCGGCCTCAGCGGTACCATGACGCGGGGCATCATCAGCTCGATCCGTACGATTGGCGGCTCGGAGGGCGCGCCCATCGAAGACGCCATCCAGACCGACGCGGCGATCAATCCCGGCAACTCCGGCGGCCCGCTGCTCAATTCGCGCGGGGAGGTTATCGGCATCAACACCATGATCGCCTCGAATGGTGCCGACCAAAGCTCCGGCATCGGCTTCGCCATTCCCATCAACACGGCCAAAGCAGTGCTGGCCGACCTGACCCGCTACGGGCGCGTAAAGCGGCCCTCGCTGGGCATCGTCTCCTATGCGATTGGTCCCGATCTGGCTCAACAGATTGGTTTGGCTGCCGACCAGGGAATTCTGATCCAGAAGGTCATCCCCGGCGGCGCGGCCGAGCGGGCCGGCCTGCACGGCGGCAACCAGCAGGCTTATGTGGGCTATACGCCGATCCTGCTCGGCGGCGACCTTATCGTGGCCATCGACGGCCATTCGGTGAGCGATCCCCAGGAGATCAACGCCATCTTGGAGAAGCACCAGCCCGGCGACACCGTCAGCGTCACCTTCTATCGCGGACACAAGCAGATCACCCTCAAATTGATCGCCGGGGAGGCGCAGGAGAACAATTAGCCGACATTCCATTGTTTCTGGAATGCTGGCAGCATGGCGTCCCACCCTATCCGCAACAAAGACGCGGCGAGGGTGGGGCCCAAAGATAGAATGATTTCATGAGCCATGAAGGCATTCGCTTTACACACAAGGAAGATGAGGCGGAAGAAACCCGGTCGTTGCCGCGTATCAGCGTCACTCCAGATAAAGTCCGCGTGCTGCTGACCGAGGGCAAGGGCATGGAGATCGACTGGGTCGATGGCCACCGCAGCGCATGGAGCTTTGCCTGGCTGCGCGAGGCCTGCCCCTGCGCCACATGCGTTGAGGAGCGCAAGCAGGAGGGCCGCAAGGCCGGCCAGCCTAAGGCGAAACCTGCCGCTGTTCTACCCATGTACACTCCGCCTGCGAAACCGGCGAGCGCTCATGCCGTGGGCCGCTATGCAATTCAATTCAACTGGCAGGATGGGCATTCTGGTGGAATCTACTCCTGGGAGTATCTGCGCCGCTCTTGCCAGTGCCCGGAATGCACTTTTGCTGCCGACGAGCCTGCTGGTGCATTGAATTGACCCGCGTGACCGCCTCAGAGGTTGCTTCGCAGTAATTGACAGTCGCTATGTTTCTGCATACTCTTTAGTCATGGAATTGACTCTTGAACCCGCGCTGGCCGCAAAGGTGGAGTTGTGGTCCGCTGAGACAGGCCGTCCTGCTGGCGAATTGGTAGAGGATGCAATTGCCGGTTATTTCAGTGAGGTTGAAGAATTGCGGAATCTGCTCAGATGCCGCTACGACGAGATTGCCGACGGTCGCGTTCAACCTGTCGATGGGGCTGAGGCTTACCGGCAGTTGAAAAATCGCGCATCTCAAAGGCGCAAGTCAATCGCATGATGGAATTTGCCTTTCATCCGGAAGCCATCGAAGACCTTGATGAGATTTATGAATATATTGATTGCTTTAATTCCAAAGCGGCTGACTGTGTGCTGGATGAATTCTTTGCAGCATTTGAATCTCTTTCGGCAATGCCGCGTCAAGGGTTTCGACGAACGGATCTCACTGCCAAACCGCTTAGGTTCAAAGTTGTTCGCAATTATTTGATTGCCTATGCTCCTGACCAGAATCCACTTTGGATTGTGGCCGTTGTTGATGGCCGTCGAAGACCACGTGTGATTGCCGCACTTCTGCGAGGTCGAGAATAGACTTTGCAATTCTACGGCATAAATACACAACGGCCCGACTTTGCCGCCGGGCCGTTGTAATTTGGACGGAGAGATGTTCCTCAGATGCGCATCGGCATCAAAACGTAGCGGTACTTGTACTCGGCGTCGGGGTCTTCGGGGCGCATCTGGCCGGCAGACTGAGAGTCCTTGAACTCGAGGCGAACCTCGCCCTCATTGCTGAGCGCCTTGAGGAAGTCCAGGATGTAGATGGAGTTGAAGCCGACCGAGATTGGATCGCTCGCGTAAGGAGTATCGATGGTGTCTTCGCTCTCTCCGGATTCGGCGGAATTGGAGCTGATCTTGAGTTCATTGCTCTCCAGGCGAAGCCGGATGGCGCCGGAGCGCTCATCGGCAAACTGCGCGACGCGCTGAATGGCGGAGGCTAGCTCACTGGAACGGACAACGGCGAATTTTGTGTTGTCGCGCGGCATCACGGCCTCGAAGTTGGGGAACTGGCCGGAGAGTTTGCGGGTGCTGAGCGTGCGATGACCGACGCGGAAGAAGAGCGTGTGCTCGTCATCGGCGAACTCGACTTTTTCGGCTTCCGTGTTGGAGAGCAACTGTTGCAGCTCGGAAAGCGCCTTGCGAGGGATGAGAACGCGCTTTTCGCCGCTGATGCCTTCGAGAATCTCGTTAGGTTTTTCAACGAACGAGAGACGATGGCCGTCGGTGGCAACCATGGCCAGCGACTCGGCTTTGATAACCAGCAGCGCGCCATTGAGCGTGTAGCGCGACTCCTCGTTGGAGATGGCGAAGATGGTGCGATTGATGAGCGTCTTCAGCGCAACAGCGGAGATGCTGGTAGCAGTCACAGCCGGGAACTCGGGAACCTGAGGGTAATTGGCGCGCGCCATGCCGACCATCTTGGTATTGGAGCGACCGGAGCGGATCTGGACCCAGTGGTTGTCGAGTAGCTTGATCGAGATATCGCCATCGGGCAGCAGCTTGACGTAGTCGTAAAGCTTGCGTGCCGGAATCGTGCAGGAACCGGGCTTTTTGACAACGGCGGCGGCGCTGGTGCGGATCGCCTGATCGAGGTCGGTGGCGGTGATGTTCAAGCGCTCGCCTTCGGCTTCAACAAGAAAATTCGAAAGGATTGGAATGGTGGTCTTGCGCTCGACGACGCTCTGCGTAGCGGTCAGCTCCTTGAGCAGATCCTGACGGGTTACGGTAATCTCCATTGCTACCCCCGGCGCGGCCGGCTTTTCGACTTCAGTTTCCTCATTCGGCATGAACAGACCCTCGTTGTTCTACGTAGAGAAAAGGCATTGATCGCAGAATCCGCGCTGGCCACAATGTACAACATCTTGCTGCCAGTAGGAAACTGTTTCTTTTCTTCTTCTTGATTGTATTCATCTTTACGCCGTGGCGCGCGTGGAAAACAGAGGTGGAACTCTGGATTACACGGTTGCATTGCGGCGAGCCGACTCCGTTGCGGCATAGGGCAATCAGGCGGGTGCAAGGATGATGAATCCGAAAAAGTTGAGGAGCTACGGGGGAGGAAAAGTATAGGTAGATAAAGAAAAAAGATAGAAGCCTTAACCGTTCAAGACGGAAAAGTGGAAAATGAGCAGATGTTAATGAAATTAATAAAGTTAACATGGTGTCCTGATTTCCAAATCCGGGCTGTGGATTTGAGGGTTTTTGGATAATGGGGCAGGGAAGAGGTCAGGCTGTACTCTCTTTCCCACAGCTCCCACAGTAGGGGAGAAAAGGGCTGTGCAAAGGCGGATGGTTGTGTGAAAAGGCAGTTCAAACACGCTTGAGAGAGGGGACGGAGAGGACGGGTGTTCCACATTGATGGTTGAATCTCTGATTCCGAAATCTCGATCTCATGAGAAAGTTGGTGGTCGAGGGGGAAGTGAAGAGTCGGAGTAGTAAGCGATTTCCCAGCTTCTTATGAAAATGCATAAGAGTTCCCATTTCAGTAATTTACAAACACGTTGAATTGTTTCTCGGTGTGGTTTTCATGTCATTTGATCGTAAACTTTTTATGGGAGAAGAGATAATGGGCATCGATATAGGCAGACTAGAGGATCAACTGATGCAGATGTCGGCCGAAGGAACTCCAGGTCAGGAATTTTGTGAGGCGATCTCGGAGTTGGCTCGAACAGGGCGATTCTACCAATTAAAAGAGGTACTTCCAGGTATTGTTTACGACGAATTGTGGGCTCGGTATCAGCAGGATGAGGCGGCTTTTATAGGCGGATGGAAGAAGTTGGCGCAGGAGATGCGGCAGGGGTTCATTCAACACGCCCGGCAGCGGCTGACCACTTTGACTCGGCTGCAACAGTCCGGAAATGGAGGGGTTACACCGGCGTGGCAGGAGATTCAGCGGGCCTTGGATGGTCAACAGAACGATCTTCTGCGGACGGCTTTTGCCTTGGAGTTGCTAGAGTTGGTGGAACCGGCTGTGCAGAGGGCTACTCATTTGCGGGAGTGTGTGGTGACCGCTTCGAGTTCTGAAGATGCTGACAAATATCTGGATGAGGCGACCCGGTGCTACTTTCTGGGGTTGTTCACGGCTTGCGCGGTGATGTGCCGTTCCGTGCTTGAGGAAGCCATCAAGCAAAAACTGCCAGCCGGACTGAACCGTCAGGTGAATACGCGGTATCGGAATACAGCAACGCTGGGCAACCTGCTGCACGAAGTGAACAATAATATGCAATTGACGGGCTTTGACGCGGGTTTTCCGCGCCTGGCCAACCAGGTGAACGATATTGGCAAAAAGGCGGTTCATCAGGGGTTGTTGTCGGAGGACGAGGCCCGCGGCTGCCTGCAGAGCGCGCGCGAGGCGCTGCAATTGTTGCTGAGTAAATGATCCTGATTCGCCCGCACGAGTATAGGCTTTTATACTAATGGTTCCATGTCTTATCAAGCCGCGATTGAAATACTGAGCGAGATGATCCCGGAGTTGCATACACAACCGGGTCAGCCGAGGAGAAAGTTCTCGCTGGGCGAGTTCCGCGTTTTATTGGCTGCGCTGGGCAATCCGCAGAATCTCTTTCGCTCTGTGCTGATCGCAGGAACCAACGGCAAAGGCTCGACGGCTTCCACTCTGGCTTCGATTGTGAATTCATCTGGCGTGCGCGTTGGGCTGTACACTTCGCCTCATCTGGAGCGTGTGAACGAGCGTATCCGGATTGGCGCAGCGGAGATTGCCGATGAGGAGTTCGGAACTCTCTTTTTTCGGGTCCATGAGACGGCGGAGAGATTGGTCCGCGAAGGGAGTTTGCCGCAACTTCCCAGCTTTTTTGAGATTCTGACCGCTCAGGCGATGCTGTATTTTGCCGGGCAAAAGGTGGAGTTGGCGGTTCTCGAAGTCGGCATGGGAGGCCGGCTGGACGCGACAAACGTTGTGGATCCCTTGGTTTCGGTCATTACGGACATCTCGCTGGACCATACGGAATGGCTGGGATCGACGATAGCGGCAATCACACGCGAAAAGGCCGGGATTCTGCGGCGCGGGGGAACGCTGATTACGCTGCCGCAAGATCCAGAAGCGAATCAGACCCTTGAGAAGATTGCATCCGAGCTTGGAGTCAAAAAGATCGACGCTTCCAGGTTTTTACCGTCAACTGAGATTCACGCCGGAGATTCTTATCTTATTGAGGCGATGGGAAGTACGATTGAAGTTTCTACGCCGTTGCCCGGCGCTCATCAGCAAAGGAATGTCGCGTTGGCGATTGGCGCTTCCATTGAATTGGCAGCGGCGCACGGTTTGCCGATCTCTGCGGCGACAATCCGTGAAGGAGTTAGCCAGACGTGCTGGCCTGGGCGGCTGGAGCGGATAGAATCGGGCGGCGTCCAATGGATTTTGGATGTGGCGCATAATCCCGCGGGAGCGGAAGCATTGCGCGCCAGTTTTTCTGGAATCTTGAGGGAAGGGAAGCCGCGCCTCTTGATCTTCAGTTGCCTGCGAGACAAGAATCTGAAGGAGATGGCGAGGATTCTCTTTCCGCTCTTCGATGAGGTGATCTTCGCGCCGATTCATTCCTTGCGCGCCGTAGCGATGGAGGATTTGGAAGCTGCAGGCAGAGAGACCGGAGTTCCTGCTGCAATCGCCAAAACCGTTCGTGAATCACTGTATTTGGCGAAAACTCAAGCGAAGGACGGAGTTGTCGTTGTCTCCGGGTCCGTTTATTTGGTTGGCGAGGTGAGATCGATTCTGCTCAGCGGAGGAATTGAATGAAGCGAGTGCGTCCCAATCCGCTGCCCTGGCCGCTTCGCTGGCGTACAGACCTGATTCAGACTCCGGTTTTTGCAGTTCTTACAGCGATTTACGGTAGCCTTGCGCTGGCGATTTCGATTCTCGACAAGAAGGGCAATCTACAGCATCAGGTTGCGCGGATCTGGGCGCGTGGCTGCGTTAGCGCATCAGGGGCGAAACTTCGCATCGTTGGCGCGGAAAATCTGCGCAAGCATAAAGTGGCTGTATATGCTTCAAACCATACATCTTACATGGACACGCCTGTCATCTTTGCCTCTCTGCCTTTTCAGTTTCGCATTCTTGCGCGCCAGGATTTATGGCGTATCCCATTCATAGGATGGTACTTAAATAGATCTGGGCAGATGCCGATTGATACCGGGAATCCGCGCGCCACGCTTTCTAGCCTGGGAGCGGCGGTCAAGGCTCTGCGCGCCAAGATGGCGCTATTCGTCTTCCCGGAAGGCCGGCGAACGCCCGATGGCGAATTGCAGACGTTTCTTTCCGGAGCCGCGTATCTGGCTATTCGCGCCCAGGTTCCGCTAGTTCCGTTGGCCCTGAGCGGCACCTTCGAGTTGCTGCCGATTCACACCAGGCACTTCTTCCCCGGTGAGCTGACGCTGAGTGTCGGTGAACCGATTGAGACCGTGGGGATGAGCTTGCGGCAGACGGAAGAACTGACGGCGCAACTGAAAAACGCAATTAGTGAGCTGCTGAAAGCGGTGCATCCGGCGGCTTCAAGTGGGGTTGAAGTTGAGCTTGCAGGTACGGTAGTTTGACTCTTGCTGGCACCCCCCTATCGCAATTGCCGCTTTTATGATTACACTGATGCTGCTATGTGCGTTCATATTGCAATCCCCGAACCCACCGGCAACGACCCGGAATACAACCAGCGGTCGCTGCCTCCTTATCTGGCTGCATTGCGCTCCGCCGGAGCCACGCCAATCCTTGTTCCCCTCCATGAACGTCAAGACCGGATCGCTCGACTGCTTACCGGGGTGCAGGGAATCCTGCTGCCGGGTAGCCGCTTCGACGTAGACCCACAAAGATATGGCGAAAAGCCGATCCCTGAATGCGGAGAGGTAGACCCCGCCCGGACGGCGGTGGACGAGCTACTGCTTCAAGATGCTTTCAGTTTGTACAAGCCTATCTTGGCGATCTGCCACGGAACGCAGAGTTTGAACGTCTGGCTGAATGGTTCGCTGATTCAAGATCTCAAGACAGAGGTCAATCACAGGCCTGGAAGAGAGGTCGTGGAGGCGCATCCGGTGAGGATTGCGCCTGGTTCGCGGCTTTCCAAGATGCTTCCTCGTGGAGAGGAGGCTGACCCGTTCGTCAATTCGAGTCATCATCAGGCCGTTCGGCTTCCCGGCGACGGCCTCACGGTGAGCGCTGTCTCTCCGGGCGACGGGGTTATTGAGGCGGTGGAGCTGAATTCTCGTGAGCAATTTGTCTTGGGCGTGCAATGGCATCCCGAGCGAACCTACACACAGAACGCGTTTTCCCGCGCAATCTTTGCTGCCTTTGTGCAGGCAGCGGTAATTTGGCAGCCGCGGCGCATTGCGGAGTCGGTGGCTTCAGCGTGAGCGATCAGCAGGAGACTACAGCGAACCGGTTGAACGCAATCTTGGTGGAACATGGCATCGATGCTCTGCAAGTAGTTGTTGTAGAAAGCTTTGCTAAGTATTGCGCGCTTTTGCTGCACTGGAATTCCCGCTTGAATTTGACGGCGATTCGCGATGAAGAGGGGATTCTCCGCAGGCATTTCGTTGAGTCAATTGCCTGCGCCCGTGCTCTTCCGGCGAAAGTTGAAACACTGTTGGATTTCGGCTCTGGCGCGGGGTTTCCCGGAATTCCGATTGCGCTCTGCCGTCCAGAGATCGCAGTAACTCTGGCCGAGTCGCAAAACAAGAAGGCAGCATTCTTAAGCGAGGCCGTTCGTGTGCTTGGGATCAACGCCAAAGTGCATTCCGGCCGGGCGGAGGCGCTTCATGACGTCTTCGACTGCGTCACTTTGCGGGCCGTGGACAAGATGGAAGTTGCCGTTCAGGCGGCGGCGCAATTGGTTCGGCCTAAAGGATGGCTGGCGCTGATGACCACCGGCAAAGAGTTGGAGTCACTCAAGTTAGCCGCCGGAGAAGAGTTTACCTGGTCGGAAGTAGTTCCACTGCCCGGTGGCCAGGATCGCATTCTTGCAATGGGGTCCAGAGAGATCAGTTCGCCAGCTTGATGAGAGCCAGTTTACGAATCTCGACCAGATCCTTGGAAGATTTGACTATCAGTCGCAGTCCGGTTCCCTCCGGGTAGCGGGGCGCTTCGTCCAGCCGTTTCAGGGTGCTCCCCGCGAGATTGGATTGCCGAGCGGCTGCCATCGCCTTGTCGCCGAAGATAAAAGCTACGCGAAAACACCCCTCACAGGGACTCAGATAGATGATATTTCTCTTCTTGACTTTGAGGCGAAGCGACCAGCCGTACTTCTTCCCGGAAGACTTCCACTCCTGATCAACGATCTTCTGTTCGGCGGCCCAACCTACAAGTTGCTTCCATAGTTCGTCGGCAAGACCAAGGACAGCAGAAACTTCCGCAGGCGTGGGCGCGTCGAAGTGGCCAATAAATGCGTTAGGGATGTCCATTTTGCCTCCTTCTCTTCTCGAAACAAGTTTATATCGCCAGAGGCGGAAGAACCCGGCGCGACATTTCAGCCCGACAGAAAGTTTATAGAGTCGAAGTTGCGTCAGTCGTAATCAGAGACCGGAGGAGTCCATCCCTGTTCCACGTGAAACATTTGGGAAGCTGCCCAATGCGGGAAAAGTTCCACGTGAAACAATTCTGCCCAAAGCCCAAGATGGGCATAGTTTCATATTGGAGGCGCGAAATAAATATCCAATTTTGCCCAATATTTTTACTCAAATTACAAGAAGTTTTCCACCGATTTGCCGATTCGAACCCAAATGATTCCACCTGACGAGAATCGCGCCGAACCCTTTGCGTTCCTGTTGGTTGCCATGCTCAGCTCAGACGCTTGCAAAGAGGCTTTCCACAGCTTGACGAAGTTCTCCACAGTGCAAGCTCCTACCCATGAAATAGCTCCTCCCTATACTCTCAAATCCATGGGTAAGATTCTCGGAATCGTCAATCAAAAGGGCGGAGTTGGCAAAACTACGACTGCGATCAATCTAGCTGCTTGCCTTGCGCTCCAAGGCCTCAAAGTTTTGCTGGTGGACTGCGACCCGCAGGCGAACTGCTCGTCGGGACTTGGCGTTCAGCGCGACGATAACCGTCGGTCCATTTATGACGTGCTGATGGGCGATTCACCTGCGGGCCAGGTGATTTTGCCTACGGAGATCGATCTGCTGTCGATTCTGCCGGGATCGAAGAACCTGACCGGCGCCAATATCGAACTTGCCGCGGCAGACGACCGCGCTATTCGCCTGCGCCAAGCGCTCAGGCCGATTCAGGAGAGCTATGATCTGGTTGTTCTGGACTGCCCTCCCGCTCTTGACCTGCTTACGCTCAACGCTCTGGCTGCGGCCGATACGCTGATTGTGCCGATGCAGGCAGAGTATTTCGCATTGGAGGGCATCTCGGAGTTGATTTCGACCCTCGAACGCGTGCGCGCGGCCTTCAATCCGGAGCTCACCATAGAAGGCGTTCTGCTGACCATGTACGACGACCGCACCAATCTCGCCCAGCAGGTGACCCAGACCTTGCGCGAGTACTTCAAGGAGCGGCTCTTCCGTACGGTAATTCCTCGGAATGTCAGGTTGGCTGAGGCACCTAGCCACGGCAAGCCCGTCGCGCTCTATGACGCCCGCTCGCGGGGAACCGAGGCTTACTTCGAGTTGGCCGGTGAGTTTATTGCGCGCAACCAGATCAATCTGCCGTCCAGAAAGGGACGCGTCGTCGGCGAATCGGAAGCCACTACTTCTCCAGGTTCCTGATTGATAGCTGAATATGCGTCGCCGTTTTCAATAATTATTCCAACCAATGCAGCCAAGAAATCTGTCTTCTAATTTGAGTTAAAGGATTTTGAATCATGACTATCGCCGCTCCTGATACAAAACGCCGCGCCCTGGGAAAAGGGCTTGATTCACTTCTTCCGCGAGTTCCAGCCGCAGTTGCCGCGACCTCCTCCGCTGAGTCGGAAGGGGGTAAGCCGCGCGAGATTCCCCTCGACCAGATTGATCGCAACCCCTTCCAAACCCGCTCACAGATCAATGAAGAGCAGTTGAGCGAACTTGCCGCTTCCATCTCCGCGAATGGCGTGGTGCAGCCGATCCTGGTACGCCCGCTGCCCAATGGCCGCTTCCAACTGATCGCCGGCGAGCGCCGCTGGAGAGCTTCGGAGCTGGCGAAGAAGGCCACCATCCCGGCAATCCTGCGCCAGGTCTCCGACGAACAGGCGATGGAGATTACCATCGTCGAAAATCTTCAGCGCGCCGATCTGAATGCGATGGAGCAGGCGCGGGCCTTCGAGCGCCTTTCGCGTGAGTTCCACATGACTCAGGAACAGATGGCCGTGCGCACCGGTAAGGACCGTGCAACCGTAGCTAACTTCTTGCGTCTATTGAAGTTACCTGCATCCGTGCAGGCCCGTGTCGAGTCCGGTGAGTTGAGCTTTGGCCATGCGCGTACGCTGCTGGCCTTTGAACATGCCGAAGAGATGGAAAAAGCTGCGCAGCGGGTGGTGGCACTTTCGCTTTCTGTTCGCCAAACTGAGAGTTACGTCCAAGGCCTGATTCACCCCGAGCGCGCCGCTAAAAAGGAAGCCAAGCCGGAGCCTTCCGTCGATCCCAATGTCCGTGCGGTTCAGGAGAAATTGCAGCGCGCCCTCGGCCTCAAGGTTCACATCGAAGACAACAATGGCCGTGGCAAAGTCATCATCGAATACGCGCAACTTGAAGATTTTGATTTACTTCTAGAACAGTTAGCAGGGGATTGAGGGAAGGGAATTCCCCCACGCATCGACAGTCACAAACCGGCGGCTCTCCTTGTAGTGCGCAATCAGTTGACCGACGGCAGCGATGGATGGGGCGCGGTGGGCGGATGGGTCCAGGTGGCCGCCGTCGTGCAGGACGACGTTGGCCGCTCGACCGTGGCGGGCGAGAGAGTCGATTTTGCGGGTGAGCTGGTTGGCGATTATATCCGCCGATGGATTCTTCCAGTCGGAGGTCATCGCATTCCACATCACCGGGGCCAATCCCAGGCGTCTTGCCACACGCAGTACTTCAGGCCGACGTGCGCCAAAGGGCGGACGAAAGTAGCGGAGAGGCTTGCCGGTTATTTGCTCCAGAAGCTGGCTGGTGCGCGTGAGTTCGTCCTCGATGCGGCGGGCAGAGGCCCAGGCCAGATTGAGATGATTCCAGGAGTGATTTCCGATCAAATGTCCGGCCGTCGCAATGCTCCGCACCAATTCCGGCTGATCCTTTGCGCGGCTGCCAACAAGAAAAAAGCTGGCGTGAATCTCATGGCTGGCCAATAGATCCAATAGACGGGGCGTCCAGGTTGAGTTGGGTCCATCGTCAAAGGTGAGAGCTAGTTCGTCTGGGTGTGACGGTGCAATCAGCGTGTTGCCGAAGAGCTGTGAGCCGGGCCAAAGTGAGGCGTATTCGAAGCCGCCGACTGCCAGCGCTGCTCCGGCCGCTGCGCTGATTCCTGTAACGATTCCAGAAGATAGAGGCAAAAACATTCTGCTTTCATTTTGCGCGTCTAGGTGCAGAAGGAGCAAGCATATCTTCTCTTTGGACGGTTGGCGGGCTGTGGAGAAAAACCGGGCTGCGAATAGTGATTGTGAGCGCTCCAGTCGTCGGCTATAATCATTGGAAGTTGCAGATAAACAGAGTGTTGCCAATTACTGGAAACGGCGGAAGGACGTAGATTTACAGGAGGGTTGAGATGCGCGAGGACTTGATTGCAAGTTTGCGAAAGATCATTGTCAACGACCTGTTTGTTGAGATAGCCGAAGATGATATTGGCCTGGATGATGGACTGCGGACGGTGGTCGGTCTGGATTCCGTCGGATTTGTAGAAATGCGGGTACTTTGCGAACAGAAATTCAACATTCAGATCAGCGATGACGACTATACGCCGGAAAATTTCAAGTCGGTACGGGTGCTGGCGGAGCTGATTGATCGCTTGCAGTCCCAGAGAAACGCCGTCAAGCCGTAATTTCGGTCGCATTTCACAGCTCAAATGCGAATGGTCCGACGAATCGAAGTCCTAGATTCTCTGGCAACAGTGAGGTCGGAAGAAAGCTTCCCTTGATAGATCGAGGGGTTTCTAAGTTTCTGACCGTGTGATTTTGCACTTCATGGTTTTGTGGTTTCCCACCCATTCGCCAGAAAAAAGCGAATGGATGGGGCACGGAGCAGATACGTGATCAAGCGGTCAGAGACCTAGTGCGCATCGTCTTCTTTTATGGGTAGCGAACAGGTTCGATATTCCGCAACCGCGAGAGTTCATGATTCTATGGCATTTGGTCCGCAAATCGCAGTTACAGGAATGGCATGGCTGACGGCGCTGGGCGATGACCTGGAATCGGTGTGGCAGGCGCTGCTCGAAGGGAAAACGGGCATCAGGCCGCTTCCGTATACTGGGCGGTTGCGCAATTCGCTGGCCGCGCCAGCGATGGGCGCGGAGATTCCGCCCTCCAAGCGGCTAGTAAAGATGGCCTGCTCCACCATCCGCAAGGCTTTGGCGCAGGCTGGGCGCGAGGCTAGCGATCCGAAGGTGCGATTGGTTCTGAGCACCAGCCTGGGCGCATTTTTGGATGAAGCGGCCTCGCGCACGCCTCTCTCCGGTTGGGCTCAAGAAGTTGCCCGGGAGCTAGGAGCATTTGCGCTGCCGATTGTGGTCTTTACCGCTTGCTCTTCGGGCGCGGACGCGATCCTGGTGGGGGCTGAACTGATTCGTTCCGGAGCGTCCAAGTGCTGCGTCTGCGGCGGCGCGGACGTTTTGACGCCGAACAAGCGGCTGGCTCATTCGGCGCTGGGCACCATGTCGCCAACTCATCTGCGGGCCTTCGATCAGCGCCACGATGGAACGCTTCTGGGCGAAGGGGCAGGGTTTATCGTTCTTGAAGCGGATGCACCGAGTTTGATAAAACAAAATCAGCGAGTTATTGATCCGGCACGATTGTATTGCGAATTGCATTACGAAAAACAACCGCAGATCCTTCGACTCACCACCCCCAAACTGAAGTACGTTTGGGGTCCCGTTCGCTCAGGATGACAGTCAATAGGAATTGAAATCCGTTCGTGCCGGATCAATAGCTTCCGCTGCGCAGAAATCGCAAGTTAGCAAGTTGGCGACAGTTCACCCTATTCTTAAGCAGTTCATCCTACCCTTGACTTGATGCGGCAAGTCAAGGATAGGATGATGCCCCCGATTGACGCTCTTATTGCGGAGTCGCCGACTTCTGCGCGGCGATCCAGGCGTCGATGCGCACGCGCGGAGGCGGGCTGATTGTGCAGCTCTCTTCGCTCGCCGGTCTGCGCGCCAACACCATCACCGGCGCGGCCTACTCCGCCGCCAAATTCGCCCAGGGTGCGCTAGGCGTCAGCATCAGCCGCGAGGAACGCGGACGCGGAATCCGCTCCACCGTGATTTACTCGGGCGAAGTCAACACTCCGCTGCTGGAGGTGCGCGGCGAACGCGTCGGCGTCACCGTCAACGAAGGCCGCCGCGAGTCGATCCTGCAACCCCAGGACATCTCCGAAGCCGTGCGCCTGCTCATCAAACTTCCCCCCCGCGCCCACATCCCGGAACTGGTCATCAAGCCCGTCATTGACGACTTTGCTTGAGATTTCCACTATCCATTCTTGGCGCTCTTGTTTACAGGCGATAGCAACGAACATGGTCGCCCACCCATTGTGCAGAGAGCGCACAATGGGTGGGGCACAGAGGTATTATTCGCACTTGAGTTGAAGACGCTCTGGATGATGCTAAGAACTATAGAGCGCGGTGAGCGCCGTCGCTGGCTTTGCAGATGTTACTTGCGGCACATTAATGCACTTTGACCACGTCTTTGAAAGATTGTCACTTCTCTGAAACCTATCTCACAGCATAGCTTCTCAAGGAATTCGCGTGTGTATGCTACCGCCGCCTCGGGGTATCTAACGTTCTCCACGTACGCCTCGCCTATCCTGTTCTTGAACGTCCACCGATTGCCCAATTCTACACTGTCTAGACAGAATACGCTCATATACATCGTTCCTCCATCACGAAGAACTTTATAGGATTCGCTTGTGTAATTGCGTAATTCCGGCTCAAGTAAATGTGTGTACAGGGATGTCGAGAAGACAAAATCCTTTTTCCAGTTATCGGGAAATGCAAATATCCCACTCGGTTGGTCGGTCTTGGTCGCCGAGTAAGTCGCGCTCGTGTGTGGGGATTTCATAAACGTAAACTTATCCGGCGGGAAGTGGTTGGAATCCCAGTCCAGCATTTCCTGGTCTATATCAATACCTATATAGCTGCCTGTGAACCATTCACCTCGTAGATGATGTGCGATACGACCGCATCCACAACCAATTTCCACGATATCTGATGCTCCATTCAGATATCGTGAAGATAACCACGGCAACCAGAAATCTGTTCCAAGTTGGAGATGGTACGCCTGATTAAAGATGACACGATTACCCACGCCAACCCGGACACGCAAGTGGTTTGGAGGAAGTTCGCGATATTCAGGATATATAAGCAAAGGAACAGCTGATGCAATATTACCTAATACCCTAAATGCCGGATTATAGCTTAAATGTGCAGCCGAGGGAATCACTTTACGAATAAGACGGTCGAAGGAAGACATTGTTTGATCCTCTATTTACAGGAGTCATAAAACCGGTCCTGCTAAGTATACCAGAGGCAGAGGGCCAAAAACTAATTGACTCGAAAAAATCGGAGCCCCAGATCTCGATATTGAGACCTGGGGCAGCCACGAACCTACTGCGAGCGAAAAGCGAGCTGATGGCCGCACCGCAAGTGCTTACGAGATGCGGTGTGCGCCGTCGCTGGCTTTGCAGATGTGGATTTCGGGTTTGATGCCGGTTTTGGCTTCGTAGCGCTTGGCGAGTTCCGCTGCGAAGGCTTTGGCTTGGTCTTGTTCGACGAGATTGATGGTACAGCCGCCGAAGCCGCCGCCGGTGAGGCGCGCGCCGATCAGGCCGGGCAGTTCGTTGGCCAAATCGACCATCAGATCGGCCTCGGCGCAACTGCCCTCGAAGTCCTTGCTATAGCTGATGTGCGCTTCGGCCATCAGGCGGCCGACTTCCTTCATGTCGCCACGAAGCAGAGCCTCGCTGGCGGCCACGGTGCGCAGATCTTCGGTGATGACGTGCTTGGCGCGCAGATAGGATTTCGGCTCCATCTCGTTGCCCCACTTGGCCAGGTCGTCGAGCGTGGCGTCGCGCAGAAAGGGCACGCCTCCGCGATGGCTATTGATGATGGCGCAGGCGGCCTCGGACTCGCGGCGGCGGGTGGGATAATCGCCCCCGGCGATGGAGTGTTTGACCATGGTATTGGCGATGACGAGCGCAACGTCGGCGGGCAGCGGCGCGAGGCGAAAGCTGAGGTCGCGGCAATCGAGCAGCAGCGCGTGATTGGCCTTTCCGTTGGCGGAGATGAACTGGTCCATGATGCCGCAGTTGGCGCCGACGAACTCATTTTCGACGCGCTGGCAGAGACGGGCGAGAACCGGACGCGGATAGTCGGCGTCGATGAGCGAAAGGACGGCCAGCGCGGTAACCACTTCCAGCGCGGCTGAGCTGGAGAGGCCAGAGCCGAGCGGCACGTCGCCCCACAGGCTGAGGCTGAAGCCGGGAATCTTGTGGCCTTCGCCAGCGAGGATGGAGACGACGCCCATCGGGTAGTCGCTCCAGTGCTTGCTGGCGACAGGTTTGGCGGCGGCATCAAAGGTCTTTTCTTCGCCGTAGTTCTCGGCCCAGATGACGATCTTGCCGTCGCTGCGGGGCGAGATGGCGGCCAAGGTGGCAAAGTTGATGGCGACGGGCATGACAAAGCCCTCGGCGTAATCGGTGTGCTCACCGATCAGGTTAACGCGGCCCGGCGCGACAAAGATGGCGGGGTCGGCGTTGAAGCGGGCGAAATGTTCTTTGCGTAAAACAGCAGGATCATGCATGGTGAGTCATCCTTTTCAGTGGTCAGTGAACAGTGGTCAGCAAACAACGGCCCTTCGCTTATAAAACTTCCAATTCCAAAATCATGGGCCAGGAAAACGATGCGCCTGCGGCCAATGTGCGCGACCAGGGGCCGGTGATGGAAAGCGCATCGACGGGAGCCGTTGTTGGTTCCATGGCCACGCAGTGCTGCTGGGGGATGGAACCTTCCGGATAGCCATCCTGGCAGACCCACAGGCCAAGATAGGGCGTAGCGGCGGCGTCGAAGCTGACGCGCAGACGTACGCCTGCCTTGGGCCGGGTCAGCGCCACCCAGTTTTCCGCAGCGGCCAAGGGACCGGCAAAAAGCTTGTCGCCCACGCCGGAGTGAGTCTCGGCGGAGATGCGCAGATCGGTTTCGCCGCCCGCGGTCAGCTTGGCGATGGGCCACGCCGCTGTGCCGTTGCTTTTGTCCAGACGTTCGTTGCGGGTCCACTCGATGCGCAACGCCTTGATGGAATCGGGCAGCGAGAGAATGTCGCCCTCCTCAGCCGCATAGCCGGGATGCGCTGACCAGGCCCAGGGCGTTTCCACAGCGCCGTTGTTGGTGAGCTTATAGTCGGCCTGGATGCGATAGCCTTTTTCAGTCTGCGTCAGTGTCGTCGAGCGAACCAGAGTGAGCGGCAGGCTGAAGCCGTCGGCGCTCAGGGTGACGGAGCCGTTTCCGCTGCTGACCACCTTCCACTCGACGCGCCACACATCGCCGTGATCGGGAACATCGACGGGGCCGATGACGGTTTGGACGGTGCAGCCGGAGACGGATGGCAGGCACTCATCCCATCCGCTGGCGTCGCCCTCATTGAAGCCCATGGTGCGGGTGCGCGGGGCGTAGGGGACGAGCGGCGTTTGCAGAAGTTCTTGGCCTTTGACGAGGATCGAGGCGACTTTGCCGCCGAATTGAGGCAGTATGGTGACGGTACAGTCGCCGACCTGCAAGATAACGTTTTCCTTTTCGATGCGAGTTGTTGCTTCTGCTGCCATATTTGTCTGTCTCCTCGTAAAAACCATCCCTCAGGGGCTAAAGCCCATGTTTATAATCAGTCATTTACGGCACGACTAAAGTCGTGCCCTTTCAAAACACATGAACACTCAACTCCAACCCACCCTAACCACAAAAACAAGAGCGTGGCGATGGTGGGGCACCCAGATTCAACCTACACCCAGATTCATCCTGTCTGTAAAACTTCCGCGCAAGCCGCAGTCAACCGTTTCCAAATCTCGTCCAGCCACGCTTCGTGCTCCGGCTTCATCAGCACCGAGCGCAGACAGGTGACTGTTCTGGATTCAGAACCATTCGCGGGCTGAAACCACTTCAGCGGCAATTCTACAAGAGCGAGATGCAAATCTCGAAGGGCGCAAGCCGCAAAGATCTTTTGCGCCAATTCCGAGGAGCGCGCAGGCGTATCTTCGTTGATCTTCCAGACCACAATATCCAGATCGGGACCGCCTGTGAGCGTCTGAAAGCGTCGAGCCGGGTCTTCCTTCAACAGTTGATCCAGCTTCAACGCCGCGGAACGGCAGCGCGCCAAGCCTTGGGCGAACTCACCTCCCGGCACTGGCGGCAAAAGCTGCTGTGTGGCCCACAACGCCACCGCCGACGCCCCAGCGCGAGAGCACTCCAGGCTGATCTCGCCCAGATGCAACTGCTTGGAGGTGAAGTAGGTGTACGGTGACTGATGTTTATAAAGCTGCCCCACGCAGTGGTCGCGAAAGAGAATGCAGCCGCAGCCGTATGGCTGAAGGCCGTGCTTGTGCGGATCGACGACGATGGAATCGGCTTGGGAGAGGTCGGCGTAAGCCTTGCGCGCCGGTTCATCCAACGTCTCGGAGATGAGCTTGAAGTAACCGCCATAGGCTCCGTCTACGTGGACGCGAAAGCCGTAGCGTGAGCGCAGCGCTAGAATCTGGTCCAGCGGATCAACCGCGGCGATCGCTGTTGTGCCCATGGTAACCACCACCGTGCCCACATCGCCTTTGCGCAGTTCGGCCTCCAGCGCTTCCATGCTCATGCGTCCGCAGTTGTCCGCTGCAACCGGCGTGTAGTCGAGCTTGAGCACGCCAGAGATGCGCTGGTGGGTGTAATGCGCCTGCGCGGAGCCGACAATGCGTTTGCCCGGCGCGAGTTGCCCGGCGACCCAGAGAGCCTCCAGATTGGCAAAGGTTCCGCCTGACGACAAGTGGCCCAGATAATCCGTCCAACCGAAGATCTGGGCGATTTCGCGCACGGCCTCGATCTCCATCTCCGAACTGGCACGTCCGCCGTCGCGCGCGTGGTTGTTGGGATTGATGGTCATCGCCAGCGCGTATGCGGCGCGCGCCACAGGATGCGGCGGCCTCAGCATCTGCCCTGCATAGAGAGGGTGAAAGTAGGGATAGTTGTCGCCCAGCCGGTGAGCCACATTTTCAAGAACTTGCGCCATCGCCCCCGGGTCGGCGGCGGCTCTGAACTCCGGAAGAGAAGCAAATTGTTGACCGAGAAGCTGGGTAGCACGAGATAAAAGACCGGGAACCGGATCATGAAGAATAGACATGGTAACCTTCCGCAGTAACACTATTATGGAACGAAAATAAGACGTTGAAATTCAACAACTTCGCTAACTATAAATGAAATTATCGACTCCGGGAGCAAGTTTTTCGCACAATTTTGATCCGAGGAATGCTACACTGCTCTCAGCGTTAGACCCGAAGCGGGCGTCAGCAGCACTCGCCCAACCAAGCAAGATTCTGCCAGTGGTCGCTCCGATTCATCCAGCGCAATTCAATCCAGGAAACACGAACAAAATGGAACAAGGTACAGTGAAGTGGTTTAATGACGCGAAGGGCTTCGGCTTCATCTCGCGCCAGAACGGCGAAGATGTTTTTGTGCACTACTCGGCAATCACCTCAAGCGGATTCAAGAGCTTGCAGGAAGGTCAAGCCGTGCAGTTCAACGTGGTGAAGGGACCCAAGGGCTGGCAGGCATCTGACGTGCAGCCACTCTAATCCCATTGGCCGGATTCCGGCAGAATCTAGCAAACGCAAACGAGGGCAGGGAGCAATCCACGCCCTCGTTTGCGTCTACGTTAGAACAATTTTCGCATTGATGTAGAGAGCGTTTGTATCCCACCCTAGCCGCAAAAACAAGAACGCGGCGAGGGTGGGGCACCCAGGAGTTATGGTCCGTTACTTATCAGACGCTCACGCCGCACGCGCGTCAGTTGATCTCTAAATCACTCATTGGATGCGGTCCCAGTCTTAGTGTAACCAGCACCTCCAGCAGCGCGGCTGAGTTGCGGACGCTTCCCGATAGAATTGAGAGTTCGTTCGTGATAGGAGCGTTTTGATAGGCCAGCGTGTCGAGGTTGTCGCTGACACTGCGTAGTTTCTTGGCTTCTCGCAGGATTTTTTCGACAGGCATGGATTGCGCGGCTTTCGGCGAGCCTTCCAGGAAGCTGGACCGGCCATTGTCGATGCCGTATCACTTCTTCGCTACTCATCATAGTAGTCGCATTTTTCCCGGCGTATGTGCAATTCAGACCCTGCGCCGCCAGCCAGAGCACACAAAGGTACAATAAATTCCATGATGCTTCCCCGCCATGCGGAAATCTGGTTTGCGCCGTATGTGAAGGATCGCCTGCGAAGGCGGCTTCAGCCCGTCAAGCCAAAGCGTGCCTGGGTCGCCATTACGGATCACTTTGAACCCATGGGAATGGGCGCATCCCTTGAAACCGCGCTCACCCGTGTGGCGGAGTGGCGGGAAAAGTGGCCGCGCATCGCGGACAGCGCTCCCCGCGACGCTTCTGGACAGTGTCCCCAGTATAGTTTTTTCTATCCTCAGGAGGAGTACAGGCGTGAACTGGTCGACGGTATCGCGGAGATGGTTCGTCTCGGTGTGGCAGACGTCGAGGTACATCTTCATCACCATAACGAGCGGCGTGAGGCCTTTATTGAAAAAATCACGGAGTTCTGCCGCCGCCTCACGGACGATCACGGCCTGCTGCGCCAGCACGAAGGCCGCACCGTCTTCGGCTTCATTCACGGTAACTGGGCGCTGGACAACTCCCGCCCCGATGGCCTTTGCTGCGGACTGAACGGGGAGATTGCTTTGCTGCGGGACCTGGGCTGCTACGCCGATTTCACCATGCCCTCGGCTCCCTCATCAACGCAAGGGCGGGTGGTGAATCAAATCTACTGGTGTACAAATAATCCCGGGAATCGTCCCCGCTCCTTCGATGATGGAATTGAAGCCACCGTAGGCGGAGGCCGGCGCGGTGATTTGCTGATGATTACCGGCCCGATCGGCCTTCGATTCCACGAACGGCTGCTGCCACGTCTGGAGTCGGGGGAGATGGCTGGTTATGATCTGTCGACGGAAGCGCGAGTGCGTCTGTGGTTCGATCTGGCTCCCAGAATCGGGGACGATCTCTTTCTGAAGCTCTTTGCCCACGGCGCGCAGGAGCGGAATTTGAAGTCGCTGCTGGACGGGGGGCTGGAAAAGCTATTCCGTCTGCTGGCAGAGGAAGCGCAGCGCAGGGGCATTGAGATTCACTGGGCCACAGCTTGGCAGATGTACCAGGCGGCGAACGCGCTGATTCATAGCAGCCCCTCGTCGGCTTGTCAGGCTTCAGAAAAGCTTGATAATGGGCTTGTTTTGTAACAGGGCACGACTTTTCAGATTGCGGAAAACTCGATAGATGGCATGTTTTGTAACAAGGGCACGACTTTAGTCGGGCCGATAAGGCTCATCGAATCAACTGGGCTTTAGCCCCTGCGGGATGTTTTTCGGAATGTCGGAATAATCCCACCGGCTGAGTTGTGACGAAGGGAAATCAAGATGAAAGTTCTGCATGTAGTGGGTGCGCGGCCAAATTTCATGAAGGCAGCTCCGGTCTATCGTGCGCTTGCCAGTCGGGGCCACCAGCAAACACTGGTCCATACCGGTCAGCACTATGACGCGCTCATGTCGGATGTCTTCTTCCAGGCGCTGGAGATTCCCGCTCCCGACGAAAGCCTCAACGTCGGCTCCGGCTCTCACGCCCAGCAGACCGCGTCCATCATGAGCCTATTCGAGCCGGTTGTGCTGGCTCGCCAGCCGGAGATTGTACTGGTCTACGGCGATGTGAATTCCACCGTAGCCGCTGCCCTGGTCTGCGCCAAGCTCGGCATTCGCATCGGCCACGTCGAGTCCGGCCTGCGCTCCAACGACCGCACCATGCCGGAAGAGATCAACCGCCTGGTCACGGACCAGCTCGCCGACCTGCTCTTTACCCCTTCGGTCGATGGCGATGAAAACCTCGCCCGCGAGGGTGTCGCCAAGGAAAAGATCTTCCTCGTCGGCAATGTCATGATCGATACGCTGGTTCAATTCCTGCCCAAAGCCGACGCCCTCTATCCCAAGCTCCAGGCGGAGCTGTCTCTGGGTTCGTACGGTCTGGTCACGCTGCATCGCCCCTCAAACGTCGATGATGAGGCTACCTTCTTGCCCATGCTCGAAGTTTTGGACAGTCTCAGCCGGGAACTCCCGCTGATCTTTCCCGTCCATCCTCGCACCCGCCAGAAGTGGGCGGCGCAGCTCGAAAAATGCAATCCCAATCTGCGCGTCCTCTCGCCCCAGGGCTACCTGGAATTCCTCGCGCTCCAAAAGAACGCCATAGTTGTGATTACCGACTCCGGCGGCATCCAGGAAGAAACCACCTATCTCGGAACTCCCTGCCTCACGCTGCGCGAAAACACTGAGCGCCCCATCACCATCACACAGGGCACCAATCTGCTCATCGGGCGCGATTGGGAGCTGCTCCGCAAAGGCTTTCACGCGGCGCTCAACGGCCCGCGCAAACAGCAGGCCCCTCCGCCGCTCTGGGACGGCAAGGCCTCGGAGCGAATCGCCGAGATTCTCACTCGCCTTTCTCTTTAGTCAGAAGATTCTCACCTTTACTGTAGAGCCACTTGCAATATTCCTTGGAGATTGCAAAAAGCGTCAGGGCACGACTTCAGTCGTGCCGCAATTGTCGCATATAACCACGGGCTTTAGCCCCTGCTACGTTTGTTTTCTGTTAGTTGAGATTAGCAGCGGCTAAAGTCTAGATTCTGATTTGGCTTCTATCGGCACGACTAAAGTCGTGCCCTGATACAAGACAAAATATAACCATATGCCAAAAAGCATCATTGACACGTGTAGTCATTATGGCTACACTTCACATCAGAGGTGCTTCATGCGTCAAGTTTCACTGCGGGAGTTCAGAACTCGCGGGGTTAAGGCTTTGAAGGAAGTTCCCGCGGGAGAAACTACTCTTTTGGTGGGCCAGAAAGGTCCAGCATTCTTCCTGGTTCCCGTTTTTGGCGATGTCGCCAAAGAAGATATCGAACTACGGCGTGCTATGGCGCTGGCCAGCCTTAGAGAGGGATGGCGTCTTGCTGAAGAATCTGGAGCCAGCAAGGCCAACGACGAAGAGATTGAAGCAGAGATCAACCGCATTCGTAGACTTCCTGAGGATCAGTTGGAATGCGCTTGATTGTCCTCGATACCAACGTGATTGTCTCTGCCGCCATCAATCCCGCCGGGGTGCCCGCAAAGATCGTTGCGGATCACGTGTTGTGTGGCAGGATTCACATTGTGACCAGTCTCAAAGTCGCGGCAGAATACAGGGAAGTTGTTGGGCGTGCCAAGTTCCACCGTTACGGATTTCCTCCTCTTTGGTTGGAGTACTTGATTGAAGAGAGTATGAGGCTTCCAGAGTCCGGACCATGGCCTTATCTCTGCCCCGACCCGAAAGACACTCCCTTTATCGCCCTTGCGCACGCGGCTGGGGCCTGGCTTGTAACAGGAAATCTCAAGCATTTTCCGGAACCGGTACGGGGTGGAGTGACAGTGATCTCGCCTGCTGATTATCTGGCACATCTCGTAGGTGGTTAAATTCCGTATAGCCGCTTCATATATAAATGTCCTTGAGGCCCCACGATGAATGATCTGAATGTTTTGCTGGTGACGTACTCCTTCCCTCCGGTGGGTGGCACGGGAGTGATGCGGGCCGCCAGCCTGGCGCGCTACTTGCCCGCCGAAGGAATCCGGCTCGATGTTCTGACTGCACGCAATGCCTCAGCCGTGGGCTCCGACGCAGGTCTGCTCAAGGAGATTCCGGAAGCCGTCACCGTTCACCGGACACTCACTCTCGACCTGCCCTTTAGCCTCAAAAAGAAGATCAAGCGCCTGATCGCGGGCCGAAGACCGCACGTCAGCAACTCCACCACCTCAAATGTTGCCGGGAAACCAAACTTACTCAAGCGCATCATCGGCGAAATTCTTCAGCCCGATCCGCAAGTGACCTGGCTTCCGGTTCTGGCTCGCGCCGCACGTCGCATTGTAAAAAAGCGGAAGATCGACCTGGTTCTTATCACCGTGCCGCCATTTTCCAGCGTCTTGCTGGTGCAAAAGCTGCGCAAGGAGTTTCCTAACCTGGCCATTGTCGTAGACTTCCGTGATGAATGGCTGACGACGACCTTCGATCTGGTCAGCTTTCTCTTCAGCCGCAGTGAGCGCACCCGCAAGATCGCGCAAAACGCGGAATCTGCGGCGGTTACAAACGCAACCGCCATTGTCGCAGTTACCGAGGCCGCGCGTCGCCAGATTCTCACCCGCTACCCGCAGGAGCCGGAGAGCAAATTCCATCTCATTCCTAACGGATTCGACGCCACCCGGCTGGTCCGCTCTGCGGGTGTACCAGCGCCCCGGCCTGACGGCAAAATCATCGTTACGTACGTCGGCACCATCTACGCCTCCACCGAGCCAGCCTCGCTGGTTGAAGCACTGCAACTGCTGCCCCCAGAGGTGAAGCCGCGCTTCATTCTTCGTTTCGTCGGCCATATCGAGGAGCCTCGATTCCGCGACGCGCTCTTGCAACTGGGCGAGATGGTTGAGTTGAAGGGCTACCTGCCCCAGCGCGAAGCCCTGGCGGCGATGAATGAAACCGATTACGTTCTTCTCATCAACCACGATCCGCTGAATGTCGGCGGCAAATTTTACGATTATGTCGGCGGCGGTAAGCCTGTCTTGGGCGCGGTGCATCCGGAGGGCGAGACGCGGCGCTTGTTTGACGAGCTGCGCGCCGGGTGGTGGGCTGCTAATCACGACGTCCAAGGCATCCGTCAGCTCTTCATCGACGCAGCGGCGCGCGGCAACTCGCTCTCGCAGGAATTTCAGCCCGATCAAGAGAAGATTGCCCGTTATGAACGCAAAGTTCTGGCCCAGCGTTACGCCGCGCTGCTCCATTCCATCACGGCCAGTTCACAGCCCGCGGCTGGTGGAGAGCAGCCTTGCTGAAGATTGCGGTCGTCACCCGTTACTTTCCCAGCTCCGCCGAGCCGTGGCAGGGCCGGTCGGCCTATCAGACTCTGCGCGTACTCGCCGGCAAGGCCGATCTGCGAGTCTTCTACCCGAACGCGCAGTATCCATCGCTGCTGAAGCCGCGCAGCCGGAGCTATGAACGGCTCGACCCCGCCTTCAGCCCGCCCGGCGTAAAGGCAAGCTACTATAATTTTCCCGCGCTGCCCGTACTCTCCCGGCCTCTGAACGGTTGGCTGGCTGCCCGCGCTCTGCTGCCAGCTGTGCGCGCCTTCGCTCCCGATCTGATCTTCAGTTGCTTTCTCTATCCCGACGGTTATGCCGCGCTTAAAATCGCTCAGGCTCTTTCGGTTCCGGTCGTCGTCCAGAGCATCGGATCGGACCTGAACCGCATTGGCGATCCCATCTCCGCCCGGCTGACGCGCCGGGTGCTGCGCGAGGCCGATTCCATTGTGACAGTCAGTGGCGATCTCTGCGCAAAGGCGATCTCCATGGGTGCTAATTCGCAAACGACCCACGCAGTCGTCAACGGCTGCGACCTTTCTGTCTTTCACCCTATGGACCGCACGGAGGCACGGCGCAAGCTGGGAATCAGCCTGGAAGCGGAGGCTGTGGTCTACATCGGGCGTATGGACATAAAGAAAGGATTGCGGGAACTGATTGAAGCAGCAGAACTTCTTCGTTCAAGCTGTCCGAATTTGCAGGTGTACATGATCGGCGAGGGGCCGGACCGGCCATTGATAGAAAACACGATTCAGGTGCGCAACGCTGCTGGTTTCATCCACACGTTGCCCGCTTGCGCCTTCGATGATGTAGCAATATGGATGGCGGCCTCTGACCTCGTCACCCTGCCCAGCTATATGGAAGGCTGCCCCAATGTGGTGCTGGAGGCGCTCGCCTGCGGTCGGCCAGTCGTGGCCACCAATGTTGGCGGGATTCCGGAGATTCTCAGCGCTGCCTGCGGAGAACTCGTGCAACCGCAAAACTCCAGCGCGCTGGCTCAGGCTCTTGCGTCGGTTCTGGACCGAAACTGGGAGGCCGAAGTCATCCGCGTGCATGGCGGACGCAGCTGGGAGACTGTTGCCGAAGAGTTGTTGGAAGTCTTTCTGCCGCTTGCAGATAGACGAGAAATAGGCAACGCATGATAGTCCTCCGCAAGACTGCTCGAATCTTCTACCACCTCTTCGCGGCCCTGGGCTTCCTCGTGGTCTTCACTTCCTTTACCCCGTTCGTTTCCTGGTGGGCCTACGCCTACGCAGGCTCCATCGATCAGCCGGACGGAGACGTCCTCATCCTGCTCAGCGCCGCGTCGGACAACGAAAGCGGCGGCATCTCTCACTCTTCTTACTGGCGCGCGCGGATGGCCTACACCGCCTGGCAGACTGGCCATTTCAAGAAGATCGTAATCTGCGGCAAAGGCGATCCGGGAATCTTTGACTTTCTCCATGCCGAGGGCATTCCCAGCGATGCGTTTGTCTTTGAAAGGCCCTCGACCAGCACCCGTGAAAACGCCCTCGAAACGGCGCGTATGCTCCAGAGCCTGCCCGGCAGAAAAGTCCTCCTCACCAGCGATTTCCATATGCTGCGCGCGCTTGGCACCTTCCGCAAACTGAAGATCGACGTCACTCCCATGGCTGTACCGGACGTGCTCCACGGCACCGAAGGTTGGCCCGGGCGCTTCCCGGCCTTCCAAACTATGCTGACCGAAACGGCCAAGATCGCCTACTACAAGTTGCGCGGCTGGATGTAAATGTTGGGAGTGGATCAAGCGCTATCAGCAGATAGAGCGTCGGCATCCCCACCGCCCTGTGCCTCTTGCAGCTTGTAGAGCAGCGACCGGTAGCTGATATTCAGCCACTTGGCGGTCTTGCGGCGGTTCCAGCCATTGGCCTCCAGAACCTTCAGAATGATCTGACGCTCCAGATCCTGCGTGGCGGCTTTGGTAATCTCTTTCAACGAAATGGGGTTAGAGAGATCGATCTCCGTCTTCAGCCGGTCCGGATGCGACGGCAGCGCGGGAACCAGTTCAGCCGCCAGAGCCTCCTCGCTGCCGATCAGGATGTAGCTGCGAATCATGTTCTCCAACTGGCGGATATTCCCGGGCCAATCATAGTGCTGCATCAGCCGCATGATCTCGCGCGAAAGCGGCTTGGGAACGCGATGAAAGGCCTTTGCGTGGAGTTCCGTGAAATAGTCGATCAACATGGGCAAATCGCACGTCCGCTTGCGCAGCGGCGGCAGATCGATGGTCACGGCATTAATGCGGAAAAAGAAATCCAGACGAAAGCTGCCATTCTCGGTCTGCTGCCGCAGATCCTGGCTAGCAGCGGAGACCAAACGCAGATTGACCGTCCTCGATTCCTGCCCGCCAACCCGCATGAAGCTTCCATCCTGAAGCATCTGCAGCAGCTTGGCCTGCACGGAGAGATCCAGATCGCCAATCTCATCCAGGAACAGCGTTCCCATCTGCGCCAGCTCCACGCGTCCTCGCTTGGTCGCATAGGCTCCGGTAAAAGCTCCCTTTTCATATCCGAAGAGTTCCGACTCGATCAGTGAATGGGGAATCGCCGGACAAGTCACTTTGACCCAGGCGTTCTTCGCGCGATTCGAGTAGTTATGCAATAATTTTGCAAAAATTTCCTTGCCGGTTCCGCTTTCCCCTTGAATCAGCACCGGAACCGTGGTTTCGGCAACCCGCTCCAGCTTCTCGCGCGCAGCGGCCATCAGCGGCGATTGCCCAAAGATCATCTCGACCGGCGGCACTTCACGCAGTTCGTCTCTCTCGATTGTGCGTGGTAATGGCATCGTTATTTCAGGCCTTGCAGCCGATCCGATCTCTTCGCGGGTGCTTGATTTGCAAGCAACTTGCCCGCCAAACACATTTCAAGTGCGGGTAACGAACTCAACCCATCCCTGTAACTCGGTCATTCGCTTGGTGGTAATACGATAGATCTCATTTCTTCATTGATTGCCTCATCCATATATGATATATGAAAAGTATTGCACATTTTGGCAAATGAATTACCACTTCGAATGGTACTATGAGATTGTGGTGTGTGTGTCAGTTCGCTGGCGGCGGGGATTCAATTTCCTCCTATTTACGTTCCTTGAGCCCAGGCCTGCGGAGATGATTCACCACCCCTCTGTAATTCTCAGCAAGGACCATTCCAATCTCTTCGTCCTGCCCTTCGGACGAGGGAGGACGGCTTTTTTGCGCGGTTAGTCGGCAACGGAAAGAACCAGGATTGCGAGTATGCCATCGGGAGCGACATTGAAGACGAGGAATAAACAGCATCCCCTCATCGCGGCTCTTGACCCGGATCCTGCGATCCTGAAGTATCTGCAGCGCATTCTCTCGGACCGCTTCAAAATGAGTCTGTTTACAGAGGCTGCGGAACTGCTGCGGAGTCTCAACGAATCTCCGGCTCCAGAACTGATCCTCATGGACTGGCACCTCGACGAAGGGAACTCTGGAGAGAGCGCCTTCGACCTGTTGAGCAAGATTCTTGCCGCCAAACCAGCTCTCCCCGTGATTCTGCTGGCATGCTCCGCTGAATTGAATGAGGTGGTGGAGGCAACGCGCATGGGCGCCGCGACGGTGATTCTCAAGCCTTTCAGAAAGGCCGAGATCGACCAGGCTATGGAAGAGTGCCTCCAGCACTCCCATCGGACGCCGGCGGAAGAGAATGACGAGTGCAAGGAGATCCCTCTCAACGAGGAGACCTCTTTTGTCCGGGCTTGCAAACGCATGAGGGAGATTGAGTCCCAGTGCCGCCTCGTGGCGCGCGCTGACATTCCGGTCCTGATTCTGGGAGAGAGCGGCACGGGCAAGGAAGTGGCTACGCTCTTCATCCATAAAATGTCGGCCCGCAGCCAGCGCAGCTTCATGAAGGTGAATTGCGCCGCCATGCCCGCCGATCTGCTGGAGAGTGAGCTCTTCGGCTATGAGCCGGGCGCATTTACTGGCGCTATCAAGGCCAAGCCGGGAAAGTTCGAAATCTGCAACAACGGAACCATCTTCCTGGATGAGATCGGCGAAATGCCGGCAGTTTTGCAAGCCAAACTGCTTCAGGTGCTTCAGGACGGCAGCTTTTCCCGCCTGGGCAGCCGCACCACCGTCAAGGTCGACGTGCGCGTGATTGCCGCCACCAATATCGACATCAAAGCGGCCATTGCGCAAAAGATCTTCCGCGAGGATCTCTACTATCGCTTGAACGGTTTTACTCTGGTCATGCCTCCGCTGCGTGAGCGCGTCGAGGAGATTCCGATTCTGGCCACGCACTTCATGCGCAAAGTCGCTGCCAAGTACGCGCGTGAGCCTTTGCCCGTTTCTCCCTTGCTCATGCAGGCTCTTTGCGGCTATCCATGGCCCGGCAATCTTCGCGAATTGGAAAACACCATCAAGCGCTACCTGATTTTGAACGACGAACGGGCGATTATCGATGAGTTGCATCCCCGGCCCAGCGCCGATCTCTCTGCGGCAGGCGAGGATGAGGCTGCCGGGAATGGAAGCCTGAAGCATCTGGTGCGGAATTTGAAGGACGGCGCAGAATCCGCAGCCATCACAAGAGCGTTGGAAGGCACCGGATGGAATCGCAAAGCGGCCGCAGGTGAATTGCAGATCAGCTACAAGGCCCTGCTCTACAAGATCAAGCAATATAATTTGCATCCGCCGCGGAAGATGGTTAATCCAATGTCGAGACAAGAGATATGACGGAACTTATGCAAGGCCTTGATTCAGCCCGATCGGAGAAGGTGGTCATCCAATTTGGAGACCGGACGGTCAAGGGCTACCTCGAATCGCCAGCCTGGAGCACCGTCGAAGAGATGCTGAGTCACGCTCCCCATGGCGCGCCCGAAAGCTTCCATGTTCGCAATTTTGAGTCGGGCGTCGTCGAGGAGATTTTGGCCGAGGCGGTCAAGGCCGTCTTCTATGTCAACAGCTTTGAAGGAGATTCAAAGCACGAGATTCTCAACTTTCACTCCCGCGCGCCCATCGTCCATGGGATCTGGATGCGGCTGCAATTCCGCGATGGCGAGGTGATGGAAGGAATCGTCTACAACTCAATCCGCTATCTGGTTGACCCCGGCTTCTTTCTGCTGCCGACGGACCCGGACAGCAATAATCGGCTTGTCTATGTGCGCAAAGACTGGCTCGCGGACCATCGCGTTCTGGGGATGCGGAAGCTCTGAAGCATTTTCACAGTATGGAGAAGGAACTGGGTGCCCCACCCTCGCAGGGCACTTGTTTTTGCGGCTAGGGTGGGATACCAACTATTCTGCTTACGCGCAGGCTGCCTCTCGCTGAATCGAATACTGAAGAATCTCAGCCGCTATCCCGGTCATCTGCCGGGAGGAGCTATCGGTGCGGACGACGTGGCCAGAACATCGGATCGAGCAGCACGTGGAAAGCGTAATCTCAGGCGGCAGTTCGACCATAAATTCAAACTCTCCGCTGAGCGGAGCGGCATCGTTCATGTCCAGATAAAAATAAACCCCTCGGTTGCTCAGATCCCGCGTAAATCCGGAGATTGCGTGCGTTCCGAAAAAAACCGTAAGTGGCGCGTTGATTCCAAAGCGCTGCCTCTCCCGCCGGTCGTTCACTGCCGCCAAATTGCTATTCATGACATCCCTTCTTACGAATGGCTCTGAAGGACAAATCCAACCAGCAAAGACGTACGAGACACATCTCGAAAAGCTGGTTGCCCGATTCCCCCAAATACCATTCCGAGTGCCTGACAAACGTGATAAAAGATGAGAGGTAATACCACCATCCATTACCGCAGTTCCACCCTTTCGAGTGTTTGTGGTTGTCAGAGCAATCTAATGGCCAAAATAATTCTCTGTAAATCTTTTGTTCTTGCAGCGCTATTATGTTTGATGCAAGAAAATGCAGAGTGTGTGGGTAGTTTTTAATCATTTTTTGTAAAATATTCATCCTCACTCTCAAAACTCTCTCTCGCGCTCTTCTCCCAATGTTCTACGATGGCTTTATGGCTTCGCTACTGGAGATTCGCAATTTGCAGATTCATTTTGGCGCCGCAGAGGTGGTGCGCGGCGTGAATCTGAAGCTCGATGAGGGCGAGGTGTTGGGAGTTGTGGGTGAGTCGGGATCGGGCAAAAGCGTCACTTCCCTGGCGATTCTTGGGCTGCTGGGGGCGTCCGCGCGGGTTGCGGGGCAGATTCTTTGGCGCGGTGTTGGACCGGATGGGCCAGCTTTCATCGATCTGCTGCGGGAGCCAGAGAGTCAACTTCGGCAAATGCGGGGGCGCGAGATCGCCATGATTTTTCAGGAGCCGATGACGGCGCTCAATCCGGTGATGACCATTGGCCGTCAGGTGGCCGAAGCTGCCGAGGCGCATCATCGCTCCTTGACGAGCCGCGAGGTAAAGCGGCAGACGATTGCCGCGCTGGAGGCGGTTGCGATTCCGGAGGCGGCGCGGCGCTACGGCGACTACCCCCATCAGTTTTCCGGCGGTCAGCGGCAGCGGATTCTGATCGCCATGGCGCTCATCAACCGGCCCCGGCTGCTGATTGCCGATGAGCCGACTACCGCGCTGGATGTGACCGTGCAGGCCCAGGTGTTGACTCTGCTGCGCGAGCTGCAACAGCAGCACGGGCTGGCTATGATCTTTATTTCACATGATTTAGCGGTAGTCGGGCAGGTGGCAGGCCGGGTTGCGGTGATGCGCAAGGGGGAAGTGGTGGAGACTGGTCCGACGGAGCGGATATTGACCCGCCCCGAGCACGCCTACACGCGCAGCCTGCTAGCGGCGGTGCCCACGCTCCAAACTGACCGCAACCAGCCGCTGGCGATGATCTCCAGTTAAAGCACTTCTTCTATCGCTATAGAGCCTGCGTGCCCCATCCATTTCGCGTCCTTTGCGAAATGGGTGGGAGACCTCGAACCTTAGCCAGCCTTGTCGTTTAAGAGATAACGCGGAAGAGCCAATAAAGCGTGCCGGAGAGCAGAGCTGCAGCCGGCATGGTACAAATCCAGCCTGCTGCAATGTTGCGCACCGTGGCGAAGCGCAATCCGCTGCCGTTTGCGGTCATGGTTCCGGCCACGCCTGAACTGAGAATGTGCGTCGTGCTGACCGGCAGGCCCCAGGTGTTGGCGGCAAAAATCGTGCCCATTGTGACCAGACCGGCGCTGGCACCCTGCGCATACGTCAGGTCTTCCTTGCCGATCTTTTCACCCACCGTGACCACCACTCGCTTCCAGCCGACCATGGTGCCCAGCCCCAGCGCCAAGGCGACGGCAACTTTCACCCAGTCGGGGATAAAGCGCGTGGCTTTGTCCACTTTGCTCTTGTAGTTGGCCAACTGCGCGCTCTCTGCCTGATTGAAGAGGGGCGTACGGCCATTCTTCACGGCGTCCTGGTCGTTCTTTTGCATCAGGCGGATTGCTTCGCCAGCCACGTACATATCGTTGCGGACGTTGGCCTGATCCTGCGCCGGGACGGACTTGAAGACCTTATATAGAGCAACTTCGTGGCTCAAATCCTCAATCAGCTCCCGCATCGCAAGAATCGTATCCGGCTGAATTTGCTTGGTGCGGATGTAGTCGGTCACTTCGGTGCGGGCGTCTTCGCCTAGAATCCCATTTCTATCCACGTGCCGGTCGAGAATTTGCCCCGCCTGCTCGGAGGCTCCAATAAACTCCTGAACATCGCGGGCCGTGACGGCATGGTTAAGCGCGTAGGCCGTGGGAACCGTGCCGATCAAGATCAGCATAATCAGCCCCATGCCCTTCTGCCCGTCATTGGAGCCGTGGAAGAAGCTGACCCCGGTGCAGGTGAGAACCATGAGCGTGCGAATCGGCCACGGCGGAGGCTGATTGTCTTTCGGCGCTTCAAAGAGAATCTCTCCGTGCTTGAGGACAAATCCAGCCAGAACCGCGAGAGAAAGATGAAGCACAACGCCAACAGAAAGCACGGTAAAGAGAAGGCCGAAGGGAGCATTCCACTTTTCAACTGCCTGAATGGGCAGCCACTTGGCGATTCCAAAGGGCGAGAAGAGCCAGCCGATCAGATTCAAAAGCAGCGTCCCGACGGCTCCCGCTACCAGAATGCGCAAGAAGGCCCACACCGGTTTTCTGTAGTTGGCTTGATAGATGCCGGCCATTCTCCGCGCCCAATCGGTGTCGGTCAGTGCCTTGGAAAGCAGCAGCAGCAGCCCGGCGCAAAAAAAGCCAACGATCGGAGAGATCAGCAGCGCCTTCAGAACCTTGATGGCCTGTTCCCAGTCCAAGCCAGACGTTCCATTCCGTGCGTGCATCAATTGATTGGCGATCCCCACTCCAATGATGGAGCCAACCATGGTGTGAGAACTGGAGGCCGGCAGACCAAACCACCAGGTACTCAAATTCCAAACGATGGCGGCAATCAGCAGGGCAAAGACCATCGCAAAGCCTGCGCCGGAGCTGACCTGGAGAATCAACTCCACGGGCAGCAGGGTAATCACGGCAAAGGCCACGGTTCCCGAGGAAAACAGCACTCCAACCAGGTTGCAGATACCTGACAGAACGACGGCAATCGTCGGCTCCAGGGAATGCGTGTAAATCACTGTAGCAACAGCATTTGCGGTGTCGTGGAAGCCGTTGACAAACTCGAAGCCCAGCGCAATGACCAGCGCCAGAGCCAGCAGCAGATAAGGCCAGAAGCTGGTAACGGTCACCGAATCAAGGTCCAGGGCAACGTGAAAGCCTATGTACCAAAGACCGCCAATCAAGGCCAGCAGAAACAATGCGATGCCCAAACGGCTAGGCGATTTCGTCAGTTTGCGATCAAGCGCGGTGCTGCGAGAAGGCAGCGAATCCACAGTAGTTGCCAAGTCGGCCATCAGATCTCACCAATGCGACCGGAAAAATTCCGGACACGCTTGGGCCTCCGATGAAGAGACAAGACAACAAAATTCAATAGGAAATAGGGATCGTATCGCTTGCGGCGGGAGAGAGAAGAGCCGGATAAATTGGCGTCCATAAAACCCCAACAACTGCATAAGAGCGCAATTGTTTGTATGGTCAGGTGAGGAAATTCATCTGACTGAAACAATAGTACACCGGAGAGGGGGGGGCTTGGGAAGGGGGAAAATGGGACGAAAATCAAAAAACACGGGAAAAGTGAAACTTTCGACTATCCCTTGCGCCGGTAAAGCACCTGAAACTCATAGCCGGGATTGGAGGGGAAAAGGCCAGCGACGTGGCGCAGGCGCTCTGCCAGAGCCGGAGCGGCAAGCAGTGGATAGTCGCGTTCGCGTAGGTCGTGATAGTCAAAGTCGACGGCGAGCGACAATATGTAGATCGCCAGTGCATCGGAAAACGCTGACTCAAAGAAGGTGCTCCGGGCACGCTCGTCGATGCTTTGCTGGTTGGCGTGACTGGTGTCTTGCGCGCGACGGCGGCTCTCCCAAGCGTCCTGGCTAGTCTCGCCGCGGACCTGGGCCTCGGCCTGCGACCACACCAGAGCCGAAAAGCTCTCCGGAACCCCGGCGGCATCCACAAAGTTGTGCGCCACGTTGATAAAAAACTCGAAGGCCAGGCCGAAGCGATCCTCAACCAGCCGCGTGGAAAGAAAAACAGCCTCGGTCGAGCCGAATGCGGCGTTGCGGTGGCAGATAGCCCGGTCGCCCATATCGACTGTATAGTTGGGCGCAATCATCGTCTCGTCGGTGTCGGCGATGGCCAGCGGGACAAAATAATAAGCGCGATTCTCCAACGCACCGGAGAGCGTGGCCGGCACGGCGCCTACCAGTCGCTCCAGATCCGCGTCCGTGATGCGGGTCTCGCCCCACATTGCGTAGTGAATGCCGTTGGGTGCCAGAGAGACTGCGGTCTGTGCAGCCACCTTCTCCGCCTGCCAAAGTTCGATCTGTGCGCTGCTTGCCATGAATCTGTATTCTAGACCACGGAGGCGTTTGTTTTGGCGCAATCCGCACAAAAGAAGGCGGGCCGGTCTTCGGGTTCGTTACCAGCCTGCTGCTGGCCTTTCTTTACGTTCTTGACTGCGTAAGCGCCGTTACGTATCCTTCGATGGATTCCTCAAAGCTGAGAGTTGTTTACTTCAACTCAAGCCAGGAGAGCCGGAATGAATAAGCCTATCTTTACAATGCGCGTCATGCAGTGCGCATTCATCGTTTCCGTTCTGATGTTTATCTATGTTCTTCACGTCAGTCATCTCCCGGCACAGAGCGTGAATGCAACCTTTCAGTGGGCCATTGTCTTCTGTGCAGTCTCTTCTGCTCTAGCTGGTTTCATTGTGCAAAAGCTGATGCTGCGCCCGCCCAACCCTTCTCTTCCACAGAAAACGAAATCTACTCCTCAGAGTCGATGGTTTTCGGGACACATTATCCGGTTTGCAACGGCAGAATCCGTGGCGCTCTTTGGAGTTGAACTGGGCTTTATGGGCAGTACTTCCATCGTTGTCAATCTTTTGTTTGGAGGTTCGCTGCTCTTGCTGCTGCTCTGGCAACCCGGAATTTGCCCAGCGCAAGAGAATTAGCTGTACACTGCGAGCAGAAGATATTTCAGGCTTTTGTCCTCGTATTTTGAGTCTGAAGTTTATGTGCGAAAGGAGTTGTCGTCCTGAGCGAAGAGTTCTTCAGCGGAGTCGAAGGATATGCGTTTTCGCCGCCATTCGTTGTACTGCGAACTTCGGACTCACCACACTTGAGAAGATCATGATCAGCGTGAGAAACAAAACGAGCATCGGGTTATTGAGTGCGCTGCTAAGCGCCTGTTCGCTGCTCCCGGCCCAACAACTACCGCCCGCGCCGTTGAACGTTTCCGGTCAAGTCGTCGTCGCCGGGCGCTCCATCCCCTACCTCATCCGCCATCTGCCAGTCAGCTCCTTTCCTGAACTTCCGGCTTCGTTCGCCACCCAGCTCAATCGCCGGAATTGTTTGATTCCACAGAGTTATGAGGCGCATCGTCCGGAAAATGTCATCCACGCCGCCCTGGAACGCCCCGGATCTTCCGATTGGGCGGTTCTCTGTTCGGAGCAGGGAACTGTCTTGCTGATGGTTTACTTTTCCAGCGCCCCAGACAGAGTACAGGTGCTAGGCGCAGCGCCAGAGACGGAGCGCCTTCAGGCCCACGACGCATCCGGCGTTCTCGGCTTCAACTGGGCCATCGACCCCGCCACGCCGGAGCAGATTCGAACCGCGCAGATCGGCCTGCTGCATCGCCCTGCGCTCCTCGACCACGACGCGCTGGCCGATTCCCTCATCGACCGGCACATCGTTTACCACTTCTATTTGAAAAGCGCTTGGATCGTGCTGGAAATGCCGGAGTGAATCCGGCCACAATTTCGAGAAATGAAAAATCAGGTATCTCCCTTGAAGAGGTTTTCATGATTCCATTGAAAGTGTTAAGCCTTCGAAATAGATCATTGATTTTGTGCTTTCTAATTCTGCTGGTTTGCACTCAAGCAGGAACTCAGGCTTCGACTCAAGGGGACACCCTATTCGTCGCAGTTGCCAAGGGTGACTTGATCCTAGTCAAGTCGCTAATAGAAGCAAAAGCTGACGTGAATGCCAGGGATAAAGTCGGCCGCACACCTTTAATGATGGCATCATTTATTGGTCGCTTCGACATAGTGCAGGCGTTGCTCAATGCCAAGGCAGACTCGAATATCATGAATCAGAATGGTGACACGGCATTGATGTTTGCGTCACAAAATGGCAGTTTGGAAGTTGTACAAGCATTGATAGCCGCCAAAGCCGATGTGAATGTCAAGGATAACGACGGTTACTCGGCGCTGATCTTCGCTTCAAACAATGGCCGTTTGGAAGCAATGCGAGCGTTGATTGCCGCCAAGGCCGATGTGAACGTCATGGATCAGCATGGCAACACGGTGTTAATGTTTGAATCGCAAAATGGCGACCTGGAAGTAGTGCGTACATTAATCAATGGCAAGGCTGATGTGAATCATAAAAACGAGTTAGGCACAACAGCGTTGATGTATGCTTCAATGAACGCTACGGTCCCCGTTGCGGTAGTGAAGGTTTTACTCGACGGTAAAGCTGATGTAAACGCAAAAGACTCTGAAGGCTCCACGGCTTTAATATTTGCTTCGATGACCGGATCCATAGAGTCAGTGCGGGCTATAATTGCCGCCAAGGCCGATGTGAATGCCAGATCGGACAGTGGCTCCACGGCTTTGATGTCGGCGTCGTTTATTAGCCGGTTGGATATTATGCAGGCTTTAATTGCGGCAAACGCCGACGTGAACGCGAAAGATGCCCACGGTACCACGCCATTGATGTTTGCGTTGCAGGATGGAAACCTGGAGGCAGTGCGCATGCTGCTTGCCGCGAACGCCAATGTCAACGCGAAAGATGGGCATGGTGATACGGGGTTGATGTTTGTGTCGCAGAGAGGCAAGTTGGAGGCCCTGCGAATCCTGCTCACCGCCAAGGCCGATGTGAACGCCAGTAACATCAATGGATGGACAGCGTTGATGTATGCGTCAAAATTTGGCCATCCAGAGGAGTTGCAGGTTTTACTCGCAGCCAAAGCCGATGTGAATGCCAAGGCGAACGACGGCAAAACCGCGCTGGATGCGGCAGGAGAACAGGCCGAGATAAAGGCCATCTTGGTGCAATCTGGGGCCAAACCATGACTTGTCGGTCGAGTTGGGCCGCTCAATAGGAGAGAGTAGGGAACTTTTCGGCGATCATGGTGAATGGCACTTTTCTATTTTCGGTATGCTGATTGCTAGTGTAGAGTGTAAATGACTGGCATTGTGAGGATTTCACCACGGATCATTCGGAACAAGTCGCACCAACCCCGGCGGAGGTTCCTGGATTCAGGCATTTTCGCGACGCTCAATCCGCATGGGGCGCGCTCGTGGTATGTGCGCTGGTCGTCGCGGTTTATTACCAGGTTCTCGGTAAGTTGGTGACGGACTGGTGGACGATTCCCGATTTCTCGCACGGGTTTTTAGTGCCCCTCTTCGCCGCCTTTTTGATCTGGGAGAAGAGGGAAACCCTGCGCGGCGTCACCCTCGCTCCGGCCTGGAGCGGGATTGGCGTAATTGCCTTGGGGTTGGTGGTTCTTCTCTTGGGGGTCTACGGTTCAGAGCTTTTTCTTTCGCGGATTTCGCTGCTCATTTTGCTGGCTGGATTGACGCTCATCTTTGGCGGATGGCAGCTTCTGAAGGAACTGCGTTTTGCGCTGCTGGTTCTGCTGCTGGCCATTCCGCTGCCCTCGATTATCTTCAACCAGATCACCTTTCCGTTGCAGATTCTGGCCACAAAGCTGGCCAGCGAACTTCTTCCCTGGTTCGGCGTGCCGGTTCTGCGCGAGGGAAACATTATCGAGCTTCCCGCAATGAAACTGGAGGTGGTCGAGGCCTGCAGCGGCATTCGATCGCTAATGAGCCTCTTCACGCTCGCGGTTTTTTACGGATACTTCATGGAGAAATCCAACTGGCGTAGAGTGGTGATTGTTCTGGCCAGCATTCCGATTGCGATTGCGGCGAACGCGGTGCGTATTCTGGGCACCGGACTTTGCGTTCAATACTGGGACCCCGACAAGGCGATGGGCTTTTTTCACGAGTTTTCCGGATGGGTCATCTTCCTGGTTTCGCTGACGTGCCTGTATCTCCTCCATCGCGCAATGAGCCTGATTCCACTCAAGAGGCGGCTGGGATGAAGAGCCTTCGATTCTGGACGGTTGTCCTGCTGCTGACCGGCGCGGCGCTGCTCTTGCACCTGCGCGCCCACGTGGATCAAAATCCGCCCAGTGAGCCTCTGTCTCAATTTCCGCGTAATCTGGCTGGATGGACGGGAAGCGATCTGCAGATCGATCAGGAGACGCGCGATGTTCTGGGGGCCGGGGATTTTCTTTCACGCCTCTACGCTCAGGACAAACAAACGCCGCTGGTCAGTCTTTTCATCGGCTATTTTCCCAGTCAGCGAACGGGACAGACGATTCATTCTCCGAAGAACTGCCTGCCCGGCGCGGGTTGGACCTTTGAATCCTCCGGCGCGGTGGATTTAACCGACGCGGTAGGCAAGCCGCACCGGGTAGGCGAATACATCATTACCAACGGCGAAGCGAGGCAGTTTGTTCTTTACTGGTATCAGGCGCACGGGCGCAGCGTTGCCAGCGAGTACATGGCAAAGATCTACATGGTTGCCGACGCCATGCGGATGAATCGCACCGACGGAGCGCTGGTGCGCGTTATTACGCCAATTGCCGCCGGCGAAGATGCCGCGGCAGCAAGAGAACGTGCCGAAACATTCACTCGGCAGGTTGCACCCCTTCTGCCGCGATTTATCCCTGATTGAGATCAAGAAAGAGGCTTGAAGAGGCTGCGCACTCTGCCCGTGGGCTTCGGTTCCAGTAACTTAAGTGGCAGCCTGAAAGGAAGGAAAAGATGACATTTGATTTCGGTTTACCTGCAACAAAGAGAGCGCATCACTTTCGCCCCGTTCTGGGGATATTTACGCTGTTTGTACTGGCTGCACTTTTGTCCGGGTGCTTTCGCGACCCCAACGTGCGCAAACATAAATACCTGGAAAGCGGGCAGAAGTATGCCGCCCAGGGCAAGGACAAAGAAGCGGGAATTCAGTTTTTCAATGCGCTGAAAATCGACAAGAACTTTGCCGATGCGCACTATGCCCTGGCGCAGACCTATCTCCATTTGGGCGCGTTTTCGTCGGCGTTTGGCGAACTTGAGAAAACGGTGGATCTTCAGCCGGGAAACATCAAGGCGCGGATCGATCTAGGAAATATGCTCCTTGCTGGAGGCAAAATCGACGACGCCCAGGCGCAGGCCTCGGCGGCTTTGAGCACGCAACCGAACAACGCCGATGTGCATGCCTTGCTCTCGCGCATCGCCAACCATCGTGGTCAGAAGGATGTTGCGCTGACGGAGATTCATCGCGCCATAGATTTGGCTCCGAAGGAGGCTTCGCTTCATGAGACTCTGGCCTTGCAGGTAGCTGGAGATGTAACCCAGGGCGCAACCGTTGAAGCAGAATTGAAAAAGTCCATCGAGCTGGATCCAAAATCCGTAAATCCCATGCTCCTGCTGGCCGCTTTCTATCTCAAAAACAATCGCATGCAGGATGCCGAACATGCCTGCTGGAGCGCCGTGGCAGCTGATCCGAAGAGTCTCAGCGTACGGGAATCACTGGTTCAAGTCGTACTCAGGGAAAACGATCAGCCGAGGGCCGAGCAGATACTTCGCCAGACATCCAGCGAACTTGCCGATAACCCTCAGGGAGTTCGCATACTCGCTGACTATTATCAGAGAACTGGGCAGATAGATAAATCCAAGGTTGAGTTTGCCAGCCTGGCGAAAAAGTACCCCAAAAACCTCCCTGTACAGGAGGGATATGTCAATATACTTCTTCAAACCAAGGATCTTGGCACCGCGCAAACAGTAATCGCAGATCTATTGAAGAACCATAGTAAGGATCCCCAGGTAGCTGTTCTGAATGGAATCTTCCTGCTGAACAGCGGCAAAGCGAAGGATGCGGTTATGGCTCTGCAAGGCGCGGTGATCAATGCGCCGAAGGATGCTTTCATTCAATACTGGTTGGGCAAAGCGGCGCTGGCCAAAGGCGATCCCAGCCTGGCTGAAAAAAGTTTTCTGCAAGCGGTGCAATTGAATCCGCGCTCGGTGGACGCGCAGGAAGAACTTGCACGCATGGCCAGTCAGCGTGGCGACACCAATATGCTCTCTGATGTTGCGGAGAAAACAATTGCCGCCAATCCGCGATTTCCCGGAGGGTATGTCTGGCGGGCTACGGTGGATTTGAACCATAACTCGGTGGACAAGGCCGAGACTGATCTGAAGACGGCTATGAGTGTTGCTCCGAGAAACGCGCAAGCCTATATCATGCTCGGCGAAATTCGCTTTGCACAGAAGAAATTCCCGGAAAGCGAATCGTTGTTCGATCAGGCCTTGCAGTACGATCCTAACTCCGTAAGCGCCATGCGCGGGCTGGTCAATTGCTATCTTTTGAATAAGCAATCGGCGCAGGCCATGGAACGATTGAATCAACAGATTGCGAAAAGTCCAAGAAATAGCGGATTTTACGACATGCTAGCCCTGTTTCAGATCCAGAACAAGAATCTGGACCAGGCTGCTGCTTCCGCGCAAAAGTCGATCGAGTTGAATTCCGATGACAGTGAGGCGGTGTCCATTTACGCCCAGATACAGGTGATGCGCGGGCAAGGCACCAATGCGCTCGGAGCATGGGCGAAATGGTCAAACGACCATCCAAACAATGCTGGCGCGCTAGCGATTTTGGGAACCTTGGAGGAATCGCTGGGAGATAAGAAGAAGGCCGAGGAGTACTACAGAAGGACTCTGGAAATCCAGTCGGATCAACCTGTGGCAACGAATAACCTTGCATTTTTGATGCTGGAAAACGGAGAAAATGTGGATGTGGCGCTGACGCTGGCGCAGGCGGCGCGGCGCGCCATGCCGGATTCTCCCAACGCGGCGGATACTCTGGCGTGGGCCTACTATCACAAGGGGACTTATGGTTATGCTCGCGACCTTCTGGAAGATGCGCTGAAAAAGAATCCCAACAATGCGGCGTCGCAATATCACCTGGGGATGGTGTACGCCAAGCTGTCGGATAAAAACAACGCCGCGATCCACCTGAAAAAGGCCATCTCTTTGGAGCCGAATTCGCAAACAGCAAAGGATGCACAAGCGGCTCTGCAAGGGAAATGATAAGAGCTGTATTTTCGATGCGGGCCGGCGGTGATTCTTCTGCGTCGGCCCGCTGTTTCAACAGAAGTCCTGGTTGTGCAACAGTGTGCTTAGCGCCTGAATCCGAGTTGCTTTCAATATGACAAATACAAAGACCATAGCCCGGAACACCGGCTGGTTCAGCATCGAAAATATCCTCAGCGCGGTAGTTTCGCTATTTACTTCGATTGCCATCAACCGCTATCTTGGACCCGACAAAAATAGTTACATCATTTTCGTCTCTCAGATTGCCGCGATGGTCAGCGGATTTGGTGGATTCGGCATTCCTGCAACCACGCGAAAATACATGGCCGAGTTTATCGGCATGGGCGACCGGGGAACGGCCAAATATATCTATTGGCGCACCTTGGCGATTCAGACGGCCCTGGCCACTCTGGCCACCGGAAGTCTGCTTATTTGGGTGTTGAGAACCGCAACTGGCGATTATAAGCTGGCTTCGGCATTGATCGTGCTCAGCATCTGGCCGGCGATGGTGAACGCTATCTCTTCGCAAGCGAATGCAGCCGCGGAAGATTTTTTCTCTAATGTTCCCGCTTCAGTCATTTCCGCTGTGACTTATTTCGCCTTGATATTTGCAACGGTATTTTTGAATTGGGGTGTGGTTGGAGTTGGTGAAGCGCTGCTCGCCATGCGCATTGTCGATTTTCTGGTTCGCTTCTTTCCCACCATGATGCGTGTGCTGTCCTGGGAGGCGACTCATCCTCATCCCACTGGATTGGCGCGTAGGATGGTGCCTTTCGCTTGGCAAAACCTGCTCAGCACGGCGGTGGCGATGGTCGTCTGGGGCCGGTCGGAAGTTATACTGCTTGAATATTTCAATACAAACAAAAGTCAAGTATCCTTTTATTCCGTGGCTTTTACCATGGCAGAGCAGTTGCTGCTCTTCGCAACAATCTTCGGATCGGCTGCCGGAGCCACGATCTTTGCTCAATATGGCAGGGATAAGTCGAAACTGCCCGAGCTAGCGTCCTCTACCTTCCGCTACATTGCAATGATGTCGATTCCGGTGCACTTCATCGCCGCCTCGCTTGCGTATCCGGCGCTGCTGGTTGTCTATGGTCATAAATTTGTAGGGGCGGCGATGGTGGTGGCTCTGGCACCACTGCTCTGTATCTTCAAGGCATTTCTCATACCTGCGCAAAATCTGCTGGAAAGTATGGAACGGCAGCGCTATGTTATCGGCGCTACTGCAATCGCGGGGGTGATCGACATGGGTGTGGCGTGGTATCTCATTCCCATGCACGGCGCGGTCGGTGCCTGCATCGGCAACGGTGCGGGTCAGTTGTTGGCCGTCGGAGTCATGTGGGTTGTCTGTATGCATTTATTCAAAGTGAAACTTCCCTGGACGCTGGTCGCAAAGATAGTATTCATCAGCATACTTGCGTCATTGACGGCTCATCTTTTCGCGGTGAATATGGCTCCTCTTTGGGCGATCCTATGCGGTGGAAGCGCTTCCCTGATTGTTCTTTTCGGGCTATTTTATCTGCTTCGCGTGCTTGAACCTGAAGACCACTACCGCTTTACACTCTTGGCCGGGATGTTGCCCAGCCCAATCGCCAGGCCCACATGCACTTTGTTATCTTTGCTAATACGGGCGTAACAGGCAGAGTCTTTCTGGGTTATCGTAGATGGAATGATAAGGTTGCAACTTCGGTGATTCAATATATGTCAGGAGGTGTTCAGCATGAATGGGAATGATCGGCTTTCCGGATATTCCTTTGATGGCCTGTCCAAAGTTCTCGCGCGCAGAGAGGTCGGATCGCAGCGCCCTCCCGCTGTGATTGCATCGGTATTTCAGACAGGCTTGAATCTAATTCGCGATTTGGAGCAGAAGGGCATTCGCGCTGTCGGAATTGACTGCAATCCAGATAACCCCGGTTTTCGTTCGATCTATGGGCGCTCCTTTTTATGCCCCAATCCAGACAAGGAACCTGATAAGTGGCTTGCGTTCATGCTGTCTCTCAGCGCGGCCATGGGCGAAAAGCCGGTATTGATTGCTGCCGCTGACATCTTTGTATCTGCGATTGGACGCCATGCGCAGACGCTAAGCGAGCATTTCATCTTTTCCGAGCGTGGATGTCTTCTGCAGGCTGAACTATCAACCAAGGAAAGGCAATATGCTCTTGCTCGCAAATATGGACTGCCTTCTCCGCGGTCGGCTTATGTTCAATCCTTAGAGGAACTGGAAACCTTCTGCGACAGCGTCCGATTTCCCGTTCTTTTAAAACCCCGCGCCCATCGGGAGTGGGAGGCACTCCCCATCGAAAATCCACTACACGGTCGTAAAACGATCTCTGCACAAACACGGGAGGAGTTACTTGGTCATTACAGGCAGGTCAGCGCGCTGGTGCCACAGGTCGTTGCCCAGGAAGAGATAGTCGGTCCAGATTCGTCCAAGTATTGTTATCTCTCTGTCTATGCACGCTCAGGTCAGCGCCTTGGAGCCTGTGTGGTTCAGGAGTTACGGGCATATCCTCTTTTGTACGGCTGCGCAACGTTAGTCAAACCGGTCATCGACGAGGAGATAGATAGGATTTGTAACAAGTTCTTATTGGCAATTGGATTTATAGGTATCTGTGAAATTGAACTGAAGAGAGATTCCCGCGATGGAAAGGTCTTATTGATTGAAGTGAATCCACGCGTGAGTGGAACGGGTGACTGTTCCCGGTATGCGGGAGTTGAGACGGGTTATATTCATTACCTGGATCTGATCGGAGAGACTCCTTCGCCGATCAACGCGACTAACTTCAATTTCCAGCACATGATGCTGGTGAATGATCTCACCGCGTTTCCCATTTATCTTAGTAAAGGTCTGGTCGGCTGGAAGGACTATATCAAGTCGATCAGCGGGAAGATGGAATTTTTCGATTTCGATTGGAGAGATTCCGCGAATGCCCGCAAGGCCGCGCTTCGGGGTATTCGGGCGCTGGTGGGAGGGCTATTGCGCACTTGGGGGCTTCGTAAATGAGCATTGTCAGGCTCACCGGTCGCGCCTCATGACCGGTTCGTTACACTGGTAAGACGATGAATGATTCTCTCTTTCCGACTCCCTCAACCAGCGCTGCCGACTGGCTTACCGCTCACTGCGACGGCGGTTCGCGTGGCAACCCCGGCCCATCCGGCTATGGCGCAGTCGTTGAAGACGCCAAAGGCCGCGTCCTGGCAGAGCTGAGCGAGTTCGTCGGCATCCAGACCAACAACTTCGCCGAATACTCCGGCTTGCTGGCAGTCCTGAAATGGGCAACCGAGAACGGCGCGAAGCATGTGCGCGTCATCAGCGACTCAGAGTTGATGGTCAAGCAGATGCAGGGCAAGTATGCGGTGAAAAGTCCCATCCTCAAGCCGCTCTATGAGGAGGCGCGCAAGCTCTCCCGCCGGTTGGACGGCTTCGAAATGCGCCATACCCTGCGCGGTGGCAACAAGCACGCCGACCGCCTTGCCAACGAAGCGATGGACCGCGGGATGGGCAAGTCCGCAATTCCGCAGGTTGGCAAGCCCGCCGACTTCGAAGCCTCCCGCCAGCAGTTCAGCAAGTCCGCGAGTCAGCCAGTCAACCGCCCAGCCATTTCTCCTTCTGCTCCACAACCTGCTGCCAAGCCCACCCGACAAATCCTCGAAGGCTATGTGAAAGACGGCGTAGTCCACCTACTGGGCGGCGAACTCCCCGATGGCATCTTTGTGAAAGTAATTCGAGAGTAAAGCGCGCACCAATCCTCGATATACAGACGTGGCTTTAGCGTCTGCTGTATGCTTTTTGGGACACAACAAACAACTCGAGCAGTCCAAGCAAGTGAAGGTGCACGATGAAGATCATCCTGGGAATCGACGCTGGAGGAACCCGCACCCGCGCCTCCGTTCTGGCCGGAGACAAGCTGCTGGGGCACGCGGTAAACGACTCCATCAAGCGCCTGCGCGTCGGCGCAGAAGCTTCGGAAACGCACCTGCGCGCCTTGCTCAAAGAGGTCTATGCCCAGGCTGGCGTTACCGGCGTCGATGCCGCCTCGGTCGGCGTTGCTTCAGTTTCTATGCCCGGAACCGTCGAATGGATCACGGCGGTCTTCAAGGACTTCGACGTGCAGCGCTCTGAGGTCGTCGGCGACGAGGTCATCGCCCTTGACGCGGCATTCTGCGGTGGCCCAGGAATCCTGCAAATCGCTGGGACCGGTTCCAACACCATCGGCCGCGCCCCCGATGGCAGCCGTGAGACGGCGGGCGGCTGGAGTTCCCGCCTGGGCGATGAAGGCTCCGGCTACTGGATCGGCGTCAACAGCCTCCGCCGCGCCCTTCATGCCCACGACCGCCAACAGCCCACGCAGATTATCCAGCGCGTCAGTACACTCTGGGGTACGCCCACGATGGATGATTTCATCAATAAAGGCGACGGCACGCCGCCGCCGGATTTTGCCGCCCTCGCGCCCACGATCAACGAGCTGGCGGAGGCGGGAGACCCGGTCGCCAAAGAAACACTGGCCCAGGCTGCGGCTGATCTCGTCGAGTTTGTCCTGCTCGTCCGTGCCAAGCTGCGCCGCAAGCACTCTATTACAGAAGAACTTCCAGTGGCCTGGACCGGCGGCGTCATCGAGCACATGCCTCTGGTCCGAGAAGCCTTTTTCGCTGGCCTGAAGGCCGCTGCCCCCGGGATGCCCGTGGCGCAAGAGTCGGTAGTTTCCTTGGAAGGTGCCCTCTGGCGCGCCAAAAATTTGGCTGAATCCGCCAGTTAGTCGGGACGCCCCTCCGGGGCGAGTTCTCCTCTCTCTGCATCCTACCCAGGGTTCCGCTGCGCTCCACCCTGGGCTATTCTCGTCCCGCCCCTCCGGGGCGCAATCCTTAGGTGGGTTGGCATTCCCCAGGGTTCCACTGCGCTTCACCCTGGGCTATTTTCGCGCTGCCCCTCCGGGGCAGTATACGGCGTTGTTTTACACTTAATGAAGCAGGAAAGCTCTCAATAGATCGATTCAGCGGACCAGTAATCTCGCAGGGGCTAAAGCCCAAACCTTTTTTGCGTTGCATTCGGCACGACTGAAGTCGTGCCCTGACGCTTACGGGTTCTTTATTGAGTTTTCCGTAACCAGTAATGCCAACGTTTTTTCGTTGGGTTTACATCGATCTTCTACGCACGGATCGACAGGGTTTCACGCAACTTCCAAAGGTGTTTGCCTCCATGCCAATCGATTCCAGCGCCGCCGCCGATCCAATCTGTGAGGCACACGAGCAGTGCGCCGCTGGCCCGCGCGGGCGATTGGTGGAGATTGGCGGCGGGCGCAAGAAGATTGAGCACTTTCATCGGCCCCACGAACGACCTTTTACTGCTGAAGAACGACCCCATGTGACCATCCTCTTTGGCGGGTTTACTTGGAAGCATGAGCGCTTTATCGGTGCGATTCTGCGCGGGGCGGGCTATCGCTGCCAGGTTTTGCCGACGCCCGATGTGGCGGCATTTACCTTTGGGCGCGAATTCGGCAACAACGGGCAGTGTAATCCGACGTACTTTACTGTCGGGAATTTGATTAAATTTCTGCGCGCGGAGGAGGAAAAGGGCCTTTCGCGCGAGGAGATCGTCGAAAAGTATATTTTTTTCTCCGCCGGATCGTGCGGTCCCTGCCGCTTTGGAATGTATGAGTCGGAGTATCGGCTGGCGCTGGAGAATGCCGGCTTCGGCAACTTCCGCATTGTGCTCTACCAAGCCGAGCAGGCGATCAAAGCCGCCAAAGATAATCCTGGACTGCATTTTTCGCTGGACTTCAACCTGGGCGCGCTGAATATGTTGAACCTGGGCGATGTAATCAACGACATGAGCTACCGCATCCGACCGTATGAATTGGTTGCAGGCAGTACGGACCGGGCCGTGGAAGAGGTGGTGGAGCAGCTGAGCAGCTTCCTGGAAACCCGCAAGCGCTTCGAGCTTGAGGAGCGCGCGCCGCAGTGGATTGCCGGGCCGCTCAGTCGGCGCAAGAAGTTGCATGGATTCTTGAACGGCACGGGCAAGATTCTCGACCACATTTATAGCAAGGAGTTTGTCGGCGAGATGCACCGCGCCCGCCAGCGGCTGGGCGAAGTCGAGGTGGACCACACGCGGGTGAAGCCGGTGGTAAAGATCGTCGGCGAGTTCTGGGCGCAATTGACCGAGGGCGACGGCAACTTCAATATGTTCGCCTTTCTGGAGCAGGAGGGCGCGCAGGTGCACATTGATTCCATCGCCGGATGGATCAGCTATCTGCTGCATCAGTCGCGTACCAGCATGGAGGCGCGCAAGGGGCTGGACGATCCCTATCCCGGCGCGCGGTGGTGGCAGGCGAGGAAGCGGCTGGTGAATGCATGGAAGTTCCGGCGCAAGGCGTCTCTGCTCGGCTGAGCGAAGGTCTCTGGAGCTATCTGTTTGCGCGGACCATTCGCCACATGGGCGGCATTACGCCGCGGCTGCTTTCGCAACCGGAGCTGGCGCGGCTGGCGCATCCTTTTTATCACTCGCTGGCGCGCGGCGGCGAGGGGCATCTGGAGGTGGGCAAAAACGTATATTACACCAGCAAAAGGCTTTGTCACATGGTGCTGGCGCTGAAGCCTTTTGGCTGCATGCCCAGCTCGCAGTCGGACGGCGTGCAGTCGGTGGTGGTGGCGCGCTTTCCCAAGATGATCTTTCTGCCGGTTGAGACATCGGGCGAGGGCGCGCTGAATGCGCAGAGTCGCGTGCAGATGGCGCTGAGCGAGGCGCGGCTGAAGGCGCGTGAGGAGTTCGAGGAGGCGCTTGCTTCGACGGGTAAGAGTTTGGAGGAGATTCGGGAGTTTGAGGCGCGGCATCGACCATTGCGCAGTCCGTTTTATCCGATTCCGCGCAGGCGGGGAGTGGCGGGAGTGGCCGCGAATTTTGTTTTGCATGTAGCGGAGTTGATCGACGGCAAAGCACGGCTGGCCAGACTGCCGGGCGAACGCAATTGATTCAGGAAGAAACAAGCGTGGACCAGGAGGTCCACGCAACAGCCGGCCAGGAGGCCAGCGCTACCTGTTTTTGCAGCGACCAACAAACGGGAGAGGTCTTGGATTCAACATTACAATCCGCCCGGCAAGCCAGCGATCCGCAATTCATCGTCGGCCTGGACGTAGGCTCAACCACCGTCAAGGCGCTGGTCGTCGAGGCCGAGGGCGGGTGGATTCTCTGGCAAGATTATCAGCGTCACGACACGCGTCAGGCGGAAAAGCTGCTGGAGTTTCTGGAGCGCATGGAGTGCGAGGCGGGCATCGGAGCAGGGAACTGCCGCATCTTCATCACTGGCTCGGGCGGCGGCGCGTTGGCCGCGTTGATTGGCGCGCGCTTTGTGCAGGAGGTCAACGCTGTCGCCTTGGCCGTGGAGAAACTGCACCCAGATGTGCGCTCGGTGATCGAACTGGGCGGGCAGGACGCGAAGATCATCCTCTTCAAAGGGGAGCCGGACAGCACGCGCCGCCAAAAGATTGCATCGATGAACGACAAGTGTGCGGGCGGAACCGGAGCGGTGATTGACAAGATCAACGCCAAGCTGATGATTCCCGCCGATCAGCTCTGCAACCAGCCGTACCGGGGCGTGCGCATTCATCCCGTCGCGGGCAAGTGCGGCGTCTTTGCGGAGACAGACATCAACGGCCTGCAAAAGCAAGGGCTGCCGCCGGAGGAGCTGATGGCCTCGCTCTTTGACGCTATCGTTCTGCAAAATCTGACGGTGCTGGCACGCGGACATACGCTTTTGCCAAACGTGCTACTGTTGGGCGGCCCGAACGCGTTTATCCGCGGAATGCGCGAGGCGTGGCAGCACAATATTCCGCTGCTGTGGCGGGAGCGCGGCGTCGAACTGCCCGCCGGGGTTGCGCCCGAAGAGCTGATCCAGACGCCGGAAAATGCGCTGTACTATGCGGCGTTGGGCGCGGTGGAATTTGGAAATTCTCTCGAAGTTGAGGGAGACGCGGAGAAGAATTCGGGCAATTATCTGGGTAGCGAGCCTCTGCGGCGGTTCATTGCCGAGCGCACAAACGCCGCCAAAGACACTGCGGGCAAGAGCGCCTTGTGCGCTTCAGACGAAGAGTTGTGCGCATTTAAAGCCCGCTACAGCTGTCCTGCCTTTGTCCCGGCGGCGTTCAGTGCGGGCGAGCAGGTTTCGGCAACCATCGGCCTGGACGGCGGATCGACATCCACCAAGGCCGTGTTGCTCTCAGACGAAGGCGAGGTTCTGGCCAAGGCCTATCAACTTTCCAAGGGCAATCCCATCGCAGACACAATCGACGTTCTTGAGGCTTTGCGCGCGCAGGTGGAGACGGGCGGCGCGCGGGTGAAGGTTTGCGGCGTGGGCGTCACCGGCTACGCCAAAGACATTCTCCGCCAGGTGCTGGGCGCGGATGTGGCTCTGGTGGAGACCGTCGCGCACACGCAGTCGGCGCTGCATTATTTTGACGATCCGCAGGTCATCGTCGATGTTGGCGGGCAGGACATCAAACTCATTCTGTTGCGCGACGGGCGCGTGCGCGATTTCAAGCTCAATACGCAATGCTCGGCAGGCAACGGCTATTTTCTGCAATCGACTGCTGAGGACTTTGGCGTTCCGGTGGAGGAGTACGCCGAAGCGGCCTTCCGCGCGCAGTCGATGCCCGTCTTCGGTTATGGCTGCGCGGTTTTTTTGCAATCGGAGATTGTCAATTTTCAGCGGCAGGGCTGGCGTGCTGATGAGATTCTCGCAGGCCTCGCGACGGTGCTTCCGCGCAATGTTTTTCTGCACGTGGCCAAGGTTCCCAGTCTGGCCGCACTGGGGCAGCGATTTGTCCTCCAGGGCGGCACGCAGAATAATCTAGCTGCAGTTAAGGCGGAGGTGGATTTTCTGCGCGCCAGCTTTCGCGGAAGCGGCACAGAGCCGGAGATTGCGGTGCATCCGCATTGTGGTGAATCGGGAGCGATTGGCGCGGGGCTAGAGGCGATCCGGCTGCTGCGCGATGGGCGCGTGAGCAGCTTCATTGGCCTGGACGCAGTGCGTTCCCTCCGCTACTCGACCATCTGCAACGAGGATACGCGCTGTCACTATTGCAAGAATGCCTGCTTGCGCACCTTTCTCGATATGCAGATTGATGGGTGCCCCGGGTCTGGATTTTCAGACCTGGGAAACATTGAACCTCCCATTTATCAGCGCATCATTCTGGCAACCTGCGAAAAAGGCGCGACGGAAGACCTGCAAGCGATGCGTGGCGTTCATGCGCAGATGGAAGCGGCCAAGGCTGCCAATCCCAATCTCATAGAGCTGGCCGCGCACGAGGTCTGGCTGCCGCGTCGTCCGGAGAATGTCGCCGATCCATTTCCCGCGCACGCCTGGACTGCCACCGCCCGCCGCCGTCTTGCGCTCCGGCAAAATCGCGCGCAGTTACGCATCGGCATTCCACGCATCCTCAGTTTGTATGCGTATGCGCCTCTCTTCAGCGCCTATCTGGAGAGTCTGGGCGTGCGCGCGGAAAATATTGTTTACTCGGACGTGACCAGCAGCGAGATGTATCGCTCCGGTTCCAGCCGCGGCTCCATCGATCCCTGCTTTCCGTCCAAGATCGCCATCGCGCACTTCCACAATCTGCTCTTCCGGCAGCACGCCCTGAAGCCTCTCGACGCCATTTTCTTTCCCATGTTCGACGTGCTCGCCTCGAAGCTGTTCAATACCCGCGCCAACAACGGTTGCCCTACCGCTTCCATCACTCCGGAGACCGTGGAAGCTGCCTACACCAAAGAGACCGATCTCTTTGCCCAGCGTGGCATTCAGTACCTTCATCCGTTGGTCAATCTCTCGCACCGTGCGCTCTTCGTCCGTCAGATGTTTCAGGCGTGGGAGCCGCTGCTGGGGCTTTCCGAGCAGGAGAATCAGCGCGCCGTCACCGTTGGCTTCCGCGAACTGGAGCGCTACGAGGCTGGCTTGCAACGCCACGCGCGTGAAGTGCTCGATCAACTGGAGGCCGAAGACCGGCTGGGAATCGTCATGCTGGGCCGGCCTTATCATCACGATCCAGGCATCAATCACGAGATCTTTGCGCAATTCCAGCGGCGGGGCTACCCAGTTTTTTCGCAGAGCACGCTACCCATGGACCCGGAGCTGGACGCGGATTTATTGGAGCGGCTCTTCGGCGAGGAAGTTCGCTCTGGAGTTATCGCGCATCCGCTCGACATCTCCGATGTATGGAAGACCGCCTTCTCAGCCAGCTCGAACCACAAACTCTGGGCGGCCAAATTCACCGCTCGCCATCCCAACTTGGTCGCGGTTGAGTTTTCCAGCTTCAAGTGCGGCCACGACGCGCCTATCTACAGCGCCATCGAGCAGATCGTCGAGCGCTCCGGAACGCCATTCTTTTCCTTCAAAGACATGGATGAAAACCGCCCGGCTAACTCCATCAAACTGCGCGTGGAGACAATCGATTACTTTCTCCATCGCTACCGGGAAGATCGCCTGCGCGGCAAGGCGAATCTTGGCGCTTCTTGAATCAGCTTCCCGATTGAGCCGTACTCTTTAAAGGTTTGTATCGGATTCGGAGGAAGAAGCGGTTGCTGCACCCGGCACATCTCCATGGATAGTAGCCGAAGAGGCTCATGATCCTCTTTTCGAGAAAGCCTCTACGCTTTGATCGCTCGACTCCGTAATATTGGCATCTCGGACATTTCATAAACTGCCTCCTCTAGGGGTGAGGAATATACCTAAAGAATAGCCGCAAAAATGCCATTGTCAAAGCAATTTTAAAAATAAAAATGAAGCGTGTGACACTTTTCGCTTCGGAACAGGTGAGTTACATCACAGGTCAGTTCATCGCAGTGGATAGTGGACTGCTATAATCGCAAGCGCGGGAGAAATGCCTCCCGAATCGTCTTGAAAACGCAGACTGTCATTCTGGTACAGACTTGAAAGGAGAATTTGCATGAAACGTTTTGTCATTTCCGCAGTATTGTTTTCACTCTTGAAACGCACATTTGCTTTTGTGCTGCTCGCATTCTCTTCTTTTGCATTTGCACAGGCGCCAGTGATCAAGAGTGGATCAACAGTCTATATCGAACAGGCAAATGGATTTGAAATCTATTTAACCGGGGCATTGATTAAATACAAGGTTCCACTTGTGGTGGTTACCGATAAAGATAAAGCAGACTTCATCATCAGAAGCAGTGCTGAGCATATTCAGCAGGCAGGTGGTGGGTGGTTTGGAAGTATTATGGGTGGAGCGCCTACGACTTCCACATGGAGTGAAGTCAGCGCAACATTTAGTGTGATAGATGCGAAATCCTCTCAAGTCGTGTTTGCTGGGTCAACAGCTAAAAATCGTAGCTATAAGGCAGCTTCAGAAGATTGTGTTGATCAACTTGCTTATTACATGGTAGGGCCAAAAAACCATAAGTCGAAGAAGAAATAAAAACGCAGTACAGAGAAAACGCGCCATGTCGGCAGATTGCTGGATTTTCGACACTCGAATTTATCAGAGAAGGGGAAATTGAGAAATGAAGAAGTCTTTGTTTGTGTTGTTGACAATGAGTCTCGTTCTTTTGTTTGCAACTTCACTCAGTGCAGGCACATTAAATGGGCGAGGCAAAGCATGGCTGGATGCGCAAACGGACGCTCCCGCAATGAACGTAGATGGTACATGGAATTCAGATGTGTTTAATGATATTCATCTTGTTCAGGCTGTCGGAAGCAGGGATGTGATTGGGGTCGGATACGGATATAGTCTTACAGGTGTAGTTAGCGGCAAGAGACTTTACTTGCTCTTTACATCTGGCAATACTGTGGAATTTTGCGCTGTTCTGAACTCCGGAAGCGATGGCAGCCTTATGGGGAGTTACTCAAGTAAAGTTACACGTTTGAGGTTCGGAGCAGGTCTTTGCCAAGGATATAGTAGGCCGATGTTCATGACAAAGAAATAGCCAAACAATGAAGTAGAAATCTAGAGCAATATCATGCTAGCTGTACCCAGTTCTGACAAGTTCTGAACCATGCTGTGGCGTTTTCTGAGGAGATTTGCGGGAGTGCGATTCTGATGGCCTGATAGAGTTCATGGCTGGTCTGAGCTTTGGCCGCACGCAATATTTCTTTCAGCTTCGACCAAGCCTTTTCGATTGGATTCAAATCCGGCGAATAGGGCGGCAGATAGAGTAACTC
>Ga0302140_10000045_pt1 | contig 124817 bp, 114 predicted proteins | sample I_Bog_E1_1_FD_202095 | JGI IMG/M metagenome (GOLD analysis project Ga0302140, IMG submission 202095) | Peat permafrost microbial communities from Stordalen Mire near Abisko, Sweden - I_Bog_E1_1 | ecosystem: Environmental > Terrestrial > Soil > Wetlands > Peat | place: Sweden: Abisko... | reverse complement strand
ACTACGGACGATGCGCACGTTCCCGAAGAGGGAATGCCGCTGAAGCTCTCTTTGCTGCGTTGGAAGCTGGGCCAGAATGTGACTTTCAGAATTATCTGTCACCCAATCTTCAGAGATAATTGTCACCCTGCCGACAGCCCCAAGCATTCCATTCCTGTGATAACGATGGAATCCGGCTGGCGCGGAAGCTCCCGGTCTAGGATGGCCAAGGCCAGGGGCGGCGCGAAATTCCTGCGATAACAAATATTATCACAGGAACCTAAACAGCCCGTTCAATCGCCGAGTCGGCAGGCACTGAGGCCAAGGACCATCATGATCAGGATGTCGCCACGTCGGTAGCCTTCATTGTGAGTCGGTATGCTTCGGGTCGCCCTGCTCACACAGCCGGCGCACCCAAGATTTGACCTCCCCTCATGCACCCATTCCGATCCCTCGCGGACCCTGCGGTTGATAAGTTGCGATGGCTAATGCTCGCTACCATGCTAGTGTGTGTGATTCTCACCCTTGCCGGCCAGCCTTCAGCATTTTGGATCCATCCGGATTCTGCAATCCGCGCCGACGGGTTAGGCATCCACGACCCGACGAACCATTCCTTCGATTTCTTTCTCGGGTGCGGTTGGCTGGCCTATCTTGCTTGCAGCACCACACTTATCTCGGCGCTCTTTCTCTTGGTCTCGGTTCTGCCCCGATGGTTCGCGCTTGTTCTTCTTTTGACGGTCACCTTGGGCGACGTCTACGTAGGAACCAACTGGTTGGCCGTCCGCTGGCACGAAAGCACGATGGCGTCAGTGGACTATGGCCTAGGTGTCGGATTTCCTTTGGCTTACGTTGTCGCGTCGACCGGCCGTTCCAGCCCGGACATCAACCGCCGTTTCCGCTGGATTCCGGTCGCGGCTGTGCTCGTCGACATGAGTTTCACGTTAGCGGGCCAGCCAGCCGGCTACTGGGCGCATCCAGAAATGGCTTACGAGGGAAATATCGTGTCTCGGTACATGCTCGTTCACGGCTGGGTGGCATTTCTGGCTTACGACGTCGTCTACGCGCTTACACTTCTCCTCGCTGTTACGGCGCTGCCTCGGATTACTAGCCTTGCTGTCGCGTTCTTTTTCCTCATAGCCCACTTTGGCGGCGCATCTAATTGGCTCTTCTTCGTCTGGCGGCAAGGAATAGGTTCCGTAATTGCATATGCGTGCCTACTGAGTGCGGCCGTTGTTTTCCTGGCTTTCGAGCGGCAAGGGTTGCATACGACCCCGACCAATCCGCAACTGACCCCAAGGTGACAATTATCTCTGAAGATCGGGTGACAGATAATTCTGAAAGTGACAGATGCCGAAACGCATAATAAACGGCTTGGGTCACATGATCTATCCTGTTAAAGAGTGGGCAAAAATTGCCGACCTAGAGCATGTGCGCAAGGCCCACCTTGGTCGCCACCGAATGTACCTCACGGGCTTACACACTGATTGCCATTACTGTCTAGTTTTGATCAAGCCATTTAAACGAAGGGAAGAAGATAAGCCTGAGACGCCAGGCTTTCAAGGCACAATCCTTCGAGCTCTTGAGGGAAAAGAAACACCTGTCCTCTATGCGCCATCCATGTCAACCGATTGCGACGAATAATGTTTGCTTAGCCTTGAATAGCAGCCCGCTTCGTACTGCAAGAGATGCATGGAGCAACTCAGCACAACCATGCGAAGTAAACGGGTCAAGTGTCTCCGTCGCCTGGGGATCAATCCTTATCCGCTTCCTTGGTTGCCTTCACGGGCCGAAGTGCCTTGTCAATAGCGTTGGTTAGCGACCTTAGAGTCTCAGCAGTGGCATGGCCATAAAGGTCGCTTGTCAGACTCACTTGGGAGTGGCCTAACATCTTCTGCACTCCGTGTAAATCGCCGGTTTCGGCCAAAGCTAGAGTGGCAGCGGTGTGGCGCAATTTGTGCGGTGAGATCGCCGGGATACCGGCTTTCTTGCATAGTTCTTTGAGGCGACTTCCAACGTGCTTGGGATCGAGTCGCCGGTTCTCTGAATTCAAGAAAACGATGCCATCGGGGTCCTTAACATCGGATACCAAACGCTTGTTTTGGATGGCTGTAATGCGTTTTGCGATGGGTTCCGAGAGGGGAAGGCATCTTTCCTGATTTGTTTTGGTTCCTTGCACATAAACGAGTTTCTTGTCCACTCTTTGGAGTTGTCCGCGAATCCAAACGACAGGACGATTCGGAACCGTGAAATCGAGATCCTTCCAGCGAATTGCAGACGCTTCACCCAAACGGGTACCGGTGGCGATCAGGAATGCAAACAAGTCGGCTAGGTCGCTCTTGTCGAGTTTCTCAATGAACTTGGTCGTTTCCTCGGGGGTTAGAAACTGCTTCTTAGCGTCCTTGGCGCGTCGTGGTATCGAAACGTCATCGGCAGGATTCTTAGAGGTGAGACTATGGCGCTTAGCTTCTTCAAAGGCTGCATGCAAACAGGCATGAATGAGGCGAAGGGTATTCGTGCTTAGGGTTTGGTCGGACTCGTTTTTCTTTTCTTTATCCCTTGGCGCAATTGTCTGAGTTGCCTTAGCGGAAAGTAGTTTCTGTACATCGGTTCGGGTCACTTTGTTCGTTTGTTTGGATCCAAGATGGGGTTTGATGTGAGATCGAACAAGCCATTCGTATTGCCGGTACGTGTTCGGTCGCTTCGTCGGCTTGACCGTATTCAATAGCCACTGATCAAGGTATTGGCCGAAATTGCCTCTCTCCGTCGGTTGCTCGATGCCTATACCGCTTTCGGTGATCATCGTGGCCAATGCGTCGACTGCTTCGTCTCGCGATTTGCACCGGGCCGTCTTGTATACCGGTTTGCCGGTTCGTGCGTCCTGTCCGATCTCCAGGCGAGCCCTAAAGAACTTGCCGTCTTTGACTATTTGACCACTGCTGTTTTCTCTTCGTCCGACCTTCTTTCGTGCCATCGTTTTCCCTCAAATATTTCGTACACCGTGTACGAATTCGTGTACGAAATGTACCACACTTCAGGAAACTTAGTGAAACATATGGGATAGAAAAATCCAATTTGAACCTGAGTTTTGAACTCAATGGAACAATCGGAAAGCCAGTGAAGCAGATTTCTAGATAACTGTTAATCAGCGGGTCGTAGGTTCGAGTCCTACAGCGGCAGCCACTTTATTTCAAAAGGCTAGGTTCAGTGAACCTAGCCTTTTTATATGGTGCGCCCGGCAGGGCGCACTGACTTGGGAGTGAAAGTCTCTTGTGGACCTTGATGACAGGAACCACTAGCGGAACCGCAAGGGCTTGGCCGCGAGGCCTGGTCTGGAGGAAGCGGAATGCAAACTTCCGGCCCGAAGAACATGAAGCGCATATGAGGCAAAGGAATCTGGGCGAGCAGGCAATAACGTGCGAAACCCAATGTCATTCGGAAGGCTCTTTTGTAGATGCGACGGGCGTATGGAAGGAAGGTCGGTGCGCAATACCCGGGGAGATCTGCCTCCTTGTCCGAGAGGACCAACTCCGCTGCGAGGCGGTGCGATGAAGGGGCAGAAGTCAGCAGAGGGCATAGTAGCTCACCCAATCATGAGCGAAGGCCCGAACTTAACGAGTCGGAAGGGAGCCCACGAGCTCGCTGGATATTGGAGGCGCAGGCAAGATGGCTGAGAAGCCTGAGCGAGCCCTGAGGGTAGCGGACGGAATCCGCGAGGGTAAGGAATTCGAGCGTCAAGAATCCGCGGCGCAAGAGGATGTCTCCTCTCCCGATACGACGCTGCTCATCGAGCAGATGATTGGACACGAGAACCTTCTAAGCGCGCTAAAACGGGTAGAGACGAACAAGGGATCGGCAGGAAGCGACGGCATGCCCGTTACGGAACTCCGCGCCTTTCTCGGCCTGCACTGGAAGCGCATCAAGGGCGAAATTCTGGTAGGAACATATCGACCGACTCCGGTACGGCGGGTGGAAATCCCAAAGTCCGGCGGCGGCGTTCGCCTGCTGGGGATCCCGACTGCTTTGGACCGGTTCATACAGCAAGCCCTGTTGCAGGTGCTCGTCCCCATCTTCGATCCCACGTTCTCTGACTCCAGTTATGGTTTCCGCCCCGGAAGATCTGCCCATCAGGCAGTGGAATCGGCAAGAAGTCATGTGGAGGCAGGAAATCGTTGGGTCGTGGATATGGATCTGGAGAAGTTCTTCGACCGTGTCAACCACGACGTTCTGATGAGCAGGGTGGCTAGGCGAGTTAAGGACAAAAGGGTCCTAAAGCTGATCCGTGCCTTTTTGGAGGCTGGAGTCATGCTAAACGGAGTCGTCCAGTTGCAAGGGGAAGGAACACCGCAGGGTGGTCCTCTTTCTCCTTTGCTCTTGAACATCTTGCTCGATGATCTCGACAAGGAGCTAGAGCGCAGGGGTCATCGTTTTTGCCGTTATGCCGACGACTGCAACGTTTACGTTCGTTCGAAAGCATCTGGCATCAGGGTGATGGAATCGTTGACGCGGTTCCTGGAGAGTCGGCTTAAACTGCAAGTGAACCAGTTGAAGAGCGCGGTAGATCGTCCCTGGAACCGCAAGTTCCTCGGATATTCGATGACCGTTCACTTCAAGCCAAAACTGAAAGTGGCGCTTTCGTCGGTCAAACGGCTGAAGGCCAAACTTCGGGAGATCTTTCGCCGGGGTCGGGGGCGCAATCTGCGCCGGGTGATCGCGGAGCTAAACGAAGCGACGGTCGGTTGGGTTCGCTATTTCCGACTCTCCCAAGTAAAGAACGTTTTCGAAGATCTGGACCAATGGCTTCGTCGGAAGCTGCGCTGCATTTTGTGGCGTCAGTGGAAGAAACGCAAGACAAGGTTCAAGAAGATGATCTCACTTGGGCTTGACCGTGAACGTGCAAGGGCTTCTGCCGGAAACGGAAAAGGTCCTTGGTGGAACGCAGGCGCTTCTCACATGAATGCCTGTATTCCCGTTGCGTTCCTGGTTAAAGGAGGACTTGTGAGCCTACTCGATCTGCATCGTCGGATTGCTTGACTCGTTAGGAACCGCCGTATGCCGAACGGCACGTACGGTGGTGTGAGAGGTGAAGTCGGCAACGGCTTCACCTACTCGATTTGTGGAATCAAGGCATCGGCTACACGGAGCGGCAGAGTGGGTTGAACTTGGGGCCCGAATTAGAAACGCGCGCCTTAAGGCAGGTCTGACTCAAGTGGAAGTGAGCGCTCATTTCGGGCGCGATCGGTCGTTCGTCGCAAAAACGGAACGAGGGGAACGACAAGTGACCGCCCTTGAACTGAGAGACCTGTGTCGGCTTTTCCGGATTACGAGTTCGGACATCTTGGATGAACCGTTCGGCAAAGAAGCGTAATGATACGGGCCAAAGACGTTGGTATGTTAGGTGGTCGTCGATTTGACCGCTCCGGCGCCGGTCAAACGCTGCGCTGGTTCAGGGCTCCGCCCAAGCCATTCGCACTCCGCTGAAAATCCGCCTGATCGCTCGATGCGTTTCGCACGAGCCATCGAACCGCATCGAATGATCACCACTCGCTTCGCTCGGGCCGGCTCCCAGCGGGCGCGAATGACTTGGGTCCCTCCTTCCTGGCGCTTGGTTTGCCCAACACCTCCGCTGGTTGGTCGGCTCACTAACAAGCAGCAGTTCACTTTCGTTCAACGGCGAAATCTGCTGTGCGCTCACAGCGTTCAGAGGGGTTTCCGTTAGACGTCAGATGTCTATTTGGTGGCCGGTAAAATTATGCTTCTGTGGTTTTTGGGCGGAAGGGATTTTATGCAGCCGAAGCTAGCGTTAGGCCACCAGGATATACAACTGGCGGGACGCACATTCTTGCGCTTGAAGAGGCGATAAGATCGAACGCGCTTTTGTCCTTTGGTGATGCCACGTGGAAGGGTGCCACAGAACTGGAAGCAATCGAACTACTTGCTGCAATCCCGGAGGATGCCGATGATTTCAATGTGCGTCGGCCAGCGGGTGAAATCAAGTTCGACTTCGTCAAGAAGATGTTTCTCGACGACAAGAAGAAGAACAAGGATGTCGCCGAAAGAGCAAAGTGGGACAAAGCTGTCGCCCAAGCGAAAGTCTATGTGTTTGATCCGAAGACGGCCGTTTCAAGACTACAAGCTTCCGAAAGCTATACCGAACTGAAGCAATCAAAAGGGCTTACCGTGGCCGAGGATTGGCTCTATGACCAGGTTGGAATCCACTCTGCAATGCTCGCGCCATCCGTATGGCTGCATGCAACGGAGATCATCGACCAATCAACGTCTATCAGCCCTGGCAACCTACGCTTGATGAGAGTGCAAGCTCGAAGCTTTTGGAAAAGCTGCGTCAATCTTCAAAACCTGAGAAGACAGATGCTTAACCAGCAACATTTATACGTTCATGTTCTTGACGAAAGGCCTTACAACAGCGCATTTGATGAAAGGGGTTACATATCGAAAGTCAGTGTCCGGCTTCCGGAGTTGGTCGTTTCCTTGGCGACTCCTTTTACGATGGATGACGGCCATGCGGACTTTGACATTCCGCTCATCGACCAAGGCCGCCAGGAGCATCGGGAGAGGTTGCGCTCGTACTCGTTCTATCATTATTTGCCCACTTACACGCCGGGCGTTGTGAATGTGGTCAGTTCGAAATCCGAGTTTCGGGTCCAACTAGCCGATGTTGCTGCCGGGAGAGCGCGACAACTCTATCAACAGGAAGGGCTTGAAGCATTAACAGAGCTGTTTCCCACTCTACATTTTAATGGGCGACGCTTGAGCAAATCCAAGCCTGTGTTTGTAACCGGCGGAAAGGGCGGTTTGATATCCTTGTGAGGCTCAGTTCAAGCTGAATTATGTGTTATCGAATAACGGCAGGGCGAAGTCACGGATAACAGCGACGACCTCCGAAAGCGCAAGCGCCGTACCGATCGATCTCCCTTGGAAGGCTAGCCACTGCCGCTGCTTGGTCGGATCGTTCATGAATTCATCCGTCAGTCCGATCGGTAAGCCGCTTGGCAGCGGCTGCTTCCTGCGCTCGAACGTACGCTTCACCGCAAGCCGAAGCTGATCCAGGTCAAAGGTGTGCGTCGTTGCAAGAAACCACAGGTCGAAGTAGTCCTTCATGCGGCTGTTGTCCATGCCAAGGTTGACTATTGCTTCCAGCTTCTCGGCGACGACGGTTTCACGTGGATAGGTCAAGAGAACAGGCGACGGCATTGCAAGCATCGTCGGGTACGTAGCTTCAACAGGCTCAGGTGTGACGGCGTCCCCGGTTCCAAAATCGATTTGCACTGGAATGACCGCAGAACCCAAGCGGGCAATAAAAGTCGCCCGAACGCCACCATATTCTGCGTCCTCCCGGATGTTCTGAACAATCAGTTTGTCGAGATTAAACACAATGCCGTCGTCGTCTACTTTCGTCAGTACGATTTCCCGAACGATCTTGGAAATCTCATCCCTGTCGGCATCTCCGGTTGCAAGCAGATCGAGATCGCGTGTCGGGCGAAGTGGAACTCCGTTCCAAAGTTGAAAAAGCATTGCTCCCTTGAGGATCAATCGCTTCCGATACTTTGTTTGCGAAAGCCGGTAGAGGAACCGTTCCAGCGCAAACCTTGCCAAGGTCAGGTCAAAGAGCTCATCTCTTTCTTTGGAAAGATTGAGTAATCGAGCGCGAACTGACGCGGCAGTTCTTTGATCGGGTGTTTGGCTCATGCCGCAAGCGCTTCCATGTAGGGCCGCATGATTTTTTCGACACGATCAATGCGGGCATATTTCCGGATGTCTTCTCGCGTGCAGCGCCGGTCGCGGAGAGCTTCTCGCAGCGCTTCGATTGCAACGTCCAGCCCCACCGTGTTTCTGAACTTGAAGCAATCGGCTACCGTTTTTGCAATGGAATAGATCGGCACTTCGACACCCTCCAGCCTATGAATTTCGATGCCGTATTCATAGGCTGATGGTCGCATGACGACAATGCGGGTCGGCGCGGTTCTGTTCTGTGAAATCCTTGCGCCATAGGGAATAGCCAGCCAGAGTTGATGCGGCTGCTGGGTTCCGATCACATGGAAGGCCAGTGCGGAGAGCAGACATACCACGCTATTCGACTGGGCTTGGACCGCCTCCACGATGCTATGGGCTTCGGTCACTTCGAAATCAGAAAGCGAATAAAGGCCCCGGCCAACACGGTTCAGGACGCCCCGTGCAACGAGCCTTCTCAGATCGTGTGAAGTGGCCCCGAGCGCCGTGAAGTCCGCCGTGTGAAGAACTCCTCGCCGCGCGGCAATCTCCTTGACCTGCATTTCAATGTCCACCGGTTCCTCCTGAAACGTCTAACGATATTAACATTGTTAGACGTTTCAGTCAACTGACTTTCATGTCAGCCCTCGCCGCTTTGACCTGCTCTAAGGGATTCCCGGCTGATGCGCTGTTTTTTCCTCTGAATTGAATCTCTGAAATCCCAAGGGAAGATTCAATTCAGAGGGAAAAACAGCTTGTTCGGTGTCAGGCATTCAAGCATGGCCCACGATCGCTGTTAGCCCACTGACCGGGGAGCGCGAATGCCCAAAATTACACACTCTCTGACACATACACATCTGGAATGGTGAATTCATCAATGGAATCAACGACTTACTACATACCGCATCAGACTCAAAATCCAATTTCAAATCCATATATCAAAAATACTTCAAGAAAGCCAGCAAGTTATGCCTTGACAACCGACCCAAAACCCTTACACATGACTTACACACTTCGCCGTGTGCGGCGGCGAATGTGAACAAAAGCCTAAGGGGGCGCGATGTCCGAACACCACCGAATGATGGGCGGAAAGCTCCATGTGTATCGCCGAGAGAATAGTGGCTTCTGGCAATGTTCGGCTTATCTTGCCGGTAAGAACCGGCGTATCTCAACCAAAGAAGACAGCCTCACATTGGCGAAAGAATTCGCCGAGGACTGGTATCTCGAAATGCGCGGCAAAAACCGCGCCGGTGAACTGAAAACGGGCAGGACTCTTAAGCAGGCAGCAGATCAATTCAAACACGAATACGAAGTGCTCACCGACGGTGAGCGGAGCCCGCTTTACGTTAAGCAGCCAAAGGACAAACTCGACGTCCACCTACTTCCATTTTTCGGTGAACGGGTTCTCTCCGAAATTACGCCAGGTCTGGTTCAAGAATATCGCATTCATCGCATGTCATCGCGCAGGGATGCGAAGACAGGTCTTGCTTTACGGCCCGCCCGTAGCACGATCCATCACGAGATCGTGACCTTGCGCCATGTATTGAAGACCGCTAATCGGCACGGTTGGCTTGCCTACCTACCCGATCGTTCCGCGCCATACAAAGCGTCCGGCAAAATCTCGCATCGCGGCTGGTTCTCACCTGAGGAATACAAACAGCTTTACGAAGCGACGCGCGCACGCGCCAAGTCGCCGCGCCATCCACGTTGGAAGAAAGAATGCGAGCAGCTGCACGACTATGATTTGTTCATGGCGAACACCGGTTTGCGACCGGACGAAGCGTCCCGGCTGGAATTTCGAGACGTCGTCATCGTTACCGATGAAGCGACGGGCGAACGCATACTCGAAATTGAAGTCCGGGGAAAACGCAGTGTTTGATACTGTAAGAGTATGCCTGGGGCCGTTCTGCCGTTCGAACGGGTTGCGAGGCGGAACCCTGCGCAGCCGAGTGACCGGCTATCCCCTGGTGGTGCACAGCGAGAATTGCTGAATACCGTCCTGAACGAACTGAAGTTGAAATTCGACAGGGACGGCAACCGCCGATCCGCCTATAGCTTGCGGCACACCTATATTTGTATGCGCCTGATGGAAGGCGCGGATATCTACCAGATCGCCAAGAACTGCCGAACAAGCGTCGAGATGATCGAGAAATTCTATGCTTCCCACATCAAAAACACTTTGGACGCCGCTGCAATCAACGTCCGCAAGGCAAGGCTTGTGCCTATCGCTGACAAGCCGAGCAGTCAACCCAAGTCGGTTAAGGCATCAATCAGGAGAAAATCAGTTGCCTACAGCCCCGCACTCGGTTACAGAAATGCCGCGTGCGGGTGTGGTGGAATGGTAGTCGCGCCGGATTCAAAATCCGGTTCCGTAAAGAGTGTGGGTTCAAGTCCCTCCAACCGCACCAATTCTCTTCTTGCCGACAGAACCTCATAATTAGGGAATGGCAACGTCAACTCAGAAAGAGCGCGTGTTCCGGTGTGCGATGTGCGGCAACCGGACAGCACAGCAAATTCTTTCAGAACATTCGCCCGAACGGTGGGTTAGCTATGGGGAGGATGATTACGAGGCGCACTGGGAACCTGCCGGATATTCTTACATTTCGGTCGTTTGCTCCACCTGTGGGGAGTTCGGCCTTTACTCGGACGTCTATATCGTCGATGAGTCTGAACCTCGGTGCCAATTTCCACGAACGCAATGGCTGGGAAAAGAGGTCCCGGAAATTATCCAGGCGATTTACGACGAAGCCTGGACGGTCAAAGAAGCTTCTCCAAATTCCTTTGCTGTGCAAATCGGTAGGGCTCTAGAGGCTTTGTGCGCCGATAAGAACGCCGTCGGGTCGACCCTCGATCAACAGCTTACGTACCTTGTCGCTCAGCTAGCGATTCCAGCGGACATCGCGAGCTTGACTCGCGCGCTAAGGCTTCTCCGCAATATGAGAGCACACCATAAACTGGGATCTGTCACGAAGGAGCAAACCGACATCATCGATGGTTTCTTTAAGGCCTTTCTGGAATATGTATATATTGCGCCTGTTAAAATGAGTACATATCAGATGCAACTTCAGAATCTGAAGCTGTAGGTGTTTGTATCAACGGCTTCAATTCCATATGAGGGCGGCCTGCAGCTAATTTCATCGTAGAAACGTCCTTTCGAATGATCGCCCCTGGTTCATCCGTCTAGAATAAAATCTTCAATTGCGATAGAAAGTCTCGATGAAGGCCAAGACCACACCAATTCAAGTCCCGGTGGTTCCGACAACAGGGTTCTCCGTTTCGGCCGGCGCGCCCATTCCCAAACTTGCTCGCCTACGAATAATGGAGTCCGGTGACTGGGAAGACTTCATCACGGAATGGGCTTCTTCAGTGCTTAAGCCCATTCACGGCTATTTCGAAGTCGATCATGCTGGGGCCGCGGGGGACATGGGGCGCGATGTAATCGGCTATATCGGGTCCCTGAGCGGCCCATATGACAATTTCCAATGCAAGCACTATAATCATCCCCTTTACCCAGGTGATGTCTGGCTAGAGATTGGCAAACTCTGCTACTGGACCTTCAAAGGGGAGTTTCAATGGCCGCGCCAATACAAGTTTGTCGCGCCGCAGGGGGTTGGAACAACGCTGTTTGGCTTGCTTGAGAATCCCGAAGAGCTCAAAAGGCAGTTCAAATCTAAGTGGGATTCGGACTGTGGCAGAAAGATCATTGGCGGCCAAACCTTGGCAATGTCTGCAGATTTCGCCCGTCACATAGACCTAATGGACTTCTCAGTTTTTGGGGCGGTGCCGCCAGCGACAATCGTTGAAGAACACTTGAAAACACCCTTTCATATTGTGCGGTTTGGCGGTGGGTTACCTGCGCGAGTAGATGCTGAGGGGCCACCGCAAGAGATCCCAGCAATCGAGTCTCGGTATGTCAGGCAGCTTCTCGATGTCTATGCTGAGCATTCTGGCGCCGTGATATCGTCGAGCGAAGATCTCGAGACCCTTGACGAGGCGTACAACCAGCACTTGAAGACGAGCAGGGAGGAGTTCTTCTCAGCTGAATGCATCAACAAGTCCAGCCGCGACTAGCTGCCGGATGGCAGTTTTGGTTCCCTTCAGAGAGAAATAGAAGACGGTGTGCGTGAGGTCGCGGAGGATACTTACGAGAAAGCTCTCCAGCGCGTGAAGGCTACGACAAAACATGCCAAGCTTGTTCCAATCGACGGCCACCCTTTAAAGGAGCGAACGTCAATTCGGGATAAATCGGGGATCTGCCATCAATTGGCGAATGAAGATCGACTGATTTGGATTCGGGAGTAAGCATCGGATGCCAGTTGCATACCCTACCTTCAACAGTCCCCTCGAAGCTGGACTTCGTATTTTGGCGCTGCTCATCGCCGCGCACCTGCAGTCAATGGACCTTCAAAAGTTGGTGTTTTTGGACTTTTTGACGGTCCATTCCGCCGATGTAGGGGGACCGGAGAGCCTGCACCCATCGACACCGCACCGAGCCGCTGAACTGGTTTTACGCCGGGATCTTCTTGAGCAGGGCGCGTTGCTCTTGGTCTCGAGGAAGCTCCTGTGGCGGCAATTTGATGCAACGGGGTTTTCATATCAAGCGACCGAGGAAGCTGGTTCATACTTTATGTCTCTTGAGTCGCCTTACACAGTGCGCTTGAAAGAGAGAGCAAAATGGGTTGTTGAGCACTTTGGGAGTCAGAGCACGGAATCTCTGAGCCGATTTTTTGGTGAGAACTTGGATCGTTGGGGCGGCGAATTCGCGATTGCCTCGAACCTTGAGGACCTCTCTGCATGACCGGCTTCTTCCTTCGAGAAGTAAGAGTTCGTGGTAAAGGAATGCCGGATGCGACCGTGCAATTTGGAACTGGCCTTTCACTCATAACCGGCCCATCGGATACCGGGAAGTCGTTCATCGCTGATGCGATCAATCACGTTTTCGGCGCATCTTCCGCGCTTCGTGAGCTTACTGAACAGGCAAGTTACGACAGGATTTTGGTCGAAATCCAAGTCTACGAAACCGGTCAAATCTTCACGTTAGCACCAGGATGGCGCGGCGGTGCAATCGAGTTGTTCGAGGCCGAAGCATCGGAATGCGAGGGGACGGTGCAGCCTTCTCGTATTCTGAAAGAAACTCACGATCAATCAACGGACTCGGTATCCGGCTTTCTCTTATCCATTTCAGGCCTTGCAAATAGGCAACTTAGAAAGAATGAGTCCGGTGCGAAGGACTCACTGAGCTTCCGAAATCTTCCTCGCTACACGCTTGTCGAAGAGGACCGGATCATTACCAAGTTATCTCCGGCTCTCTCCGGACAGGTGACGGATAAGACAAAAGAGTTATCTCTTTTTAGACTATTGCTCACTGGACTGGATGACACCAGCGTTATTGCGGGTCCGGACGCCAAGACAAGGACAGGATTGAGCGCAGGAAGGCAAGAGGTAATTGACAGTCTTGTTGCTGACGCGAACCAACGCATCGCGGCCACCGGCAAGACGGAAGACGCGCTTCGCTTAGAGCTGGAAGCTGTTGAAAGCGATCTTGATAGCCACACATCATTCATACGGCGCGCATCTGCCGAAATAGCCGAAAAGCAGGAACGCAGAAAGGCGCTCTGGGATTTGCGTGAGAAGTTGGCAGCACGCGCTGAACAAGTTAGTGCGTTGCTAGAACGACTCACCTTGCTCGACGCGCACTATGATGCAGATATCGCCAGGCTTCAATCAACACAAGAATCGGGGCGAATCCTTGTGCAAGTTCCTGAAGGGCCATGCCCGCTGAGCGGCGCAGATCCTGTTCATCATCAACATGCGGGGCTATTGAATTCGGATGACGTCGATTCCCCAGTTAATGCGTGCGAAGCCGAAGAGCAAAAAGTCAAATTGCTGAAACAGGAGCTCAAAGTAACGTTGGATCAGCTAGACGAGGAAAACAGTCAGCTTTTCGACTAAACGCGAACACTCGAAGCAGAAATTAGAGAGATACAGAGCACACTACTTACACAACTGGAGCCAAACGTCAAAGCGACGAAGCTGATGCTTGAAGACTTGCTCAGGCGGCGACGTGATGCCGAACGCTCACTGAGTTTATTTGACGAGCTTAGAAGACTTGAGTCAACTCGAAGCAAATTTGAGGTTGCGTCCAAGCAAGAGTCTGAGAAGCGTGTTTTCGACAAAGTCCCGATATCGGCGACAGATGAGCTAGCAGAGACTATCAGAGAGATCTTAACGGCCTGGAACTATCATGAGATCAAGCGTGTTGCCTTTGACTCGTCCACAAACGATATTGCAATAAATGGGAAGCCGCGTGGTTCTCATGGAAAGGGTTACCGAGCAATAACCTATGCTGCGTTTGCAGTGGGCCTCATGTTGTTCTGCAGGAAAAAGGGATTGCCGCATCCGGGTTTTGTCGTTTTGGACTCCCCCCTCGTGACCTACAGGAAGCCCGAAAAGAGAGAATCCGACGACGATCTGATAAGCGATGGAATGGTGCCACCGTTCTACGAGAATTTGTCAAAACAGAGCGAAGACTGTCAGGTGCTCGTAATTGAAAATGATCTTCCCCGAAGACCACAATGTTATCAACAGATCAACAAGCAACCACTTCACGAGGAACCTTGAACTTGGAAGGTACGGCTTTCTCTTTGCGCCGCTTGCCGACGCACCTGCGGAAGTGACCGGAGCGCAAAGCGCATGAATCGCGCAAGAGGCTGCAAAATATTGGGAGAAATGTTGGGAAACTGCCTGCACGATCAAACACACACCGACACACTGACCGAACAATTTTGAATTCAAACGGCCTAAATGGACCTGCCGCAAAACATTATTTTGAATTCTCCTTCTCTCATCCAGACCGCGGCAACCATATTTTGGAGTCGATCAGCTTGTCCGCGATATTCCGGAATAGGATTTTTCATGCGGCACGGGCCAGACCGCGGCACTTACATTTTGAAGCTACCCAGAGTGTCCGCGATATTCCGGTAAGCCCGTCTCTAATCGTCCGCAGCCAGACCGCGGCACTTACTATTGGTAGCTACCCAGAGTGTCCGCAATTTTCCGGTAAGCCCATCCCTAACCGTCCGCAGCCAGACCGCGGCACTTACCATTTGAAGCTATCCAGAGTGTCCGCGATATTTCGGTGTCCCATTCTCAGTCGCCCGTCGAAGTAGGCAGCCCGTTTCCCAAAGCGCAGGTGCTTTCCGCTGCCGACTTGTAAGCGAAGATCCTTGGCACTTCTGACCTATCTGCGTAGCCGTACCGGTCGCTGACACTCGATCTGACGCTTGCCATCTCACGCGGTACAGCATGGATATTCGGCGCCAAGTCACTTGGGCATGATCAGCAAAGGTCACACCCGAGCTAAAATCCTGCGGTGGCTTTATCATGAATGGGTGTCCATTCTCTAGACCGGCCAGATGCAAGAAGTCTAACCGGATTCTTTAGGAATTCGGTAACACATTTGTACCAGTCGTCGTCGTACAACCCAAATCGTCGTAAAGCAATTAATCCAAAACCTATCCCTGACACATCGCTTGTGTGTGAATTGCGGCGGATAATGTGAGCACCTTAGTGAAGTCCCAACGTCTGATCCTCACCACATCGCTCTTAATTGGAGCGGCGCTAAGTCTGATTGCTTGGATGCCGGTATTCGGTGTCGAGGGCGCCCCATTCCGGACATTAATCGTGGGGGGTGGTCCCGACTTGGAGCATAACCAGGTTGCGATCGAAAGCAACGTGCGATACTTGAGCCGATTGATGCCTCCCGGTTCGCCGACTCGCGTGCTATTCGCGGACGGCAATCCAGACTCAAAAAACATCCAGTGCCAAGGCGACGACGCGAAGACATTCTATAAGAAGTCAGACATAGCTCGGATTGACGGTCCTTCCGACCTCGACTCTATCAAGTCTGAGTTGGCCAGTATCGGTACGGATGCTCAAGCCAATCCCAAGGCGCCGGTCCTGCTCTATTTCACAGGGCATGGAAGTCCTGACCCGAGCGGTAATCCGGACCCGGCACGGAGATTCGATAACAACTCGTATGATTTATGGAACAATCGAAAGCTCACGGTAAGAGAATTTGCCTTGGCTTTGAAGTCATTTCCAAAGACCACTCCGATCACTTTGGTCATGGTAGAGTGCTTTTCCGGCGCATTCGGAAACCTGCTTTTTGAAAATGGGGACCCGACGGGCGAGCTTGCGGACCTAAACCTATGTGGCTTTTATGCAAGCGTAGCCCAGCGCCCGGCGGCAGGCTGCACGCCAGAATTGAAGGAGGCCAACTATCGAGATTTCACAAGCTACTTTGTTGCGGCGCTAACCGGAGTAGATCGGCTTGGAAACAAGGTCACCGGCGCGGACTTTAACAACGACGGAAGAGTGGGTATGAATGAGGCATTTGCCTACGCGTTGATCCATGACGACTCCATCGACACCCCGGTATGTACGTCGGACGTGTTCCTCCGACGGTTTGTGAAGACGCCCGACCCCGAGATCATGGGAACACCGTTTTCGGAAGTCGAAAAGTGGGCGACTCGGGCCCAGCTTGCCGCATTGGACTGGCTTTCCGATTCGATTCAGTTGAAGGGGGAAGATAGAATTCAGCAGGCCTACAACACATTTCTAAAGATCGACCAAGGCAGCGACGCATTGAATGACGTCCATCTCATTCGGTTCGTCCGACTGGCCAAGAGCATCGTGCTTGCTCACACGCTGGCGTCCTCGCGGGACGAGACACTGAAGACTAGATTCTCGGAGCTGTTGCAGGCAGAAAGCGGAAATCCTCTACGTTAACTGGTGATTGATGGACCCCGGTTCAGGGCCAGACTCTTACTCTGACGTCCATAGCCTATTCGTTGCTCGCGGATCAAACGATAGGGTTACCACTCCAAGACTTGATCCAGCTATGGCAGCCCTGTCGACTGGCACACCGCTACGATTCGCCTTTCACGCTCATTCCTTGTGCCTTGTTTCTAGACTCCAACTTGAGACAAATGGAACTCGGCTCGGGGATGGACTTACTCGGTCTTCTGCCGATTCTCGGGCTTGCTCCGGAATCGGATCCAAGGCATAGCGAGGGCGGCTGCGAGAGCAACGGCTGGGAAAACAGGTAACGGAGGAAACAGGGGGGACTCTTTTGGCAAGTGCAGATCGACCCGAAGGGCGCCTGGCTTTTTCAGAGGAAGCTCCCCGAGGCTGTTGCCGTGACCATCGAGAGCGAGCGAATAGCCGAGGCTTGCCGACCGAACTAGCGGCAATCCGGTTTCCACGGCGCGGAAAATGGCAGCCGCCTTGAGCTGCTCGGGAGCAACCGTGCCCATGTACCAATCGTCGATGCACATGACAGCGATCATTCGAGATCCGTTTCGGGCTTGCTGGTAGGAGACCTCCGGGAACAGGCCTTCAAAGCAAAGCATCGGTCCGACTTTGATCCCCGCCACGTTAACGCTCCTAACGCCGTTTGGACTCGCATCCAGGTCCTCGGACGATAACTTGAACTCCTTCGCGATAATCGGGAACGTGGAGCGCCCCGGTACGAATTCGCCGAAAATGACCAGACGCGTCTTATCGGCGAAGCTCCACTTTCCGTCGTACCCAAAAGCGGTTTGATAGATGGGGCCCCATCCATGTTGCCCGCCGAAGATGATGGGAAGGCTTGGGTCGATCTTAAAGAGTGGTTGAGGAGGGAAGTCCTTTCCTTCGACCGCCCCTTCGGGAAGCACCATCAGCTTGGACCCGTCCACGTGCGCCGATGCGCTAAACCCATCGATGTTCCTGGCCGCCTCCAAATGGGATGTGTCCGGGTTACCAAATGCCATATCCACACCCGGTTGAACGACGGTCACTGGAAACACGTCTGACGGCGGGCTAGCCATATACTGGAAACCGGAAAGGCCCATCAGAAGCAGAAACGTCAATAACAGTGGTCTTGCCTTCGCCCGCAGGTCAGAAATGGACAAGGCAGTCAAGATGACATTCATCAGGATCACCCATGCGGAAACCAAGTAGATCGTCCCGAAGTGGGCGGTCTGGATCAGCAAGGGCATTCGATAGAGTGGTGTAGCGACAAGCCCCCATGGGAAGGCAACGACTGGAATGTAGGACCGAAAGACCTCGATTCCAGCCCAAACCATTGGAATTAACCAGATGCAGTTCCGAGCAAAGCAGTTGCGGATCAGAACTGCTATCCAGCCGAAAAAGATCGCCTCTAAGAACGACGCAATCAGCCACGGGAGCAGTCCGAGCATCGGGCTATCGGTCCAATGCACGGTGAGGCTGTACAGCCACAACAATTGCGTCAAGAAAAAGGTCAGCCCAAACAGGTAGCCGACCTTCCAAGCTTCCTTCCCATTAAGGCCATGAATCTGGCGGAATAGCGGCACAAGCGCCACAAATACGAACGGCCACCAGTTAAACGGAGGAAAAGCGAGAATCAAGAGCACGGCACTCAAAAGAGAGGGCCACCGACGTTCGAACCATGACCTAACGCGAGACGCCATCGAGGCTCCCGCTGAGTACGCGGGCCGAAGCCAAGTGCGACGTGTCGTTGTATCGTGTGATAAGGAAGAGGCCATCTATTCGTCGCTCAAGTTCAGTTACGCCGGTATTCCCAAACCGAAACGCCCTGCAAGTGTCCAAGGTTCCCTTCAACAGCTTGGCCAAAAGGATTGACAGAGCGCCTCCATGGGAGACGACGGCCGTAGTGTCCTCGGATTTTCGCAGGGCCCGTTCGAGAGGATCCAAGCGATCCCAAACGTCCTGGAATGATTCTCCCCCCGGTGGGCGAACTTCCTGGGCTGAAATTCCTAAGCCCTCAGCACGTTGATGTATGTTCTTCGTGACCGTACCAAATGGCAGGCCCTCCCACTCGCCAAAACACCGCTCGCGCAGGTCTAATCGGGTTTCAAGGGGAACGCCACAGGCATCGGCCACTGCCTTTGCGGTTTGAAAGCTTCTCGACAGGTCACTCGTCAGAATTCGGTCGAACGGATAATCTTCAAGTGCTTCCGCCAGCTTTTCGGCTTGATCCAGCCCCGTTGGGTCCAGTGGAATATCGGTATGCCCTTGTGCGCGCCCGGAATCGTTCCAAGAAGTCTGTCCATGCCGGACAAGTAGGAGGCGCATTCAATCGTTATACCTGCCATGCCCGAACTTCGCCGAGTTCGCGCCCGTTACTATCGACCCGCAGAGCTCCTAGCCTGAGGATGCGCAACGGGGCGGGAGGAATTGCGGTGCAAAGCGCGTGGGCGCGCATGGACTGCCAATCGACATCGGTCACGATCCCGATCCCAAAGTCCTCTCCGCTTTGGCGGGCAAAGCTGCACAAAAGGTTGCGATACATTCCGGGAGCCACGAAGTGAGCACGAGTGCAACCGCTGAAGTCCAGCGCCGCCGCCACGTCCGCTTCTTCGATGTCGACATCGGAAACCACAAAGAGGGTCGCTCCCGCTTTCTCGGCGTAAAGCGAGTTCTGTAGCTTGGCTCGTTGCCGTTCTTCGACGGAAAGTCGATTGCCGGTTCCAAGGCGTACGCCCTCAATCGACACTTTTCGTAAGTCGATTGTGTGGTTTTCACACCCCTCGAACATCCGCAGCCAAAGGGCCTTACGCTGAGCCATTTGAACGAGGGGCGGAAAGGCCTTGTCGATCTCAACTTCAGCTGGGCCGATCGGAAATCCGGTCTGATCCATTTCCGTCCCGGACGCGACGAGAATCTCGGTAGGCCGCATGAGTTGGGAGATCAGGAGGGTCACGTGTCGCAACAAGGGAACAGAGCGATAGGGAAAGAGCTGAACAATAAGGTCTTCGGGAGCCTGCTCCATTGCCTGGGCAACCAGAGAAAGCAACACGTGTGGCGCCCTCTGCGAATCGAGACTGCCGTAGAACCTCGAGATCGTTGGACGAGTTCCACTGAACAGGCACATCTGGCCTGGCACACCTTGGGCTGGATCAGCGGGATCCAGGCATAAGAACGGACGCTTGACTCGGTGTTCCTTAAGCCACTCCCGCCACGAGGAGTTCGGGTTTCCAATTAGTAACGTCCTCCTCATTTTTGTTTGAGACGATTATGCTCAAGTTTGGGGGATGGGGACGCGAGAGATATCGCCGAATCCAGCGCACAAAAGGGGAAAGCAACTCCATAAAGGGAGCGAATGCTAAAGGCGGATTTGGAGGGAGCGTCCATGCCCCGACCTCCGTTTCCACCAAGTCCTTGGTGTCTCCATCTAGAATCTACCTCCATTCCACACGAAAAGTTTCCTGAGAATCTAGACAGCGAGTTCTTCGCGCGGACTCTTCCACTCAAAAAAGCCGTCATATCCGATGACTCGGACACACAGCTTTCTGGCCGCATCAAGTCTTTCAGACCATTCGACCTTCCCAGTTGCTTCGACAGCGAGTTCTGCGCAAACGGGGTCGATTTGGCGCAGCCGATCGATGAGGTCCTTCGCTCTCGGGAGCCATCCGGGTTCGACCTCGACTCGGCATTCGATGAGTCGGCGTACGACGCTGCCAAGCAGAATCGAAGCTGCGGTGGCGTCCCTATCCCCCAAATCTTCTACATCCTCGAATTCGGTTGCCGCTGAATATTTGAGTGCGACGCATGCAGCTTCTGTCACGGCAGGCGGAGGTTTGGCCAGAATCTCTTTTGCCTGAATGGCGAGTTCCGCAGCAATATGCGTCGGATCGTAAACAATGACCCCTGTTGCGAACATGTGGGGAGCAATTGGGCGGCGCGCACTTACATCTTCGTTAAAGTAACCTTTAATCCGGCCAGGGGGGTTGACGAAAATCTCAAACGGCACTTCGTTGTAAAACAGTTGGACTCTCTCGCGAAACGTCCCAGCATGCAGAACGTGCAAGTCGATATCGCTTCGAGAATCTCCGCCTCCACGGACAATGGTGCCGGTTGCAACGATCGCGACGACGTCGTATCGGGCAAACAGATCCTCAATGCACATGCCGAGGGCCGTCGCGTAGGGCTCTCGCAAGTCGGGCATACTGGTTTTCGGAATCGGCATCCACAATAAGATACCAACTAGATCGACTGCAAGATCTGATTGCGGTCAACCTAGGAGGGCTTCGCCGTTGACTGGGCAAGGTTCTTTGCCGACCGGAAGCGATATAGAGTCAAAGTGCCGCGAACTGGGATGCTACAACGAATGACGTTTACGGACGGCCTATTGGCGGGGCCGCAACTGAGTGCTGCTCTCGCCTTATGGAGTCCCTGCGATCTTTCACGAAGCGGTATTCGGCCCCGAAGAATCGTTTATGGCGTTTGCGGGAACGAATCTCCAACGAAGGCACGTCGACTGAACCCTTCCTTGAGGATAGAATCGTATTCGTGCCCACAGTCAGCGGGCCAGGCACAGAGGAAAACAAGGGGTTCATTGCTTACGTTTACGGTTCGGTGCGCGGTGTGCCCGGGAACGTAATGAGTTGAGCCGGGAGTCATTCGTTCGAAACGGGTGTTCCTTGACTCGTCCATCAGCACAAGCAATCCGGCGCCGCCGGTGGTGATGCACAATTCTCCTCGGTCGCGCTTTTCATGCCAGTGACCTCGGGTCATGAAATACTCATTACCGACTGTGCCAGGCATGAGAGTCGTATTTCCCCAAAGGATTGCGCCTTCCGTGCCTTCGGACACCGGCAGCCATGTCTGGGTGACGTACAGCAATTCCGAAGCTAACTTGATCGCTGCATCGTTGTCAAACCAATATCCGTGAAGGTCCCCGACCGTGCGACGTACCTCGACGAGTTGGCTTCCCTCGAGCAACGCCGACGAAAGGTGAGTGAGAATAGGAGGGTTCGGAAGCGATGACATCTGTTTCAAAGCCTACTCGACTGCCATACTGGACGATGTGCTGAGGGTCGATCGGCTTGGAAAGAAATATGGTGGGCGGTGGATCTTCCGGGGTCTGTCGTTTGAACTGGGGCAGGGTGACCGTTTGGTCATTCTCGGGAGGAACGGTTCGGGGAAATCTACTTTGCTTCGGACGATTGCCGGACTCACGGCCAAGACCGAAGGCACGGTCAGTTTGCCGGATGGGGATCCTCGTTGGACGCTCGGGCTTTGTGCCTTGGAACAGTCGGTTTACGGGCAGCTCACGATCTCCGAGCACCTGCAGCTAACCGCCGATCTAAGAGGTTGCCCACCCCGGACTGACGAGCTGCTGGAAAAGGTGAATCTGGGGTACGCCCGATCGATGCCGGCATCTCAACTCTCAACGGGCATGAAGGCGAGGTTAAAGCTGGCGATGGCAATCCAGTCGAATCCCCTTGCCCTGCTGCTTGACGAACCAGGGGCGGGGTTGGATGAGGAGGGAAGGAATCTGGTGGATTTGATCACCTCCGAACAAGCCGATAGAGGTTGTCTTATCGTGGCAACAAACGATCCTTTAGAAAGGAGGCTGGCCAACCTTGAACTCCAATTGGCGTAGGGAAGTCGAAGCAGTCTTCCGTAAAGAGTGGCAAACCGAGATGCGCTCGCAGAGCGGTCTTGTGACTGGGTTGTTGTTCAGCGTGGTGACGGTGTACGCGATTTCCTTTGCATCGCTCAACGCATCAATGACGAGCACCGTGGTGTCTGGCATGCTTTGGGTGGCTCTTTTGTTCTCAACTTCCGCCTCGCTCCCGCGTACTTTTCTGGCGGAAGAGGAACTTGGGACCGCGGATTTGCTCCGCTTAACGGGGCGGCCTCACGCGATTTTTTGGGGTAAGTCCTTATTTAACTGTTTTCAGAGCGTAATCACGGGAACAATCCTTAGCACTTTGTATCTAGGATTTACAGGGAAAGCAATCGCAGTGCCTTGGCTCTTTGCGGTATCTCTCGTGGCGGGATGCCTTTCGTTGGCGGGCGCGGTAACCTTATGCGGGGCTATTGCTTCGCAGGCCTCTAATCGGGCAGTGTTGTCCGCTGCGATTGCCGTCCCTCTTTTGTTGCCTTTGGTGTCACTAGGAGTGAGCGCGGTGAGAGTTTCGCTGGGATTACACGTCAAACACGAAGATGTCGGAACCTTAGCGGATGGGATTGGCGCCGCGATCGGATTGGTGGGATACGCCGGGGCGACATTAGCTACCGGGCCTTGGATATTTGCGGCGGTGTGGAAAAGTTGAAATCGGTTCTCAAAACCCTGTTCGCTCTCATCATGGGAGTGGCGACCGTCTGGAGTTTTTTTGTTCCTGACGCCGAGTCGTTCCAGAAACCTGGAATGGCACGTATTTTCCTGTGGCACTTCCCGTGTCCGATGCTCGCAGTATTTCTTCTGATTTACGGCGCTTGGTGTAGTTTTCGAATCTTCCAGCGGGTTCGCTTGGTCCCGTTTGAATTTGGATTGGAGTCCGATCACGAAGAAAAGGTCAAGTGGGATCTTCGTTCGGTTGCCTCCATGGAGCTTGGATACCTGTTTTGCCTTTTGACGATGGCAACTGGCATCTTGTTTTCGGAGATTCAATGGGGCGCCTGGTGGTCTTGGGATCCTCGGCAAACATCGTTCCTGATCGTTCTACTGATCTACGCAGCTTACTTTGCACTCCGCTTTGCGTATCCTGACAGCGGGAAAAGGGCGGCCTATTCGGGTGCTTACTCCCTGGCCACGATCGTGCCTGCGCTGTTTCTTTTCTTTGTTTTCCCCCGCCTTCCCTATATCAAAAGCCTGTCATTACACCCAACCGACAGCATCCTCACCGGCCAGATAAAGGGGCAATACGCTTGGGCGGTCATTCTGATCTTGACCCTCACAACGATACTGACGGTCTACCTGTTTAAGATGAGGGTCCGGGTGGGCCTTCTAGAATTCGAATTGGAGAAAGATAATGGACAATTGGAAAATCTGGGCATCAATTCCCCCCCTACTGGTGTGGTTCGCCCTGTTCGTCTACCTAAACCGGATTGAGAATCGAGTCAAAGCGGCGGAGGAAAAGCTCAAGCGCTAGAGGGCTTTCCAAAGTGTGCCTCAATGGGTCTCTAGAGAGGCCACTTGCGGGCTATTGATACAATGGATATCGAGTAAGTCCCGTCGGCGGAGATGAACTCTGAGTTGATCCAACATTTGACTCCATTCCTCAGAACCTAATTCTCAAAAACCTTGGACCCCCTTCAATCCTCTTTCGGCCCCGTCGCTCCGTATTACGACGAACTGATGAAGTTTGTGCCTTATCGGATGTGGATCGGATACTACTTTCTACTATTGGCACAGCAAGATATCCATCCGAAGAAGGTGTTGGACGTTTGTTGCGGCACCGGGACGATGTGCCAGATGCTGACAAAAGAAGGCTTTAACGTTGCCGGGTTCGATTTGTCTCCGGGCATGATTGAGGCGGCACGACAAAAGGCGGCAGCCAAGAAGCTGACTATCCGTTATGAAGTAATGGATGCGGCGGAACTCGACATGGGTGATACCTACGATTCAGCCTATTCTTTTTTCGACAGCCTGAACAACATTCTCGACCCGAACCGGCTTCAGCTAGCATTTGAGCGCATTGCCGCCCATTTGAGCCCTGGCGGATCCTTCATATTCGATATGAATACCGCTGTCGCATTCGAGGAACAGATGTTTGACCAGGAGAACATGCGTTCCAATGCCAAACTGCGTTACAAGTGGGTTGGGGATTGGAACGATCAGACTCGCATGATAACCGTTAACATGCGGTTCTGGCGCGGTGGAGAGGAGTTTCGAGAAACCCATGTACAACGAGCTTACGAAACCGAAGAGGTGTTCGATATGCTTCGGCAAGCCGGGTTCGAACAGATCCGAGCCTATCATAGCTACACCTTAAACCCCCCGAGGCTTAAGAGCGATCGATTGCACTATACGGCGGTTAGGGTCTAGACCCGACCTGCCTTACGATCCGAACGTTAAAACATTCACACCGGGTTCCAATCTAGGTCTAATTATCAGAATCCACACTATGCAAGAGGTAGGGGGGCTGTTCATATCGGCTCTAAAGTGGTCTAATTGAACCGTTGAATGTACTAATTGTTGAAGACGATGAGAGTGTCGCTCGCTTTTTGCGCCAAGCGATGCTTGAGGCTGGCTACGCCCCCCAAGTAGCCGAGGATGGGTTGACTGGATATCACCTAGCCAAGACGAATCCTTTTGACTTAATCCTGCTGGACGTGATGTTGCCCGGACTCACTGGGTTTGAGGTGTGTAGGCGATTGAGGGGAGATGGCATCTCGACGCCGATCTTGATCCTCACCGCGAAGGACCTGTTGGACGATAAAGTCATGGGGCTAGATAGCGGAGCAGACGACTACCTTGTAAAACCGTTCCAGGTAGCTGAACTTTTGGCTCGCGTAAGGGCCTTACTGCGTCGACGCAACCTTGGCACGACAAGCTTGAAGGTAGGCGATCTAACGCTCGAACCAACCTCTCGCCAAATTGTGCGTGGCGGAAAGGCCATTTCTCTGTCGGCAACCGAATACGCACTGTTGGAATACCTGATGCGTAACGCAGGAAGGGTACTTACTCGGGCGATGATCCTCCAGCACGTATGGCAATACGACTTTGACGGAAACGACAAAGTCCTGGACGTCTATATCAGTTATCTGCGTCGAAAGATCGACCGGGGGCACCCGAACTCTCTCATCCAGACCGTCCGCGGCGTTGGATATTGTATGGAGAACACCGATGCTTAAATCGATGCGCAGCCGCATAACCTTGCGGTTCGTGCTACTGCTGATCCCGTTCTTGCTGGGCACGTCCTATATGGTCGTCATGATCAGCACGAACGCAGCGGAAAGAGAAGCCTGGAAGTCGTTCGACTTGCTAAAGGTTCGGGCGATGAACCAGATGAAGGCGCCCGATGGCTCCCTAAACCGCGATTGGAAGGAAAAGCTGGATCAACTGGTCGAAGGTACGACTTTTCGCCAAAACCAGGCTGGGATTCTCGTCAAAGACCGGGACGAGTCGGTCGTTTATTCGTCTTCCATAAAGGATAGCAAGCCTCCGGCATTTCTATGGCAGTCGCGAGAGAAATGGCCCAAGGACATCATGGAGAAATGGAGGTTGAGCGGCGATCGCTTCCACCAATATCGGGTGACCGTCGTGGCTAAACGAATGGCAATCGATTCTCCACTGCCTATGACCTTGGCCGGCCTCAGTCTGATCGTAATCGGTGCGGCTGCGGTTGGTACCTGGCTGATGGTCGGTCGCGTGCTCTTACCGATCCGGCAACTAGCGCGGCAAACGAGTAATGCCTCGGCGCAGCACATGACAGTGCGGCTTGAGACACCATCCAAAGATGCCGAGATGACCGACCTTGTCGACACTCTCAACGGCCTCCTGGATAGAGTTTATCAGGAGGCGGAATTAAAGGGGCGTTTCTATGCCGCGGCGTCCCACGAACTACGAACTCCCCTCCAAGCCTTGTCCGGCCACCTTGAACTGTCGCTCAGCAGAAAACGCTCAGCTGAAGAGTATGAGGAAGTCGTCAAGGAATCGTACATCCAAGCCCGACGACTGATCTCGCTGACGCAGAGCCTTTTGTTCCTCCACCAAGTGGATAGCCGGACGGACGCGAATCAGGAGACAGTCAACCTTACGGACGCCTGTGAGAGTGCGCTTGAGATGACTCATTCTCAAATGATGAAGCGGAATCTGAAGTTGGAGGAATCGATCCAATCGAACATCCAGGTTCTGGCGGTTCCAAGTCATGCCGAAGTGCTTGCCCGGAACCTCATTGAGAACGCTTCGAAGTATGCGACCGAAGGTGGGGTCATTGGGATCGCGCTCAAAACCGTCGATGGAGAGGTGGTTTTGGAAGTGGAAAACGACTTCCCAGATTCCATCAAGATCGCGACCCAGAATATCTTTCAACCGTTCTATCGCGACGACACGTCGCGGAACAGTAAGACCGGCGGAAACGGTCTGGGTTTGGCAATATGCCGTGCGATCACCGTCGCAAACGGATGGGAGGTCGAAATCACGCAAGACGGTGGCAAGATACGGGCAATCGTGAATTTTGGTTCGGCTGAGCAGAAGAAGGACCCAAAGGGCAAGAAGAAGGCCGCCCCATCGATAAGTCGTCCTGCAACCGCCTAACGAAGTGCGACTGTAGCTTGTTTCGAGACGGCATGATTGTCGAATAACGCGGGTATCCAAACAAAACTGCGATCCTGTTAATCGCTCCTTCGAGCGATTTTTAGGATCGCAGTAAGTGGGTTGAGAGCGAATTTGCTTCCGCTAAAGCGGAACTAAGCACATCGCCCCCATTGGTAAAAGACGGGTACGGCGCCCACCTCCCCTATGTGAGTCTTTGCTGAGCCACATAATTGTGGCAAAGTCAAGGGCCAAGAAACTGGGTATGAGGATCCATGATGCGGATATTCCGATCACGATCGAAACCACCACCAGCATGATGACGATCAAGGCGATTTTCGAGAAATGACGATATGTATGATTCATGAGATACCTGTTGTGCCCGCTAACGGGTTACAGCTGTACGACATAGCCCTATCAAGGAATTGTTGCCTCCTGAAGTTCCCGAGATCCTAAAGTGAGGCTTTAGACTACGTCAATTGGAAGACGGTTTGGTCCGACGTTGGAGTTCGCGTGATCCAAGTCAATAGACCGGGAGCATGCTCGGTTGTTTCACAGGAAGCAGCAGTGAATCAAGGAATTGAAGGCTCAAGGTAAGGTTTCTCTAGCCAGAAGCGACGAGTTAAGAGAATTCCTGGCTTAATAAGGGATCATTATGTTCTCCATATGGTGCTCTCTCTCGCTCACATTAATGGGGTGTGGACAAAACTCAATGACTGACCCTCCGAGCCCAATCCTCAAGTCTGAGTTCATCTATGAGACTGCCCCGTTTCCTTCGTGCCATGCATCGACAATCGTGGAAACGAGCGATGGAAAGCTGGTTGCCGCCTGGTTTGGCGGAACAGCCGAGAGCCACCCGGATGTAGCGATCTATTCTTCTCGGTATGAAGACGGAAAGTGGACTCCACCAACCCAAGTTGCGAACGGAACGGTTGGGAAGAACCGGTTCGCCTGTTACAATCCTGTCCTCTTTCAGCCGACACATGGCCCCCTGTTGCTCTTTTATAAACTTGGAACGGGGCCAAGAACTTGGTGGGGTCGTCTGACGACGTCAACTGATGGAGGAAAGACGTGGTCGGATCCTCATGATTTACCCCAGGGAGTATTGGGGCCGATTAAGAACAAACCGATTGAAATCGATGGTGGGATCCTCTGTCCAAGCAGCACGGAGGAAAATGGATGGCGTGTCCACTTCGAACTGACCCACGATTTGGGGCAGACTTGGACGACTACTGGTCCAGTGAACGATGGACATACGATTGGCGCGATTCAGCCAAGCATCTTGAAGCTCGGACAGGATCGCTTAAGGGCAATTGGACGGACCCAACAGGGAAGCTTGTTCCTGATCGACTCGAAAGACGGCGGAGACTCTTGGGGTCCAATGAGGCTAATCGGCGTACCCAATCCGAATTCCGGAACCGATGCGGTTACGCTTCGTGACGGTCGATTTCTCTTGGTTTACAACCACAGTCGAGATCACCGTACGCCCCTAAACGTGGCCATATCCGTGGATGGTGAGAATTGGAAATCGGTTGTAACCCTAGAACATACCCCTGGGGAATACTCGTATCCGGCCGTCATTCAGACCAAGGATGGACTGATTCACATCACCTATACGTGGCAACGCATGCGAATCAAGCACGTCGTCCTAGACTTGGCAAACATACGTTAGTTGTCAAGGCTCGAACGCTTAGAGGATTCCAGGATCAGCCCGATTCAACTTCGATAGGTTGAGCGTCTACTCTAAATACACACTCGATGGTCGTACCGCTGGTGTCGTCCCTTCGAATGTGGATCGAGCCTTCGCGAGAGGTCATGATCTTCTTGCATACCGCAAGGCCAATGCCTGCCCCTCCAGAAGACCGACTTCGGTCGTCGTCAGACCGAACGAATCGGTCGAAGATTCTCTCCCCCAATGCCGCCGAAATTCCGGGGCCTTCATCTCGGACCGTGAGACAAATTCGATCTTTATTCGCGACGAGCTGAACCCATACCGTCGAGCCAGGTGCGGAATAGCGCAGTGCATTGTCAAGCAGGTTGTCGACGACGACCACAAATTCTTCTTGGGCGATACATGTCAGGGCGGGCTGCGTCTCGGTGTCGAGATAGACTTGGGCGGCCACAAATTGCTCTTGCCACCTTCCGGTGCACTCAAGCAGTAATGGCTCTAAATCCGTCGGGCCGACATCCTCGGGCGCCCTGCGTGCGGTGCGGAGCAAAGCTTCAACAATGCGAGTTAAGCGGTCCACTTCCGCTAACAGGAGTCCGTACGACGAAACGTATTCGGAAACGGTCCTTTCGCGTAAGAGTGTTGTTTCGATTCGAGTCCTCAAAAGGGCCAGGGGCGTCCGGAGCTCGTGCGCTGCGTCAGAAGAAAATTGATCTTCACGTTGAGCAGTTTCTTCAATTCGGCTCAGCATCCGATTGAGGTGCTGAGCGAATACGCCGAATTCGGCTCGGTCGGAGGTACTCAATCGGTCGCTTAGGTGAGTACCTCCGATTTTGGCCGCCTGTTCGGTAAGGCGCTCAAGGGGAAGAAATACAGACCTCGCGGCGAACCAGGATAGGACCGCCGAGAGTAGGATCAACGGCACCCACAAAAGGAGCAAGACCACCTCAATACGATGAAGGCCCTGAGCGACTGCCCTCCAATCGCTGCTTACAACAATGATCAAGCCATCGCGTTTGATTCCATAGGAAAACAAGCGGTCTGATGATTGGAAACCCAGAATCTTAGGCGCATGGAACCGGCCGTGTTCCACGACGGTCCCGTCGGCTTTGTAGAGGGTGAATCCCTTGTCGGGATTTGACTCGTCAAAGTCGTCGACTTCCAGGCGAGTTGGGTCCCCCGCCAACGCACCCATCGCACTCTTGAGCTCATATTCGCGCTGTGAAACTGCGTTCTGTCGCGTGATGACGAGGACGCTCCCAAACAAGGCTGCCAGCAAAATGCTTGCCACAAGCGAAGCGCCAAGGCACAGCCTAGCCCTATGAGTGAGGATCACGGTCACTTATCATATAACCGACGCCCCTTACCGTAAACACAAGTCGGGACCGGCCCATCATCTCCAACTTGCCTCGGAGGTATTTTACATACACTTCCACTACGTTGAAGTCCCGGCAACCCGACTCGTCGTCCCATATCGCCCTAAGAATCATCTGTTTTGAAACCACATTTCCCACATTCCTTAGCAGCAGGACGAGGAGCGAGTATTCAGTATTCGACAGATAGATATTTGCGTTTCCTCGTTTGACCTTACGATGGAGCGTATCGACCCACAAGTCTCCCACCTGAATGATCTCGTCGGCGTCCCGAACTCGCCGTAAGATCGCTCTCACTCGCGCCAGGAGTTCCGAAAGCTTAAACGGTTTCACTAGATAGTCATCGGCGCCGAGGTCCAAACCTTTGACTCGATCGTCAACCGAACCACGAGCCGTGATGATGAGAACGGGCGTCTTGATACAGGCAGCCCTCATCTGACGGATCATCTCAAACCCGTTCATTTCCGGCATCATCACATCGGCAATAACGAGGTCATGTTCTTCAGCGAGAATCAAACCTCGTTTTCCGTCGTTTGCAACCGAGACGGAAAAGCCCGACTCTTGGAGAGCTTGCTCCAAAAGACGGGCCATTTCCTTCTCGTCTTCGACGACCAGTATCCGGTTTGGCTTGGGAATGGCTGATTACCCTCCAGACGCTGCCGCGTGTGCAAGGGCCGATCGGAGTTCTTTGGCCTCGTCCTCTGGCGACACGTTTTCCGTTTCCCCAATCTTGCCACTTGTCGGATCAAGTTCCACTTCCATAAGCTTATGGTTCTTCACAACGACGACTCCGTAGATCCACTGGCCATCGTCAAACTCATAAACAGCCTGGAATGGTGTGCCTCCCGATGCCTTCGCGGCAATCTGCATCGCCTCCCACGGGGTGATCCTTCCCACAGGTTTTGTGTTGAATGCGTTCTTTCTCTGAACTGTCGACGGCGATGCGAGCGCACGTGTCGAGGCAACACCCGCCACCAAGGCGAGACCACACAGCAAACACACGCTAAACAAACTTGGATTTGATTTTTTCATCTGACCTTCCAATGACGTGTTGAAGTAAACGCTTTTCTTGGTTTTGCATTTCTTGGAAAGCTATCAGAATCCAACTGCCATTCCGTCCTTTCGATGATCCGACCCGGCAATGTAAGCTTCTTTATGTCGCATGATCAGTTGAGCGCCTCCAAACGCTTGGTTGGTGGCTCCCTCCATGACCTGAACCTGTTGGCCCAGGCTCTTCAACTCCGAAACGACTGCCTTCGACATTGCGCTTTCAACGGCAAGTGTCCCGTCGTCCAACACTTGCCAACGCGGGGCATCGCTAGCCTCTTGGGGGTTCTGGCCATGGAGAAGCACGCGCATCGCCATTTGAACGTGGCCTTGAGCCTGCATGGCGCCCCCCATGACGCCAAAGCTCATGATCGGCTGGCCGCTTCGCGTAACGAATCCGGGGATGATCGTGTGAAATGGCCGCTTTTGCGGTCCGACCGAGTTGGCATGTCCCGGCCGCGACCGAAAGCCGCAACCCCGATTCTGGAGGCTGATCCCCGTGCCCGGAACGACTACCCCCGAACCGAACCCCATATAGTTCGATTGGATGAACGAGACCATCATTCCGCTTTCATCCGCTGCCGTCAAATAAACGGTGCCGCTGTAGCCTGGCACTCCGTGGGTCGGAACCTTCGCCCTCTGAGGGTCGATGAGAGCGGCTCGCCCTCGCAAGTATTCGCGGTCAAGCAAGCTCACCGGGGAGATTTCCATCGTTGCCGGATCGGACACGTATCGGTGAAGGTCAGCGAATGCAAGTTTCATCGCCTCCACTTGAAGGTGGATACTCGCCGGCGAATCGGGAGGCAGGTCCGCAAGTCCATGGATTTCACGAAGAATGCCGAGAGCGATCAGCGCCGCGATCCCCTGCCCGTTTGGGGGTATCTCGTGCATCTCGTAGCCATGCCAACTAAGAGACACAGTGCCGCACCAATCCGCCTGATGGCTTGCCAAATCGTCCATGGTCATAACACCTCCGCAACTTTCGGAGAACCCGATGATTCTCCGTGCAAGGTCTCCACGGTAGAAATCTTCTCCGTCGCTTTCGGCGATTGAGGTTAGGGTTTTCGCCATCGAGGGCAGGCAAAAGAGCTGTCCCGCTTCGGGAGCGGCGCCATGACGCAAAAAGGCTTCCGCAAACCCGGGCTCGTTTCTTAGGGTCTTGGCTGCTTGAGCCCAAGAGCGAGCCGTGATTGGAGACACCGGAAAGCCGTCGCTCGAATAGCTGATTGCGGGAGCAAAAAGGTCTTGAAATGGCAGCTTGCCAAAACGGTCGGACAGCGCCCACCAAGCCGACACGGCGCCCGGAACCGTGACCGTGTCCCACCCCCTCTGAGGCATGTGGTCCAAATGAGAGAATCGCTCCGGGACCCAGCCCGCCGGAGAGCGGCCTGACGCATTGAGGCCATGCAATCCCGTGCCGTCCCACACGATAGCAAAGGCATCGCTTCCAATGCCATTGCTTGTCGGTTCCACAACCGTGAGAGTGATGGCGGCTGCTAGGGCCGCATCCACGGCGTTGCCACCGGCCATCAACATGCGAAGTCCGGCTTGGGCAGCAAGCGGTTGAGACGTCGCCACAACGTTGCGGGCCATGAGTGGTTGTCTGACGGTGGGGTACGAGCTTTCTGGGTCCATGTGTTTCGCCAACGATAGTAAGCTACCGCAGAATCCCCAGGAAAATGAATGAACCTGGGTGTGTCGCTTTGGCTCAGTATCCTTGTTCGATCCTAAAGCAATGGCACAGAATCACGTTATCGATCTCGAAACGGCCCGCAGAATTGGTGCCGACGATGCTGAGGTTATAGAGAGTTTTGTGCGTCGCCACTATGCACCGTTATGCCGGTTTATGCGGCACCTGACGAGGCAGGTAGAAGACGCCGAAGATCTCACTCAGCAGGCCTTCATCCAAGCCAAACAACAGATTGCTTCATACCGCGGCAAAGCATCTTTGCGAACGTGGCTATACCGAATCGCGATCCATGAATACTCGCATTGGAAGCGCAAACGACGCAGGACTTTGGATTTAGAATCGGCGCCCGCCCACGTGGAACCGGCATTCCAGGCATGCCTCGAAGCGGATGCCCTGTTATGTGCGATCACGAGACTCCCTGAGTCGCTGCAAACCGCATTCCTCTTGTATGAAGTGCAGGAGCTTTCACTCGAGGAAACGGCAAGCGTCTTGGGGTTGCCCCAGGGCACCGTCAAGTCACGACTCTTTAACGCTCGACGCAAGCTGTGCTCGATGCTAAGTGGACGACAGGAGAATGAAATTGAAGCACAACCCATCTTGGAATCATAAGGAAGAAGAATTCTTGAATCGAGGCATTCATGCTCTGCGTTCTGAGCCGGTAGATAGTTCGGGCGTCCCAGGCGCCGTTGCAAGAATGATGACGACCGTTCGACATCCTATTGGGACAACGATAGCTCTCCGGTATCTCTCGCTTGGAGCCGCGGCGGTAGGTTTTGCGGTTTTCTCGCTATGGCCGAGATCCTCGCATGCGGCATCGATTCGAGAAATCGTGATGATGGCAAAGCAACAATCTACTCGATACGAGAGAGTCTTGAAGCCAGACGCTCATGGGCGCCTGACGATGTATTTAGAGCAATGGGGGGCGCCCGGTAAGTATGCGAATAGGTTCGTAAACGAAGGGGAAACGCGTTTCAACGGACGACTGGAGTATTCGTTTCGGCACGAAACGAACACCCAAGTGATTGAAGAATCCAACGGCTCCGACGCGTTGGAAATTGATCCCGTGGGACTTGAGGCATTCGACGATTTCAAGCTATTGCGAGTGGACACGGAGGGCTCTCGATTGCGGTACGTCTTTCAGATGGCGCCATCTCGCCAGGAAATCGTTGTTGATGCAGCGACGAAACTCCCAATTGAGCGCGACGTGATCAAGAGCGACGGCAGCATCATGGAGGTGCATCAGTATTTCTTTCAAAAGACCCTCGATCCAAATATCTTTGAGCCCGATATCAAGCCCGGAGTGAGGACTATCAATTTGCCCGAGGATCGGAAGAAGCTGGATGAGATGCTCTTGGATCCCCCTCAATGCAAGATGGTTGCGGGGGTTCGGGTCAACTTACATGCGGTGATCGTCGACGATGTCAGCAGTATAGTCGCCGCCGTTGTCAGTGGAGGCGATGCACGCCCACCTGTCAGGAATCCGCTGGTAAAGAGTCCCTTGGCGATCGTGGGTCTCCCAGACGGTTTTGCAACGCCTGAAGCAGCTTATTCGTCACTGGCGGGGCAGGCCCCAGATGTCACGAATACACTGCAAGTTAACGGCGAACCGGCAAGGGTCGATCAAACTAGCTATCAGCCAAAAGTGAGTATTCCAGATGAATTTGTCCTGCGGGTTCCTGTCTGGAAGCGAGACCCGAGCCTTCCTCTCCTAGACTGGCAAAGTCATAAGCGGATCGGTGACGACAGTTGCTTGGTCGGTTGGGCAGAGTTCAAGGTAAACCACCCGTTACGAACTTACGGGATAGCGCGCGTCCTTCCGAACTATGTGTTCCCCAAGGGTGTTTGCCCCGCCCCAAGCGTTGCGACGACACAACCGACCGTTCCGAGTAGGTAGCAACGATTCGCTCAGTTTTTCCTCGGCGAAATGACCCGGGAGTATTTCAACGACGAGCCCACTTGAGCCCTTGCGGGCAGCCGTGGACTCGTTGATGGAATCCGTACGGGATATGCGGGTGCTGGTTAAAAAATGTTGCTTTGTTAGAAAATTGCGCTCGGCCCCTTGTGAGACTATCCCATCTGAACTGACACGTTCTCTTTGGGATAGCCGGGTAAAGTCGCCATAAGCCGATTAGGCAAACGCGCGCACGAACCGCATGGACACTTCACAGCAATCTCCCCAGCCGATTGTCAGCTTGGCTTCCTCGCTCCGACGCTACTATCCGCAGTCTCCAATCGAAGCAAGACATGAAATGTCGCTCGATGTGGCTCGAGGGGAAAGAACCTCCTTCCAGGTTGTGATTCGAACTCTGGAGACGGTTGCGGACCTGAAAGTCTCGGTTCATGCTCTGGACGAAATCGACATCGAGATCAGGCGGGTCGGTTACGTACCGATGAGACACTTCAACACCGAAACGAGTTTGAGCGAACTCGACGGCGTCGACAACGTGCCAGGCTTGGTGCCAGATCCTCTTATTCCTGAGGATGCATTTAGGGCGGGACCCTATGAGACCAACGCGTTTTGGGTCAATTTACGAGCGGGGCGAGATGCTTCACCCGGCACCTATCCCATTACGGTAGAGGTCCACGCAAGGGATGCTCAGACCACTCATTGCCGCATAGACCTGGTCGTACACCAGGCGGTCATGGTGGATCGTTGTGACTTCCCGGTCACGCATTGGTTCTACTGTGATGCGCTGAGCGACTTCTACAAGGTTTCCCCTTTCTCTGAGGGATTCTGGCCAATACTGGAGAAGTACGTCCAGGACTTGGTTCGGCACGGGAACGATGTGATGCACACGCCCATCTTCACGCCATCGACCGACGGGGTGAAGAGGCCAAACCAACTCATCAAGATTGCTAGGGAAGACGGCCGGTATTTCTTTGACTGGAGCAATGTTCGCCGATTTGTGAGGTTGGCTAAGACGTGCGGGATCAAGCGGTTTGAGTGGGCTCACTTTTTTACCCAATGGGGATGCAAGAACGCGATCAGAATTTACGAAGGGGACCCTACCGAGGAATTGCCCCTTTGGCCTGAGGACACCGGCGCCACTTCGCCCGAATACCGGGACTTCTTGGAGCAGTTCATTCCCGACCTTTCTAAATTCTTGATTCAGGAAGAGATATTGGATGTCTCCTACTTTCACATCAGCGATGAACCGCATGGAGAGGAAGCTCTGGCCAACTACCGCGCAGCCAGAGAAATGTTGCGTGAACTTGCGCCGTGGATGAAGTTCATGGATGCCCTTAGCCAGTTGAGTTTTGCCAGCGAAGGGTTGGTCGACATGCCGATACCGAGTATTAGCGAGGCGCCGGCATTCGCGAACGCGGGATTTCCAGCATGGTGTTATTTTTGCTGCGGCCCAAGGGGCGAATATCTGAATCGCCTCATGGATACGCCCTTACCAAAAATCCGAATGTCGGGCTGGCTTTTTTACCGGCTTCGATCAAAGGGCTTTCTGCACTGGGGATACAACTATTGGTATAAGAGCCAAACACGCCAGATGATCGATCCATTTGACGAACAAGCCGGAGATGCCTGGCCAGGCTGGGCTTATGGAGACACCTTTGTGGTGTATCCGGGACCGGATGGCCCCATTGATTCGATTCGGTGGGAAGTATTTGCCGAGAGCCTCCAGGATTATTCGTTGTTACAAGCGGCCGGAGTGTCGCCGGACGATCCGATCTTGGCCCAGATCGAAGATTACGCCCAGTTTCCAAAGAACGAAGACTGGATCCAAACAAGGCGGCGGGAGGTCTTGGCTCGCCTTGACGCGCAAATATAGTTTCAGCCTAGGCGCATCTCCTGTAAATGTCTGAACGGACGATGCCGATGGGCTTTCGGAAATAGGGCTTTCTCGAATAAACAGGGAATTCGGGCACGACCTAGCGTCTGTGTCTCCCTATCCAAGTAGCGCCCTTCTCCTTTTGAAGGGCCGGTCATTGCCATTCAAAAACCTTCCAAGTGTAGTCTGCCGCGGCCGGAAATGTAGTGGGCACAGTTTGGCTTAAAGTTGACTTACTTGAGTTTTTTACTTGCATTTTAGTCATGCATTGCGTCGACGTTAATTATTGTGAATTTCGTGAGTTCTGGATATGGCTCGCTGGAAACTGAGTTATAGTGTAATCGGGCCTGATGTTCGCAATATTATTGGAAAGATTAATGATTAAACCAATACTTATATTACACAGCGCAATTAAACGCTTTAAAAATGTCTAGGTTACTCTATGCAGAAGCAGAGCTGTTTCTATAGTTGTTTTGACCGATCTCGATCCATTTCATGCCTCGGGAGAAGAATGTAAGTGCCAACTGAATTTCACCGGCATCCTCATAGCGAGCAGAAGTTCCGCGGCCTTTTGGAGTCGGCTCCAGATGCAATGGTTATCGTCAACTCGACCGGAATGATCGTCCTCATTAACTCTCAAACAGAGAAACTATTTGGATATCGGCGAGAAGAACTGGTCGGACAGCCAGTTGAGCTACTGGTGCCTATGGGAGACAGAAGCAAACATGTTGGACATCGAAACGGCTTCTTTGTCGATCCACAGTCTCGCTCCATGGGAGTCGGACTGGAGCTTCACGGCCTGCGCAAGGATGGCACTCAGTTCCCAGTAGAGATTAGCCTCAGTCCCTTGGAAACAGAAGATGGAGTGTTGGTATCCAGCGCGATTCGGGACATTACGGATCGCAAACTCATCGAGCAGGCTCTCCATGAGAAGAACATCGAATTGGTGAATGCAGCCGAGGCAAAGAACCGATTTCTTGCCAACATGTCACATGAATTGCGAACTCCTTTGAACGGAATTATCGGCTTTGCCGAGTTCCTTGTGGACGGAAAACCTGGGCCGCTTAACAGCAAGCAAGAGGAATATCTAAACGACATTCTTAATAGCGGGCGGCATCTCTTGCAACTTATAAACGACGTACTCGATCTATCCAAGGTCGAGGCGGGAAAAATGGAGCTGAATTTCGAACCGTTTTCTCTTTCCAAATCAATCTCGGAAGTTTGTGCGGTTGCCAGGCCGATAGCCTTCAAGAAGAACCTCGCGATCTTCATCGATGTCGAACCAGAAATCGAGATCGTCAATTTGGACCAACAACGGATCAAACAAGTCTTATATAACCTGATATCAAACGCTTTGAAGTTCACAGAAGAAGCGGGACAAATATGCATCCATGCTTCCAAAGCGGGAGCGACTTCCTTGAAGATCTCCGTGAAAGACAACGGAATCGGGATTAGAACCGAGGACCTTAAGCGGCTGTATTTGGAATTCGAGCAATTGGAGGTTGGCGCCGCGCGGCGTTATGAGGGAACCGGATTGGGGCTTGCTCTCACCAAGAGGATTGTTGAGTTGCATGGCGGAACGATTGGCGTCGAGAGCGAAGTCGGGAAGGGAAGCACCTTCACCGTCCTCGTTCCATGCGAGTTTGCAGGAGTTTCGACATGAAGGACTCTTGCATCCTGGTCATCGACGACAACCTGACGAACCTGAAATTGGCGGCGGATGTTCTTCAATTCTATGGATATCGAGTGCTTAAGGCGACCGATGCGGAGAAGGCATTGGTCGTCATTCAGACGACGCCGCCTGACCTCATCTTAATGGACATCGCCTTGCCCGGTATGGACGGACTTTCTCTTACAAGGCTGTTGAAGTCAACTCCCGCAACCAGCGGAATCGTGATCGTGGCGCTTACCGCATTTGCAATGAAGGGAGATGAGGAACGGGCTCGAGAGGCTGGCTGTGACGGTTACATCACCAAGCCCATCGATACTCGATTGATGGCGTCTGAGATCGCATCGTTTCTCGGTGAGTCCGATAAAGCGGAGGGTTAAGGATCATGCTAAGAATCTTGGTCATCGAAGATCATGCGTTAGAACTCAAACTTGCCAGCCACGTTCTCGAAGCGGCAGGACATGAAGTCAACGGGTTGGAAGCTGCCGATCTGGCATTTGCGTCCATCCTTGAAGATAAGCCCGATCTTGTCTTGCTAGACATGTCGCTGCCTGGAATGGACAGCCTTGCCCTTGTACGAAGTCTGAAGGCGGATATCAGAACGGAAGGAATCCTCATCGTAGCCGTGACTTCTTACCCTGAAAAGTACTCGAAAGAATCTGCCCTCAGTGCGGGGTGCGACGCCTATCTCATGAAGCCCCTGAGCATTCGGACCTTGTCTCAAGATTTACACGAGATTGTCCAAAAGAGTCATGAGCCGACTGGCACGTGAAGTCTCTTTGAGCAAAGTACCCACATGTTTTCTCGAATCTTGATTTATGAAAATTCTCATCGCCGACGATAATCGAACCAACTTGAAGCTGCTGCACGCAGTTCTCCATGCAGAGGGCCATGATGTGGTCGAAGCAATCGACGGCGAAGAAGCATTGGCAGTGCTTGGTCGTGAGGTAGTGGACGCAGTGATCTCCGACATCCTCATGCCGAAAGTGGACGGATATCGTCTCTGTTACGAAATCCGGCGCAACCAGAGAACGCATGACTTGCCCATCGTCATCTATACGGCGACGTATACCTCCCCTGCAGACGAAAAGCTCTGCCTAGATCTTGGGGCTAACCAATACATTCGCAAGCCTGCGTCGACCAGCCAACTGATTGCCGCGATAAGAGATGCAGTTGACGGACCCCATAACCAACCTCTGGAGATCCTGAGTGCAACCGATGTCCTTAGGGAATACAGCGAGCGTTTGGTTGATAAGCTGGAGGAAAGGAACATTGAGCTGATCCGAAGGACCGAAGAGTTGGCTGCATCGCAGTTACAATTACATAACCTCTTGGCCCATAGTCCGGCCGTCCTCTATGCCCTTCAAGTCGATGGCGACCGGCTCACACCGACGATCGTTAGCGACAACATCGAGCGGTTACTTGGAATACAGGGTGAGAATACGAATTATGAATGGTGGATGGATAGCCTTCATCCAGATGATCGGGATCGTGTCCTCGCCATGCCAAAGCACTGCCAAGACAGCGACGAGTCCACGATGGAATACCGAATCCGACACGCTGACGGAAGCTATCGGTGGATTGAAGACAGCAGCCGCATACTGCGCGATGAAACCGGTGCGGTTTCCAAGATCGTCGGGGTGTGGATGGACGTTACCGACCGCAAGCTTGTGGAAGAGGAACTCAAACAAACGCTTGATAGACTTGAGATCAAAGTGCAAGAAAGAACGGCTGCATTGGCACAGACAGTCGAGCAGTTGAAATGGGCCAAGGAGACTGCCGATTCGGCCAACCGATCGAAGAGCGAGTTTCTATCTCGGATGAGTCATGAACTTCGCACGCCGATGAATTCCATCCTAGGATTTGGACAACTCCTCGAGTTCTCCAAGTTAGACGAACAACAGGCTGAAAGCGTCGATCATATTTTGAAGGCAGGTCGCCACCTATTAACCCTCATCAACGAAGTCTTGGAGATTTCGCGAATCGAGGCCGGCTCGATTGCGATTTCCCTTGAGCCGGTGGCAGTCGCCGAGGTCCTCGACGAAGCTATTTCGCTGATGAAGCCAGTTGCGAGAGAACGCGGCGTCGCATTGGAGGTTCTCTCCAAGCCGACCACACTTGTAAAGGCGGATCGCCAAAGACTGCGTCAAGTGTTGTTGAACCTCATTTCGAACGCCATCAAGTACAACGTCGACGGCGGCAAGGTCATTCTCGGTGTCGTGGATGACTCCAGTGGCACGACAACCGTTGAGATTCACGATACGGGTCGCGGAATACCTCCGTCCATGATTGGCAGATTATTTACGCCCTTTGACCGGCTGGCGGCTGACGCTTCTGGTATTGAAGGAACCGGTCTGGGGTTGGCTCTGTCCAAATCATTGACGAACGCGATGGGAGGCGACCTTACCTTCGTCACTGAACAGGGAGTTGGATCCTGTTTTCGAGTAACACTTACTAAGGTAGATGAGAGTGAGATCACCGAGAGATCAACGAGTCCGCTTGGATTCGATTCGGAGGTCTGGGGCGATGCCAAAGGCAGGATCTTGGTGATCGAAGACAATTCAATGAATGCCCGGCTTTTGGAGCGCTTGTTTGCCGACTACCCTCAAATCGAATTGGTGACGACAATGCAAGGACGTTTGGGCTTGGAATTGGCGACAGACCAACCGCCGGACGCAATTCTTCTTGACATGCATCTACCGGACATGAACGGTAAGGAAGTCCTGTCTGCGCTAAAGGCGAATATCAAGTTGAGAGAAATTCCAGTGATTATCATTACGGCCGACGCCTTTTCAGGTCAATCCCAGGATCTCCTTCAATCGGGAGCGTTCCGGTATTTAACCAAGCCTTTCATCTTGAGTGAATTGATTTCGGCGGTTAAGGCCGCACTAAATAAGGAAGAACGCATTGATTCCAACGCAATTTAGCCACCGCATTCTTATCGTCGATGATGAGCAAGCGAACATCCTGTTCCTTAAGAGGCTGCTTGCATTTGCCGGTTACCAAGATGTGATCACGGCTATGTCGGGAACCGAAGCTTTGAGCCAAGCGATTGGAAGTGATCCCGATCTTATTTTGCTGGATCTTCACATGCCAGGCGTGAACGGTTATGAAGTTCTCGCTGCTTTGAGGAAGCCGCCACAAGATGAAGTCTATGTCCCGATATTGGTTTTCACCACGGACGTTACGATGGAAGCCCGAAAGAAAGCGCTCGACTTGGGGGCAAGCGACTTTCTGTCAAAGCCGGGCGACGCCCAAGAAATCCTGCTTCGAGTCCGGAACTTCTTGGTAGTCAGAGACCTCCACAAGCAACTCAATGCAAAGAATCTCAACCTGGAACAACTGGTGCGAGAACGCACCAAGGAACTTGAGCAGTCCCAAGTTGAGATTTTGGAGCGGCTGGCCCTGGCGGGGGAACGACGAGACGATGACACGGGCGAACACACGAGGCGGGTTAGCGAGCTTTCATCTTCCATCGGGCGTGAAATGGGACTTCCGGATCGTGTCGTGGACCTCCTCCGCCTAACATCGCGCTTGCATGATCTTGGGAAGATTGGAGTGCCGGACTCCATCCTGCTGAAACCAGGACGTCTTACGCCGGAGGAGTTCGCCGAGGTCAAGAAGCATTGCCATACCGGGGCCAAGATCCTATCGGACGGGCGGACTCCGCTTCTTCAAATGGCGGAGCGGATTGCCCAATCGCACCATGAGAGGTTTGACGGAGCAGGATATCCAGAGGGCCTGGAAGGGGAGAGTATTCCAATCGAGGCAAGAATCGTTTCGGTCGCCGACGTTTTTGATGCCTTGACTCATGTGCGACCTTATAAGCCAGCATGGGACGTTGAGTCCGCGATCGCTGAGATACGGTCCCAAAGCGGGAAGCAATTTGACCCAAACGTCGTAAGCGCGTTTGAAAAAGTTGTCAAAGCCAGTACCTGATACCTTACGAGAAGCGTGCCTCAAAGGCAGCAAATGCACGCTCCAGTCGAAGCTGAACTTGCATTTTCTCAGACGACTTGAGTGCCTTTGCCGCGTCGCTGGACGGTGTCCAGCGCGGACGGCGACACTTGCGAAAGGCGGCTTTCAGGTGATGGAAGTTGTGGTTGTCAAACAACGAAGGGCCTGGCAGAAAAGAGTACTCAATGGAATTACGCGCCATCTCCTTCAGATCGGAGTAGTTCATCCCTTGCTCTTCCACCGCGCGCATGTACTCAAGAGTGATCGTTGATCGACTGACTCCCTCGTCATCCGTGTTCAAGAAAACCGGCACTCCGTGAGATCGATAAAGTCGCAAAGGATGTTGGTTGCGAGAAACGCCGAGGATCGACGCGTTGCTTGTGAGGCAAATCTCAACCGCGATCCCATCGCGGCGCATCTTTTCCAAAAGCTCCTCCACGTCGTCCTCCCATGCGATAGACACCCCGTGCCCGATGCGTCGGGCATGTCCGATTTCGATCGTCTTTCGGATCCGATCACGCATCGCCTCAGGGGGAGAAATGGCAGGCGTCAATTCACCGGCATGCAGCGTCAGGTTCGGTTTGCCCAATCTGCGCCACAAGAAGTCGATCATATGCATTTGGCTCTCGAAGTTGGTTCGAGAGAGCGGATGGTCTTCCGGCGCTACCATGTTCATGGCGACGATTCGAGGCTCGTGTGCGGCAAGGTAGATACCTGCCGCCGCTTGAGCAAAGAACTGATCGGGACTGCTGAGCCGGTTACAGGACCATATGTAACGGATCGTAATCGGGTTACCTGCGCCACTTAGATTTGCTTGGCCGAGATCGACACCAACCCTCTCGACTTTGTCGAGATAAACCTTGGAAGCTCGCAGGAGCTTCGCAAAACGTGGACGAAGCGTCTCCAGCGCCTGTGGCATGTTGCTGCTGCTTGGGACGTCGCCAAAGTACTCGTCGTTTGCTTCCCTGGGTGTCACTCCCGTCATAAGCTCCATGTACTGCTCGTTCTGGGACTTGGCCCTACCGACGACTTCTGACAGCGTCTTCATTCGGTCGGCCGCGCCCAAGGCTGCACCGAAGATCCCGAACGTTTCGAAGAAGTGGTCGTGGCCAGATTGTCCACCACCTTTCCAGCCCCGCATACTGGCCTCATCCAGAAATCGGTACAAGAGCGTATTGTCGGTGAGGAGTTTCTTGGCCGGAATCTTCGATGGGTCCGTACCGAATTGAGCAGTTGCCGGATCAAATGTCAGACCCTTTGCGATTGCCGCATCCAACATGTAATCACTGTATGCGGCGCCTGAAACGTGAACGTGAAGATCGCCTCCCTTTGGCATCCGCTTCAAGAAAACAAGAAGCTCTGGTTCGGTCTGTTTCGCTCGCTTGAAAGCTCGAATTGCCCCGGCTTCATCGGCGCGACAAAACGTGGCTGCCAAGCTGACAAGTACGACTGTGGCAAGAATCCGAATCGGCGCGGCAGACTTACGTTCGATCATCAATAAGTAAAGTGACGGCTCGATAGGGTCGAAAGGAGTCGGACGTCGAACAGTGATTGACGCTCTTCGTGGAAAGGTTAGGGGAAGAACCCATACCACCCCGTTCGATATCGGCTCAAGACGCCAAAGAAATCGGAAAGATTGTGTAGCCGGTGCATTTCCTGGTCATGTTCCACCGTCGCCTCCGCTATGGTAACCGCAACCGATTCTCTGGCGTCGGGCGGTCGATTGGCCTTCGCTCGCCAAGTTTCCATCTCCGTCAGTTCATCGGCAGCCACGAAGAACCCGCCGCATGTAGGACAAGTTTGAAGCACGACGGGGGAGTTGTACATGTAGTGGTAATGCTCAAGCGGCGTCATATCGTCCGGACAAACCAAAGTGGATGGCCCTTGACTGGCTTGAGCGACATTTTCTCCTGACAAGTGCTCCAAGTCGCTAAAAGCTTGGGGATCTTGAGCCAGTAGACTGCGTAATTCGTCCGCCTCGAACCAGATTCCTCGGCACGCAGTACACACGCTCAAGCCCACCCCGTGGATGGTCTCCAGCTTCATCGGGTTAGAACAACTTGGACAGATACGAGCCATATCTTTTCACCTGACGCCGAGTGTACCTGTGCCCATGGTAGCCGACCATGAAGTCAGAAATTGCCTGCGAACTGGGGCGCCGCTGACTGATTGTCTGCTTGGCGACCGCTGTCAATCACGGTTTGAGGGATGGGTCGGCTATGTTGCCCGGATCGAAAGGCTGCCAGAACGTACGGACTCAATCGCCGCGATTTGCCGTAGACGATCCAATAGAGCATCGATTTTTTCAGTGCGGTCCGTCAGTTGAGCGGTGAAACGGTCATCATCGAGCGCCACAAGGCGGCCGCCTGCGGTCGCTACGATAGAAGATGCCTCGTCTTGGGCGGATCCCTTGGCCGACACCGTTATGAGTGCCAGCTCCATGCAAACCGACTGAGAGGCATCGTGTATTTGGAAGTCGCAGTGGTTTATGAGTCTGCCGATCACGTTTTCGTCTCCCGAGACGTCAACGATGAGCCGCGTCTGCCCTGGCCATTCTGTCGATGCGAGGCTCCAGTTGTGAACGCAAACTCCCGCCGAACTTAGTGCTCGGAGCAGGTCGTTGGCCGACGACAGGTCGTCGCCTAGAAGGATCGATAGGTTGTAGCGAGATTTAGTTGAACGGAGTAATACAGACATGATTTGATGCTTGAGATAAAAGAAGAGAGGCTCTCCCGTTCGTCGGGAGAGCCTCTGTGTTGGTCAGCGTAGGTGGTTCCCGGCGTTAGGTCGAGGACGTAAAAAACCACCAATACCGCACCGTCAAGCATCGGTCGGACAAATCTAAAGGGTGTCGGGTTTGGTGCGCACGTGCCATTACGCTTCGATTATGACACGGCGTCCCGCAATTTGCAGCGCAACGCCTCCTGGAGAGAGGTGATTGGCGTAGAGTTCAGGCGAATTTCGAGGGCGATTGCTTCAAGAGAGGCGGACGCTCTTCATACCGCAACGCCTGGTATTTGGGAATCCGCAGCGCCAGATCATTTGGGTACCTCGATCCAGAGGCCCGGGATATCGAACCTCTGGCCAGCAGTAGCCGGAAATCAACCGGCAACTTAATGGCAGATCTGAATTTCGATACGCTTAAGCGCTCCGACAGGCCAGGCGATTGGGACGACGACCGATTCTGAAGGCGCGATTCTCCTTGGTCGGTATGAGCGCCCCCCGATTTCGGGGGCCCTTACCCGAGATAAGGGTTTGCACCCGATGGCATCATAGCCGTGCCGCCGTTTCGCTGAATGGCCTCCCATCCTTGGACTTCATCGACTGGCCCGGATGGCACTCGCAGGATCAGCACGGCGCCTCCGTCCAGCACTGACGCCTCTGCGTCTTGGGCTGAGTGGGTGTCAAATCCCAAGTCTTGGAGGCAACTGACAAGGTCGCCCGGATACTTCAGCCGGTCGAGAAGACAGATTCCATCCTCAGTGACTTCGAATGGGTCGCGGTAATTCAGGATTTCTTCCTCAGGTGGGATCTGGGGAATGAAAACGTCCGGTCGGAACGGTTCGTGACCCAGTTCCTGGCGTTCGCTAACAGCTAGCCGTCCGTCATCAGTCTTGCAGTCAGGATCTTGAAACGTGCTTCGGGTTATGACGACCAAGTCGAGCAAGTTGGCGCCTCGCTGTAGGAACTCCATAAAGGCCCCATCCGCCATTTCTGGACTTCGGTATTTTGCGTAGATTGTTTTCTGCATGGCTCTTCCTCATTTTTCAAAGCGGTGCTTTGTAAGCTAATGGCGACATCTGTCCAAAATCTGTTCCATTTTTCAGCCAGCCGCCATGTGCGGTTTGAGTTGGCGCAGCGCGAGGACCTTGGACAAGACAGCGCATTCGGATACGGGCGTGGGACTCTCGCCCGGGTCGAGTGCGAGACCTGTCCAGATCATTCAAAGCATGCAGAAACCGGACTTAGTTGCCGCAAGTTGCGAACCCGAACTCTGGGATGTGATCAATCGTCCCAATCCCAAGCTTCGGGCGGGTCACTGAATGCCAAGAGACTTCAAAGCATTGGCGATGCCGTCTTTATCGTAGCCCGCGAAGACGGCAGCTACCTTGCCATCGGGACCGACGATGTAGTTGGTCGGGCAGGCCATGACTCCAAATGCATTTCCGATGCTCGCCTTCACTCCGACATCGGGAATCACGGGAAGGGTCAGGTTGTACTTCTTGTTAAAGGCTCGGATATCGGCAGGAGAATCCTGGACATTGATGGTGATAACTTGCAAGCCCTGGCTCTTGAGTCTGTGAAATTCGGATTGCAGAATGGGCAGTTCTTGACGGCACGGCGGACATCCGCAGAACCAGAAGTTAATCCATGCGGCCTTCTTCCCTGCGAGTAAGGTCTTCAAATCGACCTTTTGTCCACTCAGACTGGTCGCGACGAAGTTCGGCGCAATCGTCCCGACCTTGAGGAGCTTTGAGGTCGTGTCCATCACGAAAGGCTTCGCGTCCGCCGGGAGCGTCATCACAAACTCGGAACTTAGGATCGGGGCGTCGACGACGATATCGGAATACGTCGTAATCGCCGGATTCTTGAATTTTGGAGCAAGGAGCGACCTGCCGATCGGGAGCCCCGAGCTCTTGCTAATAAACAGCCCAATCTTGATGTCGCGCGCCTCTTTGTATTGCACGTTGATGATTGTCGCGGGCTGTCCATTGAACGTGACATTCGCGCAGCTAAGAAATTCGTACGGGATGTCTTCGGGTGAGAGCATCTGCTCAAATCCATCGGGAACATTGCTCACCTTGTTCGGGCCGGCCGGGTGCTTTGAGTACGTCCCTTCGCTCAGGACCCACTCCGTCGTGCCGTCGCCGACCGTCAGTAGCGTTGATTTGGTTTTGGTGAACGTAGTGGTCACTCGGGATAGATTTGGCCGCTGGATCTCATACAAATTCACCGACCTTACATTGCCAGTCGCGCCTGCGGCGGTCGCAGTGAGCTGCAGAGTCTTGATCTTGGCAACCCGTGCACACAATTCCCGGTACGCAAGCTCCGCTTCCTTAGGGCCTCCAGTCTGAGCAAGCAATGAATAAACTGCGAGAAAGGCAACCACACCCTCTAGACACACATAGCACTCTGGTTCGTTCAGGACTCCATACCTTGCCTGTCGCAGTTAACACGCGGCGCCTACGGGTACCCGACCAATCTAATCGTCGTTGACGAATGAAAGGGAGTGGGCTTTTAGAAGTCGGCCGGCAGAATCGCCGTCTCCTTTCTCCAGTGCGTCGACGATGGCGAAGTGAGCAGAGGCGTTAGTCGTGATTCCTTCTCGATTTCTGGACAGGTGGACCCTCGTCTGGAGTTCAAACCCTAGATAGTCCCAACTGCGCAGGAGCACTGCGTTTTGCGATAGCTCGACGATCTTCCGATGGAAGGGCAGGTCTTTGGCGGCATACCCGGCGACGTCTCCTTCTTTTGCCGCTTGCATGATTTCCGCCGCCAACTGTCGAAGTTCAGAAACTTGGCCCTGGACAAGATCCGCGGCCAGCCTGCCGGCGAACTCCTCCAACACCGCTCTTACTTGATAGGCTTGCCTACGCTCTTGAAGAGGAACTTCCCGGACTCTTGTCCCGCAGTATCGCTTCGCCTCGACGACATGGAGTGTTTCCAAATCTCGAAATGCCTCTCGGACCGGCGCCTGGCTCGTTCCAAACTCCTCGGCAATTTGCATCTCCGTCAAGCGCTGTCCAGGCAAATACACCCCATCCGCGATGCGTCGCAAAATTGCCTTTCTTATTCGATCGCTCATAGATTCTCGATCCAAGGGTGCGGGAGAGTTGTGCACGATGGTATTATAGATTATCGATAATCCGTGAACCTACCTCCGAGGGATCGAATTTAGAAAAATGCAGGATAAAAAAGGGTCTCGCCGTTATGTTGTCGTCGCACTCCTCGTTGCGGGGGCGTTCTTCATGGAGAACCTCGACGGCACTGTTATTACCACTGCGATACCGCACATGTCCCGTTCGTTTGGGACGAGCCCCATTGGTCTCAATGTTGGAATCACCGCATATCTGCTTACCTTGGCAATGTTCATCCCCATGAGCGGCTGGGTGACCGATCGAGTGGGTTCTCGTACCGTGTTTGCAAGTGCGATTGCACTGTTTACATGCAGTTCGGTGCTTTGCGGCATGTGCAACAGCCTTCCCGAGTTCACTTGCGCCCGCATCTTGCAAGGAGTGGGAGGGGCGATGATGGTGCCGGTAGGACGCCTGGTCGTTCTTCGGAGTACCGCAAAGCGCGACCTCGTGACTGCGATCGCCTACATCACGTGGCCGGGCTTGGTCGCACCCATCCTTGGACCACCTTTGGGCGGCTTCATCACGACCTATTTTTCGTGGCGTTGGATCTTCTTTTTGAACGTCCCTCTGGGCTTCATCGCGCTGCTGTGCACGCTCTTTGTAATTCCAAACGAACGGGTGGACGAGAAGAAGCCATTCGACTGGATTGGTTTTGGATTGAGCGGCGTCGCCTGCTCCAGCCTCATCTTCGGGTTGGATCTCGTCGGTAGGCCGGGGGCGTCTTCGTCCGCCTGCATTTCTCTCATTTTGGTCAGCGTGATCCTTGGTGGCTTGGCCGTAAGGCATTTTCTGTCGGTTCAACATCCTCTGATGGATCTGTCGGCGCTTAAGATTCCGACCTTTGCGATCACGGTTTGGGGCGCTTCCTTGTTTAGGGTCGCCATCGGGGCGACGCCGTTCCTAATGCCCTTGATGTTCCAGTTGGGCTTCGGCATGAGTCCGGTTAAATCGGGAATGCTCATACTTGCAGTCTTTGCCGGGAATCTATTGATGAAGCCGGCTACCACGCCGATTCTTCGTGGCTTTGGATTTAGATCGGTACTTGTCTGGAACGGCGTTATTTGTGCATTGAGTCTCTTTAGCTGTTGTGCGATCAGTGCGAACACGCCTGTTTTCGTGATTTCTGGCTTGTTGTTTGTCGGCGGGCTTGCCCGTTCGATGCAGTTCACTTCCTTGAATGCGGTCGGCTTCGCGGATATACCGGCGCCTCAAATGAGCGCGGCAAGCACTCTATCGAGCACCGTCCAACAGCTCACCATTGCAATGGGCGTCGCATTCGGGGCAATCTCACTACGAATATCCGCGTTTGTTCGGGGCTCGACCGCTCCTACTCCGGCGGTCATCGACTTCAAGGTTGCATTCGCCCTGATCGGTCTATTTGCTTTGGCCTCCACGATCGATTGCTATTTTATGCCCTCGGATGCAGGACGCGAAGTGAGTGGCCACAGGCAACGAAAAGCGTGCGCGGGTCGCAGCGAAGAAGCAACCGCATGAGCCTTGATCCGACGATGTCGGCTCAGCCCCTGTCGATCGTGCAAAGCGGTTGCCAAGGATGATTCTAACTTAGTTCGGCGCGAGTCAGAGGGTATCGTCTACCATCGTGCTGAGTGCCATCCTCATCTCTTCCCACGCCCTTCTGCTTGCGCCGAAGGCCACCTTTCCTTTGACCATCGAGTCCATCATGCGAGGGCCGGCACTGGTGGGGTATCCGCCGAAGGAGCTTCGTTGGTCTCCGGATGGCATGCAACTGCGATTCTCTTGGGCAAAGGCCGACGGTTCCGCAGATCCCCCCTTTAAGGAGTTTGTCGTCAAGCGAGATGGCTCAGGTTTGGCCCCTGCGCTGGGAGTCACCCCCGTCGATTCGTCGGGCATTCCTAAAGGCAGTAAATTCGGTGATCAGATTGTCTACGATGCTCTTGGGGAGTTGTATACCTACGATGTCGCCACTAAGACGACGAAGAAAATCACCGATAGCGCTGAGAGCAAGAGAAGCCCAAAGTTTGTCGACGACGGAAAAGGCGTCGTCTATGCAAGCGGCGACAATCTGTTCCGCTTGAACCTTGCCGATGGGAAGTCGACCCAGCTCACCGACTTGCAGAAGGGTTCCACCTCGACGCCGGCCGCTTCTGCCAAGCCTCTCACTCCGTTGATCAGTGTTCGCATACCGAGCGGCTTTCGTAGCGGCACATTTGTGCTTTCGCCAAATGGCGCCTGCGCATCAATCGACTTGACGCAGCCAGCTCAAGGTGGCAAGCGGGCCGACGTGCCGAATTACGTCACGGAAAGTGGGTTCCCAGAGATGATCTCGACGTTTGTCCGCGTCGGGGGGCCACAATCCAGGAACAAAACGCTGATCGTAGATTTGAGAACCGGCGCCGAAGTCGAGATGGCAACTGTTCGTCCGGGTCGAGTCATGGCATTGAGGTGGTCTCCCGACGGGAAATACGCTGTTGCAATGGCGGAGGCGGAAGACCACAAGGACGAGTGGATCTTTGGGTTTGATGCCAGTTCCGATAAGGTATCCATGCTGTGGGACGAGCATTGCGATGCCTGGGTGGGTGGTCCCGGACGAGGGACGCTAGGTTGGCTCCCCGACGGCTCCAAGTTCTACTTCCACTCTGAAAGAAACGGATATGCAAGTCTTCTGGCGATACCGGCGGGGGGTGGCGACGCAATTCCGCTGGTTGAAGGCAACTTCGAGGTGTCTGACATCAAACTGGACACCGACCGACAGCGTTTTACATTCGTGTCCAGTGAAGGTAGTCCGTACAAGCGGCACTTGGATTGGGTCTCCCTTTCGGGAGGGACACGGACCAAGATCGCCGATCTATCGGCTGATGAGGAATCGACTTATGCGATCGCGCCGAACGGCCAAGATGTCGCCGTTGTCCGGTCCAAAGTGAACCGACCGGGAGAGCTCTATATCAACGACGTGCAGGTCACCACCACGCCAACGGCGGAATGGCTGTCGGGCACCTGGATCGAGCCGCCGGTCGTCATGATTCCATCGTCCGAAGGGCTGTCGGTATCGGCTCACCTTTACAAACCCAAACATTGGCGTCGAGGTGGACCGGCGGTTGTATTTGTCCACGGGGCGGGGTACCTCCAAAACGTCTATGACGGTTGGAGCTACTACTATCGCGAATACATGTTTCACCACTTCTTGATGGATCATGGCTATGAAGTCTTGGACATGGATTACCGCGGCTCGGCCGGTTATGGGCGAGACTGGCGAACGGCTATCTATCGGCACATGGGCGGAAAGGACCTGGATGACGAAGTTGCGGGCGCCGATTGGCTTGTGAGAACGCAGGGAGTCGCGAAAAAGCGAATAGGCATCTATGGCGGGAGTTATGGCGGTTTTCTCACCTTGATGGCGATGTTCACCAAGCCGGATGTGTTCGCAGCAGGAGCCGCCTTGCGACCGGTTGGCGACTGGTCGACTTACAATCACGGTTACACTTCCGAGATTCTGAATCTTCCACAGGACGACAAGGAGGCTTATCGACAGAGCTCGCCCATCAATTTTGTAGAGGGTCTGAAAGGAGCGCTGCTCATCTGCCACGGCATGATCGACACGAACGTGCCTTTCCAAGACTCGGTTCGGATCGCGGAACGGTTGATTGAACTGGGCAAAACCAACTGGGAAATCGCCCCTTTTCCGGTCGAGGATCACGGATTCACGCGAGCCGCCAGTTGGACCGACGAGTACAGACGCATCTTTGACCTATTCGAAAGAACTGTCGGATCGAAGAGCCGCCGATAGAGCCCAAGTCACTCAAGAGATTCGTAGCAGGCAGGGATAAATCGCGGCGTGCAGATACAGTAAAAGACCAAGTCGATGGGCCCGTCGTTGCAAATCTGCTGGCTGATCCCTGACGGTACAACCGCGACGTCGCCTGGATTCATCCGCTCCGGTTCAAGATCGCCAATTGTCACGATTCCCGTGCCCTGAACGATCAGATACCGTTCTACGACTCCCTCCAATCGATGTGGCTTGGTAGTGACTCCCACTTCGACCCTAGCCCGAGCGATTGAAACCGCGTCATCCTTAGCGTCATTCCACGACTCAAGAATCCAGCATCTCTCATGAAAGAAATACTCTGCGTCTGGATTGTGTTTATGTACTTGTTCAGTCATCTGCGTCCCACTTCTTGGCAGCAACAAAGCTGACGTTTTCTGATGTCTTATTGCACTTAGGCCAAGTCTATCACAATCCGTTTGGGGAACGAGCCATCGGAGAGTTTGGTCCTCGATCATCGATGCCGGTGAGCCAGGTCGGAAGATGGAATGTTCGACGGAATTCGGAAACCTGGCCATCGAGACGTTCGAGAACGTGGTCTAGTGTCGGACGGCGGGCACTTAATGAGACTTGGCATAAGACTGGTCCAATTAAATACGCTCGTGACATCACGATTACGGCGACCGAGTTTATCCAAAATTGTCTTGTAAGACTTGATCATGTAAACCGGGATTGGAAGGTACGGCCGTCGCCAAACGTAGCCAGGTGGTTTCCGAACCGAGAGCCCCAAGTGGTGACAAGCCAAAACGCTCGCCAGTCGGTATCGCGAAAGGAGACATAAGCATAGTTGGAGACATCTTGGAATCACTTGATATCAAATGGGACGCTCTGTGGTGATCGTCCTTGATACCTACATCTTCCTTTGGTGTCTGCTGGATGATCCAAAGATGCCAGGGACGATATGTAATCAACTTGACCGATAACCCGAAGAATCCCATGATCCTTCAATATGTGTTTGGGATTCAATGCTTCTTGCAGAAAATTGGGAAAAGTATGCTTGGGGAGGGGAGCCTTGAACAGATTCTCAGTCGACATCTGGAATCGAGTGGGCTTGATGAGGCTCCCCTGACATCCGAGATTGCTGCCCTTAGCCGGGCTTTGGCTTTCGAACACGATGAGCCGGCGGAACGGTTTACGGCGGCGACTGCCTTTGCGATGGATGCCCTGCTTGCCACTTCCGACCGTAATCTCCGGGGCCCCTCGTGGGTACGTCTCGCCTATTAACTACCAAACAAGACCGTGGCCAACCGTCACCAAAGCCTCAGCGACCTGACCGAAAGGCCGACCATTCACGGTCAGTTCCACTGCAATGGGCTGTCTGCGACAGGGGCCTTGTGGCGTCATCGACAGTTCGCAACTCACTTCCTCCCGTCCGCTTGCGTCCAGGTTCTTTGCCTCGCTAGTCCACCCGTTAGGGCCGACAAGTTGAACCTGGAGCAAGGCGTTTCCTGGCAACGGATTTCGGACGGTGATCCGAACCGTAAAGGGATCGAACGTGTCTTGAACGATCCGGTAGGGCCAAATCCAGCCGCCCCAGCTATCGAGGTTAAAGTGGACGTCTTGGTCGCCTAGAGGCATTACCTGGCGGGCTAAGCCAGCATAGTCGTTGGTCCACTCTGCAATATGACGAAAGAAGTGCTCGTCAGTGAACATCGCCGGCTGATGGCCCTGAATGACGATGTCGGGACGCCAATCGAGCATCCATTTACCGCTTTGTTCGTACCCGTCTAGTAGAGCGCCATTTCGGAATACGTGGTTTTGCGAACGAGCATTCTGCTCAAAGGACTCGACTCCTCGGTCGAAGAAATACTGGTCGCCCGTGTGGGCAAATCTCTTGCCATCCGCTTGAAATCCGATCAGTGCGGCAAATCGGGTGTGGCCACTCATCGGACTCAGATGAAATACGTAGCCTTCCCACTCAAATGGTTGGTCCAAAGCGAGCTTGCGATCGACCGTGATTGGAACGGGCCAGCCACATGGAAAAGTATGGGCTTCAGGTTGTTCCAATATCTCCGCAAAGTTGTCCGGCGCCCAACACTCGGTCCCGTAGAGTCGTTGCAATACCGGAATGCCCGCCACGTGGTCGTCATGGAAATGGCTGACCAGCACGACGTCGATACGTGTGGCGCCGAATTTCTCCTTCAGAGCATCCAGGCCATGCAAGAGTGCGCGTCTTCGATCCTTTTTGGGATAGACAGGGAAGCTGGATGCGGTGGAAAGGTGGTAGCCGTAATCTATAGCGAGGATCTTGCCGGACTCGGAAACAAGATACCAAGTGTTCGCGACCGACTTGCGATCTCTCCAGACATGCTCGGTTACCTGCTCCGAATCAGCGGTACTTGCAATTTCGCGGTTTGCGTCGGCAGGCCATGGTCGAACCGCCAAGAGGGCCTCCAGATTCTCCCTAAGAGAGGAAAGCGCCACGTCAATGTCGTTCAAGATCGGTTCGCCCAAGCTCGGCAAAAGGCAGGCAGGTTTCATAGATTCCAGCCGACGGATCGAGTCGCACGCGTTGACAGCTCCGCTTAGGTCGTTGTAGTTGTATTGAAGGGGAGCAATTCGGGCCATTCGGCCTGGGGAGTGAATCGCTTCTGCCGAAAACACGACCTTATTGCCATCGTCAAGAACGGTTGCCAGCCCTATTTGACCACATGTGACACCAGGCAGCGGGACGACCTCAAATGTTTGCTCCGCCAATTCGATCGTGTCATAGTCACGTAAAGTCCCTGCTACGACGATGGGCTGGACGGGGCTGAACCGATCCCATAGGTTGTCATACACGATATAGCTCTCGCGTTGGCGGAAATGCTGGTTCGGGTCTGCGAAGATCTCCTCCTCATACTCGGGGACATAAACAGGTAGGCCTAACTGCTCTGCTTTGCTTGCCCCGGCCGAGTGGTCGCGGAAGAAATGGGTGCATGCGAGAGCGACAACCGGTTGGGGAAGCGATTCGACCGCCTCTATCCACTGGCCAGATCCTGCATTAATCACGACCATGCCGCCTGGGCATTCGATCGCGTATACATTACAGCTATCGCGAAATAGAAATACTTGAGGAAGTACGGTTTGCCACATAGCTTCTGACTAGTATTCCCAATGCGGCTTTGTCAGCGTAATGAGGCGATCGCGAGGCCAGGGGATTTCAATGTAGCTGGACTAGGAACGTTTTATTTCGCAAGAAAGCCAATCTGCAAAGGGAAGTGCCAGTTGGTATTTCATCTAAGCTGAAGCATGTCGACGTTCAAGCTCGCGATGATTCAAATGGCAGTGGCCGGCGGAGAAGTCGTCCCAAACCTTGAACGTGCAGAGAGGCTGATCTCCGAGGCCGCTGCCCACGGCGCGCATATTGCACTCTTGCCGGAGTGTCTTGATGTTGGATGGACTCACTCCAGGAGCAGGGAATTAGCGGAGCCAGTGCCCGATGGTCCCACGTTTCTGAGGCTTGCCGATTCCGCACGAACAAATGGAATTTACGTCTGTGCTGGGATTACTGAGCGGGAGGGTAACCGCGTATTCAACGCGTCGGTTTTGATCGACCCCCGAGGCAACCTGCTGGCCCTGCATCGAAAGCTCAACGAACTTGAGATCGGTCACTTGGCGTACGACCAAGGCGATCGACTGGGCGTTGTCCAAACCGAGTTGGGAACGATTGGCATGATGATCTGTGCCGATGCGTTCACTCGAGATCTCGCCGTTGGCAGATCCTTGGGCTATATGGGCGCCGACTTTATTCTCTCACCATGTGCTTGGGCGGTTCCAGCAGATCACGACAACATCAAGACACCTTACGGGGGGGAATGGATACGGGTTTATGAGCCCATTGCCAGGCAGTTTTCGATGACGATTGTGGGCGCAAGCAACGTCGGTGAGATCGTCGATGGGCCTTGGAAGGGGCGATTGTGTATTGGGAACTCACTGGCTATTGGTCCGTCCGGCGACGTACTCGCGGTCGGACCGTACGGTGTCGCTGCCGAGTCCATCTTGTATCTGGAAATCGATCTCGTCACCCGTCCTGCGAGAGGTGGGTGTTGGGAACGACACTGGAACTCAAGGGAGCGCTGACCTGCCGAACTATGCACCTGTGTTTGGAGGCTCGGCTTCAGCCCGCGTCGAGTAGCTCGTGACGCTTGTTGCGAGCGTAGCGTCTAACAGCGTCTTCGCCTGAGCCACCTCATCCTCGTCGCCGTGCACAATGAGCAGATACCTGCCCTGCTTAATGGCCCATTCGTATTTGATGACACTGTTATTAGGTATGCCGAGACTTATCAGTGCCCCCGCTAATGCGCCCACACCCACGCCAATGACCGCCCCCTCCAATGCGGCGACCAGCCATCCTGCGAACATGATATAACCGAGGCCGGGAATGAACAGCATCGCTGAGCCAAGGAATAGGCCCCAGATCGAACCCCAAAATGCACCGAGTTTTCCCCATGAAACGATTCGCTCACCGGTATTGATATAACCGATGGGGCGAGCTTCCGTAGCATAGTCCTGCCCGATAATGCTGAGGTGGTTGATGTTATGGCCGGAATCCGTCAGTATCTTGATGGCAGCTTCTGCCTGTTCGTGGGTCTCAAACACGGCGACCGTATGGTCAGTAAGGTTAGAGAGGTTGCTCATGATTTTCCTCGGGAACGCCAGTTAATCTCTTGTACCCTATACGCGAGTTCACATTTTATGATCTGCAATGTGAGGCGAGCGGGTTTTTCTGGGCAAGCCTGCATGCTTACGAGATGAACTGCCTGAGGCGCTATTTGGGTGCCGTCTCTCCGTTTTCTGCTTGGATACCCATCGTCAATGCGGTCAGCCCTGCAAGACCGCCGAGTTGCATGGATTCCACTGCGGTACTTGGAACGATCACGATGGTGGAGTTTTGCTTTAGGCCCTCATACAGCATGTTCATCGCTCGGAGATGGAATGCGACTGGATTGTTGGCATAGGTCTTGGCTGCTTCTCCAAACTTCTCTGCAACTTGACGTTCCGAATCTCCAAGGATGACACGGGCTTGTCGCTCTCGTTCAGCCTGAGCTTGCATCGACATCGCGTCTTCCAATGCAGGAGGAATCAGAACATCCTTGACCTCGACGGAGATGACCATGACGCCCCAGGGCTCCGTTCGCTCATCGATGATCTTTTGAAGCTGGTCGCTGATCTTATCTCTGCCTTCGAGCATATCGGCAAGCATCGTTTTTCCGATCACATCTCGGAGCGCCGTTTGACAAGCCCATCCGATAGCCGTCTGATAGTCTGCGACGTCAAGCGCAGCTTTCTGAGGGTCGATGACCTTCCAGAATAGAACCGCATCGACATTCACCGGAACGGTATCTTTGGTAAGGGTCTTCTCGGCCGTAAAGGACATGGTGATTACCCTCATGTCGATCCAATAGACGATTGAGTCGACGATCGGAATGATAAAAAACAGTCCCGGCCCTCGAAGAGCGTGGAATCGCCCCATCCGCAAAACGACCGCCCGATCCCATTGGTTGGCCACCTTCATGGATGCAGATACGATAGAAGCAATAAGGACGGCAATCACTCCCACGGAGTAACTGAGCCAGTCCGGCGACATCTCGCGAAGGGCAAAGGCGATGCCACCTCCGATTCCAAGGATGACGATAAAAACCAGGGCCGGCAACGAACTTAAAGAACTACGTGAGTTCATTTGACATTCCTCCTAAGGTGCGCCTGGATGCGACCCGTTGGGGGGCGGTATTGTTCCACCGGAAAGTCCGACGAAACACTTTAAGCCGTCCCGATTTAGGGACGTGTATCCGTATCCCAACTATACGCTATAAACTATTGCGATGCAGTACGATTCAAGGATGAACTCTCCTACCCACGGTCAGGCGCACGCCAACGCAGTCTTAGCTGTATTGGCACTTTTGACGGAGTCCTGTGTGAGCGGGGTCGTGCGTGCGGATACGCCTTTTAGACCAGACACCCATCCTGGACGTGCCGCGTTACTCGAAGCGGCTACCGCGATCCAAACTGAGGTGAGCTTATCGATTGTTGCGAGCGACCCATTGATCGCGGAAGCGGCGCGTGGACTTGCATCTGCCACGACGGGCCGGGGCGAGGACGCGCGTGAAAATGCAGTAATTGAGGTGGATCGAGTTCTCCAGCATTGGGTGTCGCTGTTGGAAGGCAGGGGCCAGCAGTTGGACGACATCGCGGATCTTATCAGCAAGCGCGGCGAAGTATCGCTAGAAGAAATTGCAGCTTTGCTCCACAGCACCATTGTCCCGAAAAAGGCCTAATCATAAATTCTCCACCTGAGGGACGGCCTGGCAAGCAATTCGCGCGCCAAACGTCCCGTGTGGTTCCATCCTAACTGCATGACTTCCAATCCGAGGCTTAAGCGATGACTTCATCGAGCTCTCGGACACCGAGACCCATACTACGCCGACTGCTCACATATTCGGAAAGGCTGTACGGTTCCTCTAGTTCAGTGCCCTTTATGAGGCGTCGCAGCACCGGAGAGGTCACAATTGTGCTCAGAACGCACATGAGGACTAGCATGCAGTAAACGGGTTGAGTGATGGCGCCCATTTCGCGGCCAATGTTCGCGGCGATCAAACCCATCAACGCACGGGTGTTCATCATCATGCCGATCGCGGCGGCTTGACGGTTTTTGAATCCGCTCAGCTTCGCGGCAAAGAAGCAGCCGACGAATTTGCCGAAGAAGGAAGCAAACAGAAGCAGTCCAAGCGCCACCCACATGATTCCGCTCCCCAACGATCCCATGTCCGTATGGAGTCCCGTGAAGGTGAAGAAAATGGGTAGGAAGAAGGCGGTAATGAAGTTCTTCATGTGATGGAAAACCGCTTCCTTGAACTCCTTCTGGTCGTAAAGAACTGCTCCCAGCATAAATGGACCAAATAGTGACGAGATGCCAATCTTGTTGGTTAGCGTGGCACAACCCAGAATCGCAACGATAAGAACTGCGAGGGAATTCAGACTCATCTCTCCGCCCTTTCGCGTAAATTCACTGTGGATAACCTTGACTGCAAAGGGCCTCACCACCTTAACCAGGGTGACCGCTAACAGAGCGGTTAGCAGGATCATTTCGGAAGTGGCGACTGGATTCAGTTTGGAACTCACAATGGCGCTTACGATTGCCAGGCAAATCCAGCCGAGTGCATCGTCGATTGCTGCGGCAGTGATTGTGAGAACACCGACGTCTGTCCGAGTCAAGTTGAATTCGATCAGGATACGTCCGAGGATCGGGATAGCGGTTATCGAAACGGCAGTCCCGATGAAGAGGCAAAATGCGACTTCGTTTGTCTTTGGAAATTGAGGGTGCAGCCAAGCGCCAAAGGCTACTCCGAGAGCAAATGGCAAAATGATTCCTGAAAGCGATACCAGGCTCGCGCTTCTGTAATGCTTCTTGACATTGCCGAAATCAAATTCCATTCCAATCAGAAACATGAGGAAGACGAGGCCAATCTGACTCATCATGTAGATGATCTGATTTGTCGATCCCGGCTGCCCTTCGGCTGGGAATAAGGTATGAAAGGCGCCGGGAAAAGCCCTGCCGAGAAACGATGGCCCCAAGAACAAGCCGGCCAAAATCTCCCCTACTACGATTGGGTGTCCGAGTCGACGTCCTATTTGACCGGCTGCCCTGGCAATGAGGACAATTACGATCAGTTGAATGAGCAGGGTGACAAGAACAGCCTCGTTCTTCATGGTAGTCCACTATAACAAGCATTCCCGTGCCACGGTCGGTCCAACACGGTAATTGCCGAAAAAAGTATCGTAACGCGATACACGTTTATCCGCGCACTCGTTCTGCGAGCACGATGGTCATGAAACGACTAGGGTCTGGCGACCCAATTGACCACACCCTTGGATTTGCCAAATCCGAGTTGCCTCTCTCGAACATGCTCTTCTGAGTACCAACGCAAATGTGCGTCCATCACGACGGAGCGGTCTAGGTAGCCAACCATTTTCAACTGCTGAGTTGGACTCACAACGATCAAGCGCTCAATATCATGGTTCAGGAGTTTCACAACCGCCGCACGAACCACCTCGTTCTCATCGACTGTTACGAGATCCACCGAACCTGCTTCAATTGCGGTGAGGTCCATGCGTGCCTCATCTTCAATGGCCTTTAAGTAATCGCCTTGAGTGATGATTCCAACGACGTGGTTCATCGGACCTAAGATTGGAATCGCGCGATGCTTGACGAACCAGTTGAATCCAGAAAACGCCGGGTTTGCCAGTTCCCGCACAGACGATGAGCCCTGAATGGAGGAGAATTCTTTGAGCATGATTTCGCCAACTCGGTGGGTCTCAAATGGGTCCACTGCATATTCGCGGGTCAGGTGATGCCCTCGCCGCGCTACTTTCTCCGTAAGGATGGAGCGTTTCAACCAAAGCACGGTTACCAATTCCGACGCGATACAGGCAATAAAGAGGGCCGGAAGGGCTCCGATGTCATAGGTAAGTTCGAATGTGAAGATAACGGCGGTAAAGGGCGCTCGCATCGTTCCGCCCATCATCGCCGCCATGCCAACCATTGCCCAAAGTCCTGGAGTGCCCACAGGAATAACCTGACCTGCTAGGGCGCCCAATGCGCCACCCATCATGAGTAGGGGCGCCAAAACTCCTCCTGACGTCCCGGACCCGAGAGACAGACTCCAGACAATCGACTTTGCGAGGAGCAGACTAAGCGCCGCAATTCCCAGAATTTGACCGTCCAGAAGCATATGGATCGTTCCGTATCCCACCCCAAGAACTCGCGGATCGACCAGCCCGCCGATGCCAACGAAGAGCCCTCCGATCACCGGCCACCACATCCAGTGAAGCTTCATTCGAGGGAACAGGTCCTCAAACCAGTAGACCATCTTGGTCAAAACGCCCGACCCGAATCCAGCAACCAACCCTACCAGGCAAGCAAATAGGAGAACTTCGATCCCAAGCGGGGCGTGCCGAGTGGTTGCAAAAATAGGCCCCTGTCCCAACAAGGGGACTCGCAAAGCGGACGCGGCAATGCTCGCAAAGGCCACTGGAATCAGACTTCGGGGCTTCCATTCAAAGAGCAGCAACTCGACAGCCAGCAGGACCGCTGCAATCGGCGTTCCAAATACCGCCGCCATCCCACCTGCGGCGCCCGCCACCAACAAGGTCTTACGCTCTGCCGAAGACAGATGAAAGAACTGTGCGAATAACGAACCACATGCTCCCCCGGTCATGATAATCGGGCCCTCGGCCCCAAAAGGACCGCCTGTGCCAATCGAAATGGCAGATGAGAGTGGCTTGAAGATTGCAACCTTGGCGTCGATCTTGCTGCCCCCGAGCAGGATCGCCTCAAGCGCCTCAGGAATGCCATGTCCCCGGATCTTTTCCGATCCGTAACGGGCCATAAGCCCGATGACCAGACCCCCTGCAGCTGGAATCAGCACAATCCAAGCGCCAAAGTGGCTTTGGGAAGGGGTAACCGACAATGTAGAAACTCGGCCAAAGAACGAGATATTGGTGATGATCGCGATCAGCCAGAGCAGAGCGTACGCAACGAGAGCGCTAAGGCACCCAATTGCGAGCGCCATTGCCGATAGAAGTACGACCCGCCGATCAGTCGTAAAGTCGCCAAGGTGGTCTTTGTGCGGACTCAAGTGGACGATACCATCGATATTTGTTGTGTGGGAAACCGATTTGGAGAATTGAAGCGCGACATAAACTGCTGGCGATAATTATATCGTATTACGATATATATTTGTAGAGCGTAGAATAGGAGGGGATGGTTCGCAAGGAAGATTACGTGGCGGTTGGCACCTTTCGAAAGGCCCTGCGTCGATTCCTGCGTTTCGCGGAGGAAGGAGCGAAAGAAGCAGGTCTCACGCCCCAGCAGCATCAAGTTCTTCTTGCCGTCCAAAGTCACGCCGACCGTGACTGGGCCACCGTCGGTGAGATCGCCGACTCTCTGCAGCTCAAGCACCACGCGACTGTCGGCCTTGTTGATCGATGTCAGTCAGCTGGGTTAGTGAATCGATCTACCGACCTTAGGGACCGTCGCATCGTTCGGGTTTCGTTAACGGCCAAGGGCTCCGAGATCTTACACCGTCTTACCCAGCGCAACCTCCACGAACTAAGAGCCCTCGGCAGGCTCACCTCCGAGCTAGAAGCGCTGGCCATTGCCACAGAAGATGAACTACAGACGATTCAGAAAGCCCCAGAGGCTGAACGGGACGAACCGGTAGTCCTTGGATAAGCAAACCGTTTGCCATTATCCTAAATGGCATAGGCGCTAAGATCGGGACCCTTTCGTCTTGCGATATCTCCCTTCACTTAGCTCCCAATCTCACAGAGACGGGGGAGGGAAATGGGCTCTGAGCGTATGCCCTAAGAAGGGGAGTGCGTTCACAGGAATGGCACTCCCCATCGACATTGCTCCAGTCCCGATTCGGCTTAGGCGGCAAGAGCAGTGCTAACTGCCTCCGCCAAACCGGGGGTCATCAATTCTGGGTAAGGGTCACAGTCGTAACACCAGAGGTGCTTGAGCTCTCCAAATTTAGGATGAACTGACCGTTCGCAAATGCGCCTCCGCCCTTGCTCGAGCTGCTTCCTTGGGAAGATTTGAGCGTTACGGCGATTGCCCCGGTCGTACTGATCGTGCCTTTTACGGTCGCGGTGCCAAAACTGGAACCGGACGTCGAGCCAGAAATTGCGCCGGTCGAGGAGACCGTGATGCTCGCGGTTCCAGTCGACCCGTCGCCATTGACAAACGTTCCCGAGTAAGAGCCTGCGTATTCAAGGGACTTGCCCACCGTGTTCAACGTGACATAGTTCGTCGATCCGTCTGAATCGAAGAAAGTCCCGACAAGGTGATCTTCCGCATCAAACGAGAATGTGCCTTGAGCAGTCGAATCTCCGCCAGGTGCCGTTACGGTTATCGTAATGTTGCCTAAATCGTCGACTTTACCGGTAAGTGAACCGGATCCGCCGCCAAAGTAGTCGGTTGCCGTTCCTGAAAAGGCGCCTGTGCTGCTGATGGTTGCCTTGACGGCGAAAACGTTCCCAGAGGTGGAGTAGTAGGAGCCCACATAAGATCCAGCGAACTTACTGGCGGATCCGGGGGTAACGGTAAGCGTAGCCTTCTCCGAACTAGACCCAATCGAGGCGGTAATCGTCGAGGCGACCTTTGTAGTAACCGCTTGAGTGTTGGCAGTAAACGAGCCAGAAGTGTCACCGGCCGAAACATTGACTGTCGAAGGTACGGTAACCGTGGATTGGCTGCTTTTAAGGGTGACGGTTGCCCCTCCTTGTGGAGCTGGACCGGAGAGGGTCACAGTCCCGGTAGAAGACGATCCGCCACTCACGCTGGTGGGATTCAGGCTGAGCTTGGCGACCGTAAGTGGGTTGATCGTGAGCGGAACGCCGATGGATGTTGAGCCAACGCTTGCCGTTACCTTGGCAGTCGTTTTCGATGTGACGGCCAATGTCTGAACCGTAAATGAGCCTGATGTCGCTCCTGCAGCAATGACCGTGCTACCCGGTACAGTCGCCGCACTGTTACTGCTTGAGAGCGTGACTGTTAGTCCTCCAGTTGGAGCCGGAGAGCCAATCTTGACCGTGCCGGTCGATGTCGAACCCTCTGACAAAGTTGATGGGCTTAGGGTCAGATCAGTCAACGCGGGAGGCTTGACCGTAAGATTTGCTGAGGCGGTGCTGCTTCCTACCGAAGCTGAGATCTTGATCGAATCCGTGGTTGAAACGGGCACGGTTTTGACCGTGAACTTCGCCGAAGTCGCTCCTTTGGGGACGGTTACGCCCCTTGAAGTCGACGCCGCTGCGTTGGATGAAGCAAGGGCTACTACCACGCCGCTTGAGCCTGCTTTGGCAGAGAGTGTTACTGTTCCGTTGGAGGCCACTCCTCCTACGACGGACGCTGGCGACAATGAAACGCTCTTGACAGTCTGGGCTGAGGCGAATGCCGTAACGCCTATCCAAAGCGTTGCTGCCAACCCGATTCGAATGGGACGAAGAAAGTGTTGAACCGCATCTACCATATGTTTTCCTCTCTTTGTGGTCTTCCGGAGGCAGTCCTTGCTGCAAGCGCCGAAGAATGTTGAGGCCAGTATAAAACACGAAAGCCTGCGGCATTCTTGAACTTCGCGTGAAACAATTTCAAGGCAACTGCGATGCTCCTATTCGGTTAAATGCATGCCTCGGAATTTCGCTCATAATAGCGGATTTGTTCCTTTCTTGAATACTAGAGGCTCTGTGTTGATCCACAAATCGGTCCAAACGTCCCAGGCGATCCCTTTGTCCGACTTGATAAACATCGTGCTCCTACCGCCGATTCTTTCCCGCCGGCTCGTCCGGAACTTGAGCGATTCCTAGTGTCCGTATCCGTCATCCAAACGAACCTTTCCTCGGAATGCTCGGAACAGGAACGCGAAGTAGCCAATCGCCAGGGCGATCGCTAAGACCCACCAGCCTAATCCGGCATGAAGACCCAGTTCTCCTGCAAGCGCGTTGTGAACATCGATGTCAAACGCTGGGTTCACCGTCGATGCAAGCAGCCAAGGGTACATTGCCGCCGCGGTCATGGCAAGGGTTGAGAATAGAAACGCGCATGAAGCTATAAAGGGTCGGACTTCGCCAGGCTTACGGAGCATAATCGGAATTGCGATCAGGCTTATAATTGTCGTTGCACAAATCGGCCACGTCCATGACCGGGATTCAAGGGCCTGAAAGAGCCTGGGTTGGACATAATTGCTCAGGCCGCTAGTGACAAGGCTCATACCGGCGACCACCCACCAAAGAGACTTTGCCAACTTTTCGGCGCGATCTCGAATTTCTCCGGAAAGCTTCATGCGCAAGAATAAGGCGCCATGCAGCGCAAGCGCAAAGAACGCGAAGATCCCAACCAAAGTTGTGTACCAATCCAAAACTCCTGGGTGCGGGCTCAAGAGAAGATTAGTGAACAGTGGTCCGGTAAAGTAGCCGTTCTTTTCCAACGGGACGCCTCGGATAATATTGCCCAGTGCAGCACCGAGAACGATTGCCATCAAGGCAGACGAGAGACAAAATACACCATCCCAGAGGCTGTGCCAGAGTGGCGCTTCTTCCATGGATCGAAACTCGATGGAAATGCCGCGCAAAATGAGGAGCCAAAGGACCATTGTTAGCGGGAGATAGAAACCACTAAACCCGGCTGAATAGGCTCTTGGAAACGCGAAGAAGAGAACACCCCCGCCAGCGACCAGCCATACTTCATTGGCGTCCCAAAGCGGTCCAATCGCCGAGATGATCGATCGGCGTTCCGTATCATTCTTTGCCAGCAAAAGGTGCAGAATGCCTGCTCCGAAGTCGAACCCATCGAGAACGACGAACGTGGTGAACATAAGGCAGACGATCGCGAACCATGTTGCCGCCATCTATTTGTCCCCTACCGTTTCAGAAATGTGCGTGGCGCCCGTCGTGGGTAAGTGGCCCAAGTCAACAGGACCCTTTGCAATCAGTTTAGACACGAGGTAAAGAAATAGGAGCCCTACGACGGTGTATAGTCCCATGAATCCCAAAAGGCTGAACGCTACTTCGCCGCCATAGGCAGTTGGCGAGTTTCCATGTTGAGTCCTAAGCAACCCGAAGATGAGCCAAGGTTGGCGACCCAATTCTGCCGACATCCAACCCATGGTCGTTGCAATGTACGGAAATGGGAACGCTAACATCAGTATCCAAAGCAATGGCCGCGAACCGAACAGCGTCCCACGGCGCAATTTGAGAGCGGATAGCAGCATCAGAGCAATAAACAAGGTTCCAAGGCCGGCCATGATGTGATAACCAAAGTAGAGAAGCTCGATATTGTCGGGCAGATCCTGCTTCGCAAAGTCGTTCATACCTTTGACTTTCGCCCCAAACGAGCCGTAGGCGAGATAGCTTAGAACCTGGGGAACCATCACAGGGTTATCCAGTCGACGGTGGGGTAGGTCCGGTTGGCCTATGATCGCGAGCTCCGCATGCGAACTGGAGTCGAATTTGCCTTCCATAGCTGCAAGCGCAGACGGTTGATACTCCGCCACCATTTTGCCGTGCATGTCTCCGGTAGGGAACAAAATGAGGATGCATGCCACCAGTCCAGTGGGGATGCTTACGAAAAGGAATTTACGCGCTTCGACTTGGTGCCTACCCGATAGCAAGTAAAACGCCCCAAGTGCCGATACAACGAAAGATGCAGTGATCACTGCGGCGGTCATGTTATGCAAGTATTGCCATATCGCCCATGGGTTCAGCAGATAAGTCTGCATGTCCGCGAGTTGCAGCACACCACGAGGCCCGATGGCATATCCCACCGGATGCTGCATGAAAGCATTTGTCACGATGATAAAGTATCCAGACAGCCACGACCCTGCGAACATCATGAACGCAGCGAACAGATGCCCTTTAGGCCCAAGGCGTCTTTCACCGAAGAGAAACAAACCCAGGAACGCCGATTCGGCGAAAAACGCAAACAGCCCCTCAAGCGCCAACGTTAGACCGATTACTCCGCCAGAGTAATCGGAAAACCGTGCCCAGTTTGTGCCGAATTGAAACTCCATAGGAATGCCGGTGACCACTCCAACCGCAAAGTTGATCCCAAAGATCTTCGACCAGAAGCGGGCAACGTTGTTGTAGTCTTCATCCTTCTTAAAGATGGCCGCACCTTTAAACAGCAAAATGATGAGTGCAAGGCCCATCGTCAGTTGTGGAAAGAGGTAGTGATAGGTGATCAGAAACCCAAACTGAAACCTGCTCCAGGTCAAGGCGTCCATTGCAATGCCACCCACCCACTTCTTTTCATCTCGGGACGAATGCGTTCGGTACAAAGATCTCGGTTGCTCATGTTGACGATGATGAGTTCATACCTCCCATGGCACGTATGCCGGCTATAGCCCTTCTGAAGGCTCTTTCGTATGGCGAATGCTCCAAACAGTTGAAGAAGGTGCGTCTAACCAAGTGGCACGCGTAGACGAAACGATGAGTGGAATGGGTTACTCTGATTGAAGCTAAGAGGCAAGCAATAACTGTACGGGGACGGAATCCGTAGTCGTCTTCACCTCGATCCGGCTCCGTTTTTTGCGTAAGGAAGGCAACGTACGAGACGTCGAGACTACGGATGGCACGACGTTCAGGATATTGCGACGATTCCAAATGACCTCCCTTGCAATCTAGGCGAAACAAATGAGTAACTGGTCCGACTAGGACTACGGACTTATCTGTTCCACCGTTTTCAAAGGAGCCCGTATGCCTTCGGTTCGCCAGTTCGGAGGACATCTGTGTGTTCAGATTCCTATACGACCGCGACACGTCTGATAAGCGGTTGCAAGGTAAGGCCCTGAATAACGACCGAGATGACAACAACTCCAAGCATGACACCATCGATGTCGGATGCGCCTGGAACCGCATCCGAGATGCCTAGCGCAAGGGCAAGGGCGAGCGCCCCCCGTAAACCTCCCCAAATCATTAGGTGCTGCCCGACCCGATTTACCCGCCAACGGCTTTTCTAAGAGAGCGCGCTCAACGAGTAGACTGCATTAGCGCGTCCAGCCAATACCAGGAGGATCGCACACGCAGTTGGAGCGAGAAGCTCCGAGGCCGGAATTCGGGCTGCCCGCACGCCGATTAAAAGGAAAATGATGGAGTCGGCTGCAAATGCCGCGAATTCCCAAAACGTTTCTGCGGCCTCCTTGCCCGATTCGCTGAAACAGCCGCGACCATGTACCAGAAGGTAAGAGCGGGGTCGTACTTGGACTAAAGGAAGCCCGATGTCAGTTCGACAACGGGCTATGGATCTAGGATTGGTCTAGATGTTCGCCTTGAATGTACCGGCAAACATGGAGAGGGGTGGCATTTCGAAGTGGGCGATCCCGTCCTTGATGCATACCTGGTCAAAGGAATGACTTCGGACGCGATCTCGGTCATCAAACGTGTTCGCGTCTTTGGGGCCTTTCCCAGTGACGATCTCTGCATTAACGAGGCTCTCAAGTGGGACGTCGGCGACATTCACCCGAACCGTCATCGGCTTCTCGACGCTCCGATTTGCGGCAAAAATGCTGATGGTGTTCCCGTTAAGAATCGCGCTGCTGTCAATGAAGTGGGTTTCGCCATGTGACTTCGATGCATAGGATGGGCCTTCCACTGCGACCCGCAGCGAAGTGCCGGTGCGCCTCTTGCTCATCATCTCGAAGGGGTAGAAGATTGATTGAATCAACATCTCGTCTCCCCTAGTTAGGATGGGTGCAATTACGTTGACAATCTGGGCCAAGTTCGCGATCTTCACCGTATCGGCGTGCCGGACAAAGCTGTTCAAGAAGCCCATTACGACGATGGCGTCTTCCAAATTGTAGTGCTCTTCCAACAGGTGCGCGGCAAGCTTCCCTCGTCCATCCACATGTTCACCGTGTCTGGCCCGATACCACACATTCCACTCATCAAAGCTCAACTGGATCTGTTTCTTGGTCGATCTGGCACGGTGGACAAACCGGCACAGGGCAGCAGTTTCTTCGATTTGATTGTCGATGCTTCGGGTGACCGCTAAGAAGTCGGGTGTGTCGTCTCTCTCGTTACCCACGTAGCGATGGAGGCTGATGAAGTCCACGTCATCGCGCACGTATTCAAGGACAGTTCGGTCCCAATGAAGATAGGTATGCAAATCCGGGGCACACGAACCACAAACGACCAACTCCAGATCCGGGTCCGTCATCTTCATCATTCGGGCGGTCTGCTGAGCCTTGATGGCATAGTCTTCAGCGGGTAAATGCCCAATTTGCCAATGGCCGTCCATCTCGTTTCCAAGGCACCAGAGTTTGACCTGATGGGGATGCTCGTATCCGTGTTCAACTCGGAGGTCCGCAAATTTACTTCCGCAGTCGATGTTGCAGTACTCGACCCAGTTCCTTGCTTCCTCCGGCGTTCCCGTGCCCAAATTTACGGCGAGCATTGGAGTCCATTTCAGTTTCCGGGCCAAATTCATGAATTCATTGGTGCCTACCTCGTTTATCTCGAGGCTGGACCATGCAAGGTCGCGCACCGTGGGCCGGTCTTGCCTTGGACCGACTCCATCCAACCAGTGATATCCACTGACAAAGTTGCCACCGGGGTATCTCATTGCCGTGAACTCCAACCGCTGCAGCGCCTCGAGCACATCGGTACGCCAGCCGTTGGCGTCGGCATGCTTACTGCTTGGTTGATAAACACCTTCGTAAACGGCTCTACCAAGATGCTCAAGGAATCCGCCGAAGACTCTGGGGTCTACTTGGCCGATTTGGAAACGAGTATGAAGATGAATAGTAGTAGTCATAGGGATACGGGATTAGTCTTTAAGACCTGTGGTAGCCATACTTGAGATGATTCGCTTTTGGAAGATGCAGTAGACGATTACTAGAGGAGCGGTTCCAAGAACGCTCGTAGCCAGGGTCTTTCCATATTCCGTAAAGTACGAGGATTGGTAGAGTGCGATTCCGACTGGAAGGGTGTAGTTCCTGACGGAGTCCATGAATACTAGCGGCCCGAGGAAATCGTTCCATGATCCAATGAACGTAAAGATTCCCAGGGTTGCCAAAGCAGGGGTACAAAGCGGAAGACAAATTTGCGAATAGACTCCCCAGAGAGAGCAGCCGTCAATTAAAGCAGCCTCCTCAAGCGATGGGGGAATGGACCGCATAAACTGAGTAAGCATAAACACGCCAAACCCTCCAGCGGTTGCCGGAACGATTAGCGCAAGCGGGGTATCGAGCCAGTGAAACCAACCCAGCATCAAATAGACCGGGATGAGAAAGAGCTGCCCTGGGATCATCATCGAAGCAACTATCACGGCGAGGATCTTTCCACTCCCCTTGATCTTTAAGCGAGCGATTGCAAATGCCGTCAAAGAAGAGACGAAGAGGACAAGGAAGGTCACCGATGTGGAGATCAACATGCTGTTGAGCAGCCACTGTGCAAAAGGCGCCTCTTCGGAATATTTGAGGGTTCGAGCAAAATTCTCAAGCGTCCAATGATGGGGAATTGCCGAACTCGGGTTAAGTACTTCGTCAGGCGACTTGAAGGCGGTAAACACCATGAGGACAGCGGGAGACAGGAAGACCACCGCAACAGCGAGCATAACAATCGCCGCAATTCGACCTCGAACCTTCAATCGATCGATCTCCTTAGGAGTAAGGCCTGCACGATGATCACCACCAAAATCATGGCGAATAGCAGCCAACTCAGGGCTGCCGCGTAACCCAGGCGGTACTTATTGAACGCAGTGTCGTAGATGAGCTGCACCAGGCCGGTCGTTGAGCGGTCCGGTCCGCCGTTCGTCATCATAAACGTCTGTCCGAATACCTGAAACGCTCCAATCGTGCTTGTCACGACGATAAAAAGCAGAACATGCCTCATCTGGGGAATCGTAATATTCGTCAGGAGCCGTCGGCTTGTGGCGCCGTCGATCATTGCTGCTTCGTAGAGATGGGTCGGAATCTGTTGAAGAGCAGCCAGCAGGATAATCGTTGCCCCACCAAGTCCCCACCAGAGGCTCATCACTACAATGCTCGGTAGAGCGAGTGTTTTCTCTCCGAGCCAGTGAATCGGCATAATGCCCACTCGCTTGAGAAGGTAGTTGAAAAACCCAAATTCCCCATCATAGAACCAGCGCCAGATAATAGATGCGACCACGACATTGAACATTCCGGGGAGGAAAATCAGTCCGCGCACCGCATTTCGCCCAAATGTCATTGCCTGAAGGCCAAGGGCGAGCCCGAAAGAAAGAACAACAAAGGCCGGCACGATCATGATCGCGTAGACACACGTGACCTTGGTGGCTTGAATGAAATATGGGTCTTTAAGCGCTTCTCGGAAGTTATCCAGTCCGACAAAGTGAAGGTGTTCCCTCGACGTCAGATCCAGTTGAGTAAATGCCAGAGCGGCGGCAAATAGAATCGGGCAGACGATAAAGACAAGGAAGGACATCCCGTACGGGACAACAAATAGATTTGCATGTCGCGATTGTGATTTGATCGAACTCACGACTTGTTCTCCTCTTTGTCGCGGGCAATTGCCTTCTCCACGTTCGAGTTAGCCAATTCTAGAGCTGCCTGCGGAGTCATTTCACCCCGCAAGACCCTCTCAACTGCCTGATCAATCTCCTGTATAAGTTCAAATAGAAGCGGCGTTCGGGGAGGATAGATCATGTAGGGAACCTCCTTTGAGAACGCGTATTGCACTTGCAGTTGCTTGAATTCCGGTGAGTTGCGAATACTAATGCGGGCCGGAACTTGGCCGGCCCGAGCCCAGGCAAGGCTGTGCTTGGAGAGATAGCTGATGAACCTCTCGGAAGCCTCGCGCTCCTTGCCATTCAGGTCACTCCGAATGCATAGGCAATGGGAATCTCCAACAGTTCCTGGCTGGCTTCCAATTTGAGGAACTGGAGCGCCGAAATACTTGAAGTCAGTCAGCGATTGAAGGTCGCCCACCATATACACGCCTTCGAAAAGCATGGCCACCTTCTTCTGTCGAAAACCGGTCCAGCCAGCGTTGCTCTCGGCAGGAGGCGTCAACTTGAGGTGATTCATGAGATCGCCCATGAAGGCAAGCGCGGCGACGTTTCCTGGATTCACCAGATCCGGATTGCCGTTATCATCAAAATAGCGGCCGTGAAATTGCGGTATAAGCGCCATGAAGTTGTTGCGCCAGAAGGTCCAGGAAAAGCCCCAAACATCGTGATCTCCGTTTGCTCCGACTTTCTGCAGTTTCTTGATCGCGTCGATGAATTCATCACGGTTGGTCGGTGGTTTCGGAGTTCCATCCGGGTTTTTCAGGCCCGCCGCAATCAACTGGTCCGCATTACAGTACAGTCCCTGGGGATGGATGTCGAGCGGAACTCCGACCATCTTCTTTCCAAACTTCACCTGATCCAGAACCTTGGATTCAAAATCGGAAGGCAAGAGTCCGGTTGAAGAGCCAAACAGATCGGAAACATCCGCGAGGTAACCGGCCCGAACCATTCGGGGAAGCGTACTGGCGTGGATCACGAAGACCTGAGGTCCCCGCCCGCTCATTGCGGAGACCATCAGTTTGTTGTAGTAAGTGTCCCATGCCATGCGCTGCATGGAAACCTCGATATCTGGATTTTCTTCATTGAAGTGACGAATCACCTCCAGCATTGCAGTACCGTCAGGGCCGGTCCAGCCATTCCAAAAGCTGATTTCTGTTTTCTGTCGGGCTAATGGTCCGCCACCGGTGAAGAGCTTTAGTGCAGCCAGAACTACACACATGAAGAACAAACCCGTTAGAAAATGACCACGCATCAGAATCTCTCTAGAACCTATTGGGCTACTATGCTCCAATCGATTCCGCTCGACGCTAACATGTAGTTCCTATCCGATGTAATCATGGTGATTCTTGATGTCTGAAGACATGATTGAAGAAAAATCCAATTTGTGCACAAACAGACCATGGCTGTCCACTCGACCCACGATTCTTCATGCCGTCGGCTAGCGTTCTTTTAGAAGAATCTCAAGAAAGAACGGGCTTTCGAAGGTTGGAGCCACGTTAACGACTTGTTATTGACCGGTTGCAGCAGGCGGTTGAGTAGCGGGGGCGGTATGGCCCTGCATCTTCTTTTGCTTCTCCATCTGGCTACGCATTTCGACCATCTTGGAGGGCTTTTCATCCGGATTACAGCCCAGCATACATTGGGAAACCAGCATGGCAAGAGAAGCTACGAGTGCCATCTTGGCGATTTGACGATGAGTTTCTTGGTTTTGCATATCAGCCTTTTAGTAGTGCCTGATTTATTTTAGGCGTAACTTTGGCACGGGCGCTCCGCCCAGGTTAGATTGGACGACAACTTATATGGGCTGGCTCTGTTTCTCCGAACCAGCCCATCAAGTTGATCGAATTTACTGGATGGCAGTGAGGTCGCAAGTGCCCCAAGTCTCCCAGTAGCTGGGATTGACACTTGAATCAGTCATGCCAGTCGTATTCGGAACGGTTGACCCGTTGTTCTGCCAGTCATACACGTTACTGCTGATGCCGTACATTTTGTAGGTTACAGCGGTGCGGTTGTAATACTTGGCATGGCCGTCTGCGAACGTATATTCGTCTCCCTTGCCATGGACCTCTGCCATCCAATTGATGTCGATTCCATTGCATAACGGAGCACCGTTGACCGTAACCAAAGTATTGTTGGAGTTGGTCATGGTGTTGAAGATCGTGGGCTGCATGTAGGCGTCGATCGTCGCGCCGTCTGCGCTCTGCAAAACGATCGTTGTGGCTGGCGAACTCATGGATGTGGCAGACACTCCCACAACCGCGCCATTGAAGTCGTAAGTGGTATTCCCCGCTCCGGCTACGGAGCTAAATCCGTAGGGGACACCCGTCACCTTCGGAGCCGTTGGGCACAGATAAACACCCAAGTTCTTGACATAGGGATAGATCTCTTGTCCCCAATTTTGGAAAGCACCCGGATCCATGAAGCCCAGAGGGCAAACCGAGGTTCCGTTGTAGCACTCTTCACTCGGGTACCAAGCCCAGAATCCGCCATAGTCTCCTGTGTACGGCATCCGATCATCGTAATCGTTGAGGTACATATTCTGGCCAAGGCCAAGTTGTTTGAAGTTAGATAGGCAGGCCGTCTTCTTAGCTGCTGCTTTAGCTTGTGCAAAAACTGGGAATAGGATTGCGGCAAGAATCGCTATGATCGCGATAACGACGAGAAGCTCAATGAGCGTGAATGCTTTGCGTTTTGTCATTTTAGATCCTCTTCGGTGAGGGCAAATAGGCTTGGTCAACACGTTAGGTGAGGCACGTCGATGCCCCTTGATGATGAATAGTCAAATCCGTCTCCACGACTTTTGTTGGTATAAGCTGCGAAACGAGCGCAACGCTAACCTCCGTGTCTATCATACAACGGGTAATAGCCAAATGGGAATAGATATTCTACAAATCGATTGTCAGATTCTAATTTGTCTGTCTTCTAACCTACTGACCACGTTCAATCTTGAAAATATTGACGATTGGCAATGGATATTCCCGATGTAGAATATGAGGCATGCGCAATGTCGCCATGATCGCTTTGCTAGGAGTAACAATGGTTGTTTCCGATCCACAGGGCTCATCGCCGAAGGCGACACCGAACGATGGCTGCGGCTGTGAGGAGATGGCATCGCAACAAGAGTCTCCGAAGCCTCCGCCTCATATTGATGAGTTGGAAGGGAATGGGGTGGGGGCGCACGACCCGGCGATGGCAAAGGAAGGCAGGAGCTACTACTTGTTTTGCACCGGGCCGGGGATATCGATGCGAACGTCAAAGGATCGACTGAAGTGGTCTGCGTCGTCAGGCGTATTCGAACATGCGTTGCCATGGACGGGAACGACCATTCCTGGTTCTCGTGAATTCTATTGGGCGCCTGACATTTCGTATTTCAACCACAAGTGGCACCTGTATTACGCGGTCTCTACATTCGGGAGGAATCGCTCGGCAATCGGTTTGGCGACTAATGTAACACTCGATCCGACAAATCCGGAATATCACTGGCAAGATGATGGCCCAGCCGTTCAATCGTACGCGACGGATAACTACAACGCGATCGATCCGAATCTCTCGTTTGATGAAAAGGGACACCCATGGATGGCGTTTGGCAGTTTTTGGAGCGGCATCAAGATACTCAAGATTGATCCTGCCACCGGTAAGCCAGAAAGTGCCGACGGGCCTCCCTTGGCGATCGCAAGTCGTGCTCGTCCAGGGGCAATCGAAGCGCCCAGCATCATGCGGCATGGACGTGACTTCTATTTATTCACTTCCTTCGACATTTGTTGTCGAGGAGTGAATAGCACATACAATATTCGGGTAGGCCGTTCTTCCTCGATCACGGGTCCCTATGTTGACCGGGACGGTAAACCCATGATGGAAGGAGGAGGCACGTTGGTGCTCGCGACCCATGGCCGGTGGCATGGCCCAGGCGGGAACTCAGTCCTTCGTGATGGAAGAAAGGACTTGCTGGTTTACCACGCCTACGACGCGTCAGCCAATGGGGCTCCAAAATTACGTATCGAACAAATAAACTGGGATAAAGACGGCTGGCCCCATGTTCCGTCAGCCAATGAAGTACCCCCGAAGTAACGGCCCAAGACCGCCTCACATTGGGCCCCGCAATACAGGACCTCGACAGCCGATTAAAGCTCACGAAATGGTTCGAGCTGCCATCTGCACAAAAGCTAAGACGCCAAAGACTTAGGCAATGCTTACGAAACCGCCGATCTACTTCGTTTAAGAATTAAGCCGAGCCTGGGCATTGAGGTCACGAGCAGACACCCAGTTGTTGGATGGCGCCTTCGTGAAGTTGGAAACGGTGACTTCCGGTTCTGGAGCGCTCTTTTCTAACGAGAGTTCGTCTGCCCACTTCTTGATCAGGGTGATTTTTGCTTGGGCGGCGTCCCGGCGAGGAATGTACTCGGCTTCGATGGCCTTTAATTCCTCTACAGCGGAGTCATGCTTGCTGTTGATGAATGTCTTTGCGTCCATGTACATAGCTTAACACTGCAGGGGCTAAGATTCCAAGTGACAGAAATCCGTGACATCATGCGGATTAAAGCGTCGGTTCGAGTCGAATGATGACAGTCGCCTATACTCAGCGGGCCCGTAGATGTCGCAGGCTCCGGGGCAGGGAAATTCAATGCCATTCCGATTCTCCGGCACGTATCCCTGGGGGTCGGTGAGTCGTACTACAATAGGAATATCATGACCAACCAGGTTCAGCAGTATGACGACGACGAATTGTCTGAAATCTTGCGGCTAGCGGTCCGTAAGCAGGAGAGCGCGTCCGGTGACCTTCGCCGTCGACTTCTGGACGTAGCAGACGAACTCGGAATATCCCATGAAGCCATCGCAGAAGCCGAAGCCGAGTATCGCCAAAAGGTATCTCGACAAAATGAATTGGCGCTTTATAAGAAGGAGAACCGAAACGGTTTCCGGATTCACAGCGGCGTTTACGTCATCGTGAACATTTTCTTAGTGGGCCTTAACCTGATCACCTGGCAGGAGGACAAGGAAATCTGGTTCCCATATGGTCTGCTTGGCTGGGGCATCGGCTTGGCGATCCATGCTTTTGTCACGTTGCGTAAAGTTGACTGGCAGGACGAAGAATTCCAAAAGTGGCGACGAAAGCGAGCGACCGAGATGGGTGCTGACGTCTCTCCGGATATCCACTCGTAACGCTTAGATCACTAGACGTGCACCATCCTTAGGAGGATGGTTCGAGGCATGCAATGATCGCCTCAATCACTCGTTTTGATTCTTCTGGACCCTTCACTTCGATCGAGACGACTCCCGCCTCCTTCGCTGGATAATCGTTCCCGCCCGGGAAAAGCGCATCGCCCACGAACACCATCTCATCGATGGAAATCTTAAGAATCTCCTGGAGCTTTCGAATCCCGTAGGCTTTGTCAATTCCAGGCTTGGTCACATCAACCGAAGTCGTACCGCCAAGGCGAACTGAAAACTCCGGAATGATTTTGTCCAGGAGTCCTTTCATCTTTTGCCGTTTTGCAAAATCGGGATCCCACTTCTTCTTTTCGTCGATCGGAGCATTCTGTCCAAGCGCTGAGAACGTAATTTGGCTACCGCGATCTTCGACGACCTGTCCCCAATGGCTCTCAGTCTTGAGGTTCATTGCCTTCATGACTTGACTAAACGCGTCGAGAATCTTCTCTCGCTGAACTTTCGTGAAGTCGTCGGCGTAAAGCTTTTCCCATTCCGTACCGAATCGATAGAACTTGGTCCCGCATGTTGGGAGAAGCAGCAGGCTACCCAGGAGCTTGTCGTGGGGCAAGTTTGGAAGCACCTGCTTTTGGAATTGCGGCCAATCGCCGCCCGAAATGACGGCTACCTTTGCCACGTTCAGAAGCCGTGCAAGCAGGGATGCCATCTCAGCATCCAACGGAGATTTGCTTTCGGCAAGGGTGCCATCTAGGTCGAAGACGATGAGCTTTTTCATGATGTTAGTCGCCTTCCGGCAGGCCAATTTCTAAGAGGGTAATCGTGACGAGTGGCTCGACGAAACACGCACCGACAGCGGCAGGCAGTAGGATCACATTGCCGGGGCGGATTGCGTAGTTGAGATCGTCATGCTTCAAATCTGCTTCGCCCGAGATGCAGACGAGAACTCTGGGCGTACCTTCCTTGCCGACGACAAACTCCATTTCCGCCGTTACCCGCCACGCCACAAAGTGATCGCAATCGAAGAGCCGCTCGCGCAGTATGGGATCGTTCACTTCCTCATGGGGAATGACCGGCCCGATAGCACCTTGCATAAAATCGATGCAGTCCATTGCTTGCGTTACCTGAAGCGGTCGAGGCTGCCCCGTCTTCGTGTCAATATGGTCCCAATCGTAGAGGCGAAACGTAACATCGCTGTTCTCCTGCACTTCGAACACGACCACATCGCCGAGCGAGTGAACTGTGCGAGCAGGTATGAACACGGCATCCCCTGGTCCGGGCTTGAAGCATGTCAATTGGTCAGAGACCGTTCCACTTGAGATTGCCTGCCGGATACTGTCTTCTGTAGTCCCTTCTTGTAGGCCTGCGTAGACGCAGGCTTCTGGGCCCGGTTCAAGAACAACCCAAGCCTCCGTTTTGCCATGTTCGCCGTCTGGTATATATTTCGTATCGTGATCTGACGGATGGACTTGCACACTGAGCGTTCCTGCTACGTCCAAGAACTTCAGAAGCAGAGGGAAACGGCTGTAAATTGTTGAGAACTTCCCTAAAAGTCCCTCGGGCGAATGATCAATCAGATCCTTGATCGTGAGGTCCTTTAGCGGTCCTTCTGTCACACGGCTGGGAAAGTCGTCCCTGTCGCTTAGAATCCATGCTTCGCCAAACGGCCCTTCGCTCGGCAGAGGTGCACTTAGGAAGTTGGATAGGCGTCGTCCGCCCCACGGGCGATATTGGTAAATTGGATCAAAGCGGAGTGGATAAAGCGGTGTCTGATACATAGGAGTCTCTATCGCTGGCGATCATGCCACCGCAAAGGTTCCCTTTAATATCGCTCATCCTGCTCTCGTCGTCGTTTGGATGCCCCTTGATAGGCGCTTCCTATCTTTACCGCCATGAGTCCTGGATGAGGGCAGAATCAGTTGGCATAGAGTTGCATCGAGAGGCTTGGAACTGCCGGTCAAATAGCAAGACACCGGAGCGGTGCCTTTTAAGGACATAAGCCTTTGCCACCCGCCAGCCTGGTCGATGACATCTTGGGGGACTCTGAATCGGACGTAATGAGGATCGAGAACTTGCTGAGGACGGCCCTTCTCATATTCTTTTGCGACCAGAATAAGCGTCATCCATCCGTGAGCAGGGTCGAGACGCCGTATACATCCGTCAACCCGCATGAAGCCCTTACCAGGTTTTGGGCCGGCGAGCTTAAGGCGGGGCGCCTGGATGACTTGAGCTGCCTTGAGGGATAAGAATGGGTTCCTGACCCGTGGAGCGGTTGATCCACGCCCTGGCGCGTACAACTCGAAATGGAGGTGCGGTCCGGTAGCGTTTCCACTCATCCCTACATACCCGATGAACTGTCCCGCATACACATGTTGACCGGGGACAAGGCTGGGATTGAACATGACATCCTTGCAGCCTGAATGATCGTGGGTCCCAAGGTCGTCGTCGTTGAGGTGAGTCCCGAGCATTGCCCAACCATCGTCGCCGTATATCCAGAATGACTGGGTCTTGAAACCTATAATCCCAGGAAAGGGCGCGACGATTGGGGACATTTTTGGAGCTGCGATATCGATAGCGGCGTGCAAAAAGCCCCCTCGGTCAAAGCTATAGTCGTCTTGCCAATGACAGTGAGCCAAAACAGGGAAGATCAGCGGCTTGATAACGCGTTGGTTGGGAAGCGGCTTCATACCGTGCTGAGGTGCTGGCGGCGCGGGGCCCCAGGCATAGTTCGCAGTGCTTGCAGAACCTGTTATGGATAGGACAAGGAAGACCGAGGAAAGCATGGAGGTTCGAGACAGTATGTGCCGCTTGCCCATGAACCGGAAGGGGCTGACCATAGTTTTCCGACGTTCGATTCAATTAGATCGTATTCACGTTGTCATCAGAAGCGCAATCGCAGGCAGGTCGGTCAGAGATCGACCAATTATCCTCGAAAAACCCCCATGCATTTGGTCGAATCGGTCAAGTCAAGTGGCAGGAAACTGGCTTATCCAGTGGGTCGGCGAGCATCGACTAAGAGCCCACCCAACCCATTCCATCGACTCCAGGAGACAACTCGATGGACGGTTCCATCTTCCAAGTCTTCAAGTTCAATACGGCAATTTGACCCGAGCCGATACAGCTAACAAAGGCGGTTGTGCCGTCGGGGGAGACAAAGAGACCAATGCTTGAACTCGGAAGGTCGAAGGTGTGGCTCGCCTCCTTTGTCGAGAGGTCAACCGCATAAAGTTGGCGGGCATCGGGGGACAACACGATCAGCCACTTGCCATCGGGGGTTGGTGATGATGCAAAGGCCACCGCCGGGATCTCGATCCAACCTGTTACCTTGTCAGACTTCGTATCGATCTCGGCTATCCTTGGCAGGCGTTGGTCATGAGTGAAAACTGTTTTTCCATCCACCGAGATTGAGATGCGCTGGGCGACGGCGGATATGGGAATAACGGTGACCAACTCGTGCTTCTTAAGATCAAGCACGCTAACGGACCCTGCTCCTACGTTGGATGTGTACGCCCGGCGACCGTCCTTTGAGAAAACGAACATATGCGTTTCCTTCTGACCTGTCGGTATCTTGGCAACGACCTGGTCCGTTCGAGTGTCTACTGCGTAGATCGCGTCATCAAGCTCGGCACTGACGTACAGCAGTCCGTCCTTGCCGAACAGAGCCCGATGTGGGCGAACCGGTTTACCCAGGTAGATACTTCGAACCACCTTGAACTCGTGGAGATCCACGACGTCGATGTGGTCGCCGTCCGTTCCTGGACTTCCCACTCCAACATTGCTGTAAATCGGCACATAAGCGAATCGTCCGTCCTTCGATACCGCAACTTCATGGCCATTTATGCCAACCGTAACCGTTCCCAGGGCCTTGCGCCCAACGGTGTCGACAAGTTGCACGGTGTGGTCATGCTGGTTGACAACAACGAGCTTGCCTGAGTCGATCGCAGGAACGGTAGAACTAGGAAGTGTAGCTGTTGTCATGAGAATGAATAAGGTGCCGAGCATTTCAAGCCTTAGGTGAGGATTGATATTAGTACAATTTATGGCCCGCCGTGCAATGGCCCTGTCCGCGGCTTCGATTCAGTGGCCTTCCATCACCAGTCGATGCCCGTTCCCGGCTACATGGGTCGAGTAAAGCCAAACGACGTCAACGCCAAACCAACGATCGCGGCGAAACTCGCTTTAGTGATGATACAGGTAATGCGCGATTCAGCCCTTCATAGCGAGGCTCTTGAGGTGGTCAGCTAATGATCGGATCGAAAGAGACTTGCCTCAATCCCGGTGCATGAGGCCCTCCCTATCCGTATAACTACTGAGGTGCTGGCATCATCGATCCTTTCGACCATAAAGACCCCCACATTATAGGAAGATCAGTTTGAAGAGGATGCTCATTTGGGGAATCCCCGCTGCCGCGGTGGTCGGCCTCGTCATCTGGCGTTTCGCAGTGCTGGGCGAGTCTCACTCTCTGGCCGCGAAGCAGGGTGGGGGTAGCTCTGCAGAAGTTCAAGTGGTCCCTGCAATCAGCCGCCGTATCGTGCAAAGGCTCCAGGGCGTTGGAAGTATCTCCTCGCCAGAAATACTGGAAGTCTCGCCGATATCGGCAGGGAGGATCGACTACTTGGAGGCTCGTGAAGGAGACCTGGTGACTCCAGGCGAACTTCTTCTTAAGATCGACCCGAGCGACTTACAGGGGGCGATGCTTCAGCAACAGGCGAATCTGGCCGAGGCTCGCGCCCGGCTTTCCCAAGCGAAACTTACGCAAAATTCCACGAGCGTTGGAGTGAAAAGCCAGATTCAGCTTCAAAAGGCCACCCTCACAAGCGACAAGGCCAACCTGGCATTGACACAGCAAAACTACGACGCCGAGGTCGAGGGAGCACAAGCTCAGGTAACGGCAGCGCAGAGTGGTGTCGCAAATGCCCAAGCAGCTCTCGATAAGGAGAATGCCAATCTTCGGAACACCCAACTCACCTACGATCGAACCCTCAACTTGTTCAAGCAGAACTTCATCGCTTCACAGGATGTCGACAACGCAAAGACGGCACTTGACGTGGAGAAGGGTTCGGTGGGTGTTGCGAAAGCTCAGCTCGATGCAGCAAATGCTCAACTGAAGTCTCAGCAGACCAATTTGAGCATCGCCAAAAGCAAGGGTCTCGCCGACATCGCGGCCGCAAAAGCCACAGTGGTCGAAGGACAGGCGAACCTTCGTCTGGCTGAAGCGAACAAATCGGAGCGACCGGCATATCAAGAGAATCTAAATGCGCTGCAGAGCGAGGTGAATTCCGCTGCCGACCAACTTACTCAGGCTCAGGCCCGCCTTGCCGCAACCATGATCTACTCGACGGTGAAGGGAACGGTAACGGCCCGTAAGGCCGACCCAGGAGATCTCGCGACACCTGGTTCGCCGGTACTCGAAGTCCAGTTTCTCGATTGGCTTTATGTTACGTCGACGTTGCCGATCGATTTCAGCACCCAAATACACGCTGGTCAGATCGCTAGTATCACGATCGACGGGTTAACGGGCAAGACGTTTACCGGTCCGATCATCAACATCAACCCTGCGGCCGATCCGCAAAGTCGGCAGTTTGGGATAAAAGTTCGTTTGGACAACAAGGACCACATCGTCCGCCCAGGGATGTATGGCCGAGTCTCGATCATTACGAGCCAGGTTAATGCCACGGTAGTCGTGCCTCACGAAGCGGTTCAGACGAATTCGGGGAGCGCGCCAACCGTTTCGGTAGTGGATAGCAGTGGGGTAGCCCATATTCGAAAAGTCACTTTGGGTGCAAGCGACGACCAGGGCGTGCAAATTACCAGCGGGGTACAGGTCGGTGAGCAGGTTGTCGTCCTGACATACAATGCGCTGAAGGATGGTCAGAAGGTCAAGGTAACGACCCCATCCACTTCGAGCGCAAGTAGCCAGTCCTCGACATCTTCCACCGTTACGGTGAAGACGAGCCGCGTTAAGCAATCACCATGAACATTGGCAAGTTTTCCGTAACGCGCCCGGTAGCGGTGACGATGCGAATCGCGGCGCTCGTGCTGCTTGGCCTGATCTGTCTGCAACGGTTACCGATCGACCTATTGCCGCGCATCCAAATTCCGACCATCTCCGTCGGGGTCAACTGGCCCAATACTCCGCCGGAGGACATGGAAGTCCAAATCACCCGGCCGATCGAGGAATCGGTTTCGACTGTCCAGGGCATTTCCCTGGTCAGCTCTACTTCGCAACTTGGTACTTCGAACGTCAAGGTCCAGTTCAACTACGGAGCCGATCTCAATCAGGCGGCACTCGATGTAATCCAAGCCGTTCAGAGAGCCCAAGGGAAATTCCCGAGCGATCCAACGATTTCGGTGCCAACGGTGCTGAAATTCGATCCCGATTCGTTGCCGATCCTGAATTATGGAATCACTGGCGATCCTGACCTGGTTCACCTGCGCGATGTGTTGACCAATCAAATCAGTCCCGTCATCGAGGGCGCGAGTGGAGTGGCCCAGGTAACGATTTCGGGGGGATACGATCGCTCGATCATTGTGAATGTCGATCCCAACAAGCTTCAGTCGTTTGGGATCACGATGGCGAACGTCTCGTCTCGCCTTCAACAAGAGAACATCTCTCTACCTGCCGGGTCCGCGAAAGAAGGCAATACTCAGTACAACATTCGAAGCGTCGGCTATTTCAATAGTCCGAGTGAAATTCCGCTGATGCCACTTGCTACGATCAATGGGCAGATAGTGACCCTCGGGCAAGTCGCCACCGTCACAGACGCGACTCAAGACATCCAGTACTACACGTATGTCAATGGAGAGCCTGGTATCGGGCTGAGCGTTCAAAAGCAGGCCGACGCGAACACAGTAGAAACTGCCAACAACGTCAAGGCTCAGATCGCGAGTATTCAAGCCAGGTATCCAAATCTGCATTTTCGGACGGCATACGACCAGTCTCAGTTTGTGCAGGACTCGATCACGGACCTAAAGCAGACAGCAGTTGTTGGCGGAGTCTTGGCAATTCTGATCATTACGTTCTTCTTGCGCAACCTGCGAAGCACGTTCGTGGTGGCACTCTCAATTCCTGTCTCCATCATCTCCACCTTTTCACTCCTGTATTTTTGCGGTTTCACACTAAACACGATTTCCTTGAGCGGCCTTGCGCTTGCATCGGGACTGATCGTTGACGACGCAATTGTCGTGCTGGAGAATATCTACAGGCATATTGAGCGGGATAAACAGCGTGCCGCTGACGCGGCGGTTACTGGAACTCAGGAGATCATTCCCGCCGTCCTCGCATCCACGTTCACGGTCATGATCGTCTTCCTGCCGCTGTTGCTCGTCAAGGGGCAAACCGGACAAACGTTTACCCAATTTGCGTTGGTCGTCATCTTCTCGATCACCGTCTCTCTTCTAGATGCGACAACCGTTGTTCCGATGTTGGCATCGCGGATGATTCATGAGAAGGACGTGGTTGCAGAAGCCCATCCGGAACTCCGCGAGAGGCTTGGGATCCGATCCAGTCTGCTGACCAAGGTTTTCGACCGGGTAGGCAATTGGTTTCATGATCTCGACGAATCCTATCGAAAGGGGTTGGGTTGGGCGATTCATCATCGCGTCCCGATCATCGCAATCGCCCTTATTGCGGTAGGTGCGGCGGGAGCCCTTTGGCCGTTTGTTGGGCGGGAGAACCTTCCTCAAACCGACACCGGAAACCTAACCATCAACGTGAAACTGCCCCTAGGCGCCTCGCTGGACACTACAGACGCACTGATCAAGCAGGTGGACGCATTTCTGTCCAAGGATCCGGATGTCGAGACTTACATTAGCGGATCGGGCTTTTCATTTCGATCAAGCGGCGGATCGCAATCCACTCCGAACAACGGTGGAGCAACCATACAGCTCAAGGCGAATCGGAAAGGCAACACGACGACCGTGGTCAAGAGACTTCAAGCCGAATTGTCGAAATTGCCGGGCGCAAAGATCCAGGTCACCCCGTTCGATGTGGTCGCAAACATTATCGGTGGAAGCAATTTGGGCCTCACCGTCGATGTGTTTGGGAACGACCTGACTCTACTCGCCAAGACCTCGGCGGATGTTCAGGCGGCTCTCGACAAGATTCCGGGCCTGACCGGCGTCGATACCTCGCTTCAAGACGCGACACCAGAGATTCATTTCGCGATCGACCGAGACAAGGCGCAGACGCTTGGAGTTTCGTTTCAGGATATTGCGAATACGTTGACGGCAAGCACGAACGGAGAGCTATCGACCTATTATCAGGAAAATGGATTCCAGTATCCGATCATGGTACAGGTCCCTCAGAATCTTCGCCTGAGTGTTTCTGAACTGAATAACCTTCCCATTGCAGGAACTGAGAATCGACCCAGCGGCGCAGTGCTCGTCAGCCAGGTCGCAACCGCCGTGGTTGGCACCGGTCCACGGGAAATTGAACGCCAAAACAGCCAGCGTTACAACGACATCGGAGGTCAGGTAGTCGGGCGAACGCAAAGCGACGTGATGGACGACATTACGGCAGCCATGAATAAGATCCAGTACCCTTCTGGAAGCTACTGGCAATTCAGTGCCGATCAACTGCAGGCGCAGCAGGATTTTGCGGGGCTGGGAGTCTCCGTATTCTTGGCCGTCGCCCTTATCTACATGCTCTTGGCGACACAATTCGAGTCGTTCATTTACCCGTTGGTCGTATTGTGCTCAGTGCCCCTTTGCGCCATTGGAATGGTATTGGCGTTGTTCATCACTGGGAGGGCCTTTGGGCTCACCGCGTTCATTGGGCTCTTGATGCTGATTGGCATCGTTGTCAAAAACGGAATTCTGTTAGTCGATTACACCAATCAGTTGAGATCCCGTGGCATGGAGCGCGATTTGGCCGTGCTCACTGCGGCTCCGACCAGACTCCGTCCTATTCTAATGACCACGCTCGCTGCCATTCTCGGCATGTTGCCATTGGCCCTGGGAATCGGAACGGGCTCGGAAATGTATGTCCCACTGGCCACGACGGTGATTGGCGGCTTGGCCACATCCACGATGCTTACTCTCTTTATCGTTCCCACTGTCTACACAATTTTCGACGACCTGATCCAGAGGTTCCATCCTCCCCAAAAGACCGAAGAATCTGCGTTCGACATTCTCGCATCCTTACCCGACGAGGACTCGACTGACCGATTGGAGGCGCCTCATGCTCCCTAATCTCCCGTTGAACCGCTTTGGATCGGTTTTGGTGGTACTCGCAGGGGCTGTTTGCTCCGCGATAGGGCAATCTCAGGGAACGCCGCCTCCAAAGGTCACGACTCCCGACATCAAAATACCGGGTCAATTATCTTTGCCCGGTCCCGCCAAGTCGGAAATCGGGGCCCAGCCACTGTCGATTGCCGAAGCGGTGTCCATTGCGCTATCGAAGCAGCCTCAAATTAATATCGCACGGGCAAACTTGCAAAGCGCACAGGGGCTTTTGCAGCAGGCTGGTTCGGGGTTACTTCCTCAATTCAGCGCTAACCCAGGCTACAACAATCAAGCGTCGATTGCGAATGGCGGCCCTGTGTTGGATCCGTATGCCGCATCGATTACGGTACAGCAGCTCCTCTATGACTTTGGAAAGACGCGCGACCTTGTCCGTCAGCAGAGCGCCCTTGAGCGTGCATCTCGGTGGAATCTATCGCGCGCCCAACAAACCGTGGCCATGCAGGTGAAGTCGGCTTTCTACACCTTGGTCCAGGATCTCGCAAATGTCGGGATCAGTGAATCTGACGTAGCGACTCGGCAGAAGGAACTCGATGAGGCGACCGCTCGCATGAATAACGGGTTGGGCGCTCCTGCCGACGTTCTGCAAGCGAAGACCAACCTTGCCGCTGGCGCGATTTCGCTGTCCTCTGCTCGCGATGCCGCATTAACGGCTCGGATGTCGCTTGCCCAGTTACTCGGAATCAATCCTAGAACGCCGATCGTGCCGGCTCCCGCAAAGGAGACACCGCTGTCCGACGAGATGGATTTGGAGAAGCTCGTGTTCGATGCGATGCAGGACCGCCCTGATATTAAGTCCGCCAAGGAGCAGGTCTCCGCTGCGACCTTTGCGGTCTCAGAGGCTCGCAAAGGCAACCTTCCCCGAGTGGACGTTTTGGGCGGCGTGAACGGAAAGGGCCCCAACGATTTCTTTTTGACCGAGAACGCGTCCTATGGGATCGTCGTGAGTTGGCTCTTTGGAGACGGAGGGTTGACTGCAGGCCAGGTCAAACAGGCCAAGGGAAATGAGGATGCCGCACGGCAGAACCTGATTGTCGTCACGAACCAAGCAATATCGGACGTCGGCCAGGCGTACGTGGACTTACAGTCGTCGCTTCAGAGACTGGATATTGCGAGCGCGGGAGTAGCCAACGCGCTGGAATTGGTACGTATTGACGAGGGACGCTACGTTGGCGGGATTGGCCAATTCTTGGACGTGACCACTGCCCAAGCTTCGCTCTTTACAGCCCAACTCAGCCTCAGCCAAGCTCAAGGTGATGTCGAGCGATCTCGTGCCAGCCTTCGAACGGCTATTGGCCTACTGTAAACGAATGAGCGTTCTGCCTCAATTAGGAACTCGTCGTCGCTCGGCATTGGCGCCCGCTCACCAGTCACCTCCGAAAACCGCTGCCTGCATTTGTGGCATTCATTGCCGGTTTCAGCACTCATGACCCGTCGTCATCGGGATCGGTCCGGTCCTTACTTAGTTCTTGACTGGAACCATCTGGATGTTACAGATGCCAACGATCGCGCCACCATGTGCAATTTTCGCTCGAACGATTTTGATCGTCGCACTGGTCGCCTTCAGCGAATCCCATATCATGCTTTCTTTGTAATATGTCCCCAACCCTGCTTGAAGGAGAGCGCTTGGCACGTCGTTCGCCCAGATTTCGAAGTCTGGAGCCCAGTCCTCGGATGGAACTTGCCGGGGAGGGTCCCCCGCATATTGGTCTCCCGATAACGAAATGAGGTTAAAGGAGATGATGTACTTGGTGTTTGGTTGGCACTTCACGTGTGATGCCCAAAGTGCCAACGGCTCCTTGCCACCTGCATTGGCGAACAGAACTTTCTCGTCGCCCGTATGCTTGTTCGGCGCCGAAAAGTCCTTTTCTTGGATGAGGCTATGGAGCTGCGGTCGGTTGAACCTGGCGGCGATCGTGTAGTATCCGCCCCACAGGCAATTGTCTGCCGGCTTGATGTACGGCAATTGGGATTCGAAACCGACGTTGCCTTTCGAGAAATCCCCGTTTGGGATGATATTCTCACTCTGGGTTCCGTCGCTCCCAAGCGCGATACCACAACCGATTATCGGCACGATCATTAGTAATCGACGTATCGGACGAGTGACCTGAATTGCGTTATACATCGTACATTCCATTTCGTTTGACGGCAAGTGGACCGTCGTGTGCGGAGTCTCTGCGCGCGAGCTTACCACCGATAGGCAACCATGACCTATGACGTTCGGAATGCGGTGTCCGTTACGTCTTAATGCACTCTGGTTCGAGACGGCATCGCTTAGAGTTGCGTACACGAGAGCGCACGGCAGGGGGTTATTCGTAACTCAGGCGAATGCTCGTCTCCGATCATAGTTCCAGCGGAAATCGTAAGATCGTCAGGCTCAGCATTTCAGGCGAAGAATGGTATTACCCCTTGGACACCGCCTTCATCTCCATCTGCTTCGGGCTCATTATAGTCGCATGGGCCGGACAAATATCTTTTACAATGGGCACATAACAAGGGCTAGGCTCAATACGGTTTAGATAGAATCAAATACGTGCCCTCCTTCGTCTTTTACGATGGAGGTGGCATGGATGCCAAGATCGCCTTTGACTTTGGCTGGAGGGGCCCGAATCTCCGACTTCATTACGTTGGGGGTTTTGTCGGAAAGGATTTCCGGCGAGGACGTTGAGGCCTGCGTTCGGGAATCGGGACGCAAGGAGCTTCGTCGTCGCGGCTTGCCTGCAGATACGACGGCCCTGCTCGTCGTCGCTCTGAGTTTGTATCGGGATGTTTCTTACGAGGAAGTTTTGTCTTGCCTGTCGGAAGGCTTTCGCTGGCTCGGCTTTAAGGGTGCTCGCCTTGCCACAAAAGGAGCGGTGACCCAGGCGCGTTGCCGTTTGGGAATTGAGCCGATGCGCTTGTTGTTCCAGAGATTGGCCAAGCCTGTATCGGATGCGAAAACCCCGGGAAGTCGGTACCGCAGTTGGCGAACGGTGGCTTTGGACGGGTCCACGCTCGACGTAGTAGATTCCCCTGCCAACGCCGAAGCGTTCGGATATCCCGGCGCCTCGCGTGGAACGTCGTCCCATCCGCAGATCCGCTTCGTATCGCTTGTCGAGACGGGTACGCACGCTCCCTTTGCAGCAGACGTCGGGCCGTATTCGGTCGGCGAGGTAACCCTGGCCAAGAGGCTGCTGCCGGAATTGAAAGCGGGGATGCTGCTTTTAGCCGATCGGGGCTTTTTCGGGTTTGACTTGTTCGCCCAGACTGCTGCTACAAAAGCAGACCTTCTCTTTCGCGTGCGAGCCAATCAACAACTCGATCCCCGTCGGCGACTATCGGACGGCTCTTACCTCAGTTGGATTTACGCCCATCCCAACGAGCGGCGCAAGGGTGAGGGCGGTTTTGAGGTGAGAGTGATCGAGTACAGGATCGACGGGCAGGACGAGATCTACCGCCTTGTCACGACGATTCTAAATCCCGTCCAAGCACCGGCCGAGGAACTTGCCCGTCTCTACCACGAACGCTGGGAAATCGAGGCCGCCTTCGACGAGATCAAGACCCATCTCAAAGGATCCCATCTGCCGCTGAGAAGCAAAACGCCGGATCTCGTCATCCAAGAGTTCTGGGGACTCATGCTATGCCACTGGGCGATCCGCGATCTTATGTGCCAGGCATCCAAACATCGCTCGCGAGATCCCGATGAGATCTCCTTCGTAGCCGCACTCCGAATCATTAGACGCACGCTTCCAACGCGGGCGGCCCTTTCCCCCTAGGCGCCTCAAAACATGGAAACGCCAACTAATGGACGAACTGTGCCGAAGCCGCACCTCGAACAGTCGAGGGAGAACCAACCAACGAGCGCTCAAATGCAAAGTGAAAGGATTTCCGATTGTGAGCCGACCGAGACCGCCGTCAAAGCCCCAAAGATTAGGGATAATCATTATCTAAACCGTATTGGGGCTAGGCTAGTCATCGAGTTTTGTCGTCTTCAAGCGATCCGACCTTTGAAGAGTCTTGCGTCGGCACCCGAAATCGTGCAGGCTGAATTCGTCAAGAATGTAACGATCTCCCTTCCAGAAAAAGTCTTGGGGGCCCTTCGTACACGAGCACGGGGCGAAAATATGCCACCCAATCAGTGGTTCCGCGAATTCTAAAGTAACGAGGCAGAATCAGATGACGGCCCTGCTCAAACGTTCCTAGAACTTACCGACGAACTGTCTCGCGACGTAAGGGCCTCAATTTAATGTTGGGAGGAAGCCTATGGCGAGCGTCTTCGTTGAGACCAATATTCTTCTTTACCACTTCGATTATTCGACGCCCGTAAAACACGAAACTTCTCGACAACGTCTCGCCAACCTGGACGATTCGCTTGCGCCATCGCCCCAGGTCTTACAGGCGTATTGTTGGAACAAAACTAAGAAACGTAAGATGACGCCATGGAAGCGAAGCGGGCTGTCGAGCAGATCGCACGACGAAAAAACGTACCGATCATCCCAACCAGGGCGATCCACTCTGTCGAAACCTCGGATCGGGATCGAATCGGCTTTTGGGAAGCGTTGATTGCGAAGGCGGCGACAGCCAGATGTTCGATTCTGCCAACGGAGGAGCTCCATCACCTTCACGTCATTCCTGGGATAAGGATCAAGAGCCCATTTGCGTGATTGAGCAAACATTTGGGAGGCCCGCTGAACTGCATAGGGAATCTTGAGATACCGAGGCTCGTCAGGAGGAGGCAATTTCTGGAATTAGGACCCCATTTCGGAGATCGCCACAAATTTAACCGCTTACATGGACGAAAGAAAATTGCTCATCCCCTAAGCCGGGAAAAGCGAGTTATAATCCAATTCCAAAGATGCAACGTTCCACCGTGAAAACTCTAATTAGCTTTCATCCGACCGTTCGGGTCGAGGTACTTCTGTGCATCCTACTGACGATGATGCTCGGACTGTTCCCGAGCCTTTCTCATTCCCAGAGCCTTCCACTGCAGCAGCTCTTAATCCACCCGATCAGTAACTTGGAGAGCGTTGCGTATTCCCCAAACGGCAAATTGGTCGCGGTTGGGGGATATGGCGGCGCGAGGATTTATACGCTGGCCACGGGTGCATACGTATCGATGCCAATGAGAACTGGCGAAGAGCAGGTCGGGGTTCACTTCGCTAAGAACGGCAGTGTTTTGGCTGTTAACAGCCTTGGCGTGATGGACCTGTTTAATGTGACTGATGGAAAATTAATTGAGTCCATCACCTTTCCATCAGCTCTCAACGTCTCGGTTGCGTTCTCGCCCGATGGTTCGGAATTCGCAATTGGTGGACAGGGTAATTCGGGAGAGATACTCCAACTATGGAGCGCTACGAACTACAAACTCTTAAAATCGTTCTCAACATCGTTTTGGATGATTGGCCCACTTGCCTTTTCCGCGGACAGCCAAACCCTCGCAGATGGGGGAAACGGACTGAGCGTTGGGATCGAGTTGTGGAACGTATCGTCGGGAAAGCTCATTTCGAAGCTTACAAGCGCAGCTTCGATTGGGCTTGACTCCTTGAGCTTCTCTCCAGACGGTTTGACCCTAGCCGATGGAGGTTCTTCCACTGGTAGTGGAGTTGTCGAACTTTGGAGCGTACCTACCGGGAAACTGAAATCAAGCTTGAAAACGAGCGCCAATTTAGGCGTCTCGACAGTTGAGTTTAGTCCTGACGGGAAGACGATAGCCCTCTGTGGACTGGAACAACTGAAAGGCGTTACCACTCGACCTACGGTGGTAGAGCTATGGAACGTTTCAAGTGCAAGGCTTGCGACCAATCTCGACATTCCGTCAAGCAGCGGTCTTGCGACCTTTACGTTTTCCCCTGATGGGAAGACGATTGCGGGCGCCGGGTGGAGCGACAGCACCACTTCCGCCATTGAATTTTGGAGCGTTACGACTTCGACACTCTCACGTTCGATCGAAACGAGCAACCCGTTTGCCTGTTCGGCGGTGGCATATTCGCTGGATGGATCGACGATTGCCAGCGGCTCTGGCATGGTTGTCGATGGAGTGCTTTCGTTCCGCATCGGCTTGTGGAATGCTTCATCTGGATCGCAGACAAAGTCCTTTTCGTCGGTGGCTAATAACTCGATCAACGCGGTCGCGTTCTCGACGGATGGGAAGTTTGTTGCCGACGGGGGCAAGTCGATTGACAGCGAAAAGACAGCTTCCGGGGTGCTAGAGCTTTGGAGTGCGACCACCGGAAAGTCGGCCGAAGGATTCCGCACCGCAGAAGATGACGGGGTCAATTCGGTCGCATTTTCGCCAGACGGCAAGACGGTAGCCGCAGGAGGCACGTCCTCCACAAAGGGTGGAGTTGTTGAGATTTGGAGCCAGGCGACGGGAGCACTCCTTTCCACGCTTCCCATCGCGCCCTACGGACAAGTTACATCAATCGCCTTTTCACCCGACGGCAAGACTTTGGCTGTAGGCGGCTGCTACGACTCCACCGGCTTAGTCGAGATTCTGGATGTTGCCACCGGAAAGTTAATTCGAAATCTGAGTACCGAAGTGGGCTCCCTCATAACCTCGGTTGCGTTTTCGCCAGATGGAACGGTGCTTGCTGACAGCGGATACACCAACGCCCAAATGCAACAAATCCAATACCAATCAGGTTTGCTTGAGCGTTGGAATGTCGCAACTGGCAATGCAGTTGGGACTCCCATTTCAACGGCCCCGGTTCCAGCTTATTGGGTTACGTTTTCGCCTGACAGCAAAATACTGTTTGCTTCCTTTGGTTCGCTTTTCGCCGTAAGCACGGTAAACCAGAACTACTTACTATTTGACTATGACTTTTACGCGGAATCAATCGCGGTCGCGCCTAATGGACATCAACTTGCCCTTGCTGGCGCCAACGGGTCTCTGGTGGTGTTGTCGAACCCGTTGGAGGGAGCAGTAGCGGTAAGCGAAGTTTCGATAAATCCGTCCACAGTCGTGGGTGGATCAACCACAACGGGCGTAGTGAGCCTGTCGAGTCCTGCTCCATCGGGTGGTTTGTGGTTGAACCTCTCCACCAATAGCCCAGCCACAACTTTGCCGCCGATCGTAACGGTCGCTGCCGGGGCCACGACGGCGACATTTAACGTCACCACGTTTCCGGTTGGAGCAAATACAAGCGTGTCGATTACCGCGAGCGATAGCTTGGGAGGGAAGGCAGGAACGTTTACTGTCGTACCGCCGACCCTTAAATCAGTGATATTGACTCCGGCCAAGGTAGCTGGTGGCGCCACTTCAACCGGCACGGTGACATTGAATGGTACGGCCGCTGCCTCCACAACGATTTTATTATCGAGCAGTTCACGGTTCGCGGTTGTTCCAAAGCAAGTCACAATCCCCGCGGGAAAGTCATCGGCGACTTTTACAATTCAAACATCCGATGTGACCACGACGAGCACCGCTATGATCACCGCAGCTCAGGGATCAACAACCCAAACTGCGATACTTACGATTTCATAAGAGCGTTATGCGGCAGGAAACTATGACAAACGAGAAAGCATTCCTCTTCTTCTTTGCGGAAATGGCGAAATACGATGCTTTGCCACGGTTGGGTGGATTGCCTTGATTAACCTGCTTTCTGACAAACTCCTTGCTCACAGGAGACGCCTCTGTAAACTGCTTTGGGTAGTTCTGCTCAGCCAGATCCCTGGCTTGGCGATTGCCCAAAGCCTAACAACGCAACACACACTCCTCTATCCAGTTTCGAACCCGGTGAGCGTTGCGTTTTCGCCAGATGGGAAAATGGTCGCAGTTGGGGGAGATAACGGTGGGAAGATCCATTCCCTTGTGACGGGTGCGGATACCGCTCTTCCCGTGGGATTCGGCGCCTCAAATGTGAGCGTATATTTCTCGCCCACCGGAAAGACGGTTGCGACTCTCTTCTTGGGACTGCTTAACGTATTTGACGTCCCAACCGGCCAACGAATTACCTCCATCAATTTTGGAGGCGGTTACGGGGTCGTTTTCGCCTTTTCCCCTGACGGATCTGAATTCGTTGTAGGGGGACAGAGCACGTTCCAGGGAGGGGCACTGCAAGTATGGAATGCCGCTACCTTCAAGACGGTGAAGTCGTTTAACACGATCGATGGCGCATTTTATGCAGTGGCGTTTTCACCTGATGGAAAATCCCTGGCAGATGCTCGGTCAACGTCTTCCGGAATTGGAGTCGAGCTATGGAATGTGCCTTCGGGCAAGCTCACCAAGACGTTTCAAAGCTCGGCAGCCGATGGAGCAACGTCGCTTGCTTTCTCGCCGAATGGCAAACTGCTGGCGGTCGGTGGAAAAGAAACGGAGGCGGTCGGAGTATTAGAGCTATGGAACACCTCGACCGGCACGCGGAATGCAAGCCTTGAGACCGGCGCCAACGCCGGAGTTACCTCTGTTGCCTTCTCTCCAGACGGCAAAACCCTGGCCGACAGCGGCGCCGCCTCATCAACCGGACCCTATCCGTTGACCGGAGTGCTGGAACTCTGGAAAGTCTCAACGGGCAAGTTAGATGCAAACCTGGAAAGTTCGCCTAATTTCATCGCTTCGGCGATTGCATTCTCTCCTGACGGGAAGACCCTCGCGCATGTAGGGCACAACGTCTACGTCAGCGGTTCCTCGCTCGCTCCTTTAGACCTTTGGAACGTATCAAGCCGTACTCTGGCCGATTCGATAAACATGGCCTCACCATCAGCACTTGCTGGAGTGGCTTTCTCCCCTGACGGCAATTCAGTTGCTGCCGGCATCTCCACCCTTGCTGGCAGCGTGACCACATTCGGGGTGGGCGTTTGGAACACTTCGACGGGAAAACCCATTCAGTCATTGAAATCGCATGCGAACCAGTCTGTTAAGTCAGTGGCTTTCTCCCCTGACGGTAAGTACCTCGCTGACGGAGGGGTGTCGACCGTAAATAATGTGGCGCAAGGAATACTCGAATTATGGAATGTCGCAACCGGCAAAGCAGTCGCGAGTCTCACACCGGCAGTTAACAGCGTAGTCAATTCAGTAGCCTTCTCGCCGGATGGCAAGATCCTCGCAGATGGTGGCTTATCGTCAAACGGGTCTGGATTGGTCGAACTGTGGAACGTTTCAGCCGGCAATCGGATAGCAATTTTGCAAGCCACTGCATTGGGAAGCGTTCAGTCAGTCGCCTTTTCTCCGGATGGCAAAACGCTGGCGCTTGGGGGTGGCGCTGCTGGAGGCATTCTTCAGCTATGGGATGTAGCCACGGAGAGGTTGGTGATGTCGCTCCCAACCGATGCAGGCATCGAGGTGAACTGCGTTGCTTTCTCTTCTGATGGAACGAAACTCGCCGATGGCGGTGTTTCTCCCTCGGAAACCACTCAGTTTTATTGGACTCCTGGAGTATTGGAGACATGGGACGTTGCAACTGGAAGTCTGATAGAGTCGGGCACGGGAGGGCCGCCGTTTTACTCGGTCGCCTTCTCTCCGGACAATAAGGTCCTTTTCGGTGCTGTGTACACCTTCTTTATCGCCGAAAGCTTGGAGTACGATGCCCTCCTGCTTGATGATCAGGATTTCGAAGTTCTTGGGCTGGCTGTTTCTCGTTCAGGGAGTCAACTGGCTCTTTCAGGCGGTTCCTTGATCCTCGCATTGAATCAGCTTGAGGGGGCGGTTCCCATCAGCAGCTTGACATTGAGTCCTCTCACGGTCCTTGGAGGCGAAACCGTCACCGGTAAAGTCACTCTTACGGAGCCCGCGCCTCCAGGCGGCTTGCTCTTGACCCTTTTTGCAGATAATACAGCCGTGATACCCCCTCCTTCCATCGTCATAGCGGGGGGAGAAAAGTCCGTGTCATTTCCAATCGGCACCAGCGGAGTCACCGCGGTTTCACCTGTTCACGTCACGGCATACGGTAGCATGAACTCTCAAACGGCCACTGTGACCATTAATCCGTCGGTTCTGGCTTCCATAACATTGGATTCTCCTTCGGTGGTTGGCGGCAACACCTTGACCGGCGCCGTAACCCTACAGGGAGCCGCGGATGCCCAACTTGGGACATGGATTCAACTCGCCTGCAGTAATTCGGCAGTATCGATCCCCGCTCGCGTGTTCATACCGGCCGGGCAAACTTCCGCGACCTTCATGGTGACGACTTCGGGTGTCAGCACGGCCCAGTCATCAAACCTCACCGCAACTTGGGGTGGAGTGACGGTGTCGTCAACGCTTCAAGTCACCACTGCCACTTTGTACCAACTGACCCTGAATCCGTATTCGGTGTCGGGAGGAAAACCTTCCACTGCCACAGTAACCTTGAACGGCAGCGCTGGTCCGAACGGACTGATCGTATTGCTGTCGAGTAACAACGCGTGCGCCTCCGTTCTCGCAAGCGTAACGATCCCTGCAGGGACCAGTTCGGCCATCGTTACGGTTAAGACAATTAAGGTGGCCGACAAGACGGCGGTCACGATCAAAGCGACTCAAGGAACCGCGTCTCAGACGGCGACACTTACGATTCTATGAGGGTGTGTCCACGGTACGGACATTCTTATCGAATGAATGCAGGATTTACTTTCCGTAGCAAGGGCATCCACCGCGCGGGAATGCGTCTACCGTATCCAGAGAAGTAGGCGCTCGGCGATTGCTGAATCGAACAGGGTAGAAGTAAAAAGGGGCTGCCACGGTTTTTGACAGCCCCTTCTTGCCGTTGAAGTTAGATGCCGACCTTCAACAGTCCGGCAGAGTCGGCGAAGTAGCCAGTACCGCCTGGAGTCAATGTGATGGTCTTGGTGAACGGTAGGTTTTGTACCGATACGCCGTACGAAGCGCCCGGCGTCAGGCCGGTTACCAAGAGAGTATTGACGTTCAGAACCACACTGAACGAGGTTGTCGCAATTGTCGCGCCCGCCGTGTGTGGGAAGAAGACCGCCATGTTGCTGAACATGGCGCCGTCAAATGCCGTACCGGAGACGCTAGGGTCGTAGATAGCCTGGACCATCTGGGCTCCCGCGTTTGCGCCTTGAAGCACGTGCAGGAAGCGCGTGTCCGTTGGCAGGGTCGGATCAAGGTCCGTCATGGTGTAGAACATCGGGTCGAGTTCCGCGTGGGAGCTCAAGATGCTCGCCGAGTAGATCGAGGACATCTGGACGTTGGTGGGAAGCAATGCCTGCACGAACAATTGCTGTCCATCCGGCATGGTTTCTGTCGCGACGTTGCCCGCTGCATTGATCTGAGGCGGCGTAGCGAAGTTCAAGTTGAAGTTCTTGAACAGACCGCTGTGGATTGACGTAGCGCGATCGTAGACGACGATGTAGTCGTTGTTCAGCCACACGATCTGTCGTGTCGCCTGCGTGATGTCATTGGCTCCATAACCCTCGGAAGTCCCGGCAGGTCGATTGTACAATGGAGTCATGTTGCTGGACGCGTAGTTGTAACCGGGCCCAAAGCTGTTGACCGTTGTGGGATCGCCCGCGTTGGCATTTAACTGCCAGTTGCTCCCATTTGCCCATTCACCGTATTCGAACCATTCGAGCTTCGGCGTTCCGTTAGGACACCAGTTTTTCAGTCCGAGCGCGTTATGGAAGTAGGTGGTTTGCCCCAGCCCGTTGGTATCGTAGTTGCTCATCTCCTTCGTGAGCCATTCGCCATTGCGATAGAACTCGAATTGTCCGCTATCGCCATCCTGGTGGTTGTCGGATTCCCAACTGCAGCGGTAATCAAACCACGTGGCGCCTGGAGTCCAATCGCTGCGAGCAAGAACTCTTCCCGCAGATGGGTCGAAGAAGTTGAGCGAATAGGTCGGTCGTGGATCGGTTGGCGTCGGCGCCGTCGGATCCAGCATCATGAAGTACAGAATGGAGGTCTGCACCCCCCAGGTCCAAGGCTGTTCGATGTTGTAGCTTAACGAGTTGATTGGGACGTTTAGTCCGAACCAGCGCGCGGCGTTTATATTTGTGCTTTGGCCCTGCTCCTGCTCAAGTAGTGAGAGCAGAGCGAACGGACGCATTTCGTCCGGCGAGATGTCCATTCTTAACTGGTCCCCATAACCCGCCACCGTAAAAGCAGGCCCAAGCCATGTCTCGGTCGACGGAATGGACGAGGTCGGAGTAATCTCAGACAAGAAGCCATTCGTATAACGGTTCCAAACCGGGGCGCCAGACAGCTTAACTTGGGGACCCGAGATCGTCGTATTGTTGAAACCAGCAGTCTGAATCGCCAGCAGGTCTCCTAGCACGTATGCAAAGGACTCGCCGTACAGAGTGCCTTCGGGAGGTAACCCGCCGCTTGCGAGTCCAAAGCCCGTGCCGTTTCCTGGCAAGCCATAATCGGTCGCGACCGTCGCGGGGTCTCCCATCATGGCGTAAACCTGGTAGAGCCAAGATCCGATGCCGTCGAGGATGTAGCTTCGCAGGGTGTTTCCAAGTGTTGCAGGGGACTTGGTCGGGTCGATCACTGGATCGTCGGAGGGGTCGATGCACATGCCCATCATCGTCATGAGCCGCATGTGCGCCAAGTAGTAGTTGTTGGAAGCCATTCGGTACGGTGCGGCCCCTCCGTTGATGAGCGAGAGGCTATTCATGACGCCGATTTCTGGAGGGCTATCTCCGCCCGTCGTTTCGGCGGTGAGGCATTCGCTGCTCCACAAAAGGAACACTTTTTGGATCGTCGCTTTATCGCTCGTGGTGAGGATGTTGTTTCCTTGACCGTCCTTGGCGTTGTACAGCCAATCGACCATTAACGGCCACTCGTTACCTGACTCACTGGCCCGATTGTAGATTGGGAAAGAGGGATCTCGGAAGGGAGCGCCATTGAGTGGCCCGAGGACAGCCTGATTCATGGCATACATGAGGATGTTGCGCGCATATTGAGCGTAGTTAATACGGTTCTGTGCATTCGGATCGATCATCGCGTCGAATGCGAGAATGACGCCAACATCTTCGGTCAGCCACCCCTGATAACCCTGTGTATCGCCTGGGTCTGGATAGCTTGGATTCGGAACGCCACCAGGAAAGAACTGCTGCTGATAGAGTCCGGCGCAAACGCCGGCCAAGTTATTGAAATACGTCCAAGTCTGGTTCGTCGGAATTGCCCATCCCTGCAATCGAGTTACGTCACTTTGCGTGACCCAAAGGCGTGGATGGGTGGTGACAGGGAAAGGCACCTGAGCCGCAACCTGATAGTTGGCGGTTACGGTCGTTGTTGCGGCGGGCATTGTAATCGTCGTCGACGCACTATTCGGGTTGGCTACCGTCGCGCCAGTCCAATTTAGGAACACTTCTCCTGCTGGAGGTGCGTTGGCGGAGATAGACACCACAGTTCCAGCACTGTAAGGACCGCTGTTCGATCCGTTGTTGACTGTTAGTTGGTACTTATTGTTTGCGTTAACATAGTTGGCGGTAACTGCAGCATTAGATGCCGGCATCGTGATCGTCGTGGAGGGCGCAGTCGAGTTGGCCACTGTTGAGCCAGTCCAGTCGAGGAAGGCCTGTCCCGACGGCGGAGCATTGGCCGTAATCGGAACGACGGTTCCGGCAAGGTAGCTGCCGCTGTTCGAACCATTCGTTACGGTAAGCGTGTAGTGGGCCGGTCCGCTATTGACGGGTACGACGATGGCATTACTCGGCGACGAGCCAGGATTGACGACGGTAAAAGTCACATTCTCCGCCGAAGAGGGCACGTAGATCGATGCTGTAATGACGTTTGTGGACTGGGTGAGCGTTCCCGTTTGAATCGGGGATCCGTTGTAAGAATAGTCGACGACGGCATATTGCTGGAAGCCCGTTCCGTTGATGGTTATGGTTGTCGTACCCGGGTTGAGAGGATCGGGTGTTACCGTCGATAGAGACGGTCCGGCCGGGAGGACATAGACAAACTGCATGCCCGACACAGAAGGATTCGCCTGGCTCGTTGCAAGAACTTCAACTGCTTGAGGCGGCAACGTTGCGGGAGCGGTGTAGAGGCCCGTCGAACTGATCGAGCCATAAGCGGATGACTTTCTCCCGTTTCCTGGAAGCGACCAGGAAACGCTTTGGTTAGAGATGCCGCTTACAGATGCTGTGAACTGCACTGTGCCTCCAAGCGGCGCTGTAACGTAGCCAGACGGCATCACCGTCACCGATTGGGCGTTGGCGAATCCCAAGGGCACAAGGAATGTGACCGTTAAAACACGCAAGACCCATCTGGCTATCGCTGGTTGTACACTCCACGTTGAGTGGCCGCACATCCTCTGAATGAGATCGGATAGTATCCTCAAAGTTTTCTCCTTTCGCCCGCGACGCATTTGTCGATAAAGGCGCGACCATTGGATACCAGGCCGAACATAACAGAACCGTGACATTACTGTGACAACATATTATCGGGACTTTTGGACCGATAGAATAGGGAAGCTTGTCTATTCGCCGTACTTGGCGATGAGGCAGGGATGTACAAGTTTAGAAGGCCGTTAGTCATAGAACGAGCCCTTGAACATTGAAGAGCAGGGCGGTTAGGTAAACGCAGAATCAAATTGGGAGCGCGACTGGTGCATACAGCAAGATTTGGCGTTTCACAATGGCTCGTTCGCGGCGGACTTGAGCAAGTCTTTTTTATCCGCAACTGAGAGGACCTATCGAGGATAATGAGAACTTTGTTAGACGACCTTTGATAAAGCCTTAGGCGAGAAGAATGCGCTTAGCTTTCATTGGACTTGGCGCCACGATCACGATCTTGCCGTGTCTTTGCTTACTTGCTGCCGGACAGGATAAAGGGGCTCAATCAACTGCCTCCGAAGTTTCAAAGGACATCAAACCGATGCGACGTAAGGCGAACACGAACGCGAGAGCTTTTGCAACCGCCGCCCAAGCTCACGCTGTGAAGTCTGGCAAATACGAAAATGTTATAACCGATTGCGCCAAGGATATTGGGGCGAGATCCCTATCAATCCATGTTGCGCTTCGCGAACCCTTTACACTATGGTCGAATTGGACAATGGCCAAAGGGCGAGCGCCGCAGCCGCCGCCGGAATAAACTGCGGGACATGGGCGCCGAGAATCTATGATTTGAGGCTGAAACACTAGCCACGTTGAGCGCGTTGCGTTACTCCGCGATTACTGGACTAGCTTCTTCACTCTAAGATCGGCTTAAGGAGAAACCCCATCCGCTTGTGGTCTTGCACAACCGTGCCGACAATCCAGCCTTTGTTGCTTATCCTGAAAGCCCTATCGAGGACACAGTCGCTAGGTGCGTCGGTGAGGTCGTTTAGGTCAAACATTTTGCCGTCGAGCCAGAGCACGGCGTGCGTTACCGGGTGCACTTCATACGGGGGCTTCGCTTCAAGGCTCTGAATTCTGGAGCTTGTTTGAGCAAAAACATAGAGGTCGCCCGAACCTACAGCTTGGTCCAAGTCGTTGAACGAGAAAGGATACGCGGAAAAAACGCCCGGCTTTTCGGTGGGCCACTCTGAGAGTTCACCGTTTTTCCATAGACAAACGGAGTGGCCACCCACGCTTGAATCGAAGCGATGCATGCCCAGGATATCTCCCTTGGAGTTTATGAAGGAGGCAGCCCAGCTCTCGTGAAGGTTGACCTTCGGATGGAGATCCGTAACCTTGCCGTGTCGTTCCACTACAACCGCATGACTAAACGCGTATCCAAAGTCCGTTTCGCCAACCATGGTGCCTCGCTCGTTTATATCGCTATAACCGGTATGGCACTTATAGGTCGTCCCTAATGGGGTGATCAAGGGTGTGGGGGACACCGCCGCACGCCGATTCTTGACGGTCGCGATTTCCTGCGTGATTTCGATCCCGTCAAACTTCCGAAAAGCCAGAAACCGATCGCTTTCGTGCAATCGACCTGCACTATAAACACTTCCAACGTACGTGGCCTTGCCATTGGACCAAAGAAAGCAAGCCGTGCGCTTGTCGCCGCCCACGTTAACTTCTTTGTATCGGGAAGGATCGGAGCGCTTTAGAGCCTTTGAATCGCAGGCGATCAATACGTGGTCTTGGTTGTTAATCGATAGGTCGCATCCGGTTCCCGCATAGCTTCCAAGGTCCACATTCCTGCCTTCGGTAAACAATACGGGGGAAGTTCTAACTTTGTTGTCCTTGTCACGGGTAAGGACCTGACCAACAATTTTGCCCCTATCATTCAGATCACTTGGAATGAAATCAAGGATCTGAACGTGATACCTCACAAACCCAAACGCCAGCGCGAGAATCATCAATCGTTCGACGTCTGAACCGAACACCAGTTAGCCTGTTCTGAACTGGTTGTCGTCATTGTCAGTTATCGAACCGCCCGGTACCTGGGTCGGGAAAGCGCCACATTGTCTTCTCCCTCGCATAGAATGGGTCCTGAGGCATTGAACAATTTGAGGATTTGCGATTTTGTGCTCTCGTCAAGAAGGACACCATGAAATTCTGAAGTTGTGGCCAGAACGACGGGGTTCGAGGTTCAAATAGTAGAGGGCCCCAAGAACTCCACTAGGGGCATGGACCACCTGAACATCGTAACTGCACGAGGACTGGATATGCCTGATTAGATTTCGTCGCCGTCCCGGCCGGATCCCGACCAATCCATTTTGAGGCCGAAAAAGCGTGTCATGCCGTAAGTCAAGCCGAGCATTGCAAGCAGCAACAAACCCCCTACGACCCGTGTTCCCAAGTTCAAACCAGGCAATAATGCCCTTGTTTCGGTCGTTTGACCGACGAGGTTGACCGACCAACTCCTCACCCACCTGCCCAACGGTCCGTGGATATCGTAAGGCCATCGACCTCAGTTTGATGCTGGCCAACACCAAGATCGGGCAGATGACAATCAGGGCGCACTCTGGGCCGGACAGTCGAGTGGAATCCCGACAGGATCCCTGCGGCAAGCATTATTAAATTCGTTCCTTGGCAAGCCTTGGACGCAAGAGTTGCTGGGCGAGAGCGTTGATTCCCATTAGCGAGGAGGCGAAGATGGACACGCGCCACCCTGTCGGACAGACTTTTATGAATGCTAGGATGGATCTAACTTGAATTCCGACATCTTGCTGAGCAGACGATCACGTCCTCCCGGGCTTTACATCTTGAAGCTCGCTCTCCGATCGGAACGGGCTGGTCACCAGCGGCTCGGAGGCAACATTGAGCTCAGATTCGATCGTCTTTAGCAATTGGTCTATCAGCACGGATCTACGATAGGCGATCTGCGATAACGCGCGGCGACCGCCGAGGAAGACGAGCGCGTATGCTGCAAGCGCCAGGACCCAACCGATGGAGCCCAACGCGGAAACCATCCCAGCGGTGAGGGCCACCAAGAAAAGTAGTGAGAGGGATAGGTATGGCACTGCCCAACCTGAGATCTCGGACTGGATCGAGACCCGGGTGATATTTCCGTCTGGGGTGATGGAAACGTGCAGGCCGTCGGGATGATGACTGATCCACTCGCATGCATCCCCGATTTGGGTCGGAGTTCCCACCCGTCCAGTAGCTTCGCGCATTCGCTGCAGGGTCAACGGCCAGCGATCCGCAGTTAACCGACCGCGGAGGGTGACGCTTTGATGGTTCCGAAGCGGACTACCGAATAGCCCCTTCCCTTTGGGACTGTTGTTCAACTCGGCAGCGGCACGTTCCAGGAATTCGGACTGGATCCCCAACTCGGAGGCTGCCTGTTGCACCTGAACCAGGGTTGGTTGATCCGGTCCAAGGTCGGCCTCTTGCGCCTGAAGCTCCCCCGCTCGCTTGATGAGCGCACTGACTTCCTTCTCATCGTACCGGCGGTCGGGCATGTTAGCTTGTTATACGGTAGGCATCGTCGTTCGGGTGCAAACCAGGGGAAGTCCAGACTCCCGTCCCATAGAATTAAAGGAGGCGATCGTCCTGCGAAATTGGGCCGCCCACTCTACACCGGCGAACATACTCACCTATTTAGTGGTTTCAGTAATGGATCCGTGCAAGAGTCCCCTGGCATGGACAGAGAACCTTGGGAGGGCGCTGGACTGATCCGATAACTTGATCGACGGTTTGGACGCCCTGCCGCTTGCCCTTCCGGCTCTGCTTTGGCTATTGGCAGCTGCCGTCTTGCCTCTTATTGTCGGTTGTCGCCTCACCCGCCAACGACCACGCAATGATGACGGCGGCAGCGCGGCCGATGTTGGAGCAAAGGGCGTGTGCTAACTGGATTGAGATGGAATTCACCGTCGGCGCGACGTTGCCTAACGAGGAGAACTCGGGTCACCTCCAGACGTTCCAGATGCTGTATTGGGTCTCGTTCGACATGACGGCGCCCACGCGGGTAGCGCTACCTAAAGTCCATTGATGCCGGGCCTTTGCCTATGTCGTGAAGGAGCATTCCCAAGAAGTCAGACCGACCCCTGGGAACGAACACAAGTCAACATACGAGGACCAGCAGAGTTAGGCAGAAGCTGTCGGGTTATCGGAATTTCCTTTTCATACTGACTGCGCATTCTGGAAAGCGCCGGCAAGATATGTCCTCCTGAGATCGTGTTCTAACTCAAACTGACGAAACCACGCTCCTTGTAGACTATTCGTGGATTTATTGCGATGAGTCCGTCATAAACCGGATGCAAAGGGCTATATTCAAGGTGATAAATGGCCGTAACAGTTTTCTGACTACATCTGTTGACCTAAAAAGGCGTTTTGTGCGGGTCGATTGGGATTGCTTCAAAGGAGCCATGATCTGTCGGGCGGCAGTAATGCATGGAGTCCGGAGGCTCACCATTTTCCGTGAGAGCCCACGAAATCACGTTCCCAATTGACATCGCAATAAGTTGCAGTGCGAGAGCATGCTTTCGCGGATGCCAATTGACTGAGCGAGAAACCAGGCGATAGTTAGGTTTCTCCAGGGCTTCCTCCTCTAAGAACGTGTTGCCGAACTCGCTTCGTTCCAAGAGTCGCATATTTTCCGGGGGCGCTTGCTCCCCCGGAACTACTTCCTTACCAATCGACAGCGAGAAGCCACCCATAAGTAGGACGCAAACCGTGTTTGAAGTTGTTATATTCGTGCTGGTGATGTTGGGTCAGATACTCGCGTGCCAGCCGTGACCATAGCTTCCCAAATCGAAGAGCCGTTACGTCGTCATCGTGCCAGGCTGTGTGCCGATGTATTTCTACAGCCAGACTATCCCATGAGAGCGAAGGGAGCGGGAGCCCCTGAATAAATGTCTTTCGCTTCGAAATCTTCTCGACGACGGAATCTAGTTCACGGTTGGCCTACATTGTCATCCATGCTGCCATCGCGTTTGGTGCTTGGACAGACGCTCCTAGCAACGCGAAAAGTGTTTCCAATGCGTGGGTATATGCAGTGCGTAGTAAGGTCGCCGCATACTGGTTGTTGTTGCCGTCAAGCTCTGCTTCGTTCGTTGAAACCAAGTGGTCGAAGTACTTTGGGTCGATGCCTTTAAGAAAACTCCGGTTACACGCTGGCAAATCGTAATCCCAAATGCAAAGCGGACGCTCATCAATGAAAAACGGCTCGTAATGAATGTCTAAATGCATAGCAACAGGAAGCCTAACAGCCGGAGGAGGTTTGGTCGAAACCCAAGAAACGAAGTCAAACATATAAACGTAGACTTACTTCTGCTAATATTGACCTCAGTGAGACTTGCGAAACTCTCAATTTGAGTCACAAATTCAAACCTGATTACAATGAGCAGAAATAAACGATCCAGTGATCAATCAGAACCAAGCGCAGGCAAGATCATCTTCTACACCGCGCCGAACGGGGCTGCTCACGTTGAGGTTCGGTATGAGGATGAGACCTTCTGGCTGCCTCAGAAGCAGATTTCAGAGCTCTTTGTCGTAGATCGCTCAGTTGTCACCCGGCGCCTCAAGAACATCTTTGAGGATGAGGAGCTGAATCGAGATTCAGTATGTGCAGAATTTGCACATACGGCCCCTGACGGCAAAACCTAACAAGTCCAATACTATGCACTCGACTCCATCATTGCTGTTGGCTACCGGGTCAATTCCAAGCAGGCCACTCACTTTAGAATTTGGGCAACAGCGACCCTCAAAGAATTCATCATCAAAGGATTCGTGCTCGATGACGAGCGCCTGAAGCTCAATAACCGGTTCGGCAAGGACTACTTTGACGAGTTGCTTGAGCGCATTCGGGAGATTCGAGCGAGTGAACGCCGATTCTATCTCAAGATCACCGACATCTACGAACAGCGAGTATCGACTATGATCCCAAGGCTGAGATCACCCAGACGTTCTTTAAGACCGTCCAGAACAAACTCCATTGGGCAGTGAGCGGCATGACCGCCGCCGAGATCATCGCAGCCAGGGCAGACGCCGAAAAGCCGACGATGGGATTGACAGTTTGGAAGAATTCACCCACGGGCAAAATCCATAAATCTGACGTTGGGACAGCGAAGAACTACCTGATCGAGAGTGAGATCAAAGTCCTTGATCGGATCGTGTACATGTACTTCGACTTTGCAGAGTTGCAAGCTTCCCGCCAGGTCGCCATGCGGATGGCCGACAGGGTTGAGCGCCTTGACGCGTTCCTAGCATTCAACGGATTCGAGGTGCTGACAAACGCCGGCAAGGTGTCCGCCGAAGTTGTCAAGCGGCTCGCTGAAGAGCAGTATGATGTCTTCCGAATACGGCAGGACCGAACATTTGAAGGCGATTTTGAGCGAGAAGTAAAACGGATTGAAGCCAAATCAGACGAAGAATGAATTTGCGTTGACCTCGCTTATGCTGCTATAAGTGAGGAGTCCCTACCATCCAGGGAAGCCAGATCCTTTCGGAATAGAGGCGGAAAATCTCGTTTGCATTCCCGCGCCGAAGTTCTGATTAGTTCCAACAGTTTGTACCAAGATGGATCGACAACCCCTGAATCTCCCTTCCCAATCTGTTGGGGCTGGAGGTTTCGGGGTTCGAACCTGCGAATTGCCTCAAGTCGCGGATCTGGCTCAAAAGTGAGGTTTCCCAGAGTAAGAACATACGAGAGGCCCAAGAGCTTGGCGACCTCACGTTTGTCCCTCACATCGCCTTCAGTCATGCGCTCATAGGCGTCACGGGAAAAGCTGAGCACATTCTCCGTGACACGGTGTACCCGAGTCTCCTCTATTTCAGTTTGAGAGCTCTGCCAACGGATGTCGTTGAGTTCACCTTGGACCTGCTCTTTGAGTTCTCGGTATTCGCCGGGTGTGTAGTCGCCGTTAAGGTAGAGATCATTGAGTCGTTTGATGTGCTCGGAAGCAGTTCCCACGTGTCCTGGTTTTGAATGCGTAGTGATTCGATGTCGGCAAAGTTGAATACTCGGGCACTGGAGTGTTCAAATGCTTCAGTTAACTGAGGGACGATTGCTTCTACTCGAGACTTCGGCATGATCCTTCCTTCGATGAGTAACTATGAATGCTCTGGGGCATTCATAGACCAGCAGAATTTGGCAGTAACGTTCGGCTCTGTATAGATACAGAGCCGAAGATTCCTGGATTTGACGTTTTAAGCGGAAACCTTGCTATTCACTATTCGCGAATGGTAAATAGTGCGCATGCTACGGCCATTGGACATCATTGTCATGCTGAAACTTCGATTGATCGCGCCTGAACCAATCGGGCAGATCAGAATTGCGAAGTTGCTCCATATCAGTCCTGCCTCCGTGAACGGAGCGATAAGGAGAGGAACCCAAAGCCGGCTATACGATCCTCACCGCAGCGCCGTGAACATTGGAGCTATGGAGGAGGCACTTTTCCACGGGATTCGATATTTCATGCCTCCAGAGCAGGGCGCAATCACCCGTGGCGTGCCCACGGCATGGGCTGCTCCGCCTCTCTCTGAACTACTAGCCGCAACAAATGAACCACCACCTGTTTGGCCAGATCCTAACGGCGACACTAGAGGGCAAGCTTTCCTCCCGCTACACGAATGTGCTCTAAAGACGATTCATGAGGATCACGAACTCTACGAGGTGCTGGCGCTAGTTGATGCGATAAGGATTGGCCGAGCCCGTGAATCGCGGATTGCCGAAAAAGAACTCCGAGAGAGACTTAATTCACGATGAGAAAACCTCTTCCGCCTATCGAGATGATCAGGATAGTTGCTCAAGGATTGGGCGACCTTCGTTCGGAAGTGGCGTTCTTAGGCGGAGCGATTCTTGGCTTACTCATCACTGATTCAGCAGCAAGGGAAGCACGTCCGACAGAAGACGTTGACCTTGTCATCGAGGTCGCAACAACGATCGAATACAATCTTTTCGAGGAAAAACTAAGGAAGCTCGGATTTGAGAACGTGATCGAAGGGCCAATTTGCAGGTTTCGGTACTTGGGGATACTGCTCGATCTAATGCCAACCTCTGTTGATATCCTTGGCTTTGGCAACCGCTGGTACTCGACCGCCTTTTCGGAAGCCGAGGAAAGGGTCCTTGGTGAGGGCCTAGTCTGCAGAGTAATTACAGCGCCTTGCTTTCTCGCCACCAAGCTCGAGGCATTTGACTCGCCATATCGAGAGAATCACGGCGATTATTTGGCAAGCCGCGATTTCGAAGACATCGTAAGTGTGATCGACGGACGACGTGAAATCGTAGACGAGGTTGCATCTGCGCAGGATGTGGTACGCACCTTTCTGAAGGAGCGAATCGGGAGTCACCACCGGCAATACAGGTTCGAAGAGGGGGTCGCGGCGAATCTCGACATTGACTACGCGAGTCGAGCGAGAGTACAGACGGTATTGAGAAGATTCCAAGAAATCGCCGGCCTAAATTGAAAATGCCTTGAAATACTCCTCGCCAAGGGATGTACCGCTGTAAGGCAGTAGCCGTCCAAAAGGGATTGACCTCTTCTACGCTTCAGGAGAGGTCAATCTGCAAATTTGAATTCGATGTGCTGACACGGAGCTTGTAGGTCTCTCATTTAGTCTCTCAAATATTTGAGAGACTAAATGTCGCGATCACCGAATAATATTAGGTGTAGCGGACATCTTAAGTTCAAAACCTGGAGCCCTTGACGAGAATCGAACCCGTGACCTCTTCTTTACCAAAGAGAATATTGTGGGTACAACCGCACGATTTCGAGTCTACCAAGGTCTCCAGACGTCTCACGTTATATCTCTCAACTGAGAGACCTCGGAGAGACCAAAACCTAGGCAGGTGTTGTGGAAATGGCACGCTCTGGGATCCACCCTCTACTGAGCCGATAGAGAATTGAACTGGCCGAGGCCCGGGATCTAGAATCTCTCGCCCACTCAGCGAGAGTCTTCTCCTCACCCCATGCGAGTACGATTAGATTGTTCGTTCTTGTATTCTGGTTTTCTTGGGGAGTAACCCAGCGGCAGTTCTCAGGAGAGTAGTCTCCGTTAGAGTCGGTTCGATGAAGCTCGAAGCCGTCTTCGTAGCTGTTGGCGTTCGCCCAATCTCGGAAAGATGAGTAGCCCTGTAGCCACTCATCGCATACTCTTACTCCCTTGCCACCGTAATTGGCAAAATTAACGTTCTTTGCTCGATAACAGCGATTCCGCATTGACCAGTATTTGCTACTCAACCTGGGGTTGAAAGTGCTTGTTGATCCCTTCCTGCGGCCGGGCCTTGCTGCATCGTTGACCACGCCAACATGGGCGGCATCTCCTTTTCGGGAGTTAGCATTACCTGCCGGTTTAAGAGCACGCGGCGGAAGGCTGATCGCATCTTCAGCGAGCCATCCATTCTTCATGCGACGGAACAAAGTCTGATAGGGGACGAGGCAACGCTTATCTTCAGCCCATTCGACAAGCATTTTCGTCTCGCCGTCAATAGTTGCGTTGCTTTGATTGCGTCTGTTCCGCTGGTTCGCTGAACCAGTGATCCATTCGCAGTTCGCTGCTTCATAGTTACCGTCGTTATCCTTGCGGTTGATGTGAAGTCCGGGCTCATATCCGTTTGCATTGGCCCAGTCTCGGAATTGCTCGAAGGTCCCCCAGGCAGCACAGACGCTAATTCCTCGTCCACCATACACGGGATAATTAGCGGCCCTTTCGTTATTGCAACGGGTGAACATGCCGGTCCAGGTTCTAAACAATTTCGTCTTGCTCTCTCCATGCGTCGTGTGAAGTTCCTTGCCGCGAAAGACACGTAAGCAACCACAGGACTGGACGTTTCCCGCATTCAGGTTGGCGGCAGTGGCTATCACGGGCGTGCAATCACAATCACAGACAGCAGACTAGCTTTGTCCGCTTTTGCGATTTGCCCCAAGAATCCATGTATGGCGGTTCCGTAACGGTTAGTAGGCCAAACCTATCTCCGACTTTGATTTGGGGATGCTTCCGATTCTTTCTCATTTTGAGGTGCCCTTAAATCTCGTCGCTCGCCTCAATTGCCGGTTGTGATCCGGCTTCAAAGCGATAGATGGTGGACCAGTTCACTAATTGCTCGCAAACCATCCATGAAGTCGGTTGAAATCCCATCAGAGACCGCGTGCGTCCTCGAGCCAATCGTCGAATTCCTCTGGTGTAAAAGTGAGGACAAGTCCGATCTCTGTCGACTCTGGCCCAAATCGATCTACCAAAAATGTTCGAAGGTTCTTTTGCCGGTCGGCTGAATTTAGGCCACGAAATTCCCTTCTCACGACGTAGCCCGTGATGTTTGATCCGGGGCGCTCCCGCTTAACGTCGAAGCTTTCGCCGTTGGCATGGTCAGTAATCCTCTCAAGTTCTTGGACTACTCGTTCGACCGCCAATGGAGGTGCATCGGCTTGTCCTAATCCTGCCATTTCATCTCTCCGTACTCTAAGATCTCGTTAGCGATATCGATCATGACTATTCCATTTTCCTTCAGCATATCCTTCGCTTTTTGGTGTCGCACCACACGGTTGAAGTGCGTCTTCAGCTTTGAGCCAGAGCAATAGCGATGATTGTTGCGCCAAAGGATGGCTATATCATTTATGGACGCTCTCAGTTGGTCAATCCGTTTCGCGGGCATCCGCCGAAGATAGGCATCGCTCAAAGCGGACAGATCGTGTCGAGCGTCGAAGTCCGGTGCGACCCGTACGAGGTATGCCCGAAACATGCATTCTACGGCGAGACCGGCTGCCAAGTGCGCGGCCAAGTAATCGCCCCGCGCCTGCGCATTTGTCGCCTCGACAAATCGTTCGCCTGCTGCCTCTCGGTAGTCCTGAGCGTCAAAACGCATCTTCAAGAGGTTACCAGCAAGGCTGAGGCTGGTCGGACCTTTCGAGTTATCACAACAATTGGCTTGACCTCTCCTTCGATTAAGAAGTGCTCAGGCGTCAGATTTGAATTGAAGACTCACCGGGGAAAGACGTTGGTCTCTCAGTTGTTTGAGAGACCAAGTGGGGCGTAGAACGAATAATATTAGGAGCGGCAAACCCCTTAGGTTCAAAATTCTGGAGCCCTCGACGAGAATCGAACCCGTGACCTCTTCTTTACCAAAGAGAAAATTGCGGATACAACCGCACGATTTCGAGTCTACCAACGTCTCAAGCCGTCTCTCATTATATCCCTCAACTGAGAGACTTCTGAGAGACTTCTGAGAGACTTCTGAGAGACCAAGTTAGGCCGCGTTTGAGCCGAAGACACGGTCGTACATAACGTAAAGCCCATCATATGCGGAGCCCAGCCAATCGTATGTTGGGGGTTTCGGGCATGAATGCCAGACATCATGTAGAACGGTTCTCGCAGGCAGAAGGGCTACGTCACCCTGACGTCCAAACACTTTGTCAAGGATATCCTTCAGCTCAAGACCAACAGTGGCTAGCGCCAGCATTGCTTCAAGTTCCTCAAGTGAGAGGACAAATACCGGAAGTAGGGCTGGCTCGCAACGCCTCTGACTACTTGGAAGGCTACTCTCATAGGATTTCAAGTGCTCCTTAAAGATTGACCGAGCCTCATGTTGGATGCCTGGCATTAGCGTTGGAAGGGCTTCGAGAACCACGAGGATTGATTGAATCCGCGCTGGCATTGGCGGCAACAGGCCGCAATACCGAGCCACGGCACAGCAGGCTAGCTGCCCCAGACCTTTCACCTCAGAGAATAAGTGATTTTCAATGCTCCGATACCAACCTCTGCCAAACAACTCTGCCGGCTGAAAGTAATTCGATTTTATCTCGATTAGTTGGCGAACCGTTCCAATACCAATTTCGAATTCCGGTTTCCGTTCAATCCAGCTTGTACTTTGCTGAGCGGGAGCGATCGACAACGACGATGCCATAGCCACAGGCGCCGCATTTTTGGCCAAGTCGAACAGCTCCTGAACATAGAGTTCGACGGCCTTCCCAAAAGCATTGTCAATTCGTCCGCGAACCTTCGTATCTGGGGCACACGCGCGAAGGGAGCCTAAAAACGATCGAAGAAGCAACTCGGACAAAATTGGGCCGTAGGACCACCAAGACCCGCCAGGTAACTCAATGATCGGCGTTTTTGCTAAGACTCGGAAGGTCTCCAATGGATCAGCAATGACATTCTCTGGTAGAGCCGTTCTTAGCCCTTCGATGTCACGTACGAAGAGTCTTTTAATTCCCCGGAGTTCGTCAGCTGTCCAGTGATCGCTACCCCAGAGGGAACTGATTTCTAAGTGGCATGGTCGCGCTTTCTCAAGAGAAGGCGGGTATCGGACCTGGCAAAGTGTCGCTAGGAGTGAGAAGGCCTTTTCACAAGAGACTCCATACATATCTTCGAAGATCTCAAGCGTTGGCTTACCGTTTGCACTGACCAAATAATCTGCGGCCGGGAAGTGGTGAAGCAGGATTCGATACGCTCGAAGAACGCTCATGAATCCATTTGCAGGACGTGCTGAGAACCAACCGTTCAGTGCGAGATCTTGCGCTGTCTTTGCACGGGAAGCAATTGGACGATGGCGGCAGTCATCGTATGACTCCTCGTAGTGATCGTTGTCGGCTAGCGCATTGATTTGGAGGCAAACTTCGCCAAGACGGAACGCTTCGCTTTCAGAAAGACGGTCGCCAGCTATTGTTTCGTCGGCGTACTTTGCTAGAAGCGCCAGCACGTGCAGAAGTTGTCGAGTGTGAAAGACAGTAGGAGGTCTCTGGTTGTTGGCCCGAAACCCGTGAATTCTCTGTCTGACCAGAGGCGCGAGCCACTGCGCCTCTATTGTCGCTTCTGCTGAACTGTCGATATCTAGAGTTGAAAGAGCGGTACAGAGCACGGCAAATGCTCCGTCCCGCGGAATCGTTGAGACGGCCTCGACAAGTTCTTCCGGTGTCCACAACGCGAATCCTAGTTGAGACGGTGAAATCCAACTTGACACCTGGACAGAAGTCATAGATTGCTCACCATGGCAAGCCGGTCAGCTCCTTGGGCCAAGGTTTTCGATCCGTGTAACCCACGCATTAAAGTTAGGGCAAGCTTGTCGGAGGCGTGGTAAGCCAATCTCGTCGACAATCTCAGGCCCTGCCGACCATTTGACTTGCTTGTGGCTTGGGATGGCAGCGATGATTCTTTGCGAGGGAGATGTATTCGGATGGTCGTCGACTAACTCCGGCTCAGACTCTCCAATATCCGCCTTAAGTTTGATAATCGCACGATCTGCCTCGCCGTCAGGAAAAGCAATGGGGATCCTTTCAACATCGACAAGAACAAGTGCTTCAAATTCATGAAGTTGAATATAAGGAATGAAGTTCGGATTCGGGAATTTGGTAGATAGCGATCGTTCAATTCGCTTGACGCGACTTCTTGCACTTTCTCCGGCAACAGGCTTGTTTCCAGGAAACCGTCCCAGTCGATACAAATCGACCATCATCGAAACATACTCGTGGTCCCGACGCGACCTGAGCGCGCTGTTTATTTGATCATGCAAAGCAGCGACTGTTGGTGTGCCGCCGAGATCGATCGGTTTGACGAAGATATTCGCCCGTCGAAGGTGTTGCGATAGGGTCTTCGTGACGAAGTTACGCTCGGTGGCCCCCTCGCAAAGAATGGTTAGGGTCACCATTTATTGGGGACCACCTCCCGTAACGTTTTTCTCGTAAAGCTGCCCGAGGTCATAATCACTCAACCACGATTCGAGTGACTCGGCATTCAACCTTTTGAACGTCGACTCACCCCGCCCAGCGGCATCTTCAAGGCGTTCGACAACGATGACGTCATCGGGAGTGTAGTTTCGAATGAGGATCGGAGACTGCGTTGCGACGATGACCTGGCGCTTCTCTGCCGTAGCCTTCAGCAAGCTTGCAATTAGCCCTATTGCGGCAGGATGAAGGCCAAGTTCAGGTTCGTCAAACAACATAATGCTCGGCATCGTTTCGTCTGGTTGCAATAGAGCTGTAATAAGTGCAATAGCGCGAATCGTCCCGTCAGAAAGTTGGTGCGGGCCAAAAACGGCACCTGATCGATCAAGCCACCTAAGCAACACAAACCGATCATTGGCGGCTTGCGGCTCAAGGACAAAGTCGCGAATATAAGGAGCGACAAGTTGTACGGTTGAAAGTATGCGCTTGTAGTGGGCTGGTTTGTGCTCTTTGAGGTTGTGGAGAAACACGGCCAGATTTCCCGCGTGGCTCATCAAATAATCTTCACGGTCAAGATCCTGAGCGAGCCGGATGTTCGCCTCTTCACTTGTATCGTGGAAATGATAGACTTGAATCTTCCTTAGACGGTCTCGGAATATCTTAGCAACGGTGCGGATGCCGGGGTCATTTTTAAACGCTGAGAACAGAATTTCTGATTCCGCCTTTCCGTATCCAAGCTGTTTTAGATGTGGTGTGGGATCTTTCCCCACACGTTGGTATTCCAACTCTTCACTGGCAAAAAACAACTCGTTAGGTGCGCCCCAGGCGAGACTAAAGAAGTATCTGCTCCATTGGTTAATGCCGTCGAACGTTATTGAAACATCCATATAGCGGGATTGCTTTGAACCGTAGTGCAAAAGCGAATCAGCACGACCACGCCGCGCCACATAAAGCTGAAGACTTCCCTGGGTGCTACCAAACATGAAGTTCAGCATTCGAAACAGATCGACGAAGTTTGATTTGCCAGAGCCGTTCGCGCCGATGAGGACGTTGAAGCGCCGCAATTCAAAGTCATTCAACTCTCGAATTGACTTGTATCCTTTGATCGTTAGATTCGTTATTGTCTCAACTGCCATTTGCGTTGCCGGCCAGCCTTCCGGTGAACGTGCCGATCGGACTGCCTACGTCAATCTGCTCAGCGTCGTATTTGCTTGGGTTTAGTATTGCAGGTTCGTCCCAGAACTCGCGCTAAGCCTGAGATGCCAACGACCGTCCGACTTAACCTGATTGTGGACGAGCCCTTCTCACAGGGAACTTCTTGGTTTTCCGGACCTTCTCCACCTTTTGGTTAGCGCCTTTGACCACTTCTATGGTTAAGAAGTGGTCAGGCGTCAGGTTTGAACCGAAGTCTCGCTGGGAAGGGCCCGAGTCTCTCACTTGGTCTCTCGATTATTTGAGAGACCAAACGGCTCGCAGACCGAATATTATTAGGCACAGTCAAACATTTAGGTTCAAAATTCTGGAGCCCTCGACGAGAATCGAACCCGTGACCTCTTCTTTACCAAAGAAGTGCTCTGCCGCTGAGCTACGAGGGCGTTGGTAGTCGCTATTCAATTTTTGCCTCGAACCAGCGACCTTCCCGACCAGTCGGGATGCTCTGCCGCTGAGCTTCGAGGGCGCGTTATGGTGGGGAGTGTAGGATTCGAACCTACGAAGGCATCGCCGACAGATTTACAGTCTGTTCCCATTGGCCACTCGGGCAACTCCCCAGACGGTGGAGAGTTATACCCTTTTCTGAGGCATAGGGGGAAGGGCAATATCGAATCAAACTGGCAGTGAGTGCTTGGATGGCAAAAACTGCCGACATAGGACAGGCAAACGACGGCCTTCCTAGCTATCGACGTCTACCAAGGGTCTACGTTTGCAAAAACCACGTCGCACATCCGGATCTGGATGCCGACTTCGGCATTCATACCAAGGAGTATGGCAACTCCCGCGTCTTCGGCAGTGGACGCAATTCCTCGACGAAAGCTCGCATTGTCGATAAAAGTAACATTCAATTGGAATAAAGGGTGTTATATTAATAGCAGCATGGCCACAGAGAATCATCCTTACCTCAGCAAGCGGTTCCAGCAGATCATGGAATTGGCTTATGAGAAGGCGCCCATGTCTGCCGCGGACCTGGAGAGGGAACTGCCGGGCTCGCCGGCAAATTCAACCGTCCGCACGCAATTGCGTCAGCTTGAGGAAAGAGGTTTGCTTCGTCATTATGAGAAAGACGGGAGGTTTCTCTATGTTCCCACTGAACCGCCCCAGGCGGTGGCAAAATCAGCGATGAAAAAGGCACTCAAGGCCTATTTCAACGGGTCGTTGGAGTTGGCATTCTCAACTTTGCTCTCCGCGAAAGAGACCGATATCGACGACGAAGAATTTGAACGGTTAAGAAAAGTGATCGACGAAGCTGCCGAAGCTCAAAAGGAATCTTGAACATGTCTTTGGTGGAATTGGGAATTCGGAGTACCCTGCTTCTGCTTGCCGGCTGGATGGTTGCCGGAATCATTCGAAAGGCCCCAGCGTCCTCTCGGAACTTGGTTTGGCGCCTAACCGTCCTCGGTTTGATTCTCTTGCCCGCGATGCAATTGCGTTTGCCTGCGTGGGAAGTGTCGGTTGAGAGAATCCCGATGGTCCATAAAGCTGTGCAACTCGTTCAGCCCGAACCTGCTCGCGTGTCGCCTTCTGTTGGCATCGTTGAACCGGCGCACTCTGCTTCAGGTTCCGTAGGCTCCGAACCGGCGACATTCAACTGGCTGACCGCCGCGGCGGATGCATGGGGCATTTTGAGCGTGATCGCGTGTCTTCCACTGCTATTTAGTATGTTTGCGCTTTATCGGACGATCCGACGGAGCCGACCTATCGAGTCGCCGGAATTATCCGACTTGTGCATCAAACTGAGTATTCGGAGACGGACGGTGCTTCGAATCTCTCCAGACATCCAGACGCCTGCGACCGCTGGGTTCTTCAAGCCACTCGTGATCCTGCCGGAGTCGGCGATGGAGTGGGATCAAATGCGGATGGAGATGGTATTCCGGCACGAACTTGGACATGTGCAGCGTGGAGACTGGCTGATGCGCGTCCTCGCTCATCTGTCTTGTATTTTGTACGCACCCAATCCGCTCGTCTGGTACGCGTGCACCAGGCTGAGGGAGGAAAGCGAGGCCGCTTGCGACGACCTCGTGGTCGCGGGAGGCGTCAATGCGAAGGCGTATGCCGAGGAACTCCTTTCAATTGCACGATTTGCTCGACAGTCGAGCCTGGGTTTGGCCACGGTAGGAATGGCGCACCGGTCTAAGGTTGAGTCGCGCTTGCGCGCGATCGTTGATCCAACCAGACGACGTCATCCAGTCTCCAGACGCACTTCAACCCTTTTGATGACACTTGGCGGATGCCTCGTGTGCATCATCGCCAACATCCGGTTGGTGATTGCTCAAGACCTGCCAAATCAGGGCCCAAAATCCATCAATTACGGAACCCTATCCACGAATTTCAGTCCTCCGATCCAGCAAAAGTCGGAACCTATTGCGCCTGGTTTTCAAAAGACGGTTCGTGGTTTGGGGTCGGTTGGAATCTCGGCCGTGGTGACCGATCGAATTGTGAACCACTCTTGGACGGAGGACGGCCAACCCAAATGGCGACCGGATGGCATGAGGATCGAAGAAAGGGATCAACCGAGTGGGGTTTCAGCAACCCAAGTCGAGTCGACGCCAAATCCGCCTACCGATATTCTCTTCCAGTTCTCGGGGAGTGGATGGGAGAAAGTAAATACTCGCCTGAGGATCGAAGGAGAGCAAGTCGACGAATTGCCGCTCCAATCAAGTCTGCCATCAAGGCTTGTTAGAGTCTTCGGCAAGAATGACAAAGAGACAGTCGTCTTGCTTGAAATTGCCGATGGACCCTGGCAGGTGATCGACTCGAGGCCAGTGGATATCAAGATGCTTCCCGACGTCGATCCGAAATATCCAGATCGACTGAGCACCGGAATTGCCTTGCTCGATGGAGATAGAGCCCAAATCGTGACCCAAGGCGACCCTAGCAGTCGAAACCCAAAAAGTGATGTGCTGAAGGCGGCCCCAAAGAATTCTGCCCACCGATTTGTCTTGGTGCTTCAAAATGGGAACACGGTTGAACTGGGATTTGGATACTCCATCATGATCCCAGCGCGACGCGGTGAAGCTCATTTTGGATACGCCGATCGCCAAGATGGTCACTCAAACTTCTTGGCAAGCGATATCAAAGAGGTTCGATACGAAATTCGGCCTATTTCCCGCACGATCCGGTTCGAGCATGTCGCCCTGAAGCCGAAGACTTGATCTCACGGTCAAGGGATCCAAGTTCTGGGGAGACTTATCAACACAAATTGTGTGTTGATAAGCGCAAAAAACACATTTTGCTATGAAGTTTTAGGGATTTAGTCCGAAAACAGAGGCGAGGTTGAACTGTCCTGTGAACTCACTGAAACTCTACTCTGCACTTGAAAAAATGCCAACCCGGCTCAGCTACCCAGGAAAACTCATGGGAGTCGCCCTGGTGGGATCCTTGGTCCAATGGGTGGTGCTAGCCGCTTGGGGCATAACCGGGCACATCGCACAAGCGCCTGAGACTTCTTTTTTCGTCATCCTGGCTATCGGGATTCTCATGACCGGCGTGACCCTCTGGGGAATTTGGAATCTATTGCGCCCTGTAAGCATGGTTGCCACCTTCTTGGACAAGTACGTCAAGAGTGGCGAGATCACTGATTTACCGTCAGATTACGAAGACGAGATTGGAACCATCATGCGGAATACCCGAAACACGGTTGTCAAGCTCGACCGATCGATGCGCGAGGTGACTCTAGCCTCCGAAATCGATGCGATCACCGGACTCCGAAACCGGCACGCTAGCGCAGAGCGGCTTCAACAAGACCTTGCTCGGGCCGACCGATCGCAAGTTCCAGTCACGATGGTCGTGTTCGATATCGACGACTTCAGGAAGCTCAACGAGCGATACGGAACCAAAGTCGGCGATGTCTGCCTTCAGCACTTCGCAAGCGTAGCCGCCGGCAGCATCCGAGAAGGCGATTGGATCGGTCGATGGGGCGGAGACGAGTTCCTCGTCGTGCTCTGGGGCGCCGACTCTGAAATCGCGGAAGCCGTGATCTGGCGCATCCGGCGAAACGTGGCAGCCTCCGAGATGGCACACGAAGCCGGAATCAAGCTGTCAGCAAGCTACGGCTACTCAACTCACCTGCCTGGCCAACTCAACCACGAATTCCTAAACAAAGCGGATAGCGCACTGCTCCAAGCCAAAAAACAAGGCCGAAACCGAGTCTGCGGCGAACCAAGCGTGGCAAGGTAACGGGTTGAGGGCCCGGGGGCCGGGATTGTAGCCACCGAATTCGCTAAGTTTGGAAAAAGTCAAAGACTGCGACTGAAAAGGTTGACATCCTTCCTGCAAGAAAAGCTCAATACAAACCCTGAACCCTGAACCCTGAACCCTGAACCCTGAACCCTGAACCCTGAACCCTGAACCCTGAACCCTGAACCCTGAACCCTGAACCCTGAACCCTGAACCCTGAACCCTGAACCCTGAACCCATTTCCCGTCCATCACCGAATACAATAGAGCCATGCCTTCGACATTGTTTGACAAGGTTTGGGACGCGCATGTGGTGGCGGGATTGCCGGGTGGAGGGTCCTTGCTCTTTATCGATAGGCACCTGGTTCATGAAGTGACCTCGCCGCAGGCGTTTGATGGGTTGAGAGAGCACGGGCGACTCGTTCGGAGGCCGGACCTTACGTATGCCACCGCCGATCATAACGTTCCGACCGACGGGCGTGAAATTGATGAAATGTCCTTAAGTGGCAAGCAGCTTGCTGCGCTGACGAGAAACTGCGCCGAATTTGGAGTTCCGCTCTTCCCCTACGGCGCAGAGAAGCAGGGGATTGTGCACGTCATTGGGCCGCAGCTTGGAATCACCCTTCCGGGTCTGACGATCGTCTGCGGAGACAGCCACACATCGACGCATGGGGCATTTGGATCGCTTGCATTTGGCATCGGCACCACCGAAGTCGAACACGTTTTAGCAACCCAAACGCTACGATCGAGTGGCAAACCCAAGTCTCTAGGAATACAAATTGACGGTACGTCGGGCTTCGGCGTCACGGCGAAGGATCTGATTCTCAACCTCATCCGAAAGTTAGGGGCGGGCGCCGGAACTGGCTACGTAGTCGAGTATTTCGGGACCGCGATCAGCCGCCTTGGAATGAGTGGAAGGATGACGATTTGTAACATGTCGATTGAGATGGGCGCCCGGGCAGGAATGATCGCGCCCGACGACATCACCCTCGAATACATTTCGGCGGAGGATCGACCTTTTGCGCCAAAAGGGAAGGACTTCGATCTTCTTGCCGAATACTCAACGACCCTGAAAACCGACGACGTCGCCGCGTTCGACCGGCATGAAACCCTGGATGTGAGCGATCTTAAGCCGCAGGTGACCTGGGGTACTACTCCGGCCATGACGATAGACATCGACCAAGCGGTACCCGAGCCTCGTGACGCAGGAGAACAGCGAGCCCTAACCTATATGGGTTTGAAGCCGGGCGCCCTCATGACCGACCTTGCGGTCAACACCGTTTTTATAGGGTCTTGTACAAACTCCAGAATCGAGGATCTCCGCGAGGCGGCAGGCTTGGTGAAAGGACATCGAGTGGCGAGCGGAGTGAGAGCGATGGTCGTGCCGGGCAGCGAAGAGGTCCGAAAGATCGCCGAACTGGAAGGTCTCAATGACACATTTGTCGCTGCGGGATTTGAATGGCATCGGGCAGGTTGCTCTATGTGTTTAGGTATGAATGGTGATATATTGCGACCTATGGAGCGCAGTGCCTCAACATCCAATCGGCCTTATGAAGGTCGCCAAGGACCCGGTTCGCGCACCCATCTCGTATCGCCATTGACCGCGGCGGCAACTGCGATCAAAGGCCGATTTGCGGATCCTCGAGAATTCCTTCAATGAAAAGAACTTTCCTCCTCGTCGTTTTTGCGCTGCTCGCATCATCTGCGCTTTGCCAAGGAACGCCGAATCAAAGCCGCGCACAGGACGATGGGTTCATGGGGTGGGTGCATAACGCTTGGAAGACGGTACAGGAAGAGGGGAGGCCCGCCGCCGAGCGCCTAGTCAAACAGTTTCCCAAGCGTTTTCAGGACATGAAGACGACGGTCGCCGGACTCAACAAAAGGGCCCACGACTCAATTGACGCCATGGATTTAGAGCAGAAAAAGAACTTGCTGATCGAAATCTGGCGGGTGAGGAAGAGCCTGGACCTGATGACCCTTCTCAAGCCGGAAGTTCTCCAGTCGCTCACCGGAATGGATACTTCCGGCCTGAAGGCACTGGAAAGTCAGGCGACAAAGCTATCCGATTTTGTCACCCAGAAAATACATTCCGCGAGGAGCTAGACCAAGGCGACTCGCCTATTCGTGATGCGTTCTAGCACCGCAAGGCAGGGTATCGGTGATTGCGCGCCCCGTTGCCTATCCCCGGTCCACTAATGTTGGGTACACTTTGACGTTCAACATTTTGATTTCAGGGACCAGGTATGAAGCGCACTTTCCAACCCAATAACCGCAAACGCAGCAAGACGCACGGATTTCGCGTCCGAATGCGCACGACCGATGGACAAAACGTCCTCAAGAGACGACGCGTCAGAGGACGCGCCAAGCTTTCAGCATAAAATTCGCATTAAAGGTCCCACCAAAAAGCGCTTTGAAACAATCTTCTCATTGGGGAAGAAAGCAAAAGGCGATGTTGCCAGGATCATCGCTTATCCTGGTACGGGCCTGATCGGGATTGCCGTTTCAAAGAAGATCGGGTCGCATCCCAGGCGTAACAAACTAAAAAGGAGATTTCGTGATGCGATCTTTCATCGGCGAGACCTGCCCAGTCGAGAATTCGATTTTGTAGTGATTGTCAACGCCGAGGCCGCAAGTGTGACGTTCGAACGTATTGAAGAAGATGTTCGCACCCTGTTCGACAAGATCGTAGAGAGATGGGCCGCAGAATCGGAGTCTTCTTGATCCGCTGTTACCAACGAGGGTTTGGCTGGATGCCCCCAACATGCCGCTACACGCCAAGCTGCAGCGAGTATACGCTGGAGGCAGTGCAACGATACGGTTTGATCAAGGGTACATGGATGGGATTGAAAAGAATTGCTCGGTGCCATCCATTTCGACCCGGCGGTCACGATCCAGTCCCATAAGTCGAGCATCTCACCAGACAATTCATGTTTCGTAAAGACTTCGAATGAGCAAACCCACCCCTAAGCAGAATTTCCTTCAGACCGCGTTGATTATGGTCACCGTGTTCTTGGCGATCAATCTATTCCTTGGTCCCAAAAATCAACCGCAGGATACGCGGACAGTCGATCAACTTCATGCCCAGCTTCTCGACCAGAATGCGCGGCTCAAGGATCGGTCGATCATGGATACGGTCGGCCAATACACGCGACAGTTGGACGACGAAGTTAAGCGGAAAGTCCGAACCAAGGCGGATGCCGAAAACCGGAAGATTGAAGCGATCATCCTGCAAGCAGATGCTCAGATCAAAGGTGGACTGTTTCTTAACGATGCAGGACGAATCCGGGACGCCTATCAGAGCCTGATCGCGTACCACAAGCGGCTTTTGGATAGCCCTGGTTGGACCAAGGTCTATTCGATTCCACCTTCCAGGATTGTTGGAACGGCGGTCAATAAGGACGGAACGCCAGTTTTCGGCAGCATCGGCAAGTTTGATTGGAACTCTTGGTCCGGTCAGTCTCTCTATAGTCGCAGCGTCGAGTTGCTTACGGAAAGGAACCGCACCGACTATGTGTACGGGATTATTCCGGGGTACCAGCTCATGGATTTTCTGGTGCATCTGACGGGCGCCAATCCCGCCTTCAGTTATGCGTTTGCCGGGTTCTTGCTCGCGCTCTGCGTGCGTGCCATCGTTTTCCCGCTGTCGCAAAAGCAGTTGATGTTCTCCAGGCAGATGTCGCAGCTTGGGCCCCTTACCGCGGAAATCAAACAGAAGCATAAAGGAGACCAACAACTTCAACAGCAGAAGGTGATAGAGCTTTACCGCGAGTACGGGATCAATCCGCTAGCCGGATGTTTTCCGGCTCTCATCCAGATGCCTCTGTTCCTCACCATCTATCAATGCATGTTGAGGTATCAATTCGCATTTCAGAAGGGAACTTTCCTCTGGATCAATCCGGCAACCAGCAAAGCAACTCACGGTTTCATCGGACCGAACTTGGGTCAGCAGGATTACATCCTGATCATGATCTACGGGATCACGATGGTAATCGCTACCCTTTTGACACCTGTGACCGATCCCTCTCAGGCCAAGCAACAACGCCTAATGGGTGTTGGCGTCAGCGTTATATTCACGTTCTTCATGTTCACCGGGGCATTTCCGGTAGTCTCAGGATTCGTACTCTACTGGACATTCACAAACATCCTGGCGACAACTCAGTCGCTGAGAGCCTATCGTCTGCCAATGCCGCCGCTCGTGAAAGTATCCGCCCCTGGCGGAGGCGCTATTCCGAGATCAACATCGAAATGGCAACAGATGATGGACAAGATGGCCGAAGAGCAGAGACGACAGGCAGAGCGAAACGGCGGTACGCCTCCGGAAGACAAGCCGGGCCGCAACGGAAGCATGAATATCATCAAGGATATAGCGGTGGAACCCCAGAAAACGGGCACGCCGGCTAAGCATAAGCCCAAGAAACGAAAATAGATTTCGACCCCGATCAACGATCGATGACCACTTGAGGCGTCGAGTTCGCTATTAGGTCGCAGGAATGAAGTAAAGTGCAAGCATCAATGCAGACAGTCGAAATTACGGCGAAAACGGTTCAAGAGGCCACCAAGGCCGCCGCAGCGAAGTTAGGCGTCGCCACTGACGCTATTACAGTTACTGTGCTCGAGGAAACAAAGGGCCTGTTCGGAAAGAGCAGCGTCCGCATTCGAGCCGAAGTTGCGGATTCCGAACCAGTAGAGGCCACCCCACCACCCACTCCGGCGCCAGCCCCTGCCAAGGCCAGCAAGAAATCCACAAAGGCGCCACCCAAAGTTGAAGAGGCTCCGGTTGTCGAGGCTGCTGTTGCGGCCGAACCAGAGCCGGTTGTCGAGGCGCCAGTGGCCGAACCCGCCAAGAAGACCGGGAGAAGTCGCGCCAAGGCAGAGCCCAAAGTAGAGGCTCCCATTGTCGAGACGACGGAAGCAGCCAAAGAAGAAGAAACTGAGAAGGAAGTGGTTGCTACTGCCGCTGACGGAGAGAGGCTCACCGCACTCGTGCGCGAACTCCTGACCGCCGCGAACTTGCATGTCAATGCGAAAACCGGCGAGATCGGTGGCCGATACGTCAACATCCACTTGGATGGCAAGGATGCCGCTTTTCTCGTTGGAAAGCACGGCGAAGTCTTGAACGCCATGCAGTACCTGGTGAATATCATCGCCGGTCGCCGATTCGACAACGGGGTTCGCGCGACGCTTGATGGAAATGACTATCGCCGTCGACGTGAGGACGCGCTTACCCAACTTGCGACCAAGATCGCGGATCAGGTGAAGCAGAGAGGCGAAGAAGCGGTTCTGGATGCCCTCCCGGCCTTCGAAAGGAGAATCGTGCACAAGGCGCTGTCCGGTTACGAAGGAATCTCCACCTACAGCGAAGGTGAAGAGCCAAATCGGCGAGTCGTCATTGCTCCGGCTGACTAAGATCCTGGCGAGTTGTGGATCCGAAAGGAGAAAGGTGATTCTGAATTCAGAATCACCTTTCTCCTTTGTAAAGGAGCCGTGCTGCCGACCTGAGCCGTGTTAGGCAAGGCGACTGGATATCAAAAGCCGAGGTCGTTTGATGGACCGTAAATTCTGCCCGTTGACGAGAAGCAGGTCCATCCTCTGTCCCGTCTTTACGAAGTGAAGCTGATTCCCGTTAAGCCCGGCGCTACGATTCAGTGGGTGACTCCCGCGTCGCCGCTGTCCGCCGATAAACTTGACTTTGCGACGAACCTATTGCACTCCCACGGCTACAAGACCAAGGTAGCACCTCACGCCTTGGAGTGGGACGGATATCTGGCGGGTAGTGACAGGGACCGCGCCGGCGATCTTCAGGCCGCTTTTGACGACGATGAAACCGCGGCAGTTTTCACAACCCGGGGAGGGTATGGATGCGCGCGGCTCTTTCCCTATCTCGATTTGGATCGCATTGTTCGGTCGCGAAAGATGCTACTTGGATTTAGCGACGTCACCGCCCTCCATGTCGCGCTCAACCGACGGGGGATGCCGACAGTGCACTCCCCAATGGCGTTGACCCTTCATTACCCCCGAGAGGACTGGGTCTACGAATCACTCATACGGGTTCTTCGAGGCGACCTCGTGCCACCATCCGAAGCTCCTGCGCCAACAACCGTAGTTGGCGGAGTAGCAATAGGAAAGACGGTGGGCGGCTGCATGTGCCTCCTCACCGATTCCATTGGTACGCCAGAAGAACTGGACACCGACGGTAAAATTCTCGTCATCGAGGACGTTGACGAGCAACCCCATCGCATAGACGCGATGTTCACCCATCTCGTCAACAGCGGTTTGGCAGCCAAGTCGGCTGGATTTGTCATTGGCCAAATGACCCGAACCGACGAACATGTCGACGAAGCCATCGGCGGGCGTCCTTGGCGGGACATCATAACCGAACGGTTGGCGCCGCTAGGGAAGCCGATGATCTTCGACTTTCCATTCGGCCATATGAAGGGGATGTTGACCATTGCGCTTGGCCTTATGGCCAGACTTGATGCCGATGCGGGCACTCTCACGTTTTTGGAGCCGCTATGCGAATGAAATCTGCACTTATCGTCCTGGGTATCTGTTGTTCGGTCTTTGGCCAAGCGCCCAA